>OFFF01000397.1_pt1 | contig 33574 bp, 27 predicted proteins | sample 1521301 | NCBI WGS metagenome assembly OFFF01 (sample SAMEA3504101, study PRJEB24116) | mouse gut metagenome | biome: mouse gut; feature: mouse-associated habitat; material: faeces | place: Denmark | collected 2011
ATCCAAAAAGCTGCGGGGAGAGAGCCTTGTTTAACAGGAGAAAGGAATCTGGAATGGAAAAAAGAAAAAAACGAAGTGACGTGGTATTTTACGGCATTACTTATTCTATTATGATTTTGCTGATGTTTGTCTGCTTTTATCCTTTTTATTATGTATTTATCTATTCAATCAGCGATTCGGCTCTGGCGCAGAAAGGGATAAGCCTGCTTCCCAAAGGGATTACGCTTACCAACTATGTGAAGGTGATGAATCTGGAAGGGATTATGCGGTCCTTTGGGGTGTCGATTTCCAGAACCGTTGCGGGAACGCTCATTACGGTGGTAGCCTGTTCGTTTTTCGCGTATCTTGTCACAAAGGAATTGTACGGCAGAAAGCTGATTTATCGTTTTGTGATTATTACCATGTATTTCAATTCGGGACTGATTCCCTGTTATCTGACGTTAAAGGCTTATCACCTGACTAACACCTTCTGGGTTTATATTATCCCGGGAGCGGTTTCCGCGTATTATGTGGTGCTTTTAAAGACGTTTATAGAGAGCCTTCCCATGTCTTTAGAGGAAAGCGCGAAGCTGGACGGGGCGGGATACATTGTTATTTTCTTCAAAATCATTTTCCCGCTGTCAAAACCGATTCTGGCAACGATTACGGTCTTTTCGGCGGTGGCGCAGTGGAATAACTGGTTTGACAATTATATTTATGTGCAGGACGACAGTCTGAAAACCCTGCAGTTGGTGCTCTATGAATATCTGAATCAGGCGAGTCAGATATCCCAGATGAGTACCTCCACTTTGCAGCATGGTCTGGAGGGGGCAAGCATAACTGCTCAGTCGGTGCGTATGGCGATTACCATGGTGGCGACTCTGCCTGTTTTGTTTGTGTATCCGTTTATGCAGAAGTATTTTGTAAAAGGAATTATGTTAGGGGCTGTCAAGGGATAGGCGCAGAGGGAAAAACCTTTGAAAAAGGGAATTGAGAGAAAGGCGGAAAACCTGAGGAAAATAAAAAAAGGAGGTCATGCGAAAAAGTTCCTCAAGGAATAGCCTTTCGGCAATATAAAGCATGAAAAGAAGATGAAAATGAACGGTTATCTGAAAAAACTGCTGGGAGCGGCGTTAGGCGTCCTGGCAGCGGCGGCCGCGCTGACAGGCTGCGGAGGCGGAACGGATAAGGGGCAGGCTTCGCCGGAGGTAAAGCAGGAAGCAGGCGGTACAAAAGAGGATGGCGGAGGGAATAATCCGGATACGGTGACGCTGAATATTCTTACCTACAAAATATCCAGCAATGTGACGGAATATCCCAATACCCATGTCATCGAAAAGATGGCGGAGCAAACAGGGGTAAAGGTAAATATCATTGAGGCCGATACGGATAAATATAATGTTTATATGGCGGGAGGGGAAGGATTTGATTTGATTCTTGCGCCCACAACCTACTTTGACCAGTTGATTCAGGGCCAGGTGGTAAGGCCGCTGGACGATATGCTGGAGGCGCATGGAAAAGACATTACGGCCAATATTTCCAGTACGGTGGCTTTCAGCCGGGATAACTGGAGCAGCGGGACGGGTTCGCTTTATTTCCTGCCCTGTCAGATTGGGGTGGATTCCCAGGGAGCGGTCCAGAGTATGGGACCGCTGACAAGATGGGATTATTACGCGGAGATGGGATACCCGGAAACGGCTGATTTGGACGAATGGCTGGATATGCTGGAAAAAATGCAGAAAGCTCACCCGGAAACGGAAGAAGGGCTTCCGGTTTATGGCGTGTCCATGTTTTCGGACTGGGGCACATGGTGCTATAAGTTTCCGCTTGCCTGTTATTATGGCTATAATGAGCTGAGCGGTTCAGCCACCGGCTTATATAAACCGGCCACCATGGAATACAGCAATCTTCTGGAAAAAGAGGGATTATTCTGGGCAAGCGTTGATTACTATTTTAAGGCGAACCAGAAAGGGATTCTTGACCCGGACGCCTTTGTCACCAACTATGATGATTATACGGCGAAAGGAAGCAACGGACAATATCTTACGGGACCGGCCGCTTTTGCCATGGGTAATTTTAACAGTAATCACAGCGGTGAAGCCGTCGGTTATGAAGTGATTCCCACGTCCTGGGCCAACCAGTGGGGCGGAACGGATTATACGGCGGGCTGGATTGACAAATGCTTTGGTATCAGCTCAAAGTGCCCATATCCCGAGAAAGCAATGGCGTTTTTGAATTACATTTATTCCTATGACGGGTGCCGGCAGCTTTACAGCGGCGTAGAAGGCGTGGATTACACTCTTGAGGGAGACGTTCCCGTCCTGACAAAGGAAAGCGTGGCGCTGTATCTGGAAAGAGGCGACGCATGGAAAGAGAGCGGGCTCGGATTTGACAGAAATATTGTGGGACTGGGCAATTATATGACGCATCCTGTTGACGGAAAAACGCTGGATTTGTTTGTGGACGCGTCCGTCTATGAGAATCTGCTGACCGTATGCCAGAAGGATTTTTCCGCCCATTACGGGGTGAAGTATCCGGATGAAATCTTCCGGCAGTACAGGGAAAAGTACGGCGTTTCGGACCAGAGCGGAACAGACGCGTTTGCCGTTGCGCTGGTGCCGGCGGCGTCCGACGATATTTCCCGTATTGAGGCCAGCCTGACGGAATATGCCCTTTCCCAGGCATCCAGGATTATTCTGGCTTCGAACCAGGCGGAATATGAACAGCTGAAAGCAGACACGATAAAAGAATTTGACAGGATAGGATTACAGAAAGTAATCGACTGGTACGACGCGGAATGGAATAAGGCAAAGGAAAAGGCGGCCGCCTATTAAAGGCGGTCTCCTAATCACAGAAATGAGGAAAAGGAGCATTGTTATAAATATGAAAGCATTTTTGAAGGAAGCGGCGGCGGTGAAGCCGGACGAAAGACAGCTTAAGTGGTATGATATGAAGTATTATGCTTTCATCCATTTTGGACCAAATACATTCACCGACAGAGAGTGGGGGAGGGGAGACGAGCCTGAAGAAATCTTTAATCCCCAAAAACTCGACTGTAATCAGTGGGCGGAAACGATTAAGCGCGCCGGTATGACTGGAATGGTTCTTACGGCAAAGCATCACGACGGATTTTGTCTGTGGCCCTCTAAATACACAAATCACAGCGTAAAAAACTCTCCGGTTAAAAGAGATATTGTCAGGGAAGCCTCCGAGGCATGTAAAAGAGCGGGCATTAAATTCGGGATTTATCTTTCTCCGTGGGACAGGAACAGTCCTCTTTACGGCACGGAGGCGTATAACGATTATTTCTGCAATCAGCTCACAGAGCTTCTGACAGAGTACGGCGATATTTTTTATGTCTGGTTCGACAATGCCTGCGGCGAGGACCCAAATGGAAAAAAGCAGGTTTACGATTTTCCCAGATACATTGAACTGATTAGGAAATATCAGCCGGGGGCCGCTATTTTTAATGATTTCGGGCCAGATGTGCGCTGGTGCGGCAATGAAGCGGGAAATGTCAGATACGCGGAGTGGGCGGTGGTTCCTTCCGAGCTGTGTCACTTCAGCGTGGTTCAGACGGGAGCCGGGCCGATGGCAGAGGAGGGAAATCTTTCTTTCCTTTATAATACCTGTCAGAATCTGGGGACGCTGGACAATATCATGTATTCAAAGGGACTGACCTTTACGCCGGCGGAGATTAATATGTCAATCAGGCCCGGGTGGTTCTGGCACGAAGAGGAAGAGCCCCACAGCCTGGACAGACTGTTTGGTACCTTTGTTGCGTCTGTGGGCGCAAACTGTTGCTTCCACTTAAACTTACCGCCCAACCGGGACGGGCTGATTGACGGGCGGGACGTAAAAAGGCTTGAGGAATTAAGGCAGCTTCTGGAGAGGGAATTTGGGCGAAAAAAAACGGTTACGGTCAGGAAACTGGAGGGTTTTGGCGCCACTTTACCCAGATATGAAATCCTCTTTGATTCTCCCGTAAATGATTTCAAATATATTGTCCTGAAAGAGGATATTGCCAGAGGCCAGCGTGTGGAAAGCTTTCAGATTGAGGCGGAATCGGATAACGGAAGTTGGTTTCCTTTTTATCAGGGAACGACGATTGGCAACCGCAAAATCTGCCAGTTGGCAGACCCTTTTAAGGGGCAGAACCCGCTGACGAGGAATATTGAATATTATGCGGAACGTTTATTTGTCCAGATAACCTCCGCGCGTGACGAGGTGTTTTTGAAAAGTATAGAGGTGTATTGAAAATGTTCCGGGCGGCCGCCCGGAGCATTTGCTTTTTCGGAAAAGAATTTCCTGTGGGATATTTCCTGTGTTGACTGGAATTTTTATACATGATAAAATCATTTCTGCGGCTGAAGCCGCCTGTGCGCGTAATGCGGGCACAACGGAACTGTCGAAAAACAGAGATCGGAAGAGCGTCGTGTAGGGAAAGAAAAGCAGTGCAGAAATGAGGAAAACATGAATACAAAATTATTTGACCATACAATATTAAAGGCGGAAGCCACCAGGGAAGCGGTTAAGAAGATTTGCGACGAAGCGAAAGCGTACGGCTTTATGTCCGTCTGCGTCAACGGCTATTATACTGCCTACGCGGCAAAGGAGCTTGAAGGGACGGAGGTTAAGGTCTGCACGGTAGTGGGATTTCCCTTAGGGCAGATGGCGACGGAAGCAAAGGCGGCGGAGACTGCCATTGCCGTAAGAGACGGGGCGTCGGAGATAGATATGGTGATTAACGTAGGCGCCTTGAAGGACGGACTGTATGACGTGGTGCGGGAGGATATCCTTGGGGTGAAAAAAGCCTGCGGCGGCGCTCTTTTAAAGGTGATTATTGAAACCTGTCTTCTGACGGAGGAAGAAAAGGTAAAAGCCTGCCAGCTTGCTAAGGAAGCGGGGGCCGATTTCGTAAAGACTTCCACGGGATTTTCCACTGGCGGGGCAAAGGCCGGGGACGTGGCGCTGATGCGGAAAACCGTGGGAAGTAAGATGGGAGTGAAAGCTTCCGGCGGCATCCGGGATAAGGAAACGGCCATGGCAATGACGGAGGCCGGGGCAGACAGATTAGGGACAAGCCAGACGGTGGCGATTTGCGGATAGAGAGAGACGGAAAATGGCGATATCGGTAAAGCTGCAGGCTTTTGAAGGCCCTTTAGACCTTCTATTGCATCTGATAGAGAAAAACAAGGTGGACATTTATGACATTCCGATTGTGGAGATAACCGCCCAGTATCTGGAATACATAAAGGCCATGGAAACGGAAGACATGAACGTGATGAGCGAGTTCCTGGTGATGGCGGCTACCCTGATTGACATCAAGTGCAGGATGCTGCTGCCCAAGGAAGTGGACGAGGAGGGCGAGGAGGAAGACCCCAGGGCCGAGCTGGTGCAGAAGCTATTGGAGTACAAGCTCTATAAATATATGTCCCTGGAGCTGCGGGACCGCCAGGTGGACGCGGCCAAGAACCTGTACCGGGAGCAGAAGCTCCCGCCGGAGGTGGCATTGTACAAGCCCCCGCTGGACTACGACCAGCTTATAGGAGATATGACGCTGAGCCGTCTGCATGAGATCTTCAAGACGATCATCCGCCGTCAGGAGGAGAAAATCGACCCCATCCGGAGCCGTTACGGCAATATCGAAAAGGAGGAGATCGATATGGACGTGAAGCTCCTCTATGTGGAGGCCTACGCCCGGGAACACAGACATTTCAGCTTCCGGAGGCTCCTGGAGAAGCAGGCCAGCAAGATGGAGATTATCGTCACCTTCCTGATCGTCCTGGAGTTGATGAAGACGGGACGGATTTCCATCAATCAGGAAAATCTTTTTGACGATATCATGATAACGTGGATGCCGGTTCCGGCCTAGCCGGGGCGGAGGATTTCGCCCGTGCGGCGCAGATCCCTGCAGGGCATCCGGCAATGTCCGGGACAGGAAGGAGCGGCGGGAATGAAGAGGAAGAGAGCGGAAGCGGTCATCGAGGCGGTGCTGTTCACCATGGGGGAATCCGTGGAGATCGGCCGCCTGGCCGATGTGATAGAAGAGGACGTGAAGACGCTGAAGGATATCCTGAAAGGCATGGAGGAGCGCTATGCCAGGGAAGACAGGGGCATCACGCTGGTGCGGTTCGAGGATTCCGTCCAGCTGTGCACCAAGGAGGACATGTACGAATATCTGGTGAAGATTGCCAAGGTGCCGAAGAAGATGAGCCTCACCGATACGGTGCTGGAGACCCTCTCCATCATCGCCTACAAGCAGCCCGTGACCAGGGCGGAGATAGAGCGGGTCAGGGGCGTCAACTGCGACCATGCCATCAACAAGCTGCTGGAATACGACCTGATCGCGGAGCTGGGGAGGCTGGACGCGCCGGGCAGGCCCCTGCTCTTCGGCACCACGGAACAGTTCCTGCGCTGCTTCGGCGTGGGGAAGCTGGAGGAGCTGCCGGAGCTGAACCCTGTCCAGATAGAGGAGTTCAAGCAGCAGGCCGAGGCTGAGGTGCAGCTCCAGCTGGATGTCTGAGATTGGGCCATGCCTACAAACATAAAACGGAAACAAAGCCTCATATATTATTAAAAATCCCATTGGAAGTAAGACCATGAAAATGCGGATGAAGAAAATAATAGGAGGCTTTTTCTGCGCCTGCTGCCTGCTGCTCTCAGACATGGGCCTTCGGGCGGACGCGGCGGAGGGCGCCCCCGGGGAGCTGTACGCCACCGCCGCGGTCCTGATGGACGCCGATTCCGGGCGGGTGCTCTACGGCAAGAACGAGGAGGCCGTCATGGCCATGGCCAGCACCACGAAGATCATGACCTGCATCCTGGTCCTGGAGAACGCCTCCCCCGACGAGACCCTCACCGTGTCCGCCTATGCCGCCAGCATGCCCAAGGTCAAGCTGTACATACAAAAGGGGGAGCAGTATACCGTCCGCGACCTGCTGCACTCCCTGATGCTGGAGTCCCATAACGATACGGCGGTGGCCCTGGCCGAATACATAGGCAAGCAGCATCTGCCGGAGCAGCTTCGGGAAAAGGACACCGCCGAATATACGGCGGAGGAGAGCAAGGCGGCCGTGGCGGCCTTCGCTGCCCTGATGAACAGGAAGGCGGCAGAACTGGGCTGTGAGGACACCTGGTTCATCACGCCCAACGGCCTGGACGCCACCGAGACGCTTAGGCTTGCGGACGGCAGCACGGTGCAGAAGGAGCACTGCACCACGGCCAGGGAGCTGGCCGGGATATTGGCATACTGCATCAGGCAGTCGCCCAAGAGACAGGAGTTCCTGGACATCACAAGGGCCCCGAGCTACGGCTTTTCCGCCAATGGGCGCAGCTTCTCCTGCACCAACCACAATGCCTTCCTCACCATGATGGACGGGGCCCTCACCGGGAAGACCGGCTTCACCAACAAGGCCGGATACTGCTACGTGGGCGCGCTGGAGCGGGACGGCAGGACCTTCGTGGTGGCGCTGCTGGCCTGCGGCTGGCCGAACAACAAGGGATATAAATGGACGGATACCCGCAAGCTCATGCAGTACGGCATCGACAATTATTTTTACAGGAGCTTTTCCGACCAGGGAGTGGCCTTTGACGAAAGCAGGCTGAAGCCCATTCCCGTGCAGAACGGTCGGACGGATCTCCTGAACGCCATAGCCTACACGGACGTAGTGATTTCCGGAAGGACAGAGGGCCAGAATGGCGGCCCCGGCCAGGGCGAAGCGGCTGCGGAAGAGGGCGGCGGGGGCCTGGACGGGCTGCTCCTGCGCCCGGACGAGAAGATTCAGGTAAGGTACAGCATGAAGGACTCCCTGACAGCCCCTGTGGAGGCGGGGAGCGTAGTGGGGAAGGTGGAATATATGGTGGACGGCATCCTGTATAAGCAGGAGAGCATCGTCACCGAGGACGCGGTGGAGGCCATCGACCTTAGATGGTGCGCCGAGCAGATCTGGCGGCGTTTTCTGTGCACAGGATGACGGCGGCGAAAGAGGCCGCGCACACAGAGACCTGGTTTCAGCTTCGGAAATTCGTGGGAGTCTGCCCTGTATATTTTTTGAACACCTTATAGAAATACCGGGGATCCTCGTAGCCCACAAGGTAGGAGACCTCCGAGGCGGGGATGTCCGTATCCCGCAGCAGGTCTTTGGCGGCCTCCATGCGTATCCTGGTGAGGTAATCCAGCGGGGAGACGCCTTCCTTCTTTTTGAATAGGGTGGAGAAATACCGGGGATTCAGATGGAGATATTCCGCAAGGGTCTCGATGGAGACCGGCTCCCTGTAATGCTCCGTGAGATATCTCCGGGCCTGCTCCGTCACGGACAGGGGAGACTCCGGCTCCTGGGGAGAGCCGTGCTTTGTGAGCAGGATGTCGGAAGACGGATTCGCAGTATCGTTCTGCAGCCTGGACAGCCGGGCGTGCTCGGCCTGTTTTGCCAGAGCTTTCTCCAGGGCATCGAACAGGGATTCCTGTGTGATCGGCTTCAGGAGATAGCAGCAGGCGTCATGGTACATGGCGTCCTGTACATATTCGAACTCCGCGTAGCCGCTGATCACGATGATGGAAGCCGGGATATGGGCATTTTGGCAGCTCTGGATTAGGCTGAGCCCTGTCATGCCGTCCATCTGTACGTCAGTGATGATGATTTCAGGGCGCTCCCTCCGGGCGATGTCCCATGCCTCCAGGCCGTCCGCGGCCAGGAAGATTTCGTCGAAGGCATAGTTCCCTTTTTTCAGCCTGGCAAGAATGGCTTCCCGAATCAGCGTCTCGTCGTCTGCAATCAATAGTTTCATGAAGATACCTCTCATATGCGTGGAACCAGGAGCCGCGTGCACATGCCCTGTCCTTCTTTCGTGGTGATGGACAGCCGGTAGGCGGCGCCGAACTTCAGCTTCAGCCGATAATGGATGTTCAGGATTCCGATGCTTTCGTTCTGTTTCTGAAAATCATCGATGTCCTCTTTGTCCAGGTGTGCCATAAGACCGGCGTATTTCTCCGTCTCCATGCCCTTTCCATTGTCCTCGATGGATATCAGGAGGTTTTCGCCCTCCATCCTGACGGAGAACCGTATGGAGCCGCCGGAATGGATGCCGCGCAGACCATGCTGGATGCTGTTCTCGATGAACGGCTGGAACACCAGCTTGACGATATGGCAGCCCAGGCATCGCTCATCGATATCTGTCCGGAAGGAGAACTTATTCTCGAACCGGATCTGCTGGATATAGACATAATTGTTCATATAGGCAATCTCTTCCGCCAGGGTGACGGTGCCGGAAGAATTGTGGTTGATGCTGTAACGGAGCAGGTCGGAGAGCCTGGCGTTGACCTCACAGGCCGTCTGATATCGCTCTACCTCGATCAGAGAGTTGACAATCTCCAGGGAGTTGAACAGGAAATGGGGGTTGATTTGGGCCTGGAGGGCCATGAACTCCGCTTCCTTCTTCCGGATCTCAGCCACGTAGTTGCGCTCTATCAGCCGGTTCACCTGATTCACCATGTCGGTGAAGGAGGCATCGAAGATACCGATCTCATCGCTGCCCAGGTCAGAAGCGGAAATCTTCATATTCCCCCGGCTGACCTCCTTTATTTTGCCCAGGACGATGGAAAAGCGCCTGTCTATGCTGCCGGAGAGCAGGAAGCCGATAATCAGCGTGATGAACGTCAGCACCAGATTTCCCGTAATCAATGTCTGCTTCAGCTTTTCGATGCTCTCCATAGAGCTGGCCGATGCCAGGTAGCAGACGCTGCGAAAGCCGGAGGCGGAGTTGGAGCTGGTCAGATAGATTCCGTCCTGCCCCTGGTAATCCGCCACAGGGTAGCCGTTGTAGATGATGTCGTAATTCTCATGGAAAAAGCGGAAATATTCTTCCATTTCAGGGAATTCCTCCCCATAGATGTAGTTTCCCCTGTTGTCCATTATGAAGACCTGGTGGAAGGTCTTCCCGTCCACGCTTTTGACCGGCTTGAAGACTTTTTCCGGAAAGAGGCTCAGCTTGATGACGCCGGTGACCTCCGAACCGTCCGGGGAATAGACTGGCTTCAGGACGGAGAGGAGCTTTACGGAATAGCGGCCCTCCTCATGCAGGAAGAAATGGTCGAAATCGCTGCTCTCCAGATGGTCCTTCCACTGTGCCTGCTCCTGGTCCAGGGGCTTTATGAAGGTGCTCCTGTAGTCTGACGGATGTTTCAGCGCATAGAAGGTGAGTCCATAGAGGCCGTAGGGGAACTGGTTGTTCAGAATCTGGCGGATCTGCGCATCCGCCTGTTCCATGTCTGCCTGTGTGGGCGATGGATTCGCCAAGACCTGCCTAATCTGCCGGTCGCCGCTCAGATTGTTCAGAATCGTCCTGAATTTGGTGAGCCTGTAGTCGATATTGTCCATGTATTGCTCGATGAACTGTTTGGACGTGGCCTGGATTTCTTTGGTCAGCAGGTTCTTCGCATTATTTTGGAAGAAGAAATTCGACACGGCGATTTCCACCAGCAGCAGCACGATTAGGAGAAAGAGGAATTTGTGCATCAGCCTTGTGTGGTAGAGATAGTGTTTCCAGGGGGAACGGATAAGCTTCATGGCAGTATTTCCTTTTTTGTCTATTTTTTCCTTGAAATGCCCTTCTTCCATGCTATATCCAGAACATTTCCGTGTGCCATTATTATACTATAGGACATAATGTGCATAAAGAGGAATTTTATCACAGTTTTGGCAGAAAATCTGACATTTTTCCACATATGAGGTGAAAAATATATATTTCCACACCCGGCATCACTTTGCTATAATGGCCTCGTAGCCAAGCTTGGAGGCAGACGGTAAGGATACCAGAACAAAAAGGAGGACTATGAAATGGCAAGAAGAAAAAAAGGCAGGGTGGCCGCTGTGTTTCTGGCGGCAATAATGACAGTATCCGCTCTGCTGACAGGATGCGGCGGCGATGATGCCGCAGGTACGCCGGACAGCGCACAGGACAGCAGCGCGGAATCCACGGCGGATGAAAGCAGGGCCGATGAGGGAGCGGATGCCGGCGCTTCCGGCTCCACGGAAAAAACAAAGCTCACTATGGTGACCTACCTGGGGAATCCCTCCAGAGACGCCCTGATCCAGGAGCTGGTGGCGGACCTCAATATAGAACTGGAGATCATCTCGCCTCCGGCGGATCAGGCACAGCAGAAGATCTCCACCATGCTCCAGAGCGGGCAGGGCATCGATATCGTGGAGGTGGACTCCGTGCCGGTGACCCACATCTCCAACGGATTCATCGAGCCTTTGAATTCCTATGTGGAGGGCTGGGAGGATTGGGGCAGCGTAAGCGAATTCCTGAAGGCCCAGCTCACCTCCTATGACGGAAATGTGTACTCCATCCCCTATGGCGTGTACGAGAGGGCCCTGTTCTATCGGAAGGACTGGTTCGAGGAGAAGAACCTCTCTGTTCCCGGGACCTGGGAGGAGCTTTACAATACGGCAGTGGAGCTGACGGATCCTTCCCAGAACCGCTACGGCTATTCCTTCCGGGGCGGTGCAGGCACCACCGGCTTCCTGCAGATGACGATTCTTTCCTTTGCGGATCCGGAGAAGGTGGACATCGCGGTTCCCTTCATCTCCAGGGACAGCAGGAGCGTATACCTCCAGCCCGAGGCGGCGGAGGCCATGAATTTCTATAAGAAGCTCTACGAGGACGGCTCCCATCCGGATTCCATCGCCTGGGGCTATGCGGAGATGGTGGAGGCCTTCTATTCCGGCACCACGGCTATGCTGATCCAGGATCCGGAGGTCATCGCCACCTGCGAGGAGTATATGGAGGAAGGCACCTGGGACGTTGCGCCCCTTCCGGTAGGCCCCAGCGGCCGGGCGCTCTTCCCCGCGGGATTCGCGGGCTGGGGCATCGCGTCCAGCTCCCAGAACAAGGAGGCGGCCTGGGAAGTGATTAAGGCGCTCTCCAGCGTGGAGGGGAACACCACCTTCTGTAAGAAGAACGGGAACATTCCCATCCACACCACGGCCCAGGAGGATCCCTTCTTCAGCGAGGGGTATTACGGATGCTATATCGATATAGCGGCAGACCCGGATTCCTATGTGGGGTATGTGGACGGCGGCGAGAACAGGTTCGCCACCGAGGAAGAGCTGGAGCAGCTCAACCAGTTCGGCCCGGCAGCGGATCCGGCAGTGCAGGCCATGCTCCTGGGGCAGACCACGCCCGAGGAATGCGCCGAGGCCCTTGCATCCTTCTATAGCTGGTCGCAGGACAGCGAATGGGTGAAGGAGAGGTTCGCCCAGTAAGACAGGCACAGGCAATCCGACGAGGAGGCTGTCCGGGCTGGTTACGGCTTCGGGCAGCCTTTTGACGTCAGGAGAAAGGATCGGACAGATGCATAACAAGAAAATCAAATTGTCAAAGAAGGCCCGGGACAGATGGTTCATCGCTCTGTTCCTTCTGCCTGGGCTGTTCATGATTCTGGTGATGCTGTATTACCCTGCTGTAGACGGCGTGGTGATGGCTTTCCAGGACGTGAAGGCCTACAACATCTTCAGCAGGGAGTTCAACGGCCTGGAGAACTTCCGCAGACTGTTCTCCAACATTACATATCTGGGAACCTGGAAGAACACGCTGGTGTGGGTGGTGGGCTGCGTGGCCCTGGAGTTCGTCCTGGGCTTCGGCATCGCCCTGCTGCTGCAAAAGCCCTTCCGGGGTAAGAAGTTCTACGAATGTGTGGTGTTCATGCCCTGGGCGCTGTCGGGCTTCATGGTAGGCATCATGTGGAAGTGGATGTTCAACGGGAGCAACGGCGTCATCAACGATATCCTGATACGCCTGGAAATCGTGGAGCAGCAGGTAGGGTTCCTGTCCAACCCGGACTATGCCCTGGGCAGCGTCATGGTGGCCAAGGTATGGACAGGAATGGCTTTTTTTGCCATCATTACCATGGCGGCCTTAAAGACCATCCCCCAGGAGATGTATGAGGCGGCGGCCATAGACGGGGCCGGGCCCCTTACGAAGTTCTTCTATATTACCCTTCCCTCCATCCGGGTCATATTGCTGCTGATGGTGCTGATGCGGGCGGTGCAGACCATGAACGCGCCTGACCTGATCTTCGGCATGACACAGGGCGGGCCCGCGGGCAGCAGCCATATCGCCTCCAGCTATATCATGACGGAGGTGATCAAGGGGAACGACTACGGCATGGTATCGGCGGCAGGCGTGGTATTGTGGCTGGTGACCCTGGTCTTTACGGGCATCTATCTGGCGTGCACCAATACTCTGAAAGGCGGTGACGAATGATGGGGAAGAGGGGAAATATCTTTCCGCTGGCAGGCAGGTATGTCCTGTTGGCGCTGTTCTTCGTATTTACGGTGTTCCCGTTTCTGTGGCTCCTGCTGACTTCACTGAAGGGGAGCAGGGAGCTGTATGAATTTCCCGTGCGTTATCTCCCCAGGGAGGCGACGCTTGGCAACTACAGGGAAGTGATACAGATGGGGGATTTTGGAAGGTATATCTGCAACAGCCTGACGGTGGCCCTGGCGGGAGCGTGCCTGGTGGTATTGATTGCGGGAATGTCCTCCTACATCCTTTCCAGGATGGAATTCAAGTCCAAGCCTGCGGTCTTCATGATCTTCATGATGACCCAGATGCTTCCCAGCGCGGTGGGGTTCGCGCCCCTCTATATCCTGATGACGAGGCTGGGGATGGTGGACAGGCTGTCCACGGTGATTTTGATCCTGGCGGGAGGCCAGATTCCCTTCGGCACCATACTGCTGATCGGATTCATGAAGGGGATTCCGAAGGCGCTGGAGGAGTCGGCGCTGCTGGACGGCTGCGGCAGGGTGAAGACATTTTTCCTGATCGTGATGCCTCTGGCAAAGGCGGGGCTGTTCTCCGTGTTCATTTTCGTCTTCCTGGCCTGCTGGAACGATGTGTACACCTCCGTGCTGTACATCAACGCCAACGCCAGGAAGACGCTGACGGTGGCCATATATTCCATGATCGGAAAATATGACATCAACTGGGGGAACGTGGCGGCGGGGACGCTGATCGCCATGGCTCCCGCCATCCTTCTTTTCAGCTTCATGAAGGAGATTTTCGTGGAAAACATCGCGGGAGCGGTGAAGGAATAACAGGACAAAAGAGAGGTGCCAAAATGAGAGCGGAAGAGATTTGTACCCACTATGGGGAGGACCCGGCCAGGTTCCACGGGGCGGTGAACACGCCCATCTTCCAGACCTCGCTGTTCGTTGACTGCGAGGGGAACGAAGGCGGGCTGGAGGGCAGGTACGCGTACACCAGGGTGTCCAACCCTACCACAGAGGTGGTGGAGCAGAAGGTGGCCGCCCTGGAGCAGGGGGAGGCGGCGAAGTGCTTCTCCTCCGGCATGGGAGCCATCAGCGCGGCCATGATGCATTACATAAAAGAAGATAGCCACGTAGTTGCAACGGCGAGCATCTATGGCCCGGCCCGCCGTTTCCTGTCGGAGTACATGAAACGGTTCGGGATAAAGGTCACCTTCGTCAGCGGCACGGATCCGGAGGAGCTGGAAGCGGCGGTCTGCGAACAGACGGATCTGATCTACCTGGAGAGCCCCTCCACATACCTTTTCCTGGTGCAGGACCTGGAAAGGATTGCGGAAATCGCGAAAAAACACCATGCGGCAACGGTGATCGACAATACCTACGCCACGCCGATCTTCCAGAAGCCCCTGACCATGGGCATTGACATGGTGGTGCATTCCGCCTCCAAATACCTGGGAGGCCACAGCGACATCATCGGCGGCGTGGTGGTAGGCCGGAGGGAGGATGTGGAGCAGATGGCCCAGAATGAGAGGGAGCTGTTCGGGGCCGTGATGAGCCCCTTCGACTCCTGGCTGATGCTGCGCGGCATCCGGACGCTGCCTGTCAGGATGCCGCAGCACATGAAGAACGCCCTGGAGATGGCGGCCTATTTCCAGGAGCTGGACATCGTCAAAGAGGTGATCTACCCCTGCTGGGACACCCATCCTCAGTACGAGCTGGCGAAGCGGCAGATGACGGGGGCCAGCGGGCTGATGAGCGTGGTCTTCGACCTGCCCGGGGAGCAGATACACAGGATCGTGGAGGCGCTGGAGTTCTTCTACAGAGGGCCCAGCTGGGGCGGCTATGAGAGCCTTGCCTCCCCGGTGGGAGCCGACCTGGAGCGGGACAATGAGACCATGAAGAAGGGCCTGGTGCGTCTGCACATCGGGCTGGAGGGAGCGGATTTGCTGAAAGAGGATTTTGAGAGGGCAGTGAAGCATGTGCTTGGAAGAGGTGTTTCCCTTGGATGAGAAGAAGACGGCAGTGATTTTCAACATACAGCGCTTCTCCGTATTTGACGGGCCCGGGGTGCGGACGGCAGTGTTCTTCAAGGGCTGTAATCTGCGCTGCCTTTGGTGCCACAATCCGGAGTCCTATGAGCGCAGGCCCCAGCTCGCCTTCGACAGGCAGAAATGCATCGGCTGCGGGAGCTGCATCCGGAACTGCCCGGGGCTGTGTCTCCTGCCCGACCCGGAGGCAGGGCTGCTCTACCGCAGAGAGGACTGCCTGGACTGCGGAAAATGCGCCAGGGGCTGTTACGCAAAGGCCCTCAGCAGAATCGGATGCGAGATGACGGCGGGGGAGCTGCTGGAAGACCTGCTGGAGGATATGCCCTATTATCAGGAAAGCGGCGGCGGGGTCACCTTCTCCGGCGGGGAATGCATGCTCTGTCCTGATTTCCTGGAAGAGATGCTCCGGCGGCTGAAGGAAAAGGGCGTCCACACGGCGGTGGACACCGCAGGGAATGTGCCCTATGAGTCTTTTGAGCGGATCCTGCCCTATACGGATCTCTTCCTGTACGATGTGAAGGCCTTTCACGAAGAGGTGCACAGGGAGCTGACAGGGGCGTCCAACCAGAGGATCAAAGAGAACCTGCTTCGGCTTGCGGGAACCGGGAAGGAGATCAAAATCCGGATTCCTGTGATAGAGGAGCTGAACGCGGGCGAGCTTCCTTTCATCAGAGATTTTCTGTGGGAGAACGGAATCCGCGACGTGGAGCTGCTGGGCTACCACAGGATGGGCGTGGGGAAAGCGGAGCTGCTCCTGGAGCCCCTTGCCCAGAAAGCCTTCCGGGAAGTGGATGGAGAATCACTGAAAAAATATCAGCAGATGTTCGGATAGATAGGCTTTCGGAATCTTTTGGCAGAAAATGGAGCCCTGGAAGTGCGGCTTAGAGATTCCGAGGGTATATAGAGGATAAGGAGGGAGCATATGCTTGACATAGAGAAGACAATTCTGTCGGCAAAAATACGGGAGCGGATAGACAGGCTCCACAGCGACAAGATACAGATTAATCAGGAGAAAATCCGGCATCTGGGGCATCTGGACATAGATGACCACGGCTTCATCGATTTCCCGGATTTTCAGTTCCAGCCCATCACCCGGGAGGACGGCATGGTATACGGCATGGAGCTTCTGGGCCAGAACTTCAGGAAGATCCTGAACGAGATGCCCGTGTACTGCAATCCCGCCAGCGCCCTGGCCACCTGCTGGCCGGGGAACCTGTCCCGGTGGATGGAGATCGGATTGCGGGAGGAGAACAGGCCGAAGCATCTCTACCCCGTCCATGAGAAATACAATATCCTGCAGCACGGCTGCGGCGGCATGAACCATCTGTGCCCCGACCTGACGATCGGACTGGAGCTTGGGTGGAAGGGGCTGCTGGAGAAGGTGAGGTTCTATAAGGAAAAGAATGTCCACGGGAATCCGGCCTTCTATGAGGGGGAGGAGCAGCTCCTCTTAGGAGTCCTGGAATGGATCGGACGGCATGTGGAGGCCGCCGGGAAGATGGCGGAGGAGGCGGAATCGGAGGAGCTGCGGGCCCATTATGCCCAGGTGACGGACTGCAATGCATGGCTCCTGGAGAACCCGCCCCGCACCCTGCGGCAGGCCTGCCAGTTCACGGCCCATTTCCAGTGCATCGACAGAATGTACTACGCCGGAGGCGCACTGGGGCAGATGGACGAGCTGTTCCGGCCTTATTATGAAAGGGACAGGGAAAAGCTGGGCCTTACGGACGAGGAGGCCGTCTGGTATTTCGCCAGCCTGTTCTTCAACGATACCCATTATTCCCAGATCGGCGGCCTGACGCCCACGGGAGACGCGGAATTGACCAGCAGGGTCAGCTTCCTCATCCTGGACGCGGTGCATTACCTGAAGATTCCTTCCAATGTAGGGATCCGCGTCCATGATGGGATGGACGGGACGCTTCTGCGCAGGTCCCTGGAATACAACATGGAGGACGGCACAGGGGTGTGCTATTCCTGCAGCCAGGGCTGCGAGGAGGGATTCGCCAGGAACGGCTTCCCCAGGGAGCTGGCCCGGATGCGGGTGAAATGCGGCTGCAACTGGACGGCCATTCCCGGGGTGGAATACCCCCTGCAGGACGTGACCAGGATCAGCATGCCCATGGCCCTCTGCCACGCCATGGAGGAGATGAAGGGCATGGAACAGCCGGGGACGGAGAAGCTGTGGGAGCTGTTCGCCGGGCATCTGAAGGTGATGGTGGACTGCGTGAAGGAGGGGTACGACTGGCATTATGAGCATGTGTCACAGGACACGCCGGAAATCGTGTTGAACCTGTTCATGCACGGGCCCATCGAGCGGGGGCTGAACTGCGCCCAGGGCGGCGTGGACATCATGGACCTGAACATAGACGGCATCGGCCTGGCCACGGTGGCGGATTCCTTTGCCGCCATGGGGCAGCGGATCGAGACGGAGCAGGCACTCACCTATCCGGAACTGTATGCGGCTCTGGAAGCGGATTACCAGGGATATGAGAGGATACGGCTGATGCTGAAGAACATAGACAGGCTGGGGGCGCCCCATTCCCCTTCCATGAAGTGGGCGGAGCGAATCCGCGACCTGTTCGTGGGCCTGTGCATGGAGGAGCCTACCCCGAAGCATCATCTGAAGGTGGTGGCGGGCATGTTCTCCCACGGAGATATCGTCAGGTACGGAGAGTGCCTTCCGGCCACGCCCAACGGCCGAAAAGCGGGGGAGCCCATTTCCCACTCCAATGAGCCGGATCCCGGGTTCGCAAGCGGCCTGCATACCTTTGCCCCTTCTCTGAAGGCCAATACAGTGGCCAGACTCCAGCCGGGCTACGGGAATTCCTCCCCTCTACACCTGGACGTGGACAGCTCCATGATTACCAAAGAGGGCGGCGTGGAGGCGCTGGAGACATTGATCCATGCCCACAACCACATGGGAGGGACGCTGATCAATCTGAACTGCCTGACCAAAGAGAGGCTGCTGAAGGCCCACGCCGATCCGGCCAGCGATCCAGACCTGGTGGTGCGGGTGACGGGGTATTCCGCGTTCTTCTCCTCCCTGTCGCCGAAATACAGGCAGCAGATCGTGGACAGGTTCCTGGCCTGAGGCGGAAAGACTTTATCCCAATGCCCGATCCATCACTTGACGCGAGGACGAAAAAGCATTATGATAATGTAGAATGCGAGGAAATCAATGACCTCGAAAGTGCTCTTGAAGAAGGTTAAAGAAGGAAAGGAAAACAGGGCAATGACGGAGACAGTCAGGAAAAGATTGGCAAAGGCGGCGAGAAAGGGCAGGAGGCTTGCCATCGTGGCGGCCGCTGGCGTGTTGGCGATGACCAGCATCGATTATGTCCAGGCGGCAAACGGCAGAGGGGCAGGCATAGAGGACGTTTTTGATGAACGCTATTACGTAGAGAACTATCCGGACCTCCGGGATACATACGGTTATGACAGGGCGGCTCTGCTGAAGCATTTCATGACCTTCGGCCTCTCGGAAGGTAGGAACATGAATGGGCTGCTGGACCTTGTGGAATACAGGGAGAAATATCCGGATCTCCAGGAGGCGTTTGGGGACGACTGGGATGCCTATGTGGAGCACTATCTTACCTATGGGGCTTTCGAGCACAGGGACAACGGGACGGACTTCGACCCGGTGGATTACCTTAACAGATACAGCGACCTGCAGGAGGCCTTCGGCATGGACATATTGGCCGCCTATCGGCATTATGAGACACATGGGAAGCAGGAGGGGAGAGAGGGCAGAAGCGAGGCTGCCGTAATCGCGGCCCGGACACAGGCACCGGCCCAGAAAAATGAGCCGCCGAAATCCCCCGATGTTTCGGAGCCGGAACAAGAGCCGGGTAAAGAACCGGAAAAAGAAGCCATTGAGATTCAGAGCGTGGAAGTCACAGGCACCGGCCGCATCAGGGTCACTCTGAGCCGGGAGACGGAACGGCCCCTCACCCTGGAAGCCTTCAGCATCATATGTAACAGCGGCGGCTCCGATATGACGATACTGTCCGTGTCCACCAACGATAACAGGGTCTATGACCTGACCACGACCTACTACAGGGATCAGGATTACGATATCCAGATTACGCTGCCCGATGGCAGTACGATTTCCAAGGTCTTTACCTACAGGACGGACTGCCCGCAGATTTCGGGCATCGGCGCCGTCCGCACCAGCGCAGGTGAGGCCGGGATCACCTATAATTCGGACGCACCCGGGTATTTTTACTATATGCTGAGGGAAAACGCGTCCGGCCCGGCCCGGGCGGCAGGGGGATCCGTGCCCACAGAATCCGAACTCATCGGCAATGGCGTCAGAACGGAGATGAGGCAGCATGAGAACAGCTTTACCGTTTCCGGCCTGGCCGGGGGCGTGTCGTACACCATGTATTATATGGCTGTCGATACAGAGGACAGGGCCACATTGGTAAACAGCCTTTCCATTGCCAGCGAAGTCCATGAGGAGACGGCCACCACAATCAAAAGAGCAGAGGCGTTCGCCGAGGAGCAGTGGAACGGCGAATTCCTGTATGGCTTCGAGATAGAGCTGGAGACTGCCACTGCGGAAAGCCTGACTCTGGACCAGTTTGACATAAGCTGTCCCCAGAACGAGACCACGCTTGGGGAGGTCAGGACCTCGGACAACAGGATCTACCGCGTGTATATGCAGAGGGGCAGCATCCCCAAGGGCAATAATACCTATACGATTCTGATCACCCTGAAGGACGGTACGCAGTTAAAGGGAAGCTGCTACCTTGACCTGCAGGCGCCCAGGGTGGATGCAAGAAACATCGAGTGGGTAGACGAGGACACGATAAAGGTCACCGTCAACTCTGACGAAGCGGGAAGCCTTTACTATGCGATCCAGGATCAGGTGGACGGAGAAGGTACGATCGCCCCCAAGGATCCCGCCCAGATCTACGCCCAGGGCACGAAGGTCTCCATTGGATACGGCCTGAATTATATAACGGTCAAGGGCGCGAAGGCGGGGCAATGGTTCTGCTATGCGTCGGAGGACGAACGGAACAACAGGGAGTCTTTCTACAGCTATAAGCAGATTCCCGAGTACACGGCTCCGGCTCCGGACGATACAGAGAAGCCGATGATTACAGGCGTGGAGGTCCTCAAGGCTTCCGATGGCGCGACGCTTAAGGTGGTGTTCAACCAAACTGTAGAGTGGTTGTGCGATACTAACGAAACCCAAATCAGCGGAATCGATAAAAAGCTGGCATTTGATGCGCATTATGACTCTGAAGGAGACCTGGAGGGGAATGTGTTGATTCTCACTGTGATGGATCATTCCATCTCTATTCCTGAGGGCAGTCATACCCTGACTATCTTATTTAAGGACTACACAACAGCAACGTTCGATTTCACAGTATAGCGGAAACGAAGCGGACGAGAAATTAATGCTTGCCTGTCACCCCATTATGAGATATAATGTGAGTGGACAAAAAGGGAAACATATTTTCACAAAAGGGGTGGGGGCATGGCTTCGTCTTCCAAGACAGACACAGAGGTAATCATCGGCGGCAAGGTATTCACTCTGAGCGGTTATGAAAGTGAGGAATATCTGCAAAAGGTGGCGTCCTATATCAACAACAAGATAAACGAGTACAGCAAGCTGGACGGGTTCAAACGGCAGCCTGCGGATACCCAGGGGGTGCTGCTCCAGCTGAACATTGCCGATGACTATTTCAAGGCGAAGAAGCAGATATCCGCCCTGGAGGAGGATCTGGCGGCCAAGGACAAGGAGCTGTACGACCTGCGGCATGAGCTGATTTCCACCCAGATCAAGCTGGAGGGCGTGGAGGAGCAGGTAAAGGCGCTCCAGAAGGCCCAGAACGAGGGTGAGAAAGAAATCGTGCGTCTGGAAACAGAGTTAAAGAAAAAGTAATAGGGGGCTGTCCGAATCCCGGACAGCTTCTTTCATTATAGGCTGCTATAGCTTACAGGCTGTTGACGCAGGGGAGTTTTTTATGGAAAAGAATGACAGAGTCGAACTGCTTTCGCCCGCCGGGAACGCGGCCGGGTTCTATGGGGCTGTCCACGCGGGCGCGGACGCCGTCTACCTGGCCGGAAACCAGTTCGGTGCCAGGGCCTACGCCGAGAATTTTACCACGGAGGAGCTTTTGGAGTGCATCCGCTATGGGCATCTCCTGGGGCGGAAGATCTATCTCACCGTGAACACGCTGCTGAAGAATCAGGAGATGAAGCTGCTCCAGGATTACCTGGCCCCCCTATATGAGGCCGGGCTGGATGCGGTGATCGTCCAGGACTTAGGGGTGCTGCGCTTTATCCGGGAGCGGTTCCCCGGGCTGAAGCTCCATGTGAGCACGCAGATGACCATCTGCTCCCGGTGGGGGGCCTCTCTGCTGAAGGATATGGGCGCAAGCCGCATTGTCCCCGCCAGGGAGCTGGGCCTGGAGGAGCTCATCGCCATGCGGGAGGAGGCAAGCGTCCAGGTGGAGGCATTCGTCCACGGCGCCATGTGCTACTGCTATTCGGGACAATGCCTGTTCAGCAGCATCCTGGGGGGACGTAGCGGAAACAGGGGCCGCTGTGCCCAGCCCTGCCGCCTGCCCTATACGGTGAGCGAGGGGAAGGGCTGTAAGGAATGCTATCCGCTGAGCCTGAAGGATATGTGCACTATCGAGCATATCCCCCAGCTGATAGAGGCGGGCATCGATTCCTTTAAGATAGAAGGGCGCATGAAGCGGCCGGAGTATGCCGCCGGTGTGACGGATATCTATAGACGCTGTATCGACAATTACTATGCGCTGAGGAGCAGGATGGGGCCGCGGGAGGCCGCGGAAGAATATCGGGTCAGCGAGGAGGACAGGCGGGAGCTGGCCTCCCTATATGTGCGGGACGGCCTTCAGGACGGTTACTATTTCAGGCGAAACGGCCGGGATATGGTCAGCATCGACAGCCCCGCCTACCGGGAGAGCGATGAGCGGGTGCTGTGCCGGATACGGGAGAGATACCTGGACGCCCATTTGAAGCTGCCTGTGACGGTCAGGGCCTTTTTCCATGTGGGCAGGCCCGCGAAGGTAACGCTGGAAACGCAGTGCCCCTCCCTGGGACGTCTGTCCGCCGGCGCGGAGGGCGAGCCTGTGGCGCAGGCCCAGAAGCAGCCCATCACCGAGGAAAATGTCCGGAAGCTGCTCTGCCGTCTGGGGGACAGCGCCTTTTGCGCGGACGGGGCTGAGATTTCCATGGATCCGAACAGCTTTTACCCGCTGAAGCGGATCAATGAGCTGCGCAGGATGGCCGTGGCAGAGCTGGAACGGAAAATCCTCCGGGCAAGGGGATATCGGGAGAACCGGCAGGGGGAGAGGACTGCACTCCTGTCTTCGGAAGCCGAACTATCGAAGGGCAGGTCCCAACAGCCCTCGCCCCGCAGCTACGCTTTCTATGTCCGCACCATGGGGCAGCTTAAGGCGCTGGGAGAGTGGATTGCCGCAAATCCCATGGACGCTCCCTGGCGGATCTATGTGGACGGCGACCTGCTCACAGAGCAGTGGCCCCACATAGCGGACATCTGCAGGGGCCTTTCTGGCAGCGGGGCATTGTTCGCGGCGCTTCCCTATATCCTGCGGGAGATGGACGGGGAATATCTGGAGGAATTATATGAGAAAGTGCATGAGAGCGGCCTTTTCCGGGGCTTCCTGGTCCGCTCCATGGACGGACTTGGCTTCCTACGGGAGAAAAAGCATCCCGGGGAGAAAAAGCATCCCGGGGAGAAAGGGGATCCCGAGGAGAAGGAGGCGGGCGTTTCAGGGGGAAGTCTGCGCCCTGTGGAAGAGGCCGCTCTGTCTGTCAGGACGGATGCAGGCGTCTACGCGTGGAACGATTCCTCCCTGGAGGAGTTGTCCGCCCTGGCGGAAGGCTTCTGTCTGCCCTATGAGCTGAACGCCTCCGCCCAGAGGCATCTCTGGGAGGGGCTTTGCCGGAAGGGCCTTTCGGAAAAGCTCTCCTGCGAGAAAATCGTATACAGCCGGATTCCTATGATGGTCACGGCCAACTGTCTGCGCAGGACTGCGGGAGAGTGCGGGAAAGGGAAGGAAAACAGGGAAATCGTAAGCCTCACGGACAGATACCGAAAGGAGTTTCCGGTTCTGATCGACTGTCGGCACTGCATGAACATCATCTACAACAGCGTCCCCTTTTCGCTGTATATGGAAGAGAAGCATTCCATGGAAGAGCGGCATTCCATGAAAGAGAAGCTTTCCAAAGAGGGGCATGCCGGGGAGCGGGAGCCTGTCGGCTGGAAGAGACGCGTGGATCCGCGGATGGACTTCACCCTGGAATCCCCGGAGGAGGTAAAGCGGCTTTTGGACGCCTTTTTCCGGGGAATGCCCTTTCCGCTGAAGGACTACACCACCGCCCACGAAAAGCGCGGCGCAGTGTGAAAAGATTTACGATTGGATGGAGAAAGGAAAAAGATGCGGGAATATATCACAGAGCTTTCCAGATATATCATACCGGCGCTGATGGCGGTCTATACCCTGTGCAGCTTTGCCTGCCTGGTGGAAGGGACGGCGTGGAAGCAGGGCGCCCCCCGGAGCACAGGCATTTACACGATACAGAACATCATCATGTTCTTCCTTCAGCTGCTCATGTTCACGGACCTAGCCCTGGTCAGCGGAGACATGGAGTATGTATTCTTCTATGTGTTCGTACAGGTGTTCCTTCTGGCTGCCGTGGCCATGGTTCCTGTCATATATGAAAAGGCCAATCGGCTGCTGCTGAACAATATGTGCATGCTCATGGGAACCGGACTGTGCGTCATCTCACGGATTTCCTTCAACCAGGCGGTGCGGCAGTATATCATCGTACTGTTGTCCCTGGCGGTGTCCCTGTTCATCCCCTGGATACTGTCCCAGATCCATTTCCTGAAGAAGCTGACCTGGTTATACGGGATCGCGGGCATCGTGATGCTGGGCATGGTCCTGCTCTACAGCGAGGTCACCTACGGCGCGGAAATCTCCTTTACCATAGGGGGCCTGACCTTCCAGCCCTCGGAGTTCGTGAAGATCGTCTTCGTCTTCTTTCTGGCCGCTGCCCTCTGGGAGGATGCCTCCATAGTCAGGGTGGGCATGACGGCTGTCATTGCCGGGGCCCATGTGGTGATTTTGGTGATGTCGAAGGATCTGGGGAGCGCGCTGATCTTCTTTGTGGGCTACGTGTTTGTAGTATTTGCGGCCACCCGGAATTATCTCTATCTGCTGGCCGGGGCAGTGGGTGGGAGCGGCGCGGCCTGGGGAGCTTTGAAGCTCTTCGGCCATGTAAGGGACAGGGTCCTTACCTGGCGCGATCCCTGGAGCTATATCGATAAGGAGGGCTATTCCATCACCCAGTCGCTTTTCGCCATCGGCAGCGGCAGTTGGTTCGGCATGGGGCTGTTGAAGGGAAATCCCACGGCGATTCCCTTTGTGGAGAAGGATCTCATCTTTTCCTCCGTATGCGAGGAGCTGGGGGTGGCCTTCGGCATCTGCGTCATCCTGCTTTCCGTGGCCTGTTTCCTGGAGATGATGCGGATGTCGGCCCTGATCAGGGACAGGTTCTACCAGTTGGTGGTATACGGAATCGGCATCATGTACATCTTCCAGATATTCCTGACCATCGGGGGCGGCATCAAGCTGATTCCCCTGACCGGCGTCACGCTGCCCTTCATCAGCTATGGAGGCAGCTCCGTGATGACCACCATGATCATGTTTTTCCTGATCCAGGGCATCTATATCAGGCTACAGCAGGAGGGAGGCAGGCATAATGCCAGAAAAGGAAAAGAAACGCCGTCCGGCAGCGCCCGGGAAAAAGGCCAGTCATAAAAAAAGCCGCAGCGCCCGCTACAGCGCCAACAGGCCTGAAATCATCGCCACATGCTGCTTCTTCGGGCTGCTGTTCGCTGCGCTGATCGGATATCTGAGCTATTTCACGGCCACCAGCGAGGAGGAGATGATCAACAACAGCTACAATTCCAGGCAGGAGATTCTGCTGTCCAGGAATTACCGCGGCACGATCTACTCCAGGGACGGGGATGTCCTGGCCGAGACCCGGCTGAATGAAGGCGTGGGGGAAGAGGATTCCCAGGAAGAGACCAGGATATATCCCTACGGCAAGCTGTTCGCCCATGCCGTGGGCTATTCCACCAAAGGCCGCACAGGCGTGGAGGCCCTGGCCAACTACTACCTGATCAACACCAGTACCTCCTTGGCCAACAAGGCGGCCAACGATTTGGCCGGCATCAAGAATCCCGGCGACAGCGTCTATACCACCCTGGACGTGGACCTCCAGCAGGTGGCGGACGACCAGCTCAATATCTACAAGGGAGCCATCGTGGTGACGGAAGTGGCCACGGGGAAGATACTGGCCATGGTGTCCCATCCGGGCTTCGACCCCAATGAGATCGGAGCGATTTGGGATTCCATCGTGGAGGATGAAGACAGCTCCGTATTGCTGAACCGTGTGACCCAGGGACAATATCCACCCGGCTCCACCTTCAAAATCGTGACGGCGCTGGAATACATCCGGGAGAACCCCGATACCTACGACGATTATTCCTATCAGTGCAATGGGTATTTCAGCTCCGGCACAGGGCGCATCAACTGTTACCATGGGACGACCCACGGGCAGGTGGGCTTCGAGAGCTCCTTCGCGAAATCCTGCAATTCCTCCTTTGCCAATATCGGGGTCAATCTGGAGCAGCAGAGCTTCGAGGAGACCCTGGAGGAGCTGCTGTTCAACAGGCCGCTTCCCGTCGATTTCCCCTATTCGGAGAGCAAGGCCAATGTGGTGGACAGGGTGTCCATGAACGAGCTGATGCAGACCTCCATCGGCCAGGGCAGGACCCAGATTTCGCCCCTCCACCTGAACATGATCACCAGCGCCATCGCCAACGGCGGGATCCTCATGAAGCCCTATGCGGTAGACCGGGTGGAGAATGACGAGGGGCGGATCGTGAAGGTTTTCGAGCCCTCCGCCTACGGGAGCCTGATGACCGGGGAGGAGGCTGGAATCCTGAAGGGCCTGATGGAATCCGTGGTGGAGGAGGGCACCGGCAGGAAGCTCTCCGGCTTAAGCTACACCGCCGCCGGAAAGACAGGCTCCGCGGAATACAATGACGACAAAGAGGACAGCCATGCATGGTTTACCGGCTTCGCGCCGGTGGAGAATCCTGAAATCTGCGTCACGATCATCGTGGAGGGAGCCGGCAGCGGCGGGGATTACGCGGTTCCCATCGCCAAGCGGATCTTCGATGCCTATTTTAACGATGGGAGATAGCCCTCCGGCAGAATGCCGCGCGAAAAATAAGTATTGCACTTCCGGGGAGATTGGACTATACTATTCCTAGTCAAGCAAGTGGCACACCAATCAGGAGGAATTGCAATGATGGAAGCAACAAGCTGTGGTGGTGTGGTAATTTTTCGTGGAAAAATCCTGCTTTTGTACAAGAACTACAAGAACAAGTACGAGGGCTGGGTTCTGCCGAAAGGCACCGTGGAGCAGGGGGAGGACTACAAGGACACGGCCCTGCGGGAGGTGCTGGAGGAAACAGGAGCGAAGGCTACCATCATAAAGTATATCGGGAAGAGCGAGTATACGTTCAACGTGCCCGAGGATATCGTGGAGAAGGAAGTGCACTGGTATCTGATGATGGCCGACAGTTATTACAGCAAACCACAAAAGGAAGAATTTTTTTCGGATTCAGGCTATTACAAGTACCACGAGGCATATCATCTGCTGAAGTTCGCGAATGAGAAGCAGATATTGGAAAAGGCATACGAGGAGTATCTGGAGCTGAAGAAGAGCAATCTATGGGGCAGCAAGAAGTATTATTAGAATATCATCCGAATTTGTACCTGGGTGAGGGCATTAAGAAGAAAAAACTGGATAAAATAAAGAAAAAGCTGGAAAACAAGCCCCTTTTTTCCAGTGTATTTCTGATTTCCCTTTCCCGCAACCCGTTCGATCAGCTGGAAGTCTATGAGGCGAGACAATTGTGCCAGCCCTATTACCGCAAATGCCCGCCCTATGTGGTAGGCATAGCGAAGAACAGGGAGGAAGCCATTGCCCTGGTGGAGGAAATCGTAACCGAATGCCTGGCGGTCAGGGGCGACTGCGCGTTGAAGGAGTATCTGCGATGTTAGCGATCGTTTTAAAGGTTCTGTCCATACTCGGCATAGTCCTTCTGGCAGTGCTGGCGGTGATGCTCCTGGGGCTTGCGCTGGTTCTGTTCTTTCCTTTCACCTACCGGCTCTCCGGCAGCAAAGACGCGGAAGGCCTGCGGCTTTCCGTGAAGGTGAACTGGCTCTGCGGCCTGCTGCGGGTGCGGTTCCGATACCCTGCGCCCGGACGGCTTACGGCCAAGGCGCTGTGGTTTTCTCTGCTCGATATGAAAATCCCCCCGGAGAAGACGGTTCAGGAGGAGACGGACAGCGGTTCGGCGGATACAGGCTCCCCCTCAGGGAAAAAGGCTTTGCGGAAAGCGGACTCCTCAAAGCCTTCGGAGCCGGAAGCGGCGGAACCTGCGGAACCGGAAGCAATTGATTCGGAAGCCGTCCCCGCAGAAGCCGTCCCCAATGCTGCAAAGGCCGCAAACGGCCCCAATACGGAAGGTTCCCCGGAAATAGGATCAGAAGCCGACCCTGCCGCCGGAAGCGGCGGAGAGGGCGAGGGGCAGACCGCTCAGGAGGGCGGCCCCTTTGGAAAGATTTCTCAAAAAGTTCAGGGGATAAAGTACACAATCTATAATATATATGATAAAATAAAAAGAATCTGGAAGAATATATCCTATTATATGGAGCTTTTGCAGGAGGAAAACACAAAGCAGCTGGCCGCCCACGCCTTTTCCCGGGCAGGCCGGATTCTCAAGGACATCCGGCCAAAGCATGTCAAAGTAAGGCTGCTCTTCGGCACAGGCTCTCCGGATACCACAGGCTACCTCTACGGCGCCTACTGCATCCTGTCCGCCCCGCTGGGGGCGGGAGTGTGCGTTACGCCCGACTTCGAGGAGAAAAGGCTGGAGGGAGAGTTCGACATAGCCGGACACGTACTGGTATGGACGTTCGTGATAAACGGCCTGAGGCTCGTCCTGGACAAAAAGCTGCGCATATTCCTGCGAAGGCTGAAAGCAGGGCGGAAGAAACCCGCTGCCGCATAGCGGTGCGGACAGGAACATCTAAGAAGACACAGAATTTATACAGGTAAGCACGGCAAAAAAAGTCGGGCATGAACTGGCATGAGAATGGAGGAGAAGATGGCAGAGAAGGAAAGAGAAAATCAGTTTCAGGGAGTCGTAGAGTCATTGCTCAGAGGCATGGATACGGTGCTGTCCACCAAGACAGTGGTGGGAGAGGCCACAAAAATCGGCGATACCATCATCCTGCCTTTGGTGGACGTGAGCTTCGGCGTAGGCGCAGGGGCAGGCAGCAACGGACAGAAGAGCTCCTCGTCCGGCGCGGGAGGCCTGGGCGGCAAGATGACCCCCAGCGCGGTGCTGGTCATAAAGGACAATGCCGTCAAGCTGGTGAACATCAAGAACCAGGACGCTGTCACCAAGGTGCTGGACATGATCCCCGACCTGGTGGACAAGTTCACCAAGTCCAAGAAGAAGGGCGGGAAGGACGGGTCAGACGGGATGGAAGAAATCTCTGACGCGGAGGTGGTGGACATCGCGTTCCCGGAGGAAGAAACGGAAGAGGGGCATTCCGTGGAAGAAGGGCATTCCGCGGAAGAGCCGGAGGATTGACATTTTCCGCGCCCGGGGCGCATATGATAGAGTGATACCACGAAGTCTGAGGCATCATGAAGAAAATCATAGGACTCGTTGCTCTTCTCATAGCGATTGGCATGCTGATCATGCTGATCGCCCACAACCGGCTGGTGGGCCTGATCATCATCGCCCTGCTGCTGTTTGTGGGATACAATTGCTTCTGCGGGGATTGAGGCGTACCGGGCGCGTTGAAAAGCACTAAAAGAGGCTGCCGCAGCGACAGCCTCTTTCCGTTGACGTCAATTTCCAACTTCCATTCTTGCCAAATGTACGAAAAAGCTTACGCTCTCTCCACATTGCCTGACCTTAAGCAACGGGTGCAGACATGCATCCTCTTAGAAGCGCCGTTCACCTTGCACCTTACCCGCTTGACATTCGCTTTCCACATTGCATTGGTCTTTCTATTCGAATGGCTTACATTATGACCGAACTGAACGCCTTTCCCACAAATATCACACTTCGCCATTTTGCCACCTCCTCAACACCCGCGCGTGCAACGCTTGTATTTTATTGTACACAACATTAGTATCTTAACAGAAATATATGGAAAAAGCAAGTAAAAAAAATCTTTTTTTAATTTTAATATTTATTATTCCCTTTTTCTGGGAAAGCTGTTAAAATAGTATCTATATGTCTGCTTTTTATTGTTGGACAAGGAAAGGAAGGGTTACTATGAAAGGTTCTTCTATGAATACCCATATGGGAAAGATTGTCGTTCATAATGAAGTGATTGCCCAGTATGCGGGAGGCGTCGCCGTGGAATGCTTTGGTATCGTAGGCATGGCAGGCGTCAGCGTAAAGGACGGTCTGGTAAAGCTTCTGAAAATGGACAGCATCACCAGGGGCATCACCGTGACGCTCAACAAGAACAATAAACTGATTCTGGATTTCCATGTCATCGTGGCCTATGGCGTCAGCATATTGGCCGTGGCAGACAACCTGATCAGCAACGTGAAATACAAAGTGGAAGAATTTACCGGTATCGAAATCGAGAAGATCAATATCTATGTAGACGGTGTCAGAGTGATTGATTAAGGAGGAGCGTGTCGTGAGTTTACAACAAATCGATGCCGGGATGCTTTCCAGGATGTTCCTGGCCGGCGCAAAGAATTTGGAGAGCAAGAAGGAGTGGATCAATGAGCTGAACGTTTTCCCCGTCCCCGACGGCGACACGGGCACCAATATGACCATGACCATCATGTCCGCGGCCAGGGAAGTCCTGGAACTGGGCGACGCAGTTGACATGCAGGGGCTGTGCAAGGCCATTTCCGGCGGCTCCCTGCGGGGCGCAAGAGGAAATTCCGGCGTCATCCTGTCACAGCTCTTCCGCGGCTTCACCAGGCGGATCAAGGAGGAGGAGAGCCTGACGATCCCCATCCTTGCGGAAGCCCTGGACAAGGCCGTGGAGACTGCCTACAAGGCTGTCATGAAGCCCAAGGAGGGCACGATCCTCACCGTTGCCAGAGGAGCGGCGGAGAAGGCCCAGACGCTTGTGGAGGACGGCTGTTCGGATATGGAGACCTTCCTCTCCACCATCATCGCCCATGCGGAATATGTGCTGAGCCAGACTCCGGAGATGCTTCCGGTGCTGAAGCAGGCCGGCGTGGTGGATTCCGGCGGGCAGGGGCTCATCACGGTGCTCTCCGGCGCACTCGACGCGTTCCTGGGAAAGGAGCTGGATCTGTCCATCAAGCCCTCCGGCGGGACAGGCAGCGGCAAGGTTTCCGGCCAGCGGCAGACGGAGGCGCAGATGGAGATCAAGTTCGGCTACTGCACGGAATTCATCATCATGCTGAACAAGACATTCAACATCAAGACAGAGATGGATTTCAAGGCTTATCTGGAGTCCATCGGCGATTCCATTGTATGTGTGGCAGACGACGATGTCGTGAAGGTGCACGTACATACCAATGACCCTGGCCTGGCGATCCAGAAGGCATTGAAGTATGGTGCGCTTTCCAACATGAAGATCGACAACATGCGTCTGGAGCATCAGGAGAAGCTCTTCAAGATGGCGGAGAAGGAGGAGGGGAAGGCCGACGGGCAGGAATCCGGCAAGTCAGTGCAGACGGCCGAAGCGGCGGCAGATGCGCCGCCCAAGGACTTCGGCTTCATCGCCGTCTCCGTGGGAGAGGGCATCAACGAGATCTTCCGCAGCCTGGGGGTGGACTACATCATCGAGGGTGGCCAGACCATGAACCCCAGCACCGCGGACATCCTGGACGCGGTGGATAAGGTCAATGCAAAGACCATATTCATCCTGCCCAACAACAAGAACATCATCCTGGCGGCGAACCAGGCCGCGGAGCTCACCGCGGAGAAGGATCTCTTCGTGATCCCCACCAAGACCATCCCCCAGGGAATCACCGCCGTCATCAATTTCGTGCCGGAGCTGTCCGTGGAGGAGAACGAGGCGAACATGCTGGCTGAAGTCGAGCATGTCTGCACCGGACAGGTGACCTACGCGGTGCGTGATACGGTCATCGACGACAAGGAAATCAAAAAGGGCGACTTTATGGGAATCGGCGATACAGGCATCCTTGCCGTGGGAGGGGACATGACCGCTGTGGCGGGGGATACCGTGTCGAAGATGATGACCCAGGAGAGCGAACTGATCAGCATTTACTATGGGAGCGATGTGAAGGAGGAGGCGGCGGAGGCGTTCCGGGCACAGATCGCGGACCGCTATCCCGACTGCGATATCGAGCTGCAGTACGGCGGCCAGCCCATCTACTATTATGTCATGTCTGTGGAATAGATCTGAACTGTTGCGGGAGTGCAGGAGGGAGGCAGATTGACGCTGTCTCCTTCCTTTGTGATAGACACGCCGTAGAGGAGGCTTATGGACAGGGATACGCCTATAACAGAGCTGAAAGGGGTGGGCGAGAAGACCGGCAGGCTGTTCGGCAAACTGGACATCCGGACGGTGGGTGAGCTGCTGGCGGCCTATCCGAGGGATTACGAGGTATTCGGAGAGCCTGTGAAGATCGGCAGAGCAGTTTCCGGGGAGGTCTGTGCCGTCCAGGGGGCCGTAAGCGGCATCCCCAATGAGCGGAGGATCCGGAATCTGAGCATCCTGAACGTGGTGATAGCGGATGAGTCCGGCCGTCTGCAGCTGACCTTCTACAACATGCCCTTCCTGAAAAAGACGCTGCGCCAGGGCGGGTTCTATATCTTCCGCGGCCTGGTCCGGGCAAAGGGCGCCGTCCTGGCCATGGAGCAGCCCAAAATCTTCTCCCCGGCGGACTACGACAGGCTCATGAACCGCCTGGTGCCCCGGTATGCCCTGACGAAGGGCCTGACCAACCAGGCGGTGCAGAAATATGTGCGGCAGGCGCTGGCGGGCTACGCCTTCGAGCCGGAATACCATGCCCCGGCCCTGCTGGAGGAGAATCAACTGGTTTCCTGGCGGGAGGCCGTGGAGACGGTGCATTTCCCGGATGACCGGGACTCCCTGATAAGGGCCAGGCGGCGGCTGGTGTTCGACGAGTTCTTCTCGTTCCTGTACCTGATGCGCAGAGGACGGCAGCTGGACAGGCAGCTGGAGAACCGCCACCGGATGCCGGAGACCGCGGACGCCCGGCGTTTTCTGGAGCAGCTCCCCTTTCCCCTGACGAAGGCCCAGGAGAAGGTCTGGCGGGAGATCCGGGAGGACCTGGCAGGGGAGAGCTGCATGAACCGCCTGGTGCAGGGGGATGTGGGCTCCGGCAAGACGATCGTGGCCGTGCTGGCGCTGCTGACGGCCGCCGCCAACGGGTATCAGGGCGCGCTGATGGCTCCCACGGAGGTGCTGGCCGTACAGCATTTCGAGACCATACAGGGCTATGCGGAAAAGTATGGCCTGATTTTCCGCCCCGTCCTGCTGGTGGGCTCCATGGCGGCCAGGGAGAAGCGGGAGGCCTACCAGGCCATTGCCTCCGGTGACGCCAACCTGGTCATCGGCACCCACGCCCTGATTCAGGAGAAGGTGCAGTACCGCTCCCTGGGGCTGGTGGTGACGGACGAGCAGCACCGGTTCGGGGTCAGGCAGCGGGAGCTCCTGGCACAGAAGGGGGAGGATCCCCATATCCTGGTCATGAGCGCCACGCCCATTCCCAGGACGTTGGCCATCATTCTATACGGGGACCTCCATCTGTCGGTCATCGACGAGCTGCCCGCGGACAGGCTGCCCATCAAGAACTGCGTAGTGAATACCGGCTACAGGCCAAAAGCCTACCGGTTCATCGCCGGGCAGGTGGCCCAGGGGCGGCAGGTCTATGTCATCTGTCCCCAGGTGGAGGGGGACGCGGATGACGCCGAGGGCGGGATTCCCATGGAGAATGTGGTGGACTACGCGGAGACGCTTAAAAGTGCGCTGCCCGCCGATATCCGGGTGTCCTATCTCCACGGCAGGATGCGCCCCGGGGACAAGAACCGCATCATGAACCAGTTCGCGGAGCATTCCATCGATGTACTGGTGTCCACCACGGTCATAGAGGTGGGAATCAATGTGCCCAACG
>OFFF01000401.1_pt1 | contig 33410 bp, 30 predicted proteins | sample 1521301 | NCBI WGS metagenome assembly OFFF01 (sample SAMEA3504101, study PRJEB24116) | mouse gut metagenome | biome: mouse gut; feature: mouse-associated habitat; material: faeces | place: Denmark | collected 2011
CCTGAAAGGTGACATGGCTGACGTTTGCGGTACCGGTCTCTATCCGGGACAGCGCTTGTGGAGTGCAGATGCCCTCGGAGAGCTGTTCCTGAGTGAGCCCAGCTTTTATCCGAGCTTCCTTGATAAGCAGATTGGCGTTATGTACTGGCATCAGAGTAGCCTCCATCGGTTGTAAATAAAATGTGCATACATAATGATATATCATATTCGAATATAATATAACATAACATAACATGATATTGTTGATATATAATAACATGAAATATTTAAAAATGCAAGGACCCAACCTAAATGGAAACGAAAAGTTTTCTGGTCAGTTTGTGGAAAAAGAACCTGGGAAGAGCTAGACTAACACTATAATATTCAAGAACTTGGATGGATGACAATATGTGTTGCACAGATTTCGCGGAAGGGGGGAGATAGATTCATGAAACTCGATATAGGGACACCTGTCATTACTTCGCATCATTATTATGCGCTTCCGTTGGCAATTATCTGCGGTGATGACGCACTGAAGCGGTGGGTCTACAGCGAGTTCATCCAGTGGTACACCTACCGCGACCACGAGGACGAGAGGACAAGGGTCAGCCTGTATAAAGATAATAATGAAAGATATAAGTTCGAACCGCTCTATGAGACGGTTGCTATGTCTAAGCAGCTTGTAGGGGGCAAGGATGTGGTGAGTGTCTTCAAGAGCTTTTTAGATAACGGGCAGTACATCTACGATTTTGTGGATTTGCATTATATCCGTTCATTAAGACGAGACAGGCATTTGATGCATGATGTTCTGATTTTTGGTTACGATGATGATTTGCAAGTGTTTCATGTATATGCCTATCATGGAGCAAAGCTTGCCCAATGGGACATCCCATATGCCGAATATGAGGAGGCTTATGATTCGGACTATCAAAGGGCGCAGTTCCATCTTACAGTATTGTATCGTAAAAAAGATGCAGAATTCCACCTGGACATCGGACGCATCGGAAACCATCTCCTGGACTATCTCGAAGGGATAAACACTTCTAACCGTGAGGCACCGCTTTCAGTGGAACTGTATAAGCCCAGGTTCGGACTGGATGTCTACGATGAAATGAAGTACAACCTCCAATGTATGCGTGACTGGAACTTGCTGCTGGACATCCCAGAGATGTTCTGTATCTATGAGCATAAATGTTTCATGTATGAGAGGGTGGCATATCTGGATGGATGCACGGATGTGAAATGCCCTGACAGCTTGAGGGACAGGTTTGCAGAGATGAAAGAGTCGGGAAGGATTATGGCAATGTTGGCATTGAAGCTCAATCAGAAAAGGTTGTCCAGCGAGGAAGACTATAATGCCTTGATGCATCGTTTTGATGTCATGAAAGAACTTGAAAAGGCTGCGTTATCTGAGTACTATGAACACAACTGTTCTGTCTTTGAAAATGCGTGAGGTAAGATGATGGATGGTAGGACACTTCAATATGCAGATATTGTGCTGGAACCGGTTAGCTTGAGCGAGGTGATTGGGCTTGACACAGGTGATGCGGGAATCCAATACGACTACTTTGACAGTATTGTCTCAAGGAATGGGAACTGTTTGGCTGAGGCCTATATGATTAAAAACCAAACAGAAAATGTCGGATATGTAGCGCTGTATCATATTGATGCTGCAAATGAGATTGCAAATATCTACGGCAAAATCAGTGGGAAGCAATATTACGGTGACTTTATCAAGGCGTTTTTGGCATTGCTTGGATATGCGTTTACAGAACGGGATTTAAAGAAGCTGAGCTTGGTATATCGTCAAGACAATTATTTCTTTGACGATGTGTGCAAGCATCTCCGCTTCATTCGAGAAGGCTTGCTGAGAGGGCAATTGAACTGTGAAGGGAGAAGTTTCGATGTCAGTACATATGGAATGCTTAGATATGAGTATCAGAGACTTGCGGTTGGCTCATACAAAATGATGTTCGCTTGGGATTATGGCTTTTATCCTCAAAAGGTGGTACAGCTTGATTTGGCGGGATATTTCAACCGCCGACTGTTCACCAATTCCCTTGACAACCCCAACCATGCGAGGATAAATGACTGGCTTCGTGAGTATGTAATGAACCGGACAGTCCCGGAGGAGCATTGCCTGATATATAAGGATGTAAAGTTCCCAGTTCGTATTTTTGCCCCTGATTTTGAGTTTGACTGTTTTTTGTGCGGGAAACAGGAGATAAGTGTCCCGGAAGGAAGGTATACAGACCTTCTCTTGGTGGCTACTGCGCAGTTCGGTAACAGGCAGACGTATGTCACAGCTGTCTACGAGGATGGGACAAGTGAGGAGTGTGCGTTCAACATAGGAGACTGGTGCGAGAAAATCGCGCGGGATGAGCATATCATCCACTATGCTGCTGCCTGCCGGGAGCTTGGCCAGAAATCCAACATGGTCAAGTGTGATGCCTTCGTCTATTTACAAAGGGTACATATCAACTGGGATAAGTTGCTGAAAAGACTGATTTTCCCGATGGAGAGCAATGAGATATTTATCTTTGCGGGAGCATTGTGCGTAGCGTGATTTGCTACGAAATTTTATTAACGCTTAGTGCTTATGCAAATACCCATTTTGCCGCTGAAGTAAAATATCAGAACTTTTTGAGGGCAATTGATTTTTGCTGGTTTTGATTCTTTGCAGAAAAGCGCCATATAACACGTTTGGCCAGTTTTTCAAAGAAAAGACGAGGTTCAGCACACTGAAGATAAGCAAAATTTTAATGATATACAGGGAGGATTGAATAATGTTTTATAAACCATCAATGTTTAACCATATTTGCGATATGGACAATGAAATGATTCTTTACAATTCATTGAAAGGTTGTAAGGGAATCCGTAAGGTTCATGCGGATAAGGTACCAGAATTATCAAGTATTATGAAGCGCTCCAAGCTTGATAGAGCATCGCTTGAAGCTTTTGAGGATCTCATAAATCTTGGATATTTTGTGCCATATGATTTTGATGAGAGATTGAATTGTGATCGGATGCAAATGGAGATGATAACCAATACTGTCTTAAGATTGGTTATACATACAACGAAAGCATGTAATTTCAGATGCAAATATTGTGCCCTGGATTTTTGTAATGAATTTATGAGTCGGGAGATATGCGACAGTATCATAAAGTACATTCGACAAAATATTTCCCGTTACAGTGCAGTCCATATCAGTTGGTTTGGCGGCGAACCCTTAATGGGGATGGATGTGATAGAGCACATATCTACTGAGGTTATAGAGATATGTAAAAGAGCTAAAAAGCCCTATTTCAGTTCAGTTACTACAAATGGATACCTACTTACTCCTAAAAATTTGTCTATTTTGATGAAATGTAAAGTAGCTCATTATATCGTGACGATTGACGGAATCCAAAGCACCCATGACAATCAACGTGTCCTGGTGGATGGCAGTGGCTCTTTTAAAAAAATAATTGATAATCTGAAATATATCAGTGAGAACATAATTTCCCGTAATTTGAAGGTAATCATCCGAACCAATATTACGCAAGATATTTATGATGTCTTAAAGGACTATTATGAATATTATAATTTAACTTTTGGGCATGATAAGAGGTTTTCTTTATTTGTAAGGCCAGCCGGAGATTGGGGCGGAGAAAGAGTAAAAAGTTTTCTCAATCACTTAATCGATAAAAGTTGGATGGATTCTGTAATATTAGATTTAGCGGAGCTGTCCGGTGACATTAAATATAGCATGAATTTTGAAGATTTAAATTTTGGAGGAACTACATGTAATGCAACTTATCTGAATAAATATACGATTGGGTGTGACGGCCTGATAGCAAAGTGTGATACGGCTAGTGAAGAGCTGGCCATTGGGAAAATTGAAGATGGGAGAATGGTTATAGACAGGGACAAGGAAAATCAATGGATATTGGGACATAGACATAAAGATGCGGAATGTAATGACTGTTTTTTTGGATTCTCCTGTTTTTATAATTCCTGTCCTAAATCAAGAATATTATACAATTCGAAAAATTGCGCAAGATTAAATCAAATTGACAGTCTACTCAAATTATATTGTAAAACTAATGATGTACAATACATATAAGTAAGAACGCCACATAAATGAAAAGGAGGTCAGTAATGTTAGATTCATATATGGTAATTAAAAATAAAGTTATAGAAATCTTTGAATTAAATGGATTTTACCTTCCTATCGCTGAGGAAATAGAAGACGATATCAATATCATGGAGTATGATATAAGCTCATTGGAATTTATTTCTATAATTATTCGATTTGAGGAAGAGTTGGGGATTCGTATTCCTGATGAGGTATTGACGATAGAATTGTTTCAATCGTTTAACGCTCTGGTGGAGTTTCTTTATGATTTATCAGAAGGTGATAGTAAAGTTTTGCTAGAAGACATGAAATAAATAGGGTATTGCTTGTAAGGATTATTTTATGATTCAGAGGAATGTCGATTTGTGAACAGGATTAGGATGGGAAGCGCAAAGAACAGCTTTGCTCGTCGAAGTTGTCCGGACTGAGTGTAGGAAGGAACCATAGACTTTGGCATGATTGGGGGACAAAAGGATGATTAAAGCCTATGATTGTGATGTTGTTGTAGTGGATTCAGGGGTAGATTGTGCTCACCCGGAATTAAATTCAGCCGTAATACAAGGGATTTCAGCCAGCGTCTCAGGAATGAAAGAGGGATGCGATGATGTTTTAGGGCATGGAACAGCGATATGTGGGATTATTCATAGGCATGTCCCTAATGCTAAAATTTTAATGATTAAGATAATTGACGGTTTGACGGATGACATAAAAGAAGACAAGCTTATCAATATATTAGATTTTATATATGAAAATGTGGAGTGTAGCATAGTCAACTTGAGTCTGGGACTTAATCTGGTTCAGGACAGTCATCAGCTATATCAGATATGTGATAAACTGAAGAAAAAGGGCATTGCAACAATATCAGCGTTTGATAATTCGGGTGCGATATCTTATCCTGCTGTTTTTGACTGTGTATATGGGGTTGTTGCCCATGAAGCTTGTTTAAAAATAGATGAGATTATGTTCTGTAATAGTAACATGGTGAATTTATGTGCCTGTGGAAAAGCACAGAGGGTTCTATGGAAGGATGCCTCTTACATTATTTCTGGAGGAAATAGCTATGCGTGCGCGCATGCGACAGGTGTCATTTTGAAGGTAAAAATGGAGAAGCGGCAGTGGGATATCGCAGAGATTATCCAGAAGGTGGCTCGCCATCGATTGGAGTTTGCTGTTAATGCATTGGGCAATAGGAAACCTCCTTGTGACCATTATAAAAAAGTGGCACTGTATCCATTTAATAAGGAAATGCATAGTCTTGTGAGGTTTGAAGACACTCTTTCCTATGAGATAATTGATATATATGATGCCAAATATTCTGTGCATGTTGGGGCTTTTACGAATTTGCTGTTGGGTCTATCCAATGCAAAAGATCATCGAATAAGGAACATCAAAGACATTGAATGGGATTCATTTGACACACTTGTGGTTGGCCATACAAGAAAAATGTTAGATGTGGCGAGTGCCCATGTGATTGCATCAGATGAGCTAATCAGGGAAGCCTTGAGAAAAAACAAAAATGTATATTCATTTGATGATTATAGAGAAATTATAGAAGCGGAGAAGTATTCAGGTAACTATTTTTGTCCTACAATAGAATATGGGGAGGAATTCAGAAAATACACCTTGCCTTTTGGTAAACTATATAAAATATCGACTCCGGTTTTAGGGGTATTTGGTACGAGTTCAAAACAAGGGAAGTTTACCTTACAGCTTATATTGAGGCAATTGCTTCTGCAAAATGGATATACAGTCGCTCAGCTAGGGAGCGAGCCTACCGCTTATTTGCTGGGCATGGATGCTTGCTATCATTTTGGATATGGTTCCGAAAAGGTTGGCAATGAGGCTTATAGTGTTTCCTATTTAAATAGAATGATGCATGAATTGGATTTATTAAATAGAGATATCATTCTTGTAGGTTGCCAATCCAATACGATTTCCGATGAAATAAACGATATAAATGATTTGGCCTTTCCACAATTGTCGTTTCTATATGGAACAAACCCGGATGGAATCATACTTTGTATCAATGAATTTGACGATAAGGAATATGTTAAGAGAACAATGTTGTGCTTAGAGACGCTGGTTCACTGTAAAGTAATCGCAGCAGTGCTTTTCCCCCTTTCCTTTTCGGATGTAATGACAGGAATCTATGGGAAAAAGAGAAGGTTGAGCATAGAGGAGCTGTGCTCAGTTTGTAATAGTCTTGGGTCTGAAATGGATGTGCCGGTTTATGTTTTAGGAGACAATGTACATATGAATCAATTGTTGGATAAATTAATTGCATTCTATTCATGATTTATGTACAGTATACTGACATTTTCTGCACATATGTGAATGGGAGTGAATATAATTTCAGGCTTGCTTATACGGAGATTGCCTGTTTGGCAAAACATTGTTTAAATAGGAATCGGTATACAATTATATAAATATTTTAAGAGGAAGGAGGCAGAAATATGGGGAAGAAACTAAAAAAACCGCAAAAAGGTCAAAAGTTCACTATCGTGCAGCTATATGATAATATTGAATGCACCGTTATTGACAAGAATAATTGTGAAGGTGCAAACTGTTCATCAGGCTGTGGAAAAAGTAAATGCAACACATAATTCCCTAACTAAATTTTGCTAAGCAGAAAATTTATGTAGAATTATAGGTAAACAGACTATATCCTTAACTGTGATTATAATATAATTGTATGCTGATTCTAGAGTTAATGGTTATAGTTTGTTTGCGTAAGGTCAGACAGAAGTCTTTTCTGTATATACTCGCAGAATTGACTTTCTGTCTGTACTTTATCCCAACTGGGCAATGTTATGCCCAAGACAGACAAGATTTAACAATCAGATGAAAGTCCCAATATGCTGGCAATCTTGAAGCCGCTGCCGTGCAATATATACTACGATTAGATGTTTGAAAAGAAAGGATATGAAATGAAAGAAATATACCATACTGTGAAGAATGCAGGGCGCTGCATATGGAAATTAGGGAAAAGCGTATATCTCCACAAATCCGTGTTGCTGCTAATCGCGGTTGTCTTTTCACTTGCGGCAGTCTATTTTCCGGCAGCTATCATAAATAGTATATATCCGGTTTTTGATAAGGCTCAGCTGATTGCTCTGATTGCTGCCTGGTTGGCCATTCAATTCATTCAAGGCACAGTCCCCTATGTGATAAATAATAGAATCTCCATCCTCTCCACAAAGATATTGGCACAACTGAAAGTTCGATATGGGGCTGTCCTATCCCATATCCGTCTTGAGAAGCTGGAGGATTCCAAGACGATTGACGAGATAGCTGTCATCAAGAGCGGGCTATCCAGGGGCTGTGAGCTGGAGGTGCTGAACGACTGCTTCTCCCTTCTGCAGTCAGCAATTTCCATATTGCTGCTGATCGGCATCCTGTCACAGCTGTCGGCTGTGTTCTTTCTGTTTGCTGTGGCAGTGGCTATTGTGCAATCGGCCGCCAGTTCCAGGGCGGAAAAGAAGCGGTTTGAATATCGGGAGGAGAATGCCGCCTTGGATCGGAGACTCAATTACTCCATCTGGTCGCTGACGGATGTCTGTTTTGCAAAAGAAGTCCGGTTCTTTGGCCTGAGGGACTATATCAAGGACAGGTTCAACAGGGACCGGAAGCGGATGTACCGCATGATGGCGGGACAGTCCTGGATATTGGCGAAATATCATGCGCTTCCCAGCCTGCTGCTGGGGCTGACCTATGTCTTTGTATATGGCCTCATGGCTTACTCTTTGTATTCCGGGTATTCCGCGGCTGGCGATTTTGTGCTGTTCACTGGGGGAGTGCTGAGCTTCAGCTCCCATATAAACGCCCTTGGGGGAAGCATAGTGGACATCAGGACCCAGAGCAGATATATGGAGACCTACCACAGCTTGCTGGACCAGGGGGAAGGGCGGAAAGAAGGAGTCCACATAGACCTGTCCAGAATCGAAATCGAGTTCAGGCATGTATGGTTCCGATATCCCAACCAGAACGAGTATGCCTTGCAGGACATCAATGTGACCATTCCGGATTGTTCCCGAATCGCAATCGTAGGGCCGAACGGATCCGGGAAGACCACTTTCATAAAGCTGCTGATGGGCTTCTATCGGCCCACCAGAGGCGAGATTCTCCTGAACGGAGTGAATCTGGAGGAGATTGCCCTAGGGCAGCTTGAGGAGCTGTTCGCCCCGGTATTCCAGGATTTTTACATCACGGCCTATTCCGTGAGGGAGAACATAGCGTTCGGACATGAGCCTGAGGAAGGTGGAGAGGAAGCGATTTGGCGCATCCTGGAGCAGGCAGGTGCCCGGGACGCGGTGGAACAGATGCCTGGGCAGCTGGACTGTGCGCTGTCCAGACAGATTGATGAGGACGGAGTGCAGCTCTCCGGAGGGGAGATGCAAAAGCTGGCGATTGCAAGGGCCTTACAGAAGGGAGCCCCGGTCCTTATTCTGGACGAGCCTACGGCAGCGCTGTCCCCCATCGCGGAATATGAGCTTTACAGACGGTTTTACGAGATGAGCCAGGATAGGTCGACTTTGTTCATCTCACACCGCCTGGCCAGCTGTAAGCTGTGTGACGAGATATTGGTTTTCGAGCAATCTAAGATTGTGGAGACAGGGAACCATTCCATGCTGATGGATAGGAAGGGCCTGTATTTCCAGATGTTCACAACGCAGGCTGAATATTATGTATGATGGGAGGGTGCTATGAAAGAAAATATCAAGGATGTGCTTTTCCTTTTTAAGAGCCAATGGAAGGAGAGCAAGATGCAGATTTTCCTGAAGATGCTTTATGGGCTGTGCCTCTCGTTCCAGAATCTGCCTACGGTCATTTTCCCAGCCATCATCATCGATGAAATACTGGGCAATAGGAGAATGGATGTCATTGTGCTGGACGTGGTTCTGTTCGCCTTCTTCATGTTTCTGCCCAATTTTATTTTGTCATTTCTGAGCGTTTTGCAGGTTTCCTATAATCTGAGGCTGCCCCATAAGTTTCTGCTCTCTCTGGCTCATAAGATGTCGATGATGGATTACGCGGAAGTAGAGAGGGAAGATTTTTTAAATCGATATAGCAATGCCTGCGATATGGCGTTCCAGTCATGCAGCAGCATATTCTCCCTCGTCTCCCTGGGCTTCTCGATGATTTTGAGACTTGCGGCCCTGACATTCGTCATCTCCATGCTGAATCCATGGATGGCGGTTGCGCTTCTTGCTTTTTCCGTCCTCAACTGCGCGATGAATGCCAGGGAGGATCGAATACGCATCGATTACGGGCAGAAGGAAGCAGCTTTCCAGAGAAGGGCAGATTATGCGGAAGGGCTGCTTACCTCCCTGGAGTTTGCCAAGGACTGCCGTGCCTACCGCGCCGCGGATCTTGTGAACGGGAAATACCTGGAAGGGATGCGGGGAGTGGTGAAGACCAGAAAGGAGAGGGACGCAAAGCTGCAGTGGGGGAACCTTCTACAGAGGGCGCTCTCTCTTCTCCAGAACGGATTCCTGTATGTCGTAATGATCCTGGAATATATGGCAGGCACCATCACGGTGGGTTCCTTTACCATGTTCTTTGGTGCAGCCAATGAGTTCTATGTGACCATTATGACGTTGCTACAGCTATATGTACAGGTGAAGTCCACCTCCCTTTCTTTCGGGAAATACAGGGAAGTCATGGAGCTTCCTGAGACCATGCGCCAGACAGGCCATATAACGGAGGTGGATATGCGGGAGTCGCCTTCCATCGAGTTCAGGGACGTTTCATTCCGCTATCCCGGGCGGGAGGAATATGCCCTTAGGCATGTGAGCCTTGCCATCCGTCCATCGGAGCTGGTAGCGGTCGTTGGGGAGAACGGGGCAGGGAAGACCACCTTCGTGAAGCTGCTGACTCGTCTCTATGACCCGACAGAAGGTGAAATCAGGCTGAACGGAAGGAACATCAGGGAGTATGATTATGATGAGTACATGAAAATTTTTTCTACAGTATTTCAGGATTACCAGCTGTTCGCCTATTCCATAGCAGAAAATGTGGCTTTCAATCAGTATGACGCGCCGAAATTCGAGGACGCGGCCAGGAAGGCTGGGATATGGGAAAGGATACAGAGGCTGCCCAATCGCCAGGAGACCTTTCTGGAAAAGGATTTCGAGAGTAGCGGGGTGGAGTTGTCTGGCGGAGAACAGCAGAAGGTCGCCATCGCCAGGGCAATCTATAAGGACGCGCCCGTAGCGATTCTGGACGAACCCACGGCAGCCATAGACGCAATCGCGGAGAAGGAGATTTATGAGAATTTTGCGGAATTCTCGGCACATAAGACCACTTTGTTCATCTCCCACCGCATGGGCAGCACCAGATCCTGCGGCCATATCATAGTGCTGGATCAGGGCAGGGTGGCTGAGGAGGGCTCCCATGAGGAGCTGATGGATTTGAAGGGCATCTACTATAACCTGTATGAGAAGCAGGCATCTTATTATAAATAGGTTCGTGCACGGGTGAATCATGCACTAATCTATAGTTCCCGGGAGAAATTCCAACTACATTAATTCATCCCGAGGTAATAATGTTGGAAACTTTATGCCCAACAGTTTGAATAATAATGTGCATTAATTACCATGATGAGGTTCCATATATTAAGAATTCTATGTATGCATTAATGGGATTAACGGATGCAACAATAGTTGCATTAGTGATGTATCCGTTAACATATTCCAAGGATTGGGATGGAGGATATAAGAATACTAAATATAAAATATCATATGATGAATATAGAGAGAGGGCTGATATTTTGCATGAAGAGTTCCAAATCCCTGTTTTCTTATTGGGAGATGAACAGCATATGGATGCTTTGAGCCAGATGATAATTGACTTTTTTTAGAAAGCATGGTAGTGTTTTGAGCAGATAGTTCAAAATAAGAAAAGGAGACGGCAATGAAAGAGAAGGTTAAAGTACTGTCAATTAATACGAAAAGGAAAAGGAAAACCCTCAAGGGTTCTGCAGACTCTGGGATGACCTTGGCTAAATGCATGGAACAGTTTGCTCCCGGCCTGTATACATTCAGTGAAGCATATGTGGAAGATGCAATAGGGGCAGTAGAGACGCTCCGCCCTGAAGTCATCTGGATAGCCCAGGAGGCATCAAAGGACTGTTCGGAATTGGTGAAAGAAATTAAAAGGGTGCATCCTACAGCCGTCATCTTCCTGATGTTCGTCGGATTGGTCGATGATGAACAGGAAATGATGGAGAAATTTTATGCGTTGGGGGCATATAAATGCTATTTTCTGCCGCCTTTGATGCTCGATACGCTGGCTCATGACATGTATGTGGCATTGAACCTGGAAGGACAGAATGGGGAGGCTGGGCAAAGGTGAAGGACATCCAGCTGCGGGATTTGTTCCTTTCTTTCCATGAGATATGGAAATATGACAAGAGACTTCTTTTTATTATGATAGCGGATGTCATTGTAGACGCGACATATCCTTTTCCAAACATCGTCTTTTCGGGGCTGATTGTGGACAGCATTGTGGACGGAAGGAATCTTTTGCGGGTCATACTCTACGTGGCTTTGCTGTTCGGCAGCATCTTTATTATAATGTCGGTGAGGACTCTGCTGGGCAAAGTGAGGGAGTACCAGATGATTAAATTCATCAACAGCCTGAACAATGAGATAAATAGGAAATGTCTTGACATAGACTTCGAACAGTTCAACGATGCAGCCTTTCAGAATCGCGTCCAATTCATTAGCATGATGGCGCAGGGGGATAATTATCTGAATAACCTGACGACGGCGTTCCGGACGATTTCGCAGTCCATGACGCTGATAGGCATCATAGTTATAATGACAATGCTGAACATCTGGCTGCTGCTCGTAGCGCTGGCGACGGTCGTACTGCAAGCGGTACTGCATCTCATTCGGCTCAGGTACAACAGGCAGTACGATTATGATGTCACCAACGAGCGGAGAAAGATATCTTATGCGGCGCAGCTGACCAGGGACATCAATGTCAAGAAGGACATCCAGCTCTTTGATATGGGCGGCTTTATACTGGAGAAAGTTGCGGCTTTCCAGAAGAAGCTATTGGTTTTTGACAGGAGGCGCATCCAGGTAGGCGGTGTCATCGAGGTCATGACGGAATTGCTGAGCATCGCCTTCCAGGTGGCGGCGTATGTTATGCTGGGGATAGAGGCGTTCCGGGGGAGGATATCGATTGGCGACTTCACGAGGGGCATCTCGTCACTCATCAACTTTATGTCCGCCTCCACGTTTCTGACGATGAACATACTGGACTATGGTAACGGCATCTTCTATCTGCAGAAATACACTGCGTTCCTGAACTACAGGAGCAAGTTCGATGAGGCATCAGATTGCGTCGCCATTGGTGACATCGACCTGAGCCACATCGAGATTGAGTTCCGCAACGTGTGGTTCCGCTACCCTAATAGCACATCCTTCGTGCTAAAGGACATAAACCTGACCATAAGAGATACGGAAAAGCTGGCCGTGGTGGGATACAACGGAGCTGGCAAGACTTCGTTCGCACTGTTGCTGGCTCGTATGTACGACCCCACGGAAGGGGCAATCTACCTGAACGGTATCGACATTCGCAGAATAGACTACAGAGACTACATAAAGATTTTTTCGACGGTCAACCAGGATTTCTCCCTATTGGCGTTCTCCATTCTGGAGAATATCGCTAGACAGGAGACCGTCCCAGAAGAGGAGAGGGAAAGAATCAGGAGGATGCTCCAGAACAACGGGATGGGCGAGAGGATGAGGAAGATGTACCGGGGACTGGACACCCCTGTCACGAAGAGGCTGGAGGCTTCGGGAGTGGATTTGTCTGGAGGGGAGGAGCAGAAGGTCGCCATTGTGAGGGCGCTCTATAAGGACTCCCCGGTGCTGATACTGGATGAGCCGACCTCCGCGCTGGATCCCATGGCCGAGCACGAGATATACCAGAAGTTCGCGGAGATGTCGGAGGGTAGGACCACGGTCTACATCTCCCACAGGATTTACAGCACTCGTTTCTGCGATAAAATCGCGGTCTTCGAGAAGGGCGAAATGAAGGAATATGGGACTTTTGAAGAGCTGATGGAGCAGAAAGGGCTGTACTATGACTTCTACCAGCAGCAGGCAGAGTATTTCAGATAGACAGTACACATTTTTACACCATCGCGCAGATTATGACCCTGGCCGGTATTGTAGGTGTAATGACCATACTGCCAATAGTCCATTGTAGATGGAAGAAAGGCCCGCAACTGGCGAAGGACATATCGAATAAAAAAGAACTTCTTTTACATCCAGCAGGGAGGGATTCAAAACCATTGACAGATGCCATAAGATTCCCTAACCCGGATAAACCGGAAAAGTTTTTTTGCAATTCCTCCAAGTTTCAAGTACAATAAAGAAAAATGTTGGAGGATGTGTTCATGTTGCTTACGGATAAATACGCTGACAAAATTTATGGCACGATCACTTGTTATGACCGCATGATCATCCAGGGATTAAACGTCTCCGTCTCCATGGGATTATTGAACGGGTACAGGGCACCTATAAATACTTTGCAACAGCCTATGGTAAAGAAATCATCACTGCGGGCTTGTCCGTAAGAAACCTTGTGCTTATACCAACATTGGCATAGGTATTTTTTTTTACGCAGAAATTTTGCCATTTTGCGTCAAAAATCATTGATAAGTGGCCTAAAATGAAGGATATAATAACATGCTGGAGCAGTTCTTCTCCCTGGACTATGCGGGCAAGGGAGACCTGTTCCAGGGGCTTGCCATCTGGGAGGAAAAGTCTCCTGAGGGGGAAGATTACAGGTACAGGCAGCTACAGGGGACGTACCCGGTCATCAGCCTGTCGTTCGCCAATGTGAAAGAGACCAATTTCCAGAACACAAAATGGCGCATCGGCCAGATTCTGACGGATTTATATCACAGGAACACATTTCTGCTGGAGGGGAATCTTCTGTCGGATGCTGAGAAAGCGGAATACAAGAGCGTCCGCATGGATATGCCGGATGTCGTTGCCACTATGGCGTTGCATAAGATGTCGGAATATCTGTACCGTTAGGAATTGTCGGAAAATAACTGATGCAACTTGTTTAGGAGAAAGCCCAGAAATACAACGAAAACGGCTATAAACTTGCATCAGTTATTTGTAGACAATTCCTTATTATGGGAAAAGAGTGATTATCCTGTTGGACGAGTACGACACGCCCATGCAGGAGGCCTATGTGTACGGCTATTGGCGGGAGATAGTGGAGTTCATCAGGACGCTGTTCAACGCGACTTTCAAGACGAACCCTTATCTTGAGCGGGCAGTCATGACGGGGATTACAAGGGGTCACATTGCTTCTTGCGAAGCAAGAGAATCTATCTTTTCGGATTTGAACAATCTGGAAGTGGTGACTACTTCATCCGACAAATATGCCGATTCATTCGGTTTTACCGATGATGAAGTGCTCGCTGCACTGAAAGAATATGGGCTGGAGGACAAAATGGCGGAGGTAAGGCACTGGTATGATGGCTTTACCTTTGGGCAAAGTCGGGACATTTACAATCCCTGGTCTATTTTGAACTATCTGGATAAGGGCAGACTGGGAACCTACTGGGCCAACACCAGCTCCAACAGCCTGGTAGGGAAGCTGATTCGCGAGGGCAATCCGGAAATAAAGATTACGATGGAAGATCTCCTCCAGGGCAAGACCTTCTGCACGGAGATAGACGAGCAGATTGTGTTCGACCAGCTGGACTACAAGAAGGGGGCGGTCTGGAGCATGCTTCTGGCCAGCGGCTATCTAAAGGTGGAGAGCTATGAGATAGATGCCGCCAGCGGGAAGGCCAGGTACGGCCTGAAGCTTACCAATATGGAAGTCCGCCGGATGTTCGAGCAGATGATAGAAGGGTGGTTCATGGAATACACGAGCGACTACAATACATTCGTCAAAGCGCTGCTTTTGGGGGACATTGATGCCATGAACACATACATGAACCGGGTAGCCCTTGCCACATTCAGCTGCTTTGACGCAGGGAAAAAGCCCTCGGAGGAAGCGGAGCCGGAGCAAAAATGCGAAGCGGATGCTTCGCATTATTATCATGGGTTCGTGCTGGGGCTGATGGTGGATCTGGCAGACTGCTATGCCATCACCTCTAACCGGGAGAGCGGCTTCGGGAGGTATGATATCATGTTGGAGCCGAAGGTGCCCGGAGCAGAAGAGGGTGCGGCAGTTCAGGACTGGCAGGGTTTCCGGAAGTACTGCCGGGATGCCATCATCATAGAATTCAAGGTGAATAATCCCAAAAAGGAGAAGACTCTGGAGGATACGGTACAGACCGCCCTCGGCCAGATTGAGGAGATGCGATACGAGGCTTCGTTGCTGGCAAAGGGGATTTCCGCGGAACAGATTCGCAAGTATGGCTTCGCGTTCCGCGGAAAGGAAGTATTGATAGGGTGATTATATGGGAGCATATTTTTGCCGGATGATTATGGGCAAGGGGATTGTGTTTTTTTCAAAAAGTGGGCGGGATGTTCCTGTCCGCTTTTTGTATTGGAGGGGAAATGGTGGGGGAGACCGGCATTTACAGCGCTTCGGACGGATGCGTAAGGGAAGCCGTAAGGGCAGCCAGAGGGATGAAGGCAGAAAATCATTGACAGATGCCATATGATTCCATAAAATGAAAATTGTGTAGTAAAATATGATGATCCGTCCGCCGGAGCGGACGAAAGAGGTGCATGTATGAATAGGTTAATGAAGTACTTAAGCGGCTACAAGAAAGAGTCCATTCTTGCGCCGCTCTTTAAGCTGCTGGAAGCTTTCTTCGAGCTGCTGGTGCCGCTGGTGATGGCCAGCATCATTGACAGGGGCATCCATGTGGGCGGTGCCGGAGGGCCGGACACGGCTCATATCTGGCGGATGGGCTTATGCCTTCTGGCTCTGGCGGTGGTGGGGCTGGTGTCCTCCATCACGGCCCAGTTCTTCGCCGCCAAGGCGGCGGTGGGCTTCTCCGCGAAGCTCCGCCAGGCCCTGTTCGACCATATCCAGGGGCTGGATTTCACCAATGTGGACAAAGCGGGCACGTCCACCATGATCACCCGCATGACCAGCGATGTGAACCAAATCCAGTCCGGCGTGAACCTGGTGCTGCGCCTGTTCCTTCGGTCTCCCATCATTGTGTTCGGGGCCATGATCATGGCGTTCACCATCGATGTGAAGAGCGCGCTGGTGTTCGTGGTGGCGATACCGCTCCTGGCCATCGTGGTGTTCGGCATCATGATATGGACCATGCCTTTGTATAAAAAGGTACAGGCCAACCTGGACAGGGTGCTTGGTGTCACAAGGGAGAACCTTACAGGCGTCCGCGTCATTCGGGCCTTCCATCAGGAGGAAAAGGAAGAGGAGCGTTTCAGGGGGCACACAAATGCCCTTGCGGACAGCCAGGTCTTCGTAGGGAAAATCAGCGCCGTGATGAATCCGGTGACCTATGTGGTGGTGAACGGTGCGATTATCGTTCTGATTTATATCGGTGCCGTTCAGGTGAACGTGGGGAGCCTGACTCAGGGCGAGGTAGTGGCCATCATCAACTACATGTCTCAGATTCTGGTGGAGCTGGTGAAGCTGGCCAACCTGATCATCACGGTCACAAAGGCGCTGGCCTGCGCAGACCGGGTGGCGGGCGTATTTGAGATTCAGAATGAGGACTGGATGACCGCAGGGCGACAGGTTTCCGACGGGAAGGCACAGACGGTGCAGCCTGGAAGCGGTACCGGCGAGACGCCTTTCCTGCAGTTCGACCATGTATCCCTGACATACGCCGGAGCGGGGGCCGAGACGCTGCATGACATCGACTTTACGGTAAACAAAGGCGACACCATCGGCGTCATCGGCGGCACGGGTTCCGGCAAGTCGTCCCTGATTAACCTGATTCCCGGCTTCTATCCCGCCACGGAGGGATGCATCCGGCTGGAGGGCAAGGACATCCGCCAGATGCCGGAGGGCGAGCTGCGCCAGATAGTGGGCATGGTACCCCAGAAGGCCGTGCTGTTCAAGGGAACCATCCGCAGTAATCTCCAGTGGGGCAAGCCGGATGCCACGGAAGACGAGATGTGGCAGGCCATCGACACGGCCCAGGCCAGGGAAGTGGTAGAGGGCAAACGGGACGGCCTGGACGCGGAAATCGCCCAGAACGGCAAGAACCTTTCCGGCGGCCAGAGACAGCGGCTGACCATCGCCAGGGCATTGGTGCGGAAGCCCCAGATATTGATTCTGGACGACAGCGCTTCCGCATTGGACTACGCCACGGATGCCAGGCTGCGGACAGCGCTTAAGAAAGTGGAGGGCGGCACCACCACATTCATCGTCTCCCAGCGGGCCTCCTCCATCCGCCATGCGGACAAAATCATCGTGCTGGACGACGGTGAGATGGCGGGCATCGGAACCCATGACCAGCTCCTTGACAACTGCGATGTGTACAGAGAAATCTATTTCTCCCAATATCCCGAAGAACGCTTGAAAGCCGCCAAGGCAGCGGGCAGTTCTGCCGGGCAGCAGATGAACGGGACCCGCCTGTCGGGAAGACCCGGTGACGGAGCCGATGCAGAAAAGGGGGATGCGTGACGTGATGATAAAAAAAGAACGAAATAATGGCATATCCGAAAAGAACGGCATATTCGGTCCGGTCAGGAACCTGACAGAAAAAGGAATGATAGAAAAAGGAATCGGAAGAAACGCATTTGACATGACACAGAAAGGGGGCGAGCAGCATGGCGGCAGATAAGGGACAGAAAAAGACGGCAAAAAAGAACGGCCAGATGGCCACCATGCGCCAGGTGCTGAATTACATCCGCAGATACTGGCTGATGGTAGGCCTGTCGCTGGTGCTGGCGGCAGTGACGGTGGTGCTGACCCTCTATATCCCCATCCTCACAGGAGACGCGGTGGATCTGCTTTTAGGAAAAGGCGCGGTGGACTTCGCGGGCGTCTTCTCCGTCATGAAAAAGATTGCCATCGCCATGATTATCACAGCGGTGGCCCAGTGGGTGATGAACACCTGCAACAACCATATCACCTATCATGTGGTAAAGGACATCCGAGAGGACGCCTTTGAGCGGCTGGAGAAGCTGCCGCTGAAATACCTGGACGCTCATGCTTACGGCGATATCGTCAGCCGTGTGGTGGCGGACGTGGACACCTTTGCGGACGGTCTGCTCATGGGCTTTACCCAGCTCTTCACCGGTGTGCTGACCATCATCGGCACCCTGATTTTCATGCTGATAACCAATGTGCCCATCGCGCTGGTGGTAGTGTGCATCACGCCGGTGTCTTTCCTGGTGGCGCGGTTCATCGCAACCCGGACTTACTCCATGTTCAAGCTCCAGTCGGAAATCCGCGGTGAGCAGACGTCCCTGATCGAGGAGACCATCGGGAACCAGAAAATCGTGAAGACTTTCTCCCGGGAGGAAGCAGTGAAGGCCCAGTTCGGAGAGATCAACGGCAGGCTCCAGGACTGCTCCCTGAAAGCGATTTTCTTTTCCTCCATCACCAATCCGGCCACCCGCTTTGTCAACAGCCTGGTGTACGCGGGGGTGGGCATCTTCGGCGCTTTTGTGGCCATCCGGGGCGGCATCAGCGTGGGACGGCTGTCCTGTTTCCTGAGCTATGCCAACCAGTACACCAAGCCCTTCAATGAGATATCCGGCGTGGTGACGGAACTGCAGAACGCTCTGGCCTGTGCCGCCAGGATTTTTGAGCTGATAGAGGAGGAGCCCCAGGTGCCGGACGCAGCGGACGCCAAGGTGCTGACGAACGCCACAGGCAACGTGGCGCTGGAGAACGTACATTTCAGCTATGTGCCCGACAAAAAACTGATTCAGGACTTTAACCTGACGGTAAAACCCGGCCAGAGGGTGGCCATCGTAGGCCCCACCGGCTGCGGCAAGACCACGGTGATCAATCTGCTGATGCGCTTCTATGACGTGGACAGCGGGCGGATTACGGTGGACGGCACGGATATCCGGGACATCACCCGGGGAAGCCTGCGGACCAGCTACGGCATGGTGCTCCAGGAGACCTGGCTGCGCAGCGGCACCATCCGGGACAACATCCGCATGGGCAAGCCCGAAGCCACGGAGGACGAGGTGGTGCAGGCGGCCAAGGCGGCCCATGCCCACAGCTTCATCAAGCGCCTGCCACAGGGGTACGATACCGTCATCACAGAGGACGGCGGCAGCCTGTCCCAGGGACAGAAGCAGCTGCTGTGCATCGCCAGGGTGATGCTCTGCCTGCCGCCCATGCTGATCCTGGACGAGGCCACTTCTTCCATCGACACCCGCACGGAGATGCGGATCCAGAACGCTTTCGCCAGGATGATGGAGGGCAGGACCAGCTTCATCGTGGCCCACAGGCTCTCCACCATCCAGGAGGCGGACATCATCCTGGTGATGAAGGACGGCAACATCATCGAGCAGGGGAACCACGAGAGCCTGTTGGCGAAGAAGGGATTTTATGCGGATCTTTATAATTCACAGTTTGCGATTTAGACGTCCTGTTGTGGGCGAATGCGCCATAGAACGATAGGGGGCTGACATCTCGGTTTTCTGCCGGATGGCTTTGGGCTGTCCGGCAGTTTTCGCGTTTCTGCCGGGGCGCTGTGAGGGGCGGATGCTAATCCGTGTATTTTTCGAAATAATGTTTTGAAATATGAGAGACGCTTAAGAATCGACGCCAATCAGCCGATACATACCTATATAGGAAGTAACGAAACCGTTGTCGCTGGCAGCCCGGCATTTCGTATGTTCTGCTGTCAGTTGGAGAAAATAAGCGAGGGGGAGCCATGAACGTACAGAATAATATAACCGTTTTCAGCGGAGACACAAGGAACAACGCGCAGGCGGAGTGGGCGAACAAGGAAGCCACGGAGTCCTGCGACAAAAAGAGCAAGACCATATACGCGGGAGATTTCCTGAAGGAGTTCCCTCTGCGGGAGAGGATACAGCAGAAGAAGTCCGAAGCCCAGCAGCGGGCCCTGAAGATCGTGAGCGATGCCTGGGGCATGGACAAGCAGATTGACGATGAAATCAAGGTGCGCGAGGAGGAGTCCAAGGTGCTTCAGGAGGATAACCAGGAGGCCCTTGAGAACCTGAAGGACGTCAACCAAAGGATGGAAGAGCTTCGGGACGCTTTCGGCATAAGCCCGGACAGCGAGGAGCAGCAGGAGCTGGAGCGCATCATACAAAGGCGGAAATCCCCCACGGTGAGCCTGGAAGAGGAGGAACTCACGGAATATCAGAAGCGCGCGCTGGCGCTGGACGATGAGGCGACGTTTTACAGGAAACAGATTGCGGCCAACAACGGCAAGATTCTGGAGAACAGCGAGGTAAATGCGGCTATCCGGAAAGAGCGCGTCAAGTCCCATGCCATGGTGGACGCCCAGAAGGACGCGGAGGAGGTCATGGACGCCTCACGGGATACCGCCATCGGCCTGGTGATGGAGGAGGCCAAGGAGCATCTGGACGAGGAGCAGGAGAAGCGGGAAGAGCAGGCCGAGGCCATCGAGGAGAAGAAGGAAGAGCAGGAGGAAATCCAGGAGAAGCGGGACGAGAGAGAAGCAGAGCTGGAAGAGCTGATAGAGGAAATACCCGTGGAGGAGATGACGGACCTGCAGCAGACCATGGATGAGGTCAAACAGCAGATTCAGAAAGTCCTGAACGAAGTGAACCTGGCGGCGGAGGACATCAAAGGCGCGAAGGTGGACATGACGGTGTAGTGAAAGGAAAGTGCGGCGCAGAGAGGAGACGTGGAAGCGCCGGAGGGGACGGAATGGAAATACGGAATAACGTCACAATTTGTGCGGGAGATGCGCAAAGCGGCGCGCGGGCAGAGAAAGGGAAGGAAAGCGGACCCTCCAATGGGAAAAACAGTACCTTTTATGCCGGGAACCTGCTGAAAGAGTTCCCTCTGAAAGACAGGCTCCAACAGAAAAAAGCCCAGGCCCAGGCTCAGGCCCTGAAGATTGTGGAAGACACCTGGAATGGCGACCGGAAGACGGAGCGGCTGATGCAGGAGAGCAGGGAGCACATCGGGAATCTGCGGGCTGCTTACAAGGAAGCCCAGGACAGAATCGCGGAGATTGAGAAAGAAAGCGAGGCCCTGCAGAAAACCTATGGAGTGGATCCCGACAGCGAGGAACAGCAGGATCTGGACCTTCTGCTGAAGGAGCAGGCGGCAAACTGGGCGATTCCCGGGGAGGAGCTGACAGAGGAGGAGAGCCAGCGCCTGTATGAGTACAGTCTCCAGGGAAAAGAGCTGACGGAATACCAGGAGCGTGTGTTGAAGCTGAACAACGAAATCGGACAGCAGAAGCTTATCGCGCACATAGCCGAGTATGGAAGCATAGACAGTCTGGGCATTCGCCAGGAGAATGCCGTCATCCGCGGGATTCGCGAGGAACAGCGGAAAGTCCATCCCATGGCGGATGCCCGGAAGCAGGCGGACGAGATGATGGAAGCGGCCCAGGATGAGGCAATCGGCATGATCGTGGAAGAGTCCAGGGAGCACATCGACCAGGAGCAGGAGAAGAAGGAAGAGGAGGCCCAGGCCATCAAGGAGAAGAAGGAAGAACAGGAGGTAGTCCTGGAGAAGCGGAAAGAGCACCAGGACGAGCTGGAGGAACTCATGGAGAAAATGCCCCTGGAGGAGCTGGCAGACCTGAAGAACGTCCAGGCACAGATGCAGCAGGAAATCCAGAATATCGTGAGCAAAATGAATTTAGTGGCGGAAGATATCAAGGGTGCCAAGGTGGACACCAATATCTAGGCGCAGGCCCGGTGCCGGTGCGGATGTGGAGATTCGGGCGGAAGCCGGAATGGTGCCGATACCGATACACGGGGAATCCGGCATGACGTGAACAAGCCTGTAATGCATGGAAAGACAGCATTACAGGCTTGTAGTATTTTTGCGCGGTTCCTTGATGGTTCAATAGACTTTGCATATTGGTGCGGTCAATTAGAGTTCGTGATTCGATTCATTGTGGACGCATCATGTCTGTCATAAGCCTGTACCTTCCCGTGCCATGAGTATACCACATCCAATATGCAAAGTCTATTCAATTATCAAAGCGCAGCGGCTCCCTGAAATCCTGTTCAGTTTTATCCTGTGAATTTGCGGATAACAGTCCTATGAGAACATCCTGATGCAAATGAAAAACATATGAAAATAAGAAAAATCTACCACAAATGATACAAAATGACATTTTTTTCTGTCTGACATCTACTATACCACGAAAGCGTCAAATTGACAATTACCAAAGTACCAATCCGAATCCCCGATGAAAAATTTGTCTATGAGAAAATGTAGATATGATTGCGTCATTTAGAGTATTATTATAGTGTAGTGATTCAAGGGGGATGTTTCGTGCTTCCCGGAAATGCCCATCGTTGGCGGGCGCTAGACCGGACAGCCGCGTGGACTTCGAGGGAAAGAGCAATAGGGAAGGAGACGGAGATGGGGATGCTGGACGATTTGAAGGTAATGAAAAGAGCAATGACAGGGTATCTGTGGAAACGCTGGGACATGTTCTGGCTGGGCATCAATGGGAGGACGGAGGCGGCTTTCGCGGAGGCGGAGCTGGGAAATGATGAGGAGAGGTACTACTGGATCTGGTTCCGTGCCATCATGCCTGAGGGGAGCGCATGGTGGCACACATGACAGGAAATTCCGAAAAGACATATAAATGAAACCTGTAAAGCCATGTGGGAGGACTCTCCATATGGCTTTATTTCATGGGCAGGGAATGTTTCTGCCTAAAAAAATGGAACCCCACTTTTTATGGGATTCCGCAATCTTTACTTCAGAGCGATAGACGGGACTCGAACCCGCGATTTCCACCTTGGCAAGGTGGCGCTCTACCAACTGAGCCACTATCGCATTTCTGGGAACTGTTCGCCAGGAACAAATAAGATTATACTATGGAAATATTCATCTGTCAACCTTTTTTTGAAAATTTTTCAACCTGTGCGGTTGGGGTGCGGTTGGGCGGTTAGAGGCTCATTTGGATGTGGATTGCAACCGTACAGGAGGAAATTTTTAAATTCTGCTTAAATTCCAGAATTCTTTTTCGTTTTCAGAAAATTCCCCCTTGCCATGGATGAAATAACATAATAGAATAGAATTATCAAAACAAACTGAAAACAGCCCTGTCCGGGCGGAGATGAGGAGGGTGATGGTATGAAACTGATTTTTGTTGGCGCGGACCATGAAGTGACCGGAAGTTGTCACTATCTTGAAGTGGGAGGCAAGCACATACTGGTGGACTATGGAATGGAGCAGGGGGTGAATGTGTTCGAGAATGTTCCGCTCCCTGTGGAGGAGTCCATGATTGACTATGTGCTCCTGACCCACGCACATATTGACCATACCGGTCTATTGCCTCTTCTGTACGCCAGGGGATTCCGGGGACAGGTCTATGCCACGGACGCGACGGTGGATCTGTGCAGCATCATGCTCCGTGACTGTGCCCACATTCAGATGATGGAGGCCGAGTGGAAGAACCGCAAGGCGAAGAGGAGCGAGAGCCTGACGGCCGTAGATCCCCTCTACACCATGGAGGACGCGGAAGGGGTCATCAAGCGCCTGGTTCCCTGCCGCTACGGTGAGAAGGTGGAAATCTGCCCGGAGATGACAGTATGCTTTACGGACATCGGCCATCTGCTGGGGTCTGCCAGCATCGAGGTATGGCTGACGGAGGACGGGCATACGAAGAAAATCGTGTTCTCCGGGGACATAGGCAATAAGAACGATCCCCTGCTGCACAATCCCATCCCCACCAGGACGGCCGATTACGTGGTCATGGAGTCCACCTACGGCGACAGGCTGCACGCCACGGACCGCCCGGACTATGTACATGAGCTGGCGGCCATTCTGAAGGAGACCTTCGACCGGGGCGGGAACGTGGTCATCCCTTCCTTTGCCGTAGGGCGCACCCAGGAGATGTTATACTTCCTGCGCAGGATCAAGACGGAGCGTCTGGTGGAGGGGCATGAGAACTTCCCGGTCTATGTGGACAGCCCGCTGGCAGTGGAGGCTACGGAGATTTTTCAGGAGAACCGCATGGAATGCTTCGCGGGGGAGGCGCTGGAACTGGTGAAGGAGGGTATCAATCCCATTTCCTTCCCGGGCCTGAAGCTGTCCATCACCAGCGATGAGTCCAGGGAGATCAACTTCATCGATACGCCCAAGGTCATCCTCTCCGCCTCCGGCATGTGCGAGGCAGGACGTATCAGGCACCATCTCAAGCATAATCTCTGGAGGCCGGAGTGCACAATCCTGTTCGTGGGATACCAGGCGGTGGGCACCCTAGGCCGTATGATCGTGGACGGCGTGGACGAGGTGAAGCTGTTCGGCGAGTCCATACAGGTCCGGGCGGAGATAAAGAAGCTGGCAGGCATGAGCGGCCACGCGGACAAGAACGGGCTGATCGACTGGATTTGCGGCTTCGAGGAAAAGCCGAAAAAGGTGTTCGTGGTGCACGGCGAGGACAGCGTGTGCGCCGGGTTCGCGGAGTGCCTGAAGATAGAGTACAAGCAGCGCACCTATGCGCCTTACAGCGGGACGGTGTTCGACCTGCTTTCCGGCAAGCTGGAGTACGAGGCGATGCCGGTGCCGGTGAAGAAGAAGGCGAAGAGCGTGGCGTCCGCTGTCTATGCCAGACTGCTGGCGGCGGCTCAGAGGCTGCTTAACATGGTCAAGGGGATTGACGGCATGCCGAATAAAGATATGGGCAAATTCGCTGACCAGATCAACTCCCTCTGTGACAAGTGGGAGAGGTAAAGACCAGCCAAGAAATGTCAATTGCAACAGCAACCAGCATAATTCGCCAAAGTAAAGATGTTAAGGAATTGTCTACAAATAACTGATGCGAGTTTATAGCCGTTTTCGTTGTATTTCTTGGCTTTCTCCTAAACAAGTTGCATCAGTTATTTTCCGACAATTCCTAAAGTCGTTTACTATAATTTACACTGCTTAACAGTTAAAATTTCCGCGTAACCTGACTACATAACGCCAGCCATATACGTTTAACCAGTGCAGTACGGTAAATTCTGGCGTTATGTAGTATAAAACAGCGTCCGCCCCTGCCCATACTCAAGCGCTGGGCGGGGCAGATGCGCGACTGTGATAAAAAGGAGACGGACACATGAATATCATAGCGGCGGTGGACCGGAACTGGGCCATCGGCAGGAAGGGGAAGCTTTTGGTGAGCATTCCGGGCGACCAGAAGCGTTTCCGGGAAGAGACCATGGGGAAGGTGGTGGTCCTGGGGCGGAAGACGCTGCAGACATTTCCCCAGGGGATGCCCTTGCAGGGGCGGACGAACATCATACTATCCAAGGACAGGGGGTACCGGGTCAAGGGCGGCCTTGTGGTCCATTCCATAGAGGCGCTGATGGAGGAGGTTTCGAAATATCCTTCCGGGGACGTCTACTGCATCGGCGGGGAGAGCGTGTACCGGCAGCTCCTTCCCCATTGCGATGTGGCCCACATCACGAAAATCGACCATTCCTATGAGGCGGACGCGTATTTTCCTGACCTGGACAAGGATTCGGAGTGGAGGGTCACCGCCGACAGCGATGAGCTGACCTATTTCGACATTGCCTATACTTTTTTGCGGTATGAAAGGGTAAATGGGCGGAATGTATATTGACTTTTGGACAAAAAAGTATAATAATTGTTACGAACAAAATACTGGAAAGAAGGTAATGTCGATGGAAAAGGTAAATATTGACTGGAGCAACCTGGGTTTTGGATATATTCAGACAAAAGAAAGATATGTTTCCTGCTACAGGGACGGGGCATGGGATGAAGGGGTGCTGACCGGGGACGCGAACATCGTCCTGAACGAGTGCGCAGGCGTCCTGCAGTATGCCCAGACGATTTTCGAGGGGCTGAAGGCCTATGCCACGGACGGGGGACATATCGTGGCCTTCCGCCCGGATTTGAACGGCGAGCGCATGGAAGCCTCCGCCAGGCGTCTGGAGATGCCTGCGTTCCCCAGGGAGCGCTTTGTGGAAGCGGTGACGAAGACCGTGGCGGCCAACAGGGACTATGTGCCTCCTTACGGCAGCGGCGCTACATTATATATACGTCCTTTCATGTTCGGCTCCAATTCCGTCATCGGGGTGAAACCGGCGGACGAGTATCAGTTCCGCATCTTCTGCACGCCTGTGGGCCCTTATTTCAAGGGCGGCGCGAAGCCTCTGACCATCTGCGTCAGCGATTTCGACCGGGCCGCGCCCCACGGTACAGGGAACATCAAAGCAGGGCTGAATTACGCCATGAGCCTGCACGCGATTGTGAGCGCCCATAAGAACGGATTTGACGAGAACATGTATCTGGATCCCGGCACCCGGACCAAGGTGGAGGAGACCGGCGGAGCCAATTTCCTCTTCGTGACGAAGGACAATAAGATAGTCACCCCTAAGTCCGACAGCATCCTGCCGTCCATCACCCGGCGCTCCCTTGTCCATGTGGCGAAGGAGTACCTTGGCATGGAGGTGGAGGAGCGGGAAGTCTTGTTCGAAGAGGTGAAGGATTTCGCGGAGTGCGGCCTGTGCGGCACGGCTGCCGTCATCTCGCCTGTGGGAAAAGTGGTGGATCACGGCAGGGAGATATGCTTCCCCAGCGGCATGACGGAGATGGGGCCTGTCACCAGGAAGCTGTATGATACGCTGACTGGCATCCAGATGGGCGAGATCGAGGCTCCCAAGGGCTGGATTCATATCATAGAATAAAGACCGGACAGATTGTCATATGGAATATAAAGGAAAACGATATAACAGCCATCTACGGACGCCAGGACGTCTTGCGGTGTTGTTGGGCTGCCTGTCCCTTGTAGTCCTGATGCTGACAGGCTGCGGGGACGGGGAGAGCGGCACGAGAGTGGTCTTTACTACAGGGTTCGGGAAGGACGAGGTGTTCCGGATCGGCGGCGCGACCTGCACGGTACCGGAGATGATAGTGTATCTGACCAATACCCAGAACCAGTACGAGAGTGTCTATGGCCCGGAGGTGTGGAACATTTCCCGGGAAGGCGTGACCCTGGAGGAGAATGTAAAGGATACCGTGCTGGCCAAAATCGCCCAGATTAAGACGATGTACCTGTTGGCCCAGGACAGGGGAGTGGCCCTGGACGAGGCGGAGGAGAAGAAAGTAGAACAGGCCGCGGCAGAATATTACGATTCCCTGAACGACACGGAAAAGGAAGAGATGGCGGTCACGACAGACATCATAGAGCAGCTGTACCGGGAATACGCCCTGGCGGACAAAATCTATCGGCATATCATCCAGGACGTCAATCCCGAGATCAGCGATGACGAGGCCCGCACGATCACGGTGCAGCATATCCTGTTCCGCACCTATACCATGGACGGCGCGGGCAACCGGATAGAGTATTCCGTCGAGATGAAGCAGGAGGCCTATCAGAAGGCGGCGGAGGTGCGCCGGGAGGCCGTGGAGGAGGGGCAGGATTTCGTGGATCTGGCGTCCCGCTACAGCGATGACGGCACGATTACCTATTCCTTCGGCAAGGGCGAAATGGACAGCGGGTTCGAAGAGGCGGCTTTTTCCCTGGAGACGGAGGAAATCAGCCAGGTGATCGAGACGGAGGTCGGTTACCATATCATAAAGTGCCTGAGCACCTTTGACAGGGAGCAGACGGATCTCAATAAGCTGGAAATCGTGGAGGAGCGCCGCAGGGAGGTGTTCGGGCAGGAGTACGATGCTTTCGTGGAGACGTTGGTGCGCCAGCTGAACACGAAGCTATGGGACGAAATCGCTCTGCTGCATGACGAGCGTGTGACCACAGCGGGATTTTTTGATATTTACGCGAAATATTTTCCGGATTAATTTTATTTCAAAAAAGGCCGTTCGCTTGGAACGGTCTTTTTTGATGGGCATATTTGTCTATGACGGAGGATTCTGCTGCTTCACTGTGACGCGCAAGGTGAAGCTGCGGCTGAGGCGGTAGGTGACCGTCATGCTTTGCAGCAGAGGCCTGTTTTTCGCGGTCTCATAGGGGAGATGGATGATTTCGGCACCCTCCGGCTTCAGGACGCTCATGGCCCTTTCCAGGTCTGCTTTCACGTTTAGGAGTTTGAAATCATCCGGCCCTACGGATATATAGGGACTGGCGCAGCTTCGCGGTACAGTTTAGAAAAATTTTAGAAAGCCGCAAACCCTTGATTTTCGGGCTTCCCGGGGACTTTGTTAGCACTCTGTTAAAATGAGTGCTAATTTTGGGTTGACTTTTGGACAAAGCGGTTTTAAACTATGTTTCAGGATTTAAGTTTACCAAAAATATCAGAAGAATAAAGAAAGGGATGTTGTAACATGGCAGCGAAGAGCGGTAATTTATCAATCAACAGCGAAAACATTTTTCCGATCATCAAAAAGTGGCTGTATAACGACCACGACATCTTTTACAGGGAGCTGATCTCCAACGGCTGCGACGCCGTGACGAAGCTGAAGAAGCTGGACATGATGGGCGAGTATACCCTGCCGGAGGGGTACAAGGCGAGGATAGACGTCATCGTGAACCCGGAGAAGAAGACCCTGACCTTCATGGACAATGGACTGGGCATGACCGCGGACGAGGTGGAGGAGTACATCAACCAGATCGCCTTCTCCGGCGCATCCGACTTCATAGAGAAATATAAGGACAAGAGCAACGCGGACCAGATCATCGGCCATTTCGGACTGGGCTTCTATTCCGCCTTCATGGTGGCGGACGAGGTGCACATCGACACCCTGTCCTACCAGGAGGGCGCCAAGGCTGTTCACTGGGAGTGCGACGGCGGCACCGAATTCTCCATGGAGGATGGGGACAGGACAGAGGTAGGCACTACGATCACCCTGTTCCTCAACGAGGACTGCCTGGAGTTCTGCAACGAGTACAAGGCCCGGGAGGTGCTGAAGAAGTACTGCTCCTTCATGCCCACGGAGATTTACCTGTCCAAGGCCAACACCACAGAGACCCAGATTATCAGGGAGGACGAGAAGCGCGAGGACGATGAAGTCCTGGAGGTGATCCAGCCGGAGAAAAAGGACGATAAGGCGGAGAAGAAAGAGAAGAAAAAGAAAGAAAAGGATTCCGCGGAAGAGACGGACGCAGCGGAGGAAGCGGACGAGGAAGAAGAGGACGAAGAAGAGAAAGAGCCTGAACCCGTCAAGCTGAAGATTAAGAAGCGCCCGGAGCTCCTGAACGAGACCACGCCGCTGTGGGCAAAACATGCCAACGACTGCACCAAGGAGGAGTATCTGGAGTTCTACCGCAAGGTATTCCATGATTATAAGGAGCCCCTGTTCTGGATTCACCTGAACATGGACTATCCCTTCAACTTAAAGGGCATCCTGTACTTCCCGAAGATCAACATGGAGTACGAGTCCATCGAGGGCACCATCAAGCTGTACAACAACCAGGTCTTCATCGCGGACAACATCAAGGAGGTCATCCCGGAATTCCTGATGCTGCTGAAGGGCGTCATCGACTGCCCTGACCTGCCCCTGAACGTGTCCAGGAGCGCCCTGCAGAACGATGGCTTCGTGAAGAAGATTTCCGAGTACATCTCCAAGAAGGTGGCGGACAAGCTCTCCGGCATGTGCAAGACCGAGAAGGAAGAGTACGACAAATACTGGGACGATATCAGCCCCTTCATCAAGTTCGGCTGCCTGAAGGACGACAAGTTCTGTGAGAGGATGAACGACTATATCCTGTTCAAGAACCTGGAGGGCAAGTACCTGACCCTGCCGGAGTGCCTGGAGGTGAAGCCTACCGACACCGGGGACGGCGAGAACGGGGACGGCGCGGAGAAGGATGCGGCGCAAGCGGATGAGACGGCGAAGGAAGCCGGCGGCGCGGTGGACGAGAACGGCGAGAAAGTGGAGGCTGAAGTCGTCACCGATGAGGCGGATTCCGAAGCGAAGGACGGCGAAGAGGCTGCGGAGGAAAAGAAGGAGAAGACCATCTACTACGTCACCGACGAGCAGCAGCAGGGCCAGTATATCAAGATGTTCAAGGACAACGGCATGGACGCCGTCATCCTGACCCACAATATCGACCAGCCATTCATCCAGCAGCTGGAGTCCAAGAACGAGGGCGTGAAGTTCCAGAGGATTGACGCGGACGTGACGGACGCGCTGAAGGACGAGACCGATGAGGAAGCGGCCAAGGAGCTGGAGGAAGAGGCCAAGGCCCTGGGCGAAATCATGAAGAAAGTGCTGGAGAACGACAAGCTTGTGGTCAAGGTGGAGAAGCTCAAGGATGAGAAGATTTCCTCCGTGCTGACCCTGTCTGAGGAGAGCAGGCGCATGCAGGACATGATGAAGATGTACTCCATGCCCGGCATGGACATGGGCGGCTTCGGCGGCGAGGGCGAGACATTAATCCTCAATGCGAACCATCCGCTGGTGCAGTACGTGAACGCCAACCAGGAGGGCGAGAACGTGGGGATGATCTGCGAGCAGCTCTATGACCTGGCGAAAATCCAGCAGGCTCCTCTGTCCCCCGAGGCCATGACCAAGTTCATCGCCAGGAGCAATGAGATCATGATGGTGTTTACGAAATAATTGACTGGATTCGGAGTTGCTGATTCAATGGAATATGAGTGCAGATAGACGTTCATAAAGGCATCCCGGCCTTTGGATGGCCGGAAATAGTAGAATGGGCATGTGCCGTGGAGTGCATGCCCATTTCTGCTAAGGGTGATTTATTGACTTTTCAGCCGCCTGTTTCATTGTTCATGATGTCAGGGGTTTCAGATAAATCGATACGGCTCTTCCCTTTTGATTTGTATAGACATAGCCATCTGATTCAAAGCCAAGAGCGTGGTGCAAAGCGATACTGGGCTGGTTATCAGTGCGAACCTGATTGGATGCTATCTTGTAGCCTTTTTCCCTGGCAGTCTCCAATGTGAGCGCCATTGCCTCTTTGCCGAAACCCTGTCCACGGTATTCGGGAAATATCTCGATTCCGCAGGAAACCACACTTTTGGAGTGCTGGTATAAGGAAATCATTCCGACAGTACTGTCTCCGGCTAAGACAGCGAACATTTCAAAATACTTTGCCTGAAACTCTTTCAGGTTCCAGTCAGCCATTATTTTCCGGATTTCATTGGCTGATTTGTCCCTATATGTCTGTCGTTGTAAAACGGGGATGTCCTTTTCCGAAAAACTCCTCAGTGTGACTTTGACTGCTGTAATCATGCCTGACCTCCGTAAGCTTTTTGCATCTGCTCATTTCTCTTTCTATTCTAACATAAAAGCAGTAGAAGAAAAACATTATATGCCAATTCTGTTGTAATTTGAGCATGATAATTGTACAATAAAAGAAAAAGAGGAGGAAAGGGAATGTCCAATATAAAACCAATATCAGATTTGAGAAATTATGCGGCTATACTGGATAAGCAGAAAGCATTGAATCAATTGTTGTTGAAATTACAGGATGCCGAAAAATCCGTGGCTGCGGAGGGGACTATATCTGCGGATGATTTGGAAGCGGAATTGGGGGTGTTGTGAGTGGTCAGATTAGAATATTCCCAAACTGTAAGAAAGAAGCTGAAAAACCTGAAAAATGAACTAAGGGAAGATTATGGCGAAGAGCGAGCGAAAAAAATCATGGGCAAAATAACCAAAGGAATAAGGTGGCTTGAAGCATTTCCGCAATCCGGTATAAGAGTTTCAGCGCTATATGATATTGAATGCGATTACAGCTATATTTTTGTGGAACATAATTATTTCTTTTATCGCATTAAGGATAAAAATACGATACTTATTTTGGAAATGTTTCATGAAAAAGAAGATTTCATGCGAAAGCTTTTCGGAATTGATACGACATCTCAGGAAACGATAGACTATTGGGGAGAGTTATTCCTTTTCTGTTATCACTGATATTTCAAGTAATCATGGAGTTCTTTTTTTCTAAAATCACACCACTTTCACAGAAATGAAAATAAATTTGCGATTCTCTTGACAAGATGAGTCTAATGCGTTAGACTATAATAAGTCTAATGCATTAGTCCTGAAAGGAGAGATACTATGGAAACACCGAAATCATTTGAGAACGAGTACCGTTTTCGCCGATTCTATGGGAAAATAGCTGCTTTCACGAAATGGAAAAAGTTGTCCAAGGAGGAATTAGCGGAAATCCGGCAGATGCCCGGCCAGTAGGAGGAAACTTGAAACGGCATGAACCTGAAAAGCATCCGGAGGATTTATGAGCGCGTGGCGGTCGGAGATTCTTTGCCGGGATTTGATGCATTGAGGGGAATGCGGGACAGAAATCAGGAGAGAAAGAATGGAAGATATTTTTTTAGGTTTTTTGAATCAGAGCATCACTGCGGGCTGGCTGATTCTTGCAGTCATGGCGCTGCGGATGCTGCTGAAACGGTCACCCAAATGGATTCACTGTCTGCTGTGGGCGCTGGTGGCGTTCCGGCTGGCATGCCCCTTTTCCCTGGAGAGCGTATTCAGTCTGATTCCCAGCCGGGAGACCGTCCGGCATGACATGGCCGTGACCTCCGGGCCAGTGATTGACAGCGGAGTCAGGTTCGTGGACAATGCGGTGAACCAGGTGATTCGGGAATCTGCGGCCCCAAGGCCGGAGACTAGCGCAGACCCGCTGCAGATTTGGCTTTTCATCGCCAGCGTCATCTGGATCATGGGCGTGGCCGCCATGCTTTTGTATGCCCTGGCGGCATATACCAGGCTCTGGCTGAAAATCCGGACTGCGGTGCGCCTGGAGGAGCCGGTCATGCTGAGCGAATTCGTGGACACGCCTTTCCTGTTCGGCGTAATCCGCCCGCGCATTTACCTCCCCTCCGATATGCCGGAGGAACTGAGGACGCCTGTGATAGCCCATGAACTGGCCCATTTGCAGCGGCGGGACAATCTGTGGAAGATTCTGGGCTATGTTATGCTTGCGGCCTACTGGTTCCATCCCCTCTGCTGGGCGGCCTACATTCTGCTGTGCAGAGACATCGAACGGGCCTGTGACGAAAAGGTCATCAGAAGCTATGACATGCATCAAAAAAAGCTGTATTCAGAGGCGCTGCTGGCATGCAGCATGGACAGGCGAGCCGGGCTTGTCTGCCCTCTGGCCTTTGGCGAAGTGGGGGTCAAGGAGCGTATCAGATCCGTGCTGAACTATAAAAAGCCTGCTTTCTGGGGCATTGCGGCGGCAGTGGCGGTCTGTGTGGTGGCAGCGGTCTGCTTCCTGACAGACCCCGTGAAAGAAGAGGGAGGCTCCGGAGGGGCAGTCCTGGCTGGCGCAGACGGCGGAAA
>OFFF01000402.1_pt1 | contig 33335 bp, 24 predicted proteins | sample 1521301 | NCBI WGS metagenome assembly OFFF01 (sample SAMEA3504101, study PRJEB24116) | mouse gut metagenome | biome: mouse gut; feature: mouse-associated habitat; material: faeces | place: Denmark | collected 2011
CGGCTGTAATGATAAAAAAGGTCAATTTGAGTGAGAAAATTTCAGGAAGTTAAGAATAACAGCAAACCATTGAAAAATTCACATTTATGGTGTATACTAAAATAGTTGAGCTGTATTCAGATTCAAATCACGAGGTGAGAGCATGGAAAAATCATGAATGACAAGTGGATAAGTATAGATGAAGCTGCGGAATATTTAGGAATCAAAACAGTTACTCTTCGCAGCTGGATCAGAAATGGTAAAGAAGGTTTGCCTGCTCAAAAAATCGGAAAACAGTGGAAGTTTAAAATTTCCGAACTCGATGAATGGGTTAAGAGCGGTAAAAGCGCTGACTGATTCAAGGAGAAAAACAAAGAAAATCATTAGACAAGGAGCAGACAAAGATGGCTGTTAAGAAAACACAATTATATGCATCGCTGTGGGCGAGCTGTGACAAACTTCGCGGAGGCATGGATTCCTCAGAGTATAAGGACTATATCCTGACACTTTTGTTCATGAAGTATGTCACTGATAAATTTAAGAATAAAGGAGCCTATGAAGACATTAAGGTCTTCGATAAGGCACACGATAAAGATCCCGATCCGGAGAAGCGGACGGGCTGCTCCTTTGATGACTTTATTGCGCTTAAAGGAAAGAAGAACATCGGCGAGGGCATGGACAAGATCATCGCCCGTCTTGCTGACGAGAATACTGACCTGAAGGGCGTTATTGATATTGCTCATTTTAATGATGAAAAGAAGCTGGGAAGCGGTAAGGAAATGGTCGATAAGCTGACTGATCTCATCTCCATCTTCCAGCGTCCGGAACTCGACTTCTCCCGTAACAAGGCAGAGGGAGATGACATTATCGGCGATGCCTACGAATATTTAATGCGCAAATTCGCTACGGAAAGCGGAAAGAGTAAAGGACAATTCTATACGCCTGCAGAGGTTTCCAGAATTCTCGCCAATGTGGTAGGTATCAGTCGTTGCACGGATACCAGCGCCACGGTATGCGATCCGGCCTGCGGAAGTGGCAGCCTTTTAATTCGAGCTATCGACGCAGCTCCGATTCCGATTATGGGATATGGCCAAGAAAAGGAAAGCACCACAGCTGGTCTGGCAAAGATGAATGCAGTCCTGCATCGTAAAGCTGAGATTACTATCAAGAGCGGTAACACCTTTTCAAATCCGCAGTATCTTGATAAATCCGATAATTCCATACTTGAGCGTTTTGATTACATAGTAGCTAATCCGCCATTTTCCATGAAGAACTGGCGCGACGGTATTGCCGGTAAAGAATATGGTCGCTTCGAGGGCTATGGGGATACACCTCCGGAGAAAAACGGAGACTACGCTTGGCTTATGCATATCCTTAAAGCCTTGAAGACAAATGGTAAGGCTGCGGTCATTTTGCCTCATGGAGTTCTCTTCCGTGGAAACGCAGAGGCTACAATCAGAGAGGCTATTATAAAGAAACATTGGATCAAGGGCATCATTAGCCTTCCTGCAAACCTGTTTTATGGTACCGGTATCGCTGCATGTGTCCTTGTTATTGACAAAGAGGGCGCGGCGAATCGGCAGGGTATCTTTATGATTGATGCCAGCCGTGGATACGTGAAGGATGGAAATAAAAACCGCCTGCGTGAACGCGATATTTACAGGATCATCACAACATTCAATGAGCAGATCACAACTGATCCTAAGTATGCTCGTTTCGTACCAAACGATGAAATTGAAAAGAAAAACGGATATAACCTGAATATCACTCGCTATATTGACTCCACAGATCCGGAAGATATTCAGGATATCTATGCGCATATTCATGGTGGCATTCCTGCGGTTGATATTGACGGCTTGTCTAAGTATTGGGATGTATTTCCTTCACTGAAGGTTGAGCTGCTGACGGCGATAAGCGAGAAGTATTACAGCCTTAATGTGGAGCATGAAAATATCCGTCAAACGATATATAAAAATGCCGAGTTCTCAGAATACGGCGAGAAACTTGATGAGGCTTTCGCAGCTTGGAAGGCCAAGGAATATCCTGCGTTATCTACTCTTGATGAAGATGTATCTGCGAGAGAGTTAATTGTTAGCCTTGCGGAGGATATCCTTGCTGAATTTGAACACCTGACGCTGATTGATAAATACGACGTGTATCAAGTGCTTCTGGCTTATTGGAATGAGGTCATGAACGATGACGTGTCGCTTATCATAAGCGAACCGGATGGCTATGCCAATGCCAGAGCGACAGACAATATCGAGGAAGAGATCACGCAGGGCAAGAATAAAGGCGAGATGAAAGTCACCGGATGGGAAGGCAGATTGATTCCAAAGGCCATAGTTATAGATACCTTTTTCCGTGAGGAAAAGAATGCCATAGAGGAAGCCGAGAATGTTGTCGCAGAAACTGAATCCCAGCTTTCTGATCTGATTGAGAGCGCCGATGAAGAATCTGCTCTTGCCGATGTTGCTGAGAACGGAAAAGTCAAGGCGAAGGACGTAGAGGCTAAGATCGAGGAACTTACACAGCATGTAGAGACGGAGGAAACCATAGAACTGGAGCTCCTGATGAATCAGCTTCCTATGCAGAAGAAACGCCTGCAGGCATATCTTGTTGGACATCCACTCTGCAAGAGCGCTTTGACTGACAAGGGCACCGTTAATAAATCATCCATTATGCTGCGTTTGCTGGTTATTCGTACTGAGGAGAGCATACCGGAAAGTCTTCAGGATGATGTTAATCAGCTGAAAGCTGCGTTGGAGCTGTGTGGCAAGATCTCAGATTACAACAAGGTTGTCAAAGACCTGAACAAGGCACTGGATGAAAAATGCAGAGCAAGATATGACAGCCTGACACACGAAGAAATTCTGGAGCTGCTGGTAAAAAAGAAGTGGTTTGATAGTATCTTCTTTGGTATTGCTGATTTGTACGCCGCGATTTCTCATCACTTGACAAATAGGATAATTGAACTTGCGGATCGTTATGAAGATACACTTCCGGAGCTTGATAAAGACACAACTGAGTATGAGGCAAAGGTAAAGTCTCATCTGGAAAGGATGGGATTCGAATGGTAAGCAAATATAAAGAAACAGAAATAGGATCTATTCCAGAGGAATGGGATGTGATCTCACTATCAGACGCTTTTCAAAACCTTGAAGCTGGAGTAAGTGTAAATTCAGATGAAAGGCAAAATGCGGATTTCTTTGTTTTGAAGACATCTGCAATTTCTGATGGTCTTATCAACATAGATGAGGCTAAGCCTGTAGTCAAAAAGGAGTATGCACGTCTTAAATGTCCAGTAAAAAAAGGAAGCATCATCATAAGCAGGATGAACACACCACAATTAGTAGGCGCGTGCGGGTATGTAGCTGAAGACGTCAAGGGTTATTTTTTGCCAGACAGGTTATGGCAAGTGGTAAATAGCAAGCCGGAGAAGTACGACTTTCGCTGGCTAAATTACTTATTGAACCAGTATAGGTATAAAAATGCTATACACGCTGTTGCTACAGGTACAAGTAACAGTATGAAAAACATATCGAAGGAGCGTTTGCTGGAAATCCGTATCCCAAGACCCTCCATCGAAGAACAGAAATTTATTGTCGAAGCAATAAGTGATATCGAGGCACTCATTTATGACCTTGAAAAACTCATAAAGAAAAAACGAAATATTTTTACTGGGACAATGCAAAGTTTGCTCTCTGGGAAAATACGCATATCAGATTCCTTATGGGAGAAATATGTGATTGGGGATATAGGAGACTTCTATAGTGGACTAACCGGAAAGTCGAAAGATGATTTCGGCAAAGGGAATGCAAGATATATTACATTTCTCAATGTCTTAAACAATACGGTCATAGATATATCGAAACTTGAATCTGTGCAAGTAAATGAGGATGAGTATCAGAATGAGGTGTTAAAGGGTGATTTGTTTTTTAATACCTCGTCAGAAACGCCGGAAGAAGTCGGAATGTGCGCCGTATTGATGGACTCTATAAGAAGTACTTATCTAAACAGCTTCTGCTTCGGTTTTCGATTAAAAACGAAGAAAGTACATGCGTTGTTTTTCTCCTACTATTTTAACAGTCAAGAAGGAAGAAAAATTATGCGGGTATTGGCTCAAGGAGCTACGAGATTTAACCTTTCCAAGGATTATTTTAGCCAAACAGAAATCAAGTTACCTCCGTATGAGGATCAGGTTGAAATAGCTCAAACATTGGCAGATATGGAAGGCGACATACTATCCTTAGAAAAGAAATGCTTGAAATATAAAGCAATGAAACAAGGTATGATGGAAGAATTGCTGACCGGCAAGGTCAGATTGATGTAAGGAGGTGCCTGTCGGATGAGTATTGGGGATGCCGAAATCAAAACACAGGAAAGAGTGATCCGCTTCTTTAAAGATCCGGAGATCTTGGGCTACCAGTATATCGGTAACCTGTCGGATTATCAGAATAAGAACATCAAGGAAGATCGCTTGCGCCAGTATCTTCGACTGAAGGGCTATGGGGAAAAGCTGATTGATGGTGCCATTACCCAGCTCCAACAGGAAGCAGGTAATCTTTCGCGTGGGCTATACGACGCTAACAAAACTGTATACTCCCGTTTAAAGTATGGTGTTCCGGTGAACGAAAGTCCTGAAAAGCCTCCGATGACTGTACAGCTTATCGATGAGGAGCATCCGCTGAACAATGATTTTGCCATCGCCGAGGAAGTGACGGTCGTTGAACAGTCCGAGAAGAGACCGGATCTTGTTGTCTACTTGAATGGTATTGCAGTGGCCGTTATCGAATTAAAACGAAGCAGCATCTCCGTGTCCGAAGGCATCCGCCAGAATCTCACAAACCAGAAGAACTCATTCATACAGGGCTTCTTTACCACGATGCAATTTTGCATGGCCGGAAATGAATCGGAAGGCTTGCGATATGGCACGCTTCTGACCGGAGAGAAGTTCTATATGGAGTGGAAGGATGACGGTTTCAAAGAACATGAGGAAGAACGTGATCCGGTAGATGTTCGTATCAGTAAAACCTGCGAAGGCATCGAGAATAAACTCCTGAAGCAGATATATGCCATGTTCGATAAGGAACGTTTTATCGACCTTATCATGAATTTTGTGGTCTTTGATAAAGGCATCAAAAAGGTGTGCCGCTACAATCAGTATTTTGGCATCAAGCGTACTCAGCAGAGGCTTAATAATCTGAGGACGGAGCTTCACAATCCGAACAGAGATCCGGATAAACCGATGGGCGGTATTCTGTGGCACACGCAGGGTTCCGGCAAAACGCTGACAATGGTATGGCTTGCAAAGTGGATTCTGACACATTGGGCGGAGCTTAATGCTCGTGTACTTATCGTTACAGACCGAGATGAACTTGATGAGCAGATAGAAAAAACATTCACCGGCGTGGATGAGAATATTGCTCGTACCAAGAGCGGTAAGGATTTGCTGAATCGTTTGAATGTATATGATGATTCGCTGATCTGCTCTCTGGTACATAAGTTTGGCCGCCGTGGTGGCGAAGCAACAGAAAATGACTACGATAAGTATATCGAAGAGCTGAAAGCCTCTCTCCCTGCCGATTTCGAGGCAAAGGGAAATCTTGTGGTATTTGTTGATGAATGTCACAGAACGCAGTCCGGTAAACTTCATACGGCGATGAAGACCATTATGCCAAACGCAGTGTTTATTGGATTTACCGGTACTCCGTTGCTGAAAAGAGATAAAAAGATTAGTATCGAAGTTTTCGGTACATACATCCACGCTTATAAATATAACGAAGGCGTGGCCGATGGTGTCGTACTGGATCTGCGCTATGAGTATCGTGATGTTCCACAGGATTTGTCTTCGCAGGATCGTGTTGACCAGTGGTTTGATGTAAAGACCAGAGGCCTTTCCTCTCGTGCTAAGGCAAAGCTCAAAGAGAAGTGGGGCACGATGCAGAAGGTATATAGCTCTCGTTCTCGTCTTGAAAAGGTGGCGTGGGACATCATTCAAGACTTTAATATGAAGCCGCGTCTGATGGATGGAAACGGCAATGCGATTCTTGTAGCTGATGGTATTCCTACGGCTTGTAAGTATTACGAAATCTTCCAACAGATGGGCTTTAAGAAGTGCGCCATCATATCTTCCTATACACCGAACAAGGGCGAACTGCGCACTGATACCGTCAGCGATGAGGATGATACTGAAACCTTCCTCAAATATGAGACGTATTTGAAGATGTTGGGGCTTGATCCTTCTGACCTTCCGAATGTAGGCTCGGTTCAGGCCAAGGTGGAGGAATTTGAAAAGGAAGCAAAGCGGAAGTTTGTAGAGGAGCCTGCAAATATGAAGCTCCTTATTGTCGTGGACAAGCTGCTCACCGGATTTGATGCGCCACCTTGTACCTACCTTTACATCGACAAGAGGATGCAGGATCACGGACTGTTTCAGGCGATTTGCCGCGTCAACCGTCTTGATGATGATAGTAAGGACTTCGGCTATATCGTAGATTACAAACAGCTGTTTGGACAGCTCCAGACTGCAATGAAGGACTATACATCCGGTGCTTTTGAAGGATATGATCCGGAGGATGTAAAAGGACTTGTTAAGGATCGCCATGATGCTACGGTATCCTATTTTGAGGAAGTGTATGATGCCGTCGAAGAACTCTGCGAAGGTGTCGAGGAACCTCGTGGGGAGATCCAGTACATCCATTATTTCTGTGGTGTTTCCGGTCAGTCGGAGGAGAGCGACGAGATTTATGCACGCCTGAGAGAAAAACTCTATCGTCTGGTGAGCAGTCTTGTCAGAGCTTTCGCGGAAGCAAAGCCATATCTGGTTGATGATATCTCATCTGGCAAACTGAATGAATATGACAAGAAGGTCACTTTCTACATTGAGCTGAAGAAAACCATCGGTACGGCCAGTGGTGATTTCCTAGATTTGAAGGCCTATGAGCCTGATATGAGAAAGATGATCGATAACTATATCACGGCAGCGGATGCTGAGAAGATTGGCGATTTTGATGATCTTACCCTATTGGATTTCGTAGCAAAACAGGGCGAAACGCTTACCGGTGAAGGTGATAGCGGCCACAAGGAAGGTGCAGCAGAGGCCATCGAGAATAACATCCGTAAGAAGGTTATCGAAAAGGTTACCGTCAATCCGCGCTATTACGCAAAGATGTCAGAAATCCTTGATAAGCTCATCGAAGAGCGTAAGCAGGGAGTTCTTGACTACGCTGAGATGCTTGAGAAATATATAAAGCTGGCTAAGGATGTTGATTGCCCGGAGGATAACGATAAATATCCGGAAAGCATCCGTAAGAGCAAGGCGCTCATGGCCATTTATGACAACACCGGCGAGGACGAGAAACTTGCTCTTCGAATCCACAAGGCCGTGAAAAAGCAGGCATTGTCTGGTTTCAGGGATAATCAGGTGGTTGTCAGGAGAATAAAAAAGGCTCTCTTTGAGATTCTGGGTGATGACTCCGAGGTGGAACGCATCTATAAGATCATTGAGAAGCAGGAGGAGTATTAATGCGCATTGTCATTTCCGGGATTCCGATTGATGTGCAAAAAAAGAATATAAAGAATATGCACCTTCAGGTGAAGCCGCCGGATGGACATGTGGTAATTTCTGCGCCTTTATCCGTGGACGATAAAGCTATAGAGGCTTATGCCAGAACTCAACTCGGCTTTATCAAGCGGGCTATTGCGCAGTTTCAGGATCAGCCAAGGGCATCGAAGCGGCAGTATGTTTCCGGTGAAACGATGTATATCTGGGGAAAGCAGTACTTCCTTGTCTTTAAGCCGGACAATCAGAAGAACAGCTTCGAGATTCAGAATCAGAATATTGTTCTTTCCATGAGTGCCAAAAGCACGGTAAAGCAGCGAGATGCCTATGTCAAAGAGGAATATCGAAAGATTCTGAAAGAAGAAATAGAAAAACGTATGCCAAAGTGGGAAGCACAGACAGGCCTTAAATGCGATTCTTGGCAAACAAAATATATGGTCACAAAATGGGGTGCCTGCAGCACAGACAAAAAGAAGCTGTGGTTCAACTTGCAGCTTGCCCAGAAACCGTTTGCTTGCCTTGATTATATTATTTTGCATGAGCTTACACATTTAATTACAAGAAAGCATGACGCCACATTCATCGCACACATGGATAGGTACATGCCTAATTGGCGTGAAATTCGGAAAGAGCTCAACGACAGCAGACTGGACTACTATGAAGCACAGGACGAAAGTCCACTGCAGAAACTGATCGACCAATCTCGTTATGACGACATCCGGGATGCGGCCATAGCTTATATTCAAGAAGAGCATTCTGGTGACACTAAGAGACTTTCGGTCGTTGATATGGAAATCGAGAATGTTATCCACATTGAACAGCCAGAGGATGGCGTAATTGCTTTCGATGTAATTGCATCATGCGATGTCGAAATGCCGTCTGCTTCTCGCAAGGGATATTTTAATGAGCGCTGGCTTAAGATCCATTGTCAGGCTACTCTTGGCATCGATATGAGCGGGTTCCGAATCATGTCTGTTGGTAATTGTGAGCCGCAAGAGGAATCTGATAATGACCGCCTGTCAGGAGAGTTGGTGCCTATTATCTCTCGTGACCAGTTTGACGACGAGGCCGAAAAGTTCCTAACGAGGTATTGTCCGGAAGCGCTGGATAAACCGATGAGAGTTCCAATCGAGACGATAGCCAGCGATATGAAACTACAGGTTATCGAAGATGTCCCTCTGTCAGATGATCTCACTTACTTTGGAACTATCATATTTGATAACGGGAATGTTCTCGATAAGCATCGGAAGATTACAATCCGCAATGCTAAACGTGGAACAGTATATCTTGATCCGCGTGTTTCCTACGAGAGATCTGTAGGAACAAAGCGTACTACACTGGCACACGAGTGTTTTCACTGGCATCGTCATCAGCCATACCACATGCTGATGAAAATGATAGGTGCCAATGATAATTTGGGAAAAGCAATTCAATGTCAGATAGCCGCTAATTCCATGGATTCAGATAAATGGAAGGCTGTAGACTGGATGGAGTGGCAAGCCAAAGGCGTCGCTCCGAGAATCTTGATGCCCGCGAAACCGACACGCTTGAAGGCAGATCAGCTCCTTGCAGTTTATGGTGGGGCTGATGATGCGAGCATTGCAGCTTATGAGAATGTCATTGATGAACTTGCGGAGCTGTTTGATGTGTCGAGACAGGCCGCCAAGGTTCGCCTGATGGATCTGGGATATTCCAAAGCCGAGGGCGCATATCCATTTGTGGACGGTCAGTATGTTCGCGGATATTCATTTGAAGCAGGTGCCTTGGATAAGAATCAGACGTTCACTATTCCCTATGCCGATTTGTTTAAGGCGTACTGCTTTGATCGTGAGTTTAAGAAGCTGATTGACAGCGGAAAGTTTATTTTTGCAGATCGTCATCTCGTTCTCAATAATGAGAAATACATAACGAGAGATCAAGCCGGGAATGCTGCTCTGTCAGAATATGCACTCTTGCACATGGATGAGTGCTGTGTGGTTTTCTCGAAGGGCTATAGTTATCAATCGAAATATCAAGGCGCGAAGTATTACGCGCAGTTCATGCGGAATGCCGCACCTGTTGAAAATCAGGTCGAGTATTCCTTTGAGCTTAATGCGCACAACAAAGCACTTCTTGATCAGATCAAGAACGCAAAGCGCCGTTCTGAAGCATTACGCAGATATCCCGGCTCTTTTGCAGAGACACTGGTCGCGTTACAAAAAGAGAGAAAGCTCTCAAATAAGCAATTGGCAGACCGTTCACTTGTTGGTGAAAAGACAATTCAGCGCTTAAGAAACGATGAGGAATACCCGACTTCAGTTCAGACAGTTCTTGCATTGTGCGTAGGCCTTAAGCTGCCTTTGCCAGAGGCTGAGATGTTTCTCGGTAAAACAGATTTTAAATTGAATTCGATGAAAAACGAAGGTTATGTTTATCAATGTGTTTTAGCGGCCTGTGCTGAGAATTCGATTTATGAAATAAATGAAATGCTCAAGGAAAACGGAATTACTCCTCTGGGGAGCGATCCCGATCTTCAATGACAGTAGGAGGATTGATGCGGAATGAAAGGTTCAGAATGCAAATTCGTTAAATACATGGAAGGCTCGGATAAGCGCTTTGTCATCCCGGTATATCAAAGAAATTATGACTGGAAGACCGAGAACTGCAAGCAGCTGTACGATGATCTCGTAAAGATCATCAAGGGGAATCGGAAGAGCCACTTTTTCGGGAGTCTTGTTTCTGTCTATAATCCGGATGGGCACAATGAGGAGTTCCTGATAATCGATGGCCAGCAGCGTCTTACGACAGTTTCGCTGTTGTTTCTTGCCATGTATAACCTGATTGATAAGAGTGTCATTGTGCCGGAAACTGCTAATCTGAAGCAGCGAATTTTCGAGGAATACCTTGTGGACAAGTGGAAGCCGGAGGATACCCGCATCAAGCTCAAACCGGTAAAGAATGACCAGACGGCTTTCGGGAAGCTGTTCTCTGATCCGACGGAGCATATCCGCGAATCCAATCTGACTGTGAACTACGACTATTTCTATGACCGCATTCAGAAACAGGAAATCACCATCGACCAGCTTTATGATGCAATCTGTTGTCTGGAGATTATAAACATCCGGCTGGATATGGACGACAATCCTCAGCTCATTTTTGAGAGCCTGAACTCGACCGGTCTTGACCTCAGCGAGGGTGATAAAATCAGAAACTTCATTCTGATGGGCTTGCCTTCTAAGGAGCAGGAGGATTATTACGAGAAATACTGGAACAAGATCGAAGTCTGCACGAAGTATGATGTAAGTGCCTTTATCCGGGATTACCTGAGTGTGAAGCAGCAGGCTATTCCGCAGCAGAAGAAAATCTACGTCAATTTTAAGGACTTTGTGGAACTCGGAAAAATTGAAACGGAACCACTTCTTGCCGAGATGCTGGCCTATGCAAAACGGTACCAGATTCTCCTTGATGGTAACTCCGGCAGTGCTGCTCTTGACGCTTGCATTGACCGACTGAACCGTCTGGAGACTACGGTAACAAGGCCGTATTTCCTCGAAGTGCTGCGCCTATATAACGAAAACAAACTGACGTTAGCACAGGTCACTGAGATTTTCCTGACGACAGAGAATTACTTATTCCGCAGAACGATGTGCGACCTGCCGACTAATGCCTTGAATAAAATCTTCCTCATGCTGCACCGAGAGATCATACGATACGACGGTACCGAGGATAACTATGTTGAGAAGCTCAAGTATGCACTTCTTTCCAAGAAAGAACGTGCCCGCTTCCCGGACGATGTGGAGTTCAAGGCGGCATTTGAGGAACGTCCAGTTTATCTGATGAACAGCAAGAATAAGATTTATATTCTTGAGCGCTTCGAGAACTTCGGCACTTCGGAGGATAAGGATGTATACCGTCACTGTGACGATGGCACCTATTCAATTGAGCACATTATGCCTCAGCATCTGACGCCGGTGTGGCAGAAGGAGCTGGGCGATGACTATGAGCAAATACATGAGATTTGGCTGCACCGTATGGCAAATCTTACGCTGACGGCCTATAACTCCAAATACAGCAATAGCTCTTTCACTGAAAAGAAAACCATGCAGAATGGTTTCGATGACAGCGGTATACGCATGAATACTTGGATCGCCAAGAAGGACAAGTGGACGCTGGCGGAGCTGGAGGAGCGCAGCGAATATCTTATGGGTCGGGCTCTGTCAATCTGGGCAGCACCAGTCACAGAGTACAAACCGGAAGAAAAACAGCTTGATACTTATACCCTTGAGGATGAGGGTGAATTGACCGGACGTCTGATTGCGAAGTTCACCTTTAAGAACACCGAACAACCGGTAACGAGCTGGGTTGAGATGTTCCAGAAGGTTATTCAGATTCTGTATGCCGAGGATAAGGCCATTATCACTAAGCTGGCCATGTTGGAGGAGGAGAACATAGCTCTCCACTTCAATACAAATCAGGATGCGTTCACGAAGTCGCTTGAGATCGGCGATGGCATCTATGTATGGACAAACACCAGCACGCAGAGTAAGCTGTCTGTCCTGAGTCGTCTCTTCAAACTGTACGATGAAGATCCGGCAGACTTGGTGTTTTATCTGCGTGATGAGAACGAGGCCAATGAGGATGAGCCGGGCAGCCGTTACGAGCTCCGGAGAAAATACTGGACGTACGCGCTTCCTATTATCCAGAAGGCGCACGGCGAGGATGGCTCCTTCTCCAATGTTAATCCGTCAAGAGATAACTGGATCAATGGCTTCTTTGGTATAGGTGGCTTCTATCTTTGCTGCGTAGCAAACTTTGATGCAGCGCGGGCAGAGGTCGTATTTGGCAGAGGAAATAAGCAAGAAAACAAGGCTGCATTCGATAGCCTGTACACACATAAAGCAGAAATAGAATCTGCGCTGGGCACGACACTCCAGTGGAACCGTGGCGACGACATTAAATCGTCCAAGGTATTCATTCAGCTGAATAACGTCAGCATCGAAAATGAGACCGATTGGCTCCAGATGGCTAACTTCCACGCTGATTGGACAAAGAAGTTCTACGATGTAATTGTGCCATTTATTCAACAGGCAATCTGATCTTGCCAAGGAGATGATTACATGATTTCAAAAGAATTAAAAGCTATCATTGATAAGTTAAACGAACAAGGCAAAATGATTTTTCTTGAGGGAGCAACTGAAGAACAGATTACTCAGTTCGAGAAAGACCATGAGATTGAACTCCCTGAGAAATATAAAGAATGGTTGCAATATTCTGACGGTGGAGAGCTGTTTCTTCCCGCTGGAGTGCAGTTTTATGGTGTGGCGCATAAGCCAATAATCGATGTAGATGAAAATGATAGGCCTGATGAAAAATATATTGTAATTGGTGCTTTAGCTTCTGGTGATCCAGTATTATGCGAGAAGTCAGGCGAAAAAATCTCGATATATGATCATGAAACGGGAAGTATCGATGACGAGCTGGTCTATGATGATTTTTATGCTTTCTTGAATGACCTTTACGACTTGCTTGGTATAGGAGAATGAGCCTATGTCAAAAACAAGTATAAAGGAAAGAAATAAGGCAATAAGACTCGCTTGGGAAAGAGAACAAAAATTAGTCGCTGAGGGCAAAGGAACACGGGACTGGTCGCAGGAACAACAAAAGGACATCCTTGATCCTAATATAGGAAAAGCTAAGGACGACAATGGACGCTCCTTTGAAGGCCAGCACATGAAGAGTGCTGCTGAGTATCCGGAATACCAAGGTGATCCGGATAACATACAGTTTCTTACAAGGGATGAACATCTGGCGGCTCATAAAGGTAGTTGGCAAAATCCGACCAATTGGTACTATAATCCGGACACTAAAGAGTTCATTGATTTCGGAGAGAATAAACCTATTCCTTGCGAAGCTATTAATCTTAGTGAGCCGGTGTGCAGTCCTGTTATTGATAGTCAGAATGAAAACGACGAATTAAAAGAATCCTCCAAAGCGGAAACAGAATCTACAGAGCGCGTGAAACCTTCGCAGCGGGAGGATGCAGCGCATCACTCAGAAACCAAATTGCAAAATAAAACTAAGATAGCATCACCAGAGGTACATGAAAGCTTTGGAGATAAGTTTCTCCATGTGATTAATGCTGTCAAAGGATTCGGCGAAAGACATCCAGTATTATCTGGTGTACTAAAGGTTGCTGGAATAGCTGCATTAGCAGCCGGAGCTGACGCAATTGCAAATAGCGGCAATGGATCATCAGGTGGTGGTTCAAGATCATCTTCATCGGATGATTATTCGAGTCGTTCTTCTGACGATGACTATGCAGACTCTTGGAATGATGATTATGATAGCTCATCATCTGATAGAGATTATCCAGATGAGCGTTCCTCGCCTGAAGAGCATACGGTGCCCGCACATGGGCAGCATTATCACACAAAGGATGGTGTGATCTGGAAAGAAAAGAAACCATATCAACGTGGCGGGAAACACGATGATGATTAGAGTTGAGGCGATGGAATTTCAGACTTGTTCCCTCGGAGCGAAGTCTTGAAGCGGTCGGCAAATCTGTGCCTTTGCATATTATAGGTAGGAGCAAGGTCTTTGACCTGTTTCCGAGAACGCACAAGGGTAAAAATTGGTGTATTTCGAGGAAAAAACACGCTTTGATAAATTCCCGCGAACGACCGCAAAAATCTGACATCAATCTGGAGCAATCGAGCCATGTGGAGACTATTGTGTCGATACAAAAGAAAATTTCGTAGAAATCCTTTATTTTAGGCACTTTGCGAAGCATTTTACGTTCACTTCGGAGGGTGAAAAAATCCGAAATAAGCACCTCAAAAACTACTTTGACGTTTCGGTGGTAGTTGATATCGGGTGTGGGAACACAAACGGAAAATAAAGGGTTTGGGCAATCAACGTGTCTACATAGTGTCCACCTTGCTGATAAAAAGCGGGCAACAGGCTCTTAGAAATTGAACGGGATAGGCGTATCATTAGAGATAGTGGTACGCTTATTTTTGTCCGAATCGTACCTTTGATTGGTCTGTTATTTTCTATATAATGAAATCAAAATGGAAACATATTATATGCAATTACCGCCAATGCCATCCGACACGCCGCCAGAACTCATGGCGATTGTCTGGATATATGCCAAAATGGATGAGCCAGAGAAGGAACAGATTTTAGATTTTATACGGGAAAACGTCAAGCATGGCACAAACGAGGGCGAGAAAGAAAAGTTGGGTCTGGTCCTTTGTGAGGGTTGGGGCAAAGCCCCAAGGTCTTAAACCACCTATATCTGCAGTTTTCAAGGTTCGTTTGAGCCTATTTTTTCGGCCCTGTTTTTTCATAGACTACGTGACACTACCCAGTTTTCTGTAAGAACCTGTGCCACAAGTCGTTGGGCATCACCCCGGTGGAACAGTATTTTTAAAATAGTGCTGACCTGCTCATCCGTCACGGATTCCAGGTGGGGAAGATGGCTTTCGCCACTACAGAACCGGTGTGTTCGTTCCCTCATTTTATTCTGGTAACTGCCTTATACGTTTTTGTATTTCGTCAAAAGTTAAAGACTTGTTAAGAATTTATATGTTATAACTCAGAATATAGAAAAATTAAATTCAAGAAAAGAGGAATACACTATGTTCTGGAGAATACTGAGAAAAGACCTTAAACGCAAAAGGGCGATGAACGTGATATTGCTGGTATTTATTATACTCGCGTCGATGTTCATGTCCTCAGGCGTGAGCAACATCATCACCGTGGCGACTGCGCTGGACAGCTATTTTGAAATGGCGGATGTACCCGATTACTGGGCGGTGAGCGAAAACAAATCTTCAGACAAGGACATTTGCGGAACGCTTAAAAACGCCTCCGCGATAGACGAGTTCCGTATCGAGGAATTCGTCCGTGTGTCCCAGTCCAATATTACGCGAGTCGGCGAACCGCATAACGATTCCAACGTCAATCAGATATTGGTATTACAGAGCGACAGAGATATGGGGATGAATTATTTTCTGGACGATGAAAGTATTCTTAGAAGCGTGCCGAAAGGGGAAATTTACGCTACCCGTTTCATAGAGAAAAGCATGGGACTTAAGGTAGGCGACAAAATTACTGTCGAAATAGAGGGCGTAAGCCACGAATTTACCTTTGCGGGCAGCTTCAGGGACGCTGTCTGCGGCACGGAATTGATAGGCATTAAAAGGTTTATCATGAACGGCGAGGAATTTGACGAATATATGTCCGACGAAACGATGAAAAATATGTACGGCGGGAAATTCTTATACATACACACCGCCGATCTTGACAAGACCCTGTCCCAGATAGCGGATATATCCGACAGCTTTACCTTTGCGAGTGACACGGATACACTGGGTCAAGCCTATATTTTTAACATGATAATCATGGGTCTTATCCTTGCGGTGAGCCTTATTCTTATCATCATATCCTTTGCGGTGCTGCGGTTCACCATAGCTTTTACCCTCTCCGAAGAATTCCGCGAGATAGGCGTTATGAAAGCAATCGGCATACGGAACATAAAAATTCGGGGACTGTACCTTACAAAATACTTCGCTAAAGGTTTCGAGGGCTGAGAAGCAGTATCCGGACTATAAAACGAAGATATGAGCAGAAAAAAGAGTCGGCAATTTCGAAAAGCCGCTAAGACTTACAACTGCCCTAAAATATAACTATTATTGATCCAAAAGCTCTGCGTAGTCATCCACTGCCCGTCCGGCAGCGGATTGGCGTCCCGCTCCACATTCCCGCGGACGATGCCGTTCGCCAGCCGATATGCCGACTTTGCCGCATGCGGGCGGATATGGATGATCCGGTTGTCGCCCTTCCCGGGAAGGTTGTTGGAAATGGTGCCGTTGGGGCTGACCGAGAACCTGACCCCTTCCCGGATGGTCCGCCGCACGGCCTCCCACCCTTCCCTGACGGTAACCTCCAGGTCTGCCCTTGGCATGTTCCAGAATCTGGCGCTGCGCAGGACATATTCCCTCCCCCGGCGCCTGTAGACCACGAACAGGAACCTTGTCTCGGAGAAATAGGCATACACATCAGAATCCTCCCACTCCTGGGAGGCGAGGTCCAGGAACCGGAAGGGCGGGAACGACATGCTTTCGCGCATGGCCCCATCCTCCTCCAGGCGGATGGCCTTCACCACGATATTGGCCTTCACGAATTCCTCCGCGTGGTTCCCCCTGATTCCCAGCATGCGGTAGGCAAGGTCGATCCACTGGGCCTTGTTGCCGTTATATTCCCTGCCATACTCTGCGCAGAGCTCCCTGTCGCTCCGGCCGAAATGCCCGGAAATCCGCTCCATGACGATCTCCTCAAAAGACCGCTCCTTCAACGCGGCGCTGTCCGAAATGACCCTCTCGCAGGGCACAGCGTCCCGGAGTATGTACGTGTGCAGGACATAGTCCATGTATTGGCGCTTAAGGCAGAAGTTTCTCTTTTTGGCCGGTACATGGTCTCCATAATACTGCGGCCGGAGGCTCTTCTCCGCCGTGGCCCCTTTGGTGCAGGCCCCGAGATAAAGGGTATCGCTTTCGGACAATTCATGCGCTTTCCCGGCAATGATTTTTCTGACTATCTTTCTGTAGTCGCTGATGATGACGTCCAGGTCGGCGGCGGGCGGGGTGAAAAGATTGACGTACAGTATCCTGTAGAGCATTCTGGGGACAGACTTGTCCCGCAGGTAATGGACAAGCAGGATCAGCCGGATCTTCTCCCATACATGGCTCCGGTAAAAGTCCTCCTCCACAGGCTCCTCATAGGAGATATTGGTGACGGACAGGCGCTCCCCGGCCGTATAGGTTCCGTCCTTCCTGACATCGATGCAGGTCTGCTTCAGCTCCACGCCTGTCTCCCGGAAATCGGCGGCCTGGTCGCCGTTGGGCTTATAGCCAAAGTAATATTCCTCCAGAAAATTGCCCAGCTGCCCCTTGGCTCTGGCATCCTCGGACAGCGTTTGCGCATCAGGAATCCCCATGTGGGACAGATACTGATTCCTGATATCGAGGAATGTCTTCCCCTCCAGCCTTTTCGCGTATCTGAAGATGCTGTCAGCCGATGTCCTGTCGTAATCAAATAGCATTGCACCCTTCCCGTCCTTTCCTTCTCTATAAACCATACGATCAGGAAGATTTTCTGTCAAGCCAAAATCCGCCCGCCCGATCCATTATTTGGATAACGCTCTTTTCAAATGCCCCAATATGTGATAAACTTATCTAAACTCCCATGGGGCCGCCGCATCGCCGTGCCAAAAAGCAAGGCTATAAAGAGAATCGCCCGGGAGTTTAGCCGATGCACACAAAATGGGCAGAAAAAGTTCGCTTTTGCGTACAGGAGGCGCAAACACACTTCGCGGCGCCGTAATGGGATAGGAGCTTTCAGGGTAAAAATGAAGAAGGACAGCGCAGATGACCGCGCTGGGCAGGAGTTATAGAGGATGGAAGAGAACGGATACAGGACATGGCAGGACAATGCCGCGCAGGACATGGACCGCTGGCAGCAGACGGAAGGGACGAGAGAGAGGCAGGAGAGGGAGGCCCGGGAGCTCGCCGCCGCCAGGAAGCATTTCTCCAAGCTGGGAGGGATGTACCTTCTGGGCACGATAGTGATATTCGCGGTGCAGTTCGCCGTCTCCTTCGCCGCGGGGCTCCTGTTCCCGGAATGGCTGATGAACGGGGACTTCGCTCTGCTCCTGTCCATGGTGCCCATGTACGCGATCGGCATGCCGGTGCTGATCGCGCTGGTGCGGACCATTCCCGCCGACAGGGTGGGGCGCAGGCCGATCAGGGCCGGGAGCTTCATCGCCGCAGTGGTGATGTGCTTCGGCGCCGTATACCTGACCAATATCATCGGCAATATCGTCACCACGGTCATCGGCATGCTCAAGGGCAGCGGGGTGCAGAACCAGCTGCTGAACGTGACGGAATCAGTCAGCCTGTGGATGATAGCCTTCTGGATGGTAATCTGCGCGCCTGTCATGGAAGAGTATGTCTTCCGCAAGCTGATCGTGGACAGGACGGTGCGCTACGGACAGGGGACCGCGGTGCTCCTGTCAGGGCTCATGTTCGGCCTGTTCCACGGCAACCTGAACCAGTTCGTCTACGCCTTCGTGCTGGGCATGCTCCTGGCCTACCTGTACGTGAAGACCGGCAACCTGAAGATCACCATCGCCATCCACATGATGATCAACTTCATGGGAGGCCTGGTGAGCTCGATGCTGATGCGCCAGATTGACCTGGATGCCTATCTGGAGATGGCGGCGAATCTGGACATGGCGTCCATGATGGCATTTGTCAGCGAGAATATGGCGGGGCTGCTGGCATACGGGGTCTTCCTGATATTCGTCTTCGGCTGCCTGATAGGGGGCCTGGTGCTGTTCATCGTATGCCTGGCCAGGAGGAAGTTCTCCTTCGCCAGAGGGCGGATAGTGATTCCCGCGGGGAAGCGGTTCCGCACAGTGGCCCTGAACCTGGGCATGCTGCTGTACGGGATATTCTGGATTGCGGTGATCGTCTATCAATTGCTGGCATAAAGGCGCCGGGGAGAGGAAGGAGCTGTGCCAGGGAGACGAAGGGCCTGGCCGGGGATTCGGAGGATTTGACATGTATACATTCGACAGCAGGATCAGATACAGCGAGACCGACAGCCAGGGGAAGCTCACCATGGCTTCCCTCATCAATTATTTTCAGGACTGTTCCACCTTCCAGTCGGAGGACCTGGGTCTGGGGGTGGAGAAGCTGAAGGAGATGCATCTGGTCTGGGTGCTCTCCTCCTGGCAAATCGTGGTGGAGCGCTATCCGGCCCTTGGGGAGAAGGTGGCCGTGGGGACTTTGCCCTATGGGCTGAAAGGCTTCCTGGGGTACAGGAATTTCTGCATGATGGATCGGGAGGGAGCGTATCTGGCCAGGGCCAATTCACTGTGGAGCCTGCTGGACACCCGGACGAACAAGCCGTCGGCGATTCCGCAGAACATGATGGAGGGCTACCGGCTTGAGGAAAAGCTGGAGATGGAATACGCCCCCCGCAGGATTGCCCTGCCGCCCGACGGCGTACCGAGGGAGCCGGTGGTGGTAAAGCGCCATCACCTGGACACAAACCATCATGTGAACAATCAGCAGTTCATCGACATCGCCATGGACTACCTGCCGGAGGGCTTCGCCATAAGGCAGGTGCGGGCGGAATATAAGAAGCAGGCTTTTCTGGGGGATGTGCTGACGCCCCGGGTCTTTGAGGCGCCTGACTGCGTCTGCGTGACGCTGGAGAACCGGGAGGGAGACCTGTGCATGGCGGCGGAGTTCGGGGGAGGGGCCTGAAGCTGCGGCGGGACGCGCTGCGGGGGTATCGCCTGCTGACGACAATGCGGTAGTGAAACGGACGGCAGGTGCGGACCGCTCAAGGATGCATGCAGCGGGGTACTGGAATAAAGAGAAAAAGATTTGATGGAGAGATATCATGATAAACTTAGGTGAAAAGCAGAAACTGACAGTGGTGAAGAAGGTGGAGTTCGGCATCTACCTGGGGCTCTCGGCGGAGGAGGACGAGCCCCGGGTGCTCCTGCCCCGCAAGCAGGTGCCGGAGGGGTGCGAGATCGGCGACGAGATGGAGGTGTTCATCTACCGGGATTCCCAGGACAGGCTCATCGCCACCACCAGGGAGCCCAAGCTCATGATGGGGCAGGTGGCCGAGCTCACCGTGGCCCAGACAGGGAAGATCGGGGCATTCCTGGACTGGGGCCTGGAGAAGGATCTGCTCCTGCCCTTCAAGCAGCAGCGGGGCAAGGTGGAGCAGGGGAACAAGGTTCTGGTGTCCCTCTATATCGATAAGAGCGACCGCCTCTGCGCCACCATGAACGTATATGACAACCTGCGCACGGACAGCCCCTACGGGAAGGACGACAAGGTAAAGGGCCGGGTCTACGAGATGAGCGACAATTTCGGCGCTTTCGTGGCTGTGGACAATCTCTACTCGGGGCTGATCCCCCTGACGGAGCTCTATGGGAACGTGGAGCTGGGGAAGGACGTGGAGGCCCGTGTCATCCAGATCCGGGAGGACGGGAAGCTGACGCTGGGCATCCGGGACAAGGCCTATCTGCAGATGGACAAGGACGCGGAGAAGATCATGGCCATGATAGAGGAGTGCGGCGGCATGCTGCCCTTCACGGACAAGGCCTCCCCGGAGCGCATCAAGCAGGAGACCGGCATGAGCAAGAACGAGTTCAAGCGGGCCGTGGGGCGGCTGCTGAAGCAGCGCAGGATAGAGATCGGGCAGTATTCCATCAGCAAGGTCTGAGCGGGGGAACCCACCGGAATCATTAAGAAATTGAAAACTTGCCGGAAGGACTGGTAAAACGGCTTTCAGTATGATAAAATAGAATGTATTCTGGGCAGGAGGTGTGCTTATGGATATTGCGGAAGTATCGATGGCGCTGGCGAATGCGTCTGTGCTGTCCCAGGTTGGAACCGCGGTGCTTGACAAAGCGCTGGACGCCAGCAGGGAGCTGGGGGCAGGGATAGTACAGATCATGGATGCTGCGGCCATGGAGCTGAGTGTGAATCCCAATGTGGGCGCCAATTTCGACATACGTGTCTGACGGATGCGGGAAGGCGCCCTGTCCTGATTGGAGGACTCATCTATAAAACTGCCTGGGGCCTTGCTTCAGGTGGTTTTTTTGTGAAAAATCATAAAATCCTATTGCTTTTTTTCCGTATTTTTTGTACATTTGTAAATGTAGAAACAAAAACGGGAACTGGAATCGACCATAACGACAAAAGGAGTGGGTTTTATGATCTCAAATCAAATTTTACAGAACACAATCGATGGATTGAAGAACATTGCTCGGGTCGAATTTTGTATTATGGATGTGGACGGCAAGGAGGTGGCCTCTACTGCCGACATGGGCAGCAGGGCGTCCGCAATTGCGAAAGCCGTTGCGGAATTTGCCGCGTCTGTGGCGGATTCCCAGGAGATACAGGGATATCAGTTCTTTAAGATATTCGATGACCAGATTCTGGAGTATGTGCTGGTGGCCGCCGGGGCCGGGGAGGACTCCTATATAATCGGCAAGCTGGCGGCCTTCCAGATCCAGAGCCTGGTGACGGCCTACAAGGAGCGCCTGGACAAGGACAATTTCGTCAAGAACCTCCTTCTGGACAATCTGCTGCTGGTGGACATCTACAGCCGCTCCAAGAGGCTGCATATCCAGACGGATGTGCCCAGGGCGGTGCTGATCGTGGAGACGCCGGGAGGCAGGGACAGCAATGTGCTGGAGCTGGCCAGGACGTATTTCAGCGGCAACAGCAAGGACTTCGTCACGGAAGTGGACGAGAACAATGTCATTATCGTCAAGGAGCTGTCCGAGGCCGACAGGGCTAAAGAGATGGACAAGACGGCGAAGCAGCTCTGGAGCTTCCTGAAGAAAGAGGGCATCCGGGACGGCCGCATCGCCTACGGCACGGTGATACAGGAGATCAAAGAGGTGAGCCGCTCCTATAAGGAGGCCAGGATGGCCCTGGACGTGGGCAAGATCTTCTTCGGCGAGCGGGAGATCATCGCCTACAGCGAGCTGGGCATCGGCCGCCTGATCTATCAGCTCCCCCTGCCTTTGTGCAAGATGTTCATCCGGGAGATCTTCGGGGGCAGGAGCCCGGACGAGTTCGACGAGGAGACCCTGGGGACGATCTACAAGTTCTTCGAGAACAGCCTGAACGTGTCGGAGACCTCCAGGCAGCTGTTCATCCACAGGAACACGCTGGTCTACCGGCTGGATAAGCTGCAGAAGAGCACGGGATTGGATTTGCGTGTTTTCGAGGACGCGATTACGTTCAAAATAGCGCTGATGGTAGTGAAATATATGAAATACATGGAAACCACGGATTTCTGAGAATAAAAGTCCGGGATGGAGGAAGACGATGGGCAAAAAGGAGCTGTCGTGGAGAAAGCGGGAGCAGTTTATAGAAGATAACGGCATCATATTTCTGGATAATGTGAGCAAGGTCTACTCCAAGGGGGCTCCTGCCATTAACGGGATCACGCTGGGAATCGGAAAGGGAGAGTTCGTCTTCATCGTGGGCGACAGCGGCTCGGGGAAATCCACCCTGATCCGCCTGCTGCTGCGGGAGCTGACGGCCACCAGCGGGAACGTCTATGTCATGGGCAGCGACCTGGCGAACCTGAAGCACAGGCAGGTGCCCAAGTTCCGGCGCAACCTGGGCGTGGTGTTCCAGGACTTCCGCCTGCTCAACGACAGGAATGTCTATGAGAACGTGGCCTTTGCCCAGCGGATCATAGAGGTGCCCGCGGGGGAGATCCGGCGCAATGTCCCCACCATCCTGGCCACCGTGGGGCTGGCCGGGAAGTACAAGGCCAAGACCAGGCAGCTCTCCGGCGGCGAGCAGCAGAGGGTGGCCCTGGCCAGGGCTTTGGTGAACAAGCCCTCGATCCTGCTGGCGGATGAGCCTACGGGGAACCTGGATCCCAAGAACTCCTGGGAGATCATGACGCTGCTGGACGAGATCAACCAGAGCGGCACCACGGTGGTGGTGGTGACCCACAACAGGGAGATCGTCAACGCCATGCATAAGCGGGTGGTCACCATGAAGCGGGGTATCATCATCAGCGACCAGGAGGGAGGAGAGTACATCGATGAAGATTAGCACATTGTTCTATACCATCAGACAGGGCTTTGTCAATATCTTCCGGAACAAGTGGTATTCCCTGGCCTCTGTTGCCACCATAGCGGCCTGCCTGTTTCTCTTCGGTCTGTTCTATTCCGTCGTGATGAACTTCCGCAGCATCGTCATGAAGGCGGAGGAGGGCGTGTCCGTGACGGTGTTCTTCCACAATGAGAAGGACATGTGCGACAGCCATGGGGAGGGGCAGATTCCTTCGGATGTCCGCATAGAAGAAATCGGTCAGTCGATAGCGAACCGCACCGAGGTCTCGGAGGTGGTGTTCACCTCTGACGAGGAGGCCTGGGAAAACTACAGGAGGGAGAACTGGGGAGAGAACTACGAGGCCTACTCCAAGGGATTCCTGGAGAACCCTCTGGAGGGTGACGACAGCTATGAGATTTTCATAAGCGATGTGTCCATGCAGAGCGCTTTGGTCACATGGCTGGAATCCCTGCCGGAGGTGAGGAAGGTCAACCATTCCGCCCTGACGGCAGATACCTTGAGCGGTGCCAACCTGCTGATAGCCTACGTGTCCATAGGCATCATCGTAATCCTGCTGGCGGTAGCGATTTTCCTGATCAGCAATACGGTGGCCATCGGCATTTCGGTGCGCTCCGAGGAGATCAACATCATGAAGTACGTGGGGGCCACGGATTTCTTCGTCAGGTCGCCTTTCGTGCTGGAGGGTATGCTGATCGGACTGCTGGGGGCGGCGCTGCCCCTGTGGCTGATTTACGGCATCTATAATTATACGCTGAATTATATCGCGGAGCGATTCTCCATCCTGACCAAATTCCTGGCCTTTCTGCCGACGGAGGAGGTGTTCGGTGTGCTGACGCCGGTATCGCTGCTGGTAGGCGTAGGGATAGGGTTCCTGGGGAGCATCGTCACTGTGAGGAAGCATCTGCATGTATGATGCATAGTAGTATAGAAGAAGGCTTATGAAGAAGAGAAGAAATTGCGGCGCGGCGCGCCGCCTGCTCTGCGGATTGCTGCTGTGCGGCACGGCTCTGCCGTGGTTGGCCGGGCCTGGTCTGCAGGCGCAGGCCACTTCCCAGGCTGCGCCTAAGTCCGCTCCCACCGCGGAGAGCATTCGGGAGAAGGAGAAGGAGATTTCCCAGATAAAGGAGCAGAAGGAGGGGCTGAAGGACGGCCTCAGCGACTTGCAGGAGATTAAGAAGAACCTGGAGCTCCAGAAGGACAACCTGAAGAACTACGTGAAGGAGCTGGATGCCAGCCTGGAACAGATAGAGGCCAGGATTGCCGATCTGCTGGAACAGATTGATGCCAAGGAGGGGGAAATCGTGGAGGCCCAGGCCCAGCTGGAGGCAGCCCGGAAGCGGGAGGAGGATCAGCAGGAGGCCATGGCGGCCCACATCAGGCTGACCTATGAGTCTGGGGACCCCAGCGTGGCAGACCTTCTGCTGGGGGCAGGGAGCCTGGGGGAATTCCTGAACAGGATGGACTATATGGAGAAGATAGTGTCCAGCGACGTGCGGATGTGGGAGGACTACAAGGCTGCGAAGGAATACGTGGCCCTGTGCAAGGAAGGGCTGGAGCTGGAGAAGGAGATTCTGGACGAGACCAGGGAAAGCGTGGAAATCGAACAGAAGAACCTAGAGGAGTTGATAGAACAGAAAAATCGTGATATCATAAGCTATGAGACGGATATCAGCAACAAGGAAAACGCCATAAGGGAATACGAAGCGGAAATCAAGGCACAGGAGGAGGAAATCCGGATGCTGGAGGCGGCAGTGGCCGAGGAGAGGAGGCAGCTGATTGAGAGCAGCGGGTCGGCCATGACCTATGACGGCGGCGTCTTCAAATTTCCACTGGCATCCTATACCAGGGTATCCGATGACTATGGCATGAGGATGCATCCCACTTTGGGGGTGGAGCAGTTCCACAATGGCGTGGACTTCGCCGCGGCCACGGGGACAGCCATCTTCGCGGCCTATGACGGCAAAGTGGCAGCGGCGGCCTACAGCTCCACCATGGGGAATTACGTGATGATAGACCATGGGGACGGGCTGGCCACCATCTATATGCACGCCTCGGCCCTGTATGTGAGCAAGGGGGACGTGGTGGCAAAGGGCGACACCATAGCGGCTGTGGGCAGCACGGGCCGCTCCACGGGCAGCCATCTCCATTTCAGCGTGCGGCTCAACGGCTCCTATGTGTCGCCATGGGGATATCTGAGCCAGTGATGAAGGGATTGGATTGGAACGCAGGCCGCGGAGGGGGAGCGGCTTTCGATAGGAGGGAATCGCATGGACGAGAATCAAAGGTATTTTGACAATATCTCCGGCACCGGGACAGGTGCGGACGCCGGGACAGGGATGGCTGCCGGGGAGGAGCGCTACGGAAGGCCGCCGGGGAACGGCGCTTCCGCCGGAGGTTATACGCCCGGAACGGGCAGGAAGCCCAGGGGAGAGCGGGGCAGCGGGAAGGGCCTGTTCCTGATCGGCCTGGTCACGGGGATCTCGGGGGCGCTCCTGATACTGGCCATCTGCTATCTGGGGCTCTATGTCCAGAATGCGGTGGAGTCCGGCCAGAGCATGAAGAACGCCGCCTCCGGGGGGCCCTCGTTCCTGGAAGGCTCCGCCATCGACGCCTCAGTGCTGAACAAGATGCAGACCCTGGAGAATACCATCGACAATTATTTCTATCTCCATGACGTGACGGAGGAAGAGCTCCAGAACGGCATCTACAGAGGGATGCTCCAGGCGTTGGGGGATCCCTATTCCGAGTATTATACCGCGGAGGAGCTGACCGAGCTGATGGAGCAGACGGAGGGCATCTACTACGGCGTGGGCGCGTATGTCAGCCAGGATACCGCCACCGGCCTGCCGAAGATCAGCGGGGTCATAGAGGGAGCGCCTGCGGAGGAGGTGGGCCTGCGCGCCAATGACCTGATCTACGAGGTGGACGGGGAATCCACCTACGGACTGAGCCTGACGGAGGCCGTGTCCCTGATCAAGGGGCCGGAGAATACGGAAGTGACCCTGACCATCGTCAGGGAGGGGGAGTCCGACTACCTGGAGGTCAAGGTCACCCGCAGGAAGGTGGAGACCCCCACCGTGGAGCATGAGATGCTGGAGGACGGCATGGCCTATATCCAGTTGACGGAGTTCGACGATGTGTCCGTGAAACAGTTCGAGGAAGCGCTTGCCTCCGTGCGGGAATCCGACATGAAGGGGCTGATCCTGGATCTGCGGGGGAACCCGGGCGGGAGCCTCAGCGCCGTGGTGGAGATGGCGCAGATGATTCTGCCCGAGGGGCTGATCGTATACACGGAGGACAAGAACGGAAAGCGGGCGGAATACACCTGCGAGGGCGACAAGGAGCTGGAGGTGCCTTTGGTGGTGCTGATAGACATGAACTCCGCCAGCGCGGCGGAGATCATGGCCGGAGCCATCAAGGACTACAAGCTGGGGACATTGGTGGGCACCACCACCTTCGGCAAGGGCATCGTGCAGCAGATCATCCCCTTCCGGGACGGCTCTGCGGTGAAGGTCACGATCAGCGCCTACTACACGCCAAACGGCAACAATATCCACGGCCTGGGCATCGAGCCGGATGTGGTCTGCGAATTTGACGGCGAGGCCTACTACGGCAGCGAGGAGCATCCGGACAATCAGCTGGAGAAGGCCAGGGAAGTGCTCAGAGGCCTTATGGAGGAGTAGGGAAGAAGGGGCTCATATCTGCTCGTTCTGCCTGTGGATTAGGGGGTCCTCATAGGCGTCCAGGAAATCAGGGCCAAGCCGCACGGCCTCGTCCGCGAACCGGATGCCTTTGACCTCCGTCAGGACACCCACCACCTTCTTGAACCGCAGCCCCGGGAAGAAGTTCAGCATCTCCATGGGAACCGTGGCATCGAACTGCGGGTACTGGGCAAATATGCCGCGGTAGTCCAGGGTGTCCCTGGGATGGGGTTTGAGGAAGATTGTGCCCTCCTTTTCATACATGCGGATGATGTCCCGGAAGATCCGCTCCCTCACGTCCAGGGTGCACAGAGGATCCGTGAGTATGAGGATTTTGTCATCCATGCCATTGCCCGCGTCTATCTGGGCCTGCAGGCTGTCCATGTCCCGGATGAAGGCCCGCAGTATCAATGTTTTGTCTTCCGGCGTCAGCCTGTCCACCAGGGCCTGCCTGGGCTGCTGGATATACTGGGGGCAGGGATAGCGGATGGCGGAGATGTCGTTCACCTCCATGTCGATGCAGTATTTTCCGTAGCCGTTCTGTACGAAAATCAGGTTCAGCTTCCTGGACAGGAATGCCTTCAGGCCAAAGTGCCCCCTGTTGTCATAGCGGGCGGCATCGAAGTTCTTCAGGCAGTTCAGCCCGTCCTCTACCGCATGGTAGGGGATTTTCTTCTGGTTCAGATAATAGCCGATGGGGTCGGAGTCGCAGTACACGTAGATGTCCCCGTAGTCGCGGAAATCCACCGGCACATAGGGCTCTTCCAGCTTCGCGTAGAGCCTGGTAAAGCGGATCCGGCTCCACAGATGGCCCAGGAAGCCGCGGCCCGCATTGCGAAGCTTCACCAGCTCCGGGAAGAAATCCTCCCGCTTTTCATCGAATTCCATCACCTGCTCAAAGAGCCCCGTGGACTCCACCCGGCTCCCCAGGTCCTCAAAGTCATTGGACATTCTGCTGAGCACCAGAGTGGCCTGTCCCCTTTTCTCCCGGGGGAGGGCCAGCTCCTTCAGGAACGTGACGTACACATGATAATAAGTGTGGCAGACATAGATTCTCTCTCTCATCGGTTTAACTCCTCCGGCACTCCCAGCGTCCCGAAGCCTTGGTCGAACAGCAGCTCATTGGCCTCCAGGATGGTCTGGCCCCTCTGCAGCGCGAATAGGATGACGGCATCGCGCTCATCCCTTGCGTACAGCTCCCGATTCTTCGACACCTTCAGCAGCGCCTGGGTCTCCTCCTCGGAAAGGCCCATGCCGAAGGCCAGGGCAATCAGCTTGTCCCGGGAGGGCGTCTTCTCGCCGGAAAAAATCTGGTACACATAGGCCCGGCTCAGCAGGGAGCCCCGCACGACCTGGGCCTTGCTGACGGCTTTGCGGGCCAGCAGGGCCTCCAGGTGCTCTGGAAGGCTGTGCCGGAGCAGATGCTCCCGATTGCTCTTCAGATAGTCCTGGATGTCCGTGGCGGCCTGGATTTCGTGTTTCAGTTCATCGGTGGTCTTAGTTTCCATATTGCGCTTCTCCCGGTTTGTATGGTATGATTGACATTGTGTTCGACTGGATTCTGTTGACATTATAGCAGAGGCCGGGCGAAACGACAATACTGAACGCGGAGTTTTCCATGTGGGAAGGATCCAGGGATTCAGGGATTCAGGGGGACAAAAGAATATGGCGAATATGAAAAATACGGAAAATGTGGAAAGTATGGAAAGTGCGGAAAGTATGGAAAGTGCGGAAAGTATGGAATACGAAGAGATGGAGCTGCTGAAGCAGAGCGAAAAGAGCACGGTGCATCTGGTGCGGGAAGCGAGGAGCGGGCAGGTCTATGTGCGGAAGCGGCTGAACGGGCGGCATGAGGTCTACAGAATGCTCCAGGATTGCCCCCATCCCGGCCTGCCGGAGCTGTACCAGGTCACTGTGTCAGATGACTGCACAACTGTAATTGAAGAATATATAAAAGGGCAGACCTCGGGAGAGGCGCAGCTTACGGAGAGGCAGTTTGGGCAGGTGGTCAGGGAGCTGTGCGCCGTGCTGGAGTTCCTCCACGGAAAGGGCATCATCCACCGGGACATCAAGCCCTCCAACATCCTCCTGAGGTCGGGGGGCCATGTGTGCCTCATCGACTTCGATGCCGCCCGCATGCCCAGGGAAGGAGCGGAGCAGGACACCAGGCTGCTGGGCACCAGGGGCTTCGCGCCGCCGGAGCAGTACGGCTTCGCCCAAACCGATGAGCGGGCGGACATCTATGCACTGGGGGTGACCCTGGAGCAGCTCCTGGGGGACGGCATCCACAGGTCCCGCTACCAAAAGGTCATCCGCAAATGCCGGAACCTGGATCCGGACAAACGGTATCAGTCTGTGCGGCAGGTGCGTCTGGCCCTTTTCCCGGCCCAGCGCAAGAGCCTGCGGGCAGCGGCCGCGCTGGTGGCGGCGCTCCTCCTGGGACTGGCCACGGTGGGGCTGCCTTCCCTGCGGGATGCGGGCGAAAATACGGACGGTGGGGCCGGTCTCGCCGTCCTGCCCGTGCCGGGGACCCCTCACTGGGAGGGGGAGACGGGCGCCGTGGCCTGGAACAATGTGCCGGAATCCGGCGAGGCGGACGAGGCGCGGTTCCGTCTGCGGCTGTACAGGAGGGATACGGCGGACGCACCGGATGCGGACGAGGAGGGCTGGTACGAGGAGGAGATGGTGAGGGTCGGCGGCACCCACAGGGAAAGGGAAGTCATAACCAGCAACGTCGTGCCTAAGCTGCGGGAGAACGGGTTCTATTATTTCACGGTGTCGGCTGCCGGGGATGGCATCCGGTACGCGGACAGCCCTTTCGTTGTGTCGGACGTGTTCGAGTATACCGGAGAATCGGCCCCGCCGCTGGAGGCTCCCACAGGGCTTGCCTGGCGGATGTACGAGATTGATGACAGAAGGCGGTATTACGCTACATGGGACAATATAGACGATTATGAAGATGACGATGTCTTCAGCGTGAACTTTTATGACCAGGACGGGGAATATGTGACGAACAATACCTGGAAAAAAAGCGACGTCGTGGAGCATGGGTACGGCGGAATCCCCGTCGCCGCACAGTTCCTGGCGCCGGGACCGGGCAGCAAGTACCGGTTCACCATCCAGGTATATTCGTCGAGGCCGAACCAGTACGCCTCAAGCCCCATGCCGGATCCCGTGCCGGAGGAATATTACGGCCCATGGCTGCTGCTTGGGCCGGAAGAATAGGATAAGCTGCCGCAGGAGATGCCTGCGGCTTTTTTTTTGTCCGGTACGGACAAAATCTGCCCGGAAGGGACAAAATCTGCCCGAAGGGCGAAATGTCTGCTGGCAGCAGACCATAAATGACGGAAAATCCCTTATTATAATATAGAATGTCCAATCGGCGCGGAGGAATCCGGCCGGACAAGGGTAAGGGGGGATGGTCATTTGAGGAAAACGATTCTGAAAGGGCTGCTGTTCGTGCTGCTCCTGCTGGCAGGACTGCGGCTGACGACGGTATTGCTGTATCCGCCAAACGACATCATACGCACATGGCAGCGATTCTACGCATTGGAGGAGGGGGAGGCCCAGATCCTGGTGGTGGGCAGCAGCCATGCCTATTCCACCTTCGACCCGGAGGTCGTCTCCCGGATGACGGGGAAGAGCTGCTATATCCTGGCCACCAACTCCCAGAACACGGTGCAGGCCTATTTCAATGTAAAAGAGGCCCTGCGCTACCAGAGGCCGGAAGCGGTCATCCTGGAAGCCATCTCCCTGAATGGCAACAATAACTATAGGGACGGCGATACCCCTGACCGGGACTGGAAGAAGGAGTCCAATATCGACGGCATGCGCATGGGGCTTCCAAAGCTGGAGGCCGTGATGGAGCAGTACCAGGTGCGCAACTGGGGATACGCCCTGTTCCCCATAGCCAGATGCCACGGCAACTGGGCGGATGTGGGGGTGCTTAATTCGAACCTGGAGTTCTTCACCAGAGGGGTGCGGGAGTATTCCTCCTTCCGCCCTAGCCGGACCTCCATGTCCCGGGAGACGGCCGAGAAGTACCGGGAAGCGGCGTATGACCCCACCGGGTGGGCCGTATCGGAGACCAATCAGCTCCATTTCAGCAAGCTGGCCGGGCTCTGCCGCAAGGAGGGGATTCCGCTGTACGTGGTCATGGCCCCCATGTACGATGAGTATATCCGCTCCATCAACTATGCCAGCTGCACGGAACAGATTTCCGCCCTGGCCGGAATCGAGGAGGTGCCCTTTCTGGACTGCAACCTCCATTACGATGAGATCGGCCTGGAGGCGGAGGACTTTGAGGATGCCTTCAACGGCTATCATCACCTCAACGGCAAAGGCGCGGAAAAGGTCACCGAGTTCGTCATGGAGAAGCTCTACGGACAGGAAAAAGAGTGATGGGGGGAAGGGGCAGTGTTATTTCATTCCGGTAGTTTTCTGATATTTTTCCCAATCGTGTCGCTGGTGTATTTCCTGGTTCCCCGGCGGGCGAAGCATCTGTGGCTGCTGGGGGCCAGCTACTATTTCTACATGAGCTGGAACCCGGAGTACGCCCTGCTGATTCTGGTCTCCACTGTGAGCACCTGGGGCAGCGCCCTGTTCCTCTCCGCGAGAAGGCAGCGGCCCGGAAAGGGGCGGGGGAGGGCAGGGAGGTGGTGCCTGGCAGGATGTGTGGCGCTGAACCTGGGGATTCTGTTCTTCTTCAAATATTACGGGTTCGCGGCGGAGAGCGTGAGGGGGCTGTTTGCCCTTGGGCATATCTCCCTGGAGCTACCCGCCTTTGACGTGCTGCTGCCGGTGGGCATCTCTTTCTATACCTTCCAGGCCATAGGCTATCTGGTGGACGTCTGGCGGGGGGAGGTGGCGGCGGAGCGGAATTTCCTGCGCTATGCCCTGTTCCTGTCCTTTTTCCCCCAACTTGTGGCGGGGCCCATCGAGCGCAGCAGGAACCTCCTGCATCAGATTCACGAGCCCCAGAGGTTCGACTTCGGAAGGGCGAAGGACGGGCTGCTGCTGATGGGCTGGGGATTCTTCCAGAAGCTGGTGGTGGCGGACCGCATCGCCGTCCTGGTGGACGGGGTATATGGCGACTACACCAGCCATTCCGGTCTCCAGATTCTGCTGGCCACCGTCCTGTTCGCCTTCCAGATTTACTGTGACTTTGCGGGGTACTCGGATATCGCCATAGGGGCGGCAAGGGTGATGGGCTTTGCGCTGACGAAGAATTTCAGGAGCCCCTACTTTGCCACCACGGTGAGCGGGTTCTGGCGCGACTGGCATATTTCCCTGACGACATGGTTCCGGGACTATGTATACATCCCCCTGGGAGGGAACCGCCGGGGCAGGGCCAGGAAGTACCGCAACCTCCTGCTGACCTTTGGGGCCAGCGGGCTGTGGCATGGCGCCGGATGGAATTTCGTGGCCTGGGGGCTGCTCAACGGCCTGTACCAGGTGGCGGGGGACATGACCAGAACGCTGCGGCAGAGGCTGGGGGAGCGGCTCCATGTCAGGACGGACTGCGGGAGCCACCGCCTGCTCCAGGGCCTTGTGACCTTCGGGCTGGTGGATTTCGCCTGGCTCTTCTTCCGGGCGGAGAGCTTTGCGGCGGCTTTGGGGATGCTGGGGCATGGGATGCGCAATATCGGGCTGTTCGGGTTCTTCAGCCCGGACAACCTGCTGGGCATCCAGACCATGGCGCTGTCGGAGAAGGACTTCTTCGTCATGCTGCTGGGGGTGGCCGTGCTGATGCTGGTGGATTACGGGAAGAAGCGAGGGGTGGATTTCAAGGCGGCGCTGGCGAGGCAGAATGTGTGGTTTCGGTGGATGGTCTACTACGTGGTCATCTTCACGGTTCTGATTTTCGGGGTCTATGGGCCTGCGTATGACGCGTCAACGTTTATATATTTCCAGTTTTGAGATTTCCTGGGGATATGGGCGGAATCAGGCAAAAATTTGCTGAATTCTGCTGGCAGTAGACCTGAAATGGGACGGCATCGTTTATAATGGGAAGGACAAGCTGTGCATCCGGTTCCGGCGAAGGCGCGGATTCACGGATGATGACAAGCGAAAGGAGTATGGCGGGAATGAAGAAAAAGATGTTGAAGAGCATCGGCGTCCTGACGCTGGCGGCCTTTGTGGGGCTGCAGGGCAGCGTGGGGACGGTGCGGGCCGCGGAGTCCGTGGTGATGGAAAGCGGCGAGACAGCCCTTGGGGGAGTAGCCGCTGAAGGAGAGGCGGCTGTAGGCGAAGCCGCGCCCGGTGCGCCGGAGTATGCGGCGGGTACCCCGGAAGGCGGGGAAGGAGCCGCTGAGAACACGGGGGATGCGGCGGACGAAGAGGCTGCGTCCGGAAGCGGGAACAATGTGTCCGGCGGAACCGGCGAGACGGGAAGCGGGAACAACGTGTCCGGCGGAACCG
>OFFF01000404.1_pt1 | contig 33297 bp, 35 predicted proteins | sample 1521301 | NCBI WGS metagenome assembly OFFF01 (sample SAMEA3504101, study PRJEB24116) | mouse gut metagenome | biome: mouse gut; feature: mouse-associated habitat; material: faeces | place: Denmark | collected 2011
ACCGGAACCTGGCCAGGCTGTCCCGCAGGCAGTACAGCACCAGGCGGCTCTCCGTACCGCCGTCGATCTCCACCGCCGCCATCCTCTCGTGCACCCTGCCCTCCGCCAGGCAGGCCCGCATGACGTACATCCCTTTCCCTACGCCCTTCGCCGACCCCCGCAGGGTCGTCCCTATGTAGATCTCCACCGTCATCGTCCCTGCCCCCTCTCCGCTTTCATCCCGCATGGCATGCCGGGTTCTCCTCCGCCTGCATGACGCCCGTGCCCGGCACCCGCCTGGCTCCATAGAATCCTATCTCGCCCGGGACGCGGTAGACCACGCACTCGAACCCCAGCCGGTCCCTTATGACGCACTCCTTCATCACCTGCTCCAGCATCCATTCCGGGAACATCCCCTCCACAGGCTCCTCATGCTGCCTGCTGCCGAAGACCTGTTCCCGGATGCGCTCAGGCACCTCCAGGAACAGCCCGATGACGATGGCGCTGTCATATATGTACTTCGCCCGGAACCAGTCCCTCTGCCGGAACGCCTCCTGGAACCGCGCCGGCATCCGTAGGAACTTGTCCAGCAGATAGCCGTGCCGCCCGTCCCTGCTGGCCCTGTGCATGAACCGCATGGCCATCTCGTGCTCCAAGGCCCTAATCTCGCCCCTGTCGTCGGCTGCTTCCCATCTCCGCTCAAGCTCCCCGTCCGGCATGCCATGCAATCTTTCCATTGACTTTTCCCCTCCATGTCCTTATAATAAGCATGTAGGTGGTTTTTGTTCTGCCCCTAGGCTGATTCACGGTCGGCCTCAGGGGCCTTTTCCTTGCATTTCAGCCCGTCCTCGTCCACTTCCAGGATTCCCATGCCGATGAGCCCTTCTATCCATGACTCATCGGCCCTCGGAATCGGTATGATAGGCTGCTTCATTGCCCTGCCTCCTTGCTTTCCGCCTGCCTCTTCTGCTTCTCCTGCAGGTACCTCCTGAAGTCCTCTTGGTACACCAGCCGCGACACGCGATAGATGATCTGCTCCACCTCTTCAGGCGGCCTGATGGCATCGTCATGTACCGTGATATGGCATGGCCCGTTCCAATAATCTGCGATCACTCCCATAGAGCTCCACCTCCTTGTTCATTCTATGAGGCCCCGTTTGTACTTCTTTCCTCATTTACCTTTCTTGCCCCTTCAGGCTGGCAGATTTCCTCGCTTATGTAGACCGATTTCGTCAGGCCATCGTACACCAGGGTCAGCATGTCCCCGTTCCTGTCCTCCAGATAGCCCTTGTCCCCATCCATGGACAGCTTGAAATGCTCCATGGCGAATCCCTGGTTCAGCAGCCATCTCCTGATGGCATACTCCGCTATGGTCGTTGCCTCTTTAATCACCATAGGCTCCTCCTTTCATATGAACCTCCAATAGTTGCCGTCCGGAAGGCTGTCATGCCCTCCAGATACCAGCGTTCTCCGCCTTGCAGCGGCCAGATCCGCCGCTTCTCGAATCCATCTGTGTCAAATTTTCTCACCTCTATTCTGGGAAACACTTAATCAATCACATCTGTCTCCCATGGCCACCACATCTCTGGATTAAAATTCAGCGTATATTTGTACTTGCTTACATCCTTTCCCGTAATGTCCTCTACTACGTATGTAACATTGTCACTCAGTCCGATGAAATGCTTCTTATAGGTTCCGTCTTCCAGTTCAACGATTACCTCCAGCTGGTTATCCGCAGTGTCTGCCGTTATCGACATCTTCCCTGTCATCTGGAAAAGGATATCTCCCTGCAGACAGTTGATTACCGTGAGCTGTCTCACATTGTTAAAATTGTCTGCTTCCTGTGACAGGTTATAGGAAACACGAGACGATTCTGTCCCGCATCCGGATGCCAAGGGCATCATTGATACAGATAACAGCAGTGCCAAAAATTTCTTTTTCATTACTTTCTTTCTCCTTTTACTATTCTTTCGTCTTGCTGTTCCATCCTTTCTCCTTTATACTGGTGCTACAGGCCACTGCCATGGCCGAGTACCAAAGAAAGGGGAATTCATATGACAATTATTGAGCTGAGCCAAAACCTTGATAAAATCATATCTGATTATGAAGCACAGGCTGGCATTGCATGTTCAATCTGTTCCACCGACAGCGATGGCGAAGCGTTTTACAAGAGCCATGAAGCAGTAGCGAATGCATTGAACTCATTCAAAACGGAAATCCTTACCTATCTCTCGCAGCTCTGATTCGCAGGGCAGCCCAGAGCACCATCCGGCTGCCCATCTTTCTGCGCAATAATACTGCATACCACACCCAGTTGTGGCCTTAAGATGTTCAAGCAGTTCTCATGCATCTTTATGGCGCTTTCTATCCGCTCTTTCTGCTCCTTAAGCCATTCCATTTCTGTCACATCCTCACCTCCCCTCTATACCGGCTCCCGCCCACATGTTCGTCTTGCTATTTCGCCCCATCTCCCTTATACTGGTGGTACAGGCCACTGCCATGGCCGAGTACACAAGAAAGGATGAAGCATCCATCTGCTATAATCCTTTTATCAGCAATGCCATGCTGAAATACATTTAGGAGAAAATACATGTATACTTATAATGAAATCAAAGAAGCGCTTTTAAGCCAAATTTCACAATTGCTTGCCATTGAACCTAAATGGAACAAATGCAATAAATGTCCTTACTCTGGTGCTTGCTGTATTGGAGCGGATATAAGCGTTTATGAATACGAATGGTTAATAATTCGTGATTATTTACTTGCTAATCCAGATATCTTGTCTACGGTAAGGAAAAATTTCAACTCAAAATCATTATGTTATTTCCGTACACAGGATAAATGTGTAATTCATGAAATTAGACCCCTAAACTGTATCTTTACACCTTACCAAGTAATATGCGGCGCAGACAGCCATTTGCATTACACCCCATACACACAAGACTGTTCAACATTGCATACCATTTCCATTCCCAAAAATGGATTTGACTTATCCAAACTATATGTTCCTCTACCAGACTACCCTTCCTCTTCGACTACTTACTATCTGCTTCTAAATCATTGGTATCGGGATTACGAGGAGAAGTCTCCTGTGCGCAATACATGGAACAATCTGTCTGGCATTCTGGAACCTTTCCTAAACCAACATTAGCCTTGGTTACCCATGCGGGTGAGCTAGATTGTCCCATATCAAAAGATTTTTCTTTTTTCTTCGTTTGTTTCACCTCCCTCCTACGGTTTCCTTGTCTGCAAAGTCTCTGGGGGCAACATTGATACGGCTCTATAACCTAGTGGACTCTACCCATATGAGCAGCGTTCGCTCGCTTCTTAATGATTTCCTCGATGGGTAATATCGCATTTATCCCCTCTGCCTCAGCATCGCCAGCCTCTTCATCTTTAAGGCTGGCTATTTTGTTTTCTGCTTCGTTCAACATAAGTAGTTCCAGTCTTTTTACCCTGCGATCTAATTCTCTCATGATTCGCACTCTGCGTTCTTCATCCTCTCTTAATGCCAATATAAATTTACTGCCTAAGGGTATCACCATTTCCTCACCTCCCTCCTACGGTTTCCTTGTCTGCAAAGTCTCTTGCCATTTTTAGCTTTCCCTTTTATACTGGTGGTACAGGCCACTGCCATGGCCAAGTACAAGCATAAGAGGTATAATACTATGATTTCATTTCCTAGCAATTCAAACTTCACATACGAAGATTTTCAACCTGCACCATATGAGAATTATCATGTAGACGTTGTTGCAGTATTTGTCCTCACCTCCCTCCCGCGCCAGCATCTGGAGCCGATGCCCTGCACTTGCTTCAGGATTTATCCGGGCAGCCAATAGAAAACATCATTTCATCTTTATAGGCGTATACTTCAATTTCAAGTTCAGATAGCTCCTGTAATTCGCCGTGTTCATCAGTCCAACGATCTGAATCAAAGCGGACACCTGGTATCTGTCCCCTTGCCATTAAATTTGCGGTCAACTGGCGCAGCATCCGTAAATGCTGGAAAAAAATGTCTCCTACGTATCACCACTCTCACCTCCTCTCTAAATCACCAACTATGTTTTTTGGTACTTTTGCCCTGCGCAGTTCAAATTATTGAACTTTTAAACTAAAAAAATAATCCTGTATATCATCATTTGAAAGCCCAAGAAGATTTATTGCAAGGCATATTTCCGGCTGTTTCCATGTCCGTTTTCCAGACATTTTCAGTGAAAGCGTTCTTTCCGAAATATCCATAGCTTTGGCAAAAGACATTTGGCTACCAAACTTTTCAATTATCCTTCCCCGCAATTTACTATAATCAAAAGCCATGTCCTACCTCCTTTTAAGTTAAAAACTTTGAACTAACATCAGTATACGCTTAACAGGCAGAAATGTCAATACGCAAAATTCAAAGTTTTAAACTTTTTGTTTTAGGCTATTGAACTTTTGTTCAAAGTATGATATAAATATCTTTGAAAGGCGGTGACGTTATGAAAAAAGAAAATACTGCATCACGACTTAATAAGATTATGGCAGAAAGAAATCTAAGGCAAGTAGACATTCTTGAATGTGTAAAACCTTTCTGCATTAAATATGATATAAAGATGAACAAATCAGACTTAAGCCAATATGTTTCTGGAAAAGTTGAGCCCAGTCAAGAAAAATTAGTGGTTTTGGGAATGGCATTAAACGTAAGCGAAGCATGGCTGATGGGATTTGATGTTCCTATGGAAAGAACAGCATCCATCAAAGAATCTTCTCCCAAAATCATGCAGTATTACGAACTGCTCAACGACATAGGAAAGTATGAAGCCACAAAGCAAGTGAAACTATTGACGGAGGTGCCGAGATACCTAAAAAATAATGATAGCAAAAATGATGGACAAACTAATGTAGAAATATCAAAAGACCTTAATCCACATTTTACAAATGTAAACGAAGCCAGAGAATATTTACGTTCCCAGAAGTTTTTAGCAGCCCTTAGCAAAAATATGAATAATTTCCCGGATTCTGACGCTCTCGTAATGGCAAATACCTTATATAGAAACAACCATAAAGAACAAAGTTCCTAAAGGGGAGTGATAAACTTGAAGATAAGCAGAGAAAGGTATGCCGAAATTCAAAATGCCGCAGCATGTTGCTTTGAATTTTTTGGAACCAGAAATCCTCTTGCAGTGCTTAAAGAAATGGAAATTCCCTGTTCTTATATAAAATTAGATGGGGATTTAAAGGGATTTACAAATGTTAACGATAAAGACGAACCTTGGGTATATATCAATAGTAAATACGATCGCTATTCTGCAAAAATAATAGCCGCACATGAATTAGGACATATCATATTGCATCGTTCTAATGAAATAAATATGTTTGAAGATGATGGCGTTTCTTCCGAGACAGAATATGAAGCAAATATTTTTTTAATGGAGTTTATGCCACAGACACAACCGCACGATAAAAATTACATAACATTAACACCAACACAATTAAAGAATTATATTTGCTCCAAAATTCATTGAATTTTATTCGGTTAAACCGCTCCGGCGTTTTAATAATATCAAAAGAAAAGGGGAATTCAAATGAAGGAAAACCAAAAAGCAATACTATGCAAGCATTGTAAGACCGAGCTTCCTACAGGGGCAAAAGTATGCCCAAACTGCAAGAAAAAGCAGGGCGGAATCGTGAAATGGATTATCATCGGTGTCGTGGCCATTGCCGTGATTGGAGGCGTCGCTGGCAACTCTGAGCCAAAAACTCCCTCGGATGCGCAGACAGCAAGTAAAACAGAGTCATCCGAGCCCTCGGGCAATACCGCAAAGGAGCCCGAAACAGACGCTTCCTCAGAAGCGACTCCAGAGCCTTCTTCCGTAGAGCCAGAGGACAATATTCCTACAGAATATGCTTCCGCCCTGAAACGCGCTGATAATTATAGCAAGGTGATGCATATGTCCAAAGCGGGAATCTATAACCAGCTCACTTCTGAATATGCAGATAAATTCTCTGCAGAAGCTGCGCAGTACGCTGTCGATAACCTGGAAGCTGACTGGAATGCAAACGCCCTTGCAAGCGCCAAGAACTATAGTGATACGATGCATATGTCCAAAGCCGGCATCTATGACCAGCTCATTTCAGAATATGGAGACCAGTTCACCCCAGAAGAGGCACAATATGCCGTAGACAATGTAGATGCCAACTGGAACGAAAATGCACTGGCCAAAGCAAAAGATTATAGTGATACGATGCATATGTCCAAGCAAGGCATTTATGATCAGCTTATTTCAGAGTATGGGGAACAGTTCACTCCTGAAGAAGCGCAATATGCCATCGACAATGTCCAGGCCGACTGGAACGCGAATGCTTTGGAAAAAGCAAAAAATTATCAGGAAACCATGGATATGTCCCCTGATGCTATTCGCGATCAGCTTACCTCTGAATATGGGGAGAAATTCACGAAGGAAGAAGCCGACTATGCAATTGAGCATCTTGATTAGGGCACTTCACAGCGAAAATCAAAACATTCCGGGGAAAGCATATTGCAAACCTATTCTGCATATGCTATAATGCCAGTAGGCAAAAGGATGATAGTGTCCATTAGGCGCACAAAAGTATGAACCCCCGGAAGTATTGCGAGTACTTCCGGGGGTTCTCCTTCTTTTGCGGAGAAGTCAACCGTTCGGGCCTGGCTACCGTCTATTCATCCCCGTCAAGCCACTTGCACAGGTAGCAGGCGACTACACCGGCCAATACGGAGAGAAGAAAGGATGATAATATATCCATTAGCGCACCCCCTTCCTGTCACCAGTATCGGGGCGGTAACAGAGAAATTATACCATGTTGGATTGTTTAGGACAAGACAGGAGCAAAGATTATTATGAATAAGAAATATTGTGCCTACCTGAGAAAGAGCCGCGCTGACCGCGATGCGGAACAGAACGGTTCCGGAGATACTTTAGCACGCCACAGGGAGTTGCTGGGCTCATATGCCGAAAAACATCATATACAAATCAGCAGATTTTATTCTGAAGTAGTATCTGGTGATACTATCGATGGCCGCCCTGTCATGCAGAAGCTGCTGGCCGATGTGGAGAGCGGGCAATGGGACGGCGTGCTCGTGGTAGAGGTGGAGCGTCTTGCCCGTGGGAACACAAGAGACCAGGGAATCGTAGCCGAGACCTTTAAATATTCCGATACGATGATCATCACCCCTAGCAAGACCTACGACCCGAACAACGAATTCGATGAAGAATACTTTGAATTCGGGCTCTTCATGAGCCGCCGGGAATTCAAGACCATCAACCGCAGGCTCCAGCGTGGCCGCCTGGCCTCCGTGGGCGAAGGGAAGTTCGTAGGCAGCACCCCTCCATACGGTTATCGGAAAGTGAAGCTTCCGCATGACAAGGGATATACCCTGGAAATCATTCCGGAGCAGGCCCAGGTCGTCCGCCAGATTTTCCAATGGTATGTCAATGGGGAAGTCCTTCCGGACGGTTCCTCCCACCGGCTGGGCACGGACACCATAGCGGCAAAGCTGGATGCCCTTGGAGTCAAGCCCTGTTCCTCCATGGCATGGTCCAAGGCCACCATCCGCGACATGCTGCGGAACGAGACCTATGCCGGCATGATTGTCTGGGGAAAGGAGAAGGAAGTGAAGACCTCAGAGAACGGAAGGGTCGTCAAGACCAGGACACGCTCATCCGAGTACAAGCGCGTTCAGGGGCTCCACCCTGCCATCATCGATCCCGGCATGTTCTCCAGCGCCCAGGAGTGCCTTAAGAACATGAGCAAATGCACTTCTCCTGTCTCCACCGGACTCCAGAATCCGCTGTCCGGAATCATATACTGCCGACAATGCGGAAGCCTGATGACACGTCTGGCACCGAACACCAGGAACAAATATTCCACCTTGAAATGCCCCAACCGCTATTGCCGAAACGTATCAAGCCCTATTTTCCTTGTCGAGAACCAGCTTCTGAATTTCCTGCAGGAGTGGCTCGACAAGTATGACCTGAACCGGCAGGCCTCCCCCTTCGCACCTTTGGAAGAACAGATTGCCGAAAAAGAGCAGATGCTCAAGACGCTTGATGCCGACCTTTCTACCTATCAGGGTCAGAGGGAGAAGGCATACGACCTCCTGGAGCGCGGAGTCTACACCATAGAAGTGTTCCAGCAGCGCCAGAAGACGCTCCAGGACACGATTTCCCGCCTGGAGGCAAGCCGGGACGAACTGCTGGCCGACATGAGGAACATCAACCAGATCCAGGAAGAACAGGAGGCATACATACCAAAGATTCGAAATCTATTGGAGAATTACCGCACCAATACACCAGAGACGAACAACCGCATCCTGAAGGAAGTGATCGATCGGATGCTCTATGAAAAGACTGAGCCGAACAGACGCGGGCAGCTCAACAATTGCAACTTCTCTTTGGAAGTATATCCGAAGCTGCCAAGATAAAGAAAAGCCTTGATTCCAAGGCTTTTCTCATCTCTTTTATATACTTGCGGCTTGCGTGGGAGTATGTGTAGCCCCACTCATACGTCATCAGCAAAACACTGTCCGCCGCTTCCCCAAGCGCCCGGTAATCCTTCCCCTCATACAGCAGCCCCGCCTGATCCGCGCTGGTCTTGGGGGCAAGGGCCACGGAAGTGTGGTAACCGGCAGCGCGCATGGTTTCCGCCACCTGACGCACAAAAGCCGAAAACGCGTCCCTGTCCTGAGCCATAATATACTCAAAATCAATGTCGATACCTGTATACCCTTTCCGGCCCATGGTATCCAGCAGATTTTGAATCAGATTGGCCGTGTAGGCTTCGTCGTTCACCACGGAATGTATCAGCTGATTGTTGAAATTCCCATCCGGCCCAAAGGGGGTCAGCGTCAGTATCGGCTGTGTGTCGAAGCGGACAGCCTGGGCTATCATCCATTCATCGTCTTCCCCGTAAGAAGGCGGCAGCAGTTCCCCCTCCATCGTAAATCCATAGGAAAAAACTCTGAGTTCCGTCAGATAAGGCAATGTCTGCTCCAGCACCCAGGGACTGATGAAGGGATAGGCATAACCGCTGACCGCCGCTGTTCTGTCCGGCTCTTTCACATAACCGCTGACCAAAAGAGCCTGCCCTACGGCAAGCTCATATGGGTATGTCAATTGATTGTCATAAATAATCTGTTCCACATTTGCGTCCAGCGTCTGCGCGATACTGTCCACACTGTCTCCCGGCCTTACCACATAGATTTCCATGTCTGTATTTCCTCCAGATTCCCCAGGCGATTATGAGTCACCGGACTCTCTTCCTCCTGTTTTTGAGGGAACAAAAGCTTTTGGTAATCTATATTCCGGCACCTGCAGATATATGACAGTCAGGGAAGCGGCACCTCTCGTTTCCGTTTACTGGCAGCTCCTTGCCCGCAGCAGCGGCATAAAGATTCCGCCCTGTACGGTACGATTCTGGAACCCGCACTGTCTGCCGTCCTCTGTCCAGTACCAGTCAGAAAAAGGCACTCTGCTGCCGCTCTTCTCCAGGAATTCCAGAATCCGCCCGGCAAATTCCTCCACAGCGCTTCCGGTGGAATCCAGCGCCGCCGCCCACATCATCCAGTCGCTCTTGGTATAGCCCTGTCTGGAATCCAAAGGCACGCCATAAGAATTGCACTTTTTGCGATACTGCTGAATCTCCTGTTGATAGAAAGCATCCTCCCACAATCCGGAGCCAAAAATCCGATCCCAGACCGCATTGTACTTCAGACTCCAGGTCTCGCCGCTTCCATCGAAGGTCAGCTTCGTGTGGTCTTTGTCAAAGGCTCTGGCGTACACGTCTTTTGCCATCTCCTGTGCCTTTTTGTGGTACTCAGCGGCTTCCTCGCCCCTGCCCACAGCATCCATCAGGATGGAATAAGCTTCCACGCCCATGATGGCCTTGACTGCCAGGTTCACATTATGGGCCAGGTGTCCGGCAAAGTCATCGGTGCACAGCTGCTCTCCCGGGTCGCTGCCGTATTTCAGAAGATATTTTACCCATTTTTCGTACACCGGAAGGTTCTCCAGAAGCTCTTCCTTCTCCTTCTCTGGATTCAGCTTCACCAGCTGGGCTTCCAGAATCAGCAGATTGCCGCTCTCCTCCACCGGCATCTGGTTTCTGAAATTATACATCTGCGCGCTGGCGGGCATCTGCCAGAGCATGGGATAGATGTAGCGTGCTTCCTCGCCGTCCCTTAAATCCTGGGCAGCTTCCTGATAGGACATCAGGCCATAGACCTGTCCTGTCACGTAAGGGTAGCGCCCTGCGTCATGAGGTGCGAAATCATAGTCCCATACCGGCGACTTGGCGAATTTCAGCACCGGGCGCATCATTCCCCGCACCAGCTCCGGATTGTAGCAGAAGTACAGCGGCGTGGAAGGATAGGTCACGTCCACGGTGGCGGCACAGCCGTTGGAATGGCATTCCTTGGAAATGAACAGCGCATTCCCCTTCTCATCGGCCACCAGCTTGTGGGCCGCTATGGACTGGCGGTATGCGGCAGAACATACTTTTGTATACGCTTCGCCGCACTTCATGGTCTCTTTTTCCATCTGTTCCTCGAAAGCATTGCAGCGCCCAAGCAATTCGTCATGTCCGGCCACTGCTTCGGAAATGGCTTCGTTGATGGTTTTGCCGTCCCTTGCCCAATATCCGGGAAGGAGCTTGCCGAAATAATCGATGGACGCAATGTCATCGTAAGCCGCCACCAGCGCCGCCTGACTCCACGCCGCCCCTACGGCATGGAACTCCGCAGACGCGCACAGGCTCCTGTTCACCTGATGATAGGATACTTTCACAGGCTCCCCACAGGATGCCGCCAGATACAGATAGCCCCAGTCGATGGCGATGCTGTCCCCGCTGTGCCCTAACGGAGCCTGCTCCCTGAGCCCCATCCAGGCTATGTTCTCTTTCCCGGAGCAATAATTGCCGCCGCCGATCTTCTCTGTCTGTCCTCTGTCACAGCACAGCTCTCCGTAGAACTCCCAGCGAATCTCCACCTCATGGCTCTTCCCGTCCAGAGAGCGGACAGCCATGTCCAGATAGGTACAGGGTCTTGACATCAAATCCAGGTCGTCCAGCAGCAAAGGCGTCCAGAAATCCAGCTGCAGTTCGACTCCAGCCGTCTCAAAGCAGTAAGTGGAGCATGTCGCGGTGACATACAGCCCGGTCTGTTCCATAGGCTTAGTCTTATCGACTCCCATGAAACGATACTCTGTCCCGTCAATGTTCGCAATGCCCATGACGCGCTTCCTTCTGCCAGTCCAGTGCATGGTATCGCTCTCATACAGGCGGTCGCTGTTAGACCAAAGGCTGAAGTACGGATCACAGGTAATCAGCGGCACTGCCGGAAGGCGGTTCAGAGCAGTCTTTTTTTCTCTGTTATTCTTCATGGTTCTCTTTTCCTCTTCTTTCCCGCTGCCCGATAGTTTTTCCACAAAGGGCAACCACCTATCGGGCAGCACATTCTTTAGGAACTGTCGGAAAATAACTGATGCAACTTGTTTAGGAGAAAGCCCGGAAATACAAGGAAAACGGCTATAAACTTGCATCAGTTATTTGTAGACAATTCCTTACTATCTCTTTATCCTGACAGTTTTGATTTCGAATGCTCTGAACGGCAGCGAAACTTTTCCGTCCTCCACAGGAATCTCACAGAGAACGTTCTCCAGCATATCGCAAAGATATGCCTTGCTGCCGAAGGCAAGCTGCACCTTCGCCGTGGTGGCGGCTTTCTTGGACTCGTAGAGACGCAGAATGACATCCCCGCTTCCGTCCTCCGCAGGTTTCATGGTATCCAGGATGACATTGTCCCTGTCGATGGAAAGGGCGCTGAACTTCTCTCCTGCGCCGCCGCTCACCTGAGGTTTTACGTTCAGCTCATACCCCTGTCGCGTCACATCGCTGTCCGCAAAGCAGCCCTCCCATGCGGTAAAGGCATAGGTAAAGTTGTGCACACGGTTATCCGCACGCATCTCCGGAGATGACGACGCACGCAGCAGAGTAAGCTCCAGAGCGTTCTTGTTCATGCTGATACCGTACTTGCAGTCGTTGAGCACTGCCGCGCCGTGATTCCCCTCACAGAGCGCGCTGTAGTGATGGTTGCAGACCTCAAACCGATCCTTATCATACAGCCTGGAACGATGGGCGGGCCGCTCCACGAAGCCGAACTGCATCTCATTGATGCCGTTCTCCGCATATACCTCCACCGGGAAAGCGACCTTCAGCAGACGGTGCAGCTCCTTCCAGTCGATTTCTGTCTCGAATTCAATCCTTCTGCTCCCGGCAGCCAGACGGATATACTGAGCGAATGTGGACTCGCCGATTCTGCCGCTCACTTTCGCCACGCCCTCCAGGCCTTCGGACAGAACTTCCACCCCGGCTCCTGTCAGAGCTTCTATTTCCTGTTCGATATAGTTGGAGTCGATGTCCCAGGCATCGAAGAGACGGGGAACATCCTTGTACAGATGCAGACGGTTCATGGGTTCCGCCGCGAACTCTCTGCCGGAGCTCTTCAGCACAAATGATGTCACCTCGCCCATCTTGTTGATGACAGCTTTGACCTGGCTGTTCTCCAGCACAATGCCCTCTGAGGTCTCAGTGGCACGGACTTCGGCTGCGGCACTTTCACTTTCTGCGCAGCTATCCTTTCCAGCATCCGTCGGCGCAACACTGCCCGATTTATCGGTTCCCTCGGTCGGCACCAGGGAAATCGCGCCACAAGAAGGAATCGTCACAAGCGCTTTCACCTTTCCATCCATAGTCTGTACCGGCACATCTTCCCCGACAAGAGTCCTGGCACCTTTCCGGAACCGCTCCGGCAGCTCCACCAGCGCCTGGCGCTCAAAGCTTAAGGAATTCCATACGGTCACGGCCTGTCCGTCCATTTGTTTCGTCAAAGCCGCCAGGGCCTTTTCCTTCATCTCTTCCGCAGAAGCTTGCAGTGCGTGATGCGCTTCCTCCGCCTCCACATATACTTTGGCGATGCTGGAGCCGGGAAGGATGTCATGGAACTGGTGCAGCAGCAGCTCCTTCCAGAGCCCGTCCGCCCTGGACAGGTCATACTCCATGCCCTTCTCCATGGCAATGCTGCTCCAAAGCTCCATCTCCCGCATGGCAAGCTCGCTGCGGCGGTTGTTCTGCTTGATCATGGCCTGGGAAGTGTATGTCCCTCTGTGGGCGCTGAAGTATAGCTCTCCCACATAGGTGTTCACCGGGCCGCCCTGTTCTTCCATGTCGTGGAAGAATTCCGCGGGCCCCGCCATCTTCATCTTGACATTGCCCTCCAGGTCCTCCTGGCGAATGGCGTATTCCACGTAATCCCTGGCCGGGCCGCCGCCACCGTCCCCGTAGCCGAAGGGCATCAGGAAGGCATCCAGGTCCTGAATCTGGGACCGGTTCTCCCAAATCTTGTTGGCCTCCAGGGGATCCGTGCGGTAGGTGTAGCTGGTGGGCAGGAAGGACACAATCTGGCTGCCGTCCATTCCCTCCCAGGTAAAGTAATGGTAAGGGAACTGCTCCCCTTCATTGTAGGACCAGAAGATTTTCTGGGTGACCAGATACTTCACGCCGCAGCCCTTCAGAATCTGGGGCAGCGCCGCAGTGTATCCAAAGGTATCCGGCAGCCACAGCACCTCGCTGTCCACATCGAACTCTTCTTTATAATACCGCTTTCCGTGAAGCAGCTGGCGAATCAGGGCCTCGCCGCTGGCCATGTTGGTATCGGGCTCCACCCACATGGCGCCGTCCGCGATCCACTGGCCGCCCTTGACAGCCTCTTTGATTCTGTCGAACAGCTCCGGATAGTATTTGCGGCACATCTCATAGGCCGCAGGCTGGCTCTGGATGAACTTGTACTCCGGATACTCCTCAATCAGGCGCAGCTGGGCAGCGAAGGTGCGCTCCGTCTTCCGGTAGGTCTCCGCCATGGGCCACAGCCAGGCCAGATCCAGATGGGCATTTCCCACCGCGTAGAACACAGGCATGGTGGAACCGTTCTTCGCCTCCATCACAGGGCGCAGCGCTTCCCTGGCTGCCCGGTAGGACTGGATCCTTCCCTCTTTCGGCTGCTCAAAATCAGCTATCAGCGTGAACTGCTCCAGCGCCTTGGCAATCTTCGCCGCCCGCAGGGAAGCAGGATCCAGCGTCTGCAGAAGCTTGTTCAGCGTCTCCACATCCATGTAGAGCTGATAGGCGTCCTCGTTCCAGATGCCATAGGTGCATTTGCCCAGGGTGCTCCTCTTCCCCTCCTGGGCGGGATCCTGGAAAGCACCCGGCAGCACAGGCCCTGTGGCACATCCGCCGGCATCCGGATAGTAATGTCCCGCATAGGTCTCCATCAGCACGTCAAAACGCTCGCCCTCCTTGCCGCAGGTGGCGAGCACATTGTCCTCCATGAAATGGTGCGGCTCACTGACCCAGTCGGCGCGGTATGTGCCGAAGCCTTTCCCGTTGACGAACAGCGCGGTCTCCCCGCCCGGGTTCAGATTCATGACGATGCGCTTGCCCTCGGCTTCCTTCGGAAGCGTCACCGTCCCTCTGAACCAGCAGTACTCCCAGAGCCTTCCCCAGGTAAATCCCGGTTCCACCGGCTGGAACGCCGCCTTCTGGGCCTCCTCAAAAGTCAGATACTCCATCGTCGGGAACGCTTCCCAGGAAATCTCTCCCAACGGCTCATAGAGATCGTCTTTCAGGGTGCGGATCCAATGCGAGATTCTCCCTCGCCATTCTGATTGCAGCAGTTTCTTCATTTCTTCCATTTAACCCCTTTCTATGCCAGTGTTTGCTATGTTGCTCAGAATCTCTCAGCCTTATTCCATGGGGCTTGCGAGACTCCTTGTTCCCCCGCTTTTTTGCACATCACAATCGGCAAACAGCCAGCTTCCCATGTAGTATAACTGCGCGGCTGCCTCTTTCCTATGGAAAATAGTCGCGTAAATGTACAAAATAATGCTACAAAAAACTTTCCTTTGGACATCGGCTTCTTCTCTGCCATGCCCAGGGGAATCTATTTTTTCTGCTATGACAGGAATCCCTCCCCGGTTGGGGATTCAGGGCGCGCCCGTGCAAGACTACACTCCGGTCTTCTTGCAGATATCCTGTAGACAGCATCTGTCGCAGAAGGGCTTCGTCCTGGCGGTGCACACTGCCCTGCCATGATCCACCAGCCGGTGGCAGAAATCATTCCCCTCCTTTGGGGGTATGATCTTCCACAGCTCTTTTTCCACCTTCGCCGGCTCCTTGATGCCGTCCACCAGCCCCATCCGGTTCACCAGGCGGATGCAGTGGGTGTCCGTGACGATGGCCGGTTTCCCGAATACGTCCCCCATGATCAGGTTGGCGCTTTTTCTGCCTACGCCGGGCAGGGCCAACAGCTTGTCGAAATCGTCCGGCACGTTTCCGCCGTAGTTGTCCCGCAGCATCTTCATGCAGGCGCTGATATCCCTGGCCTTGCTGTTGCCCAGGCCGCAGGGATGGACGATTTTCTCGATGTCCTCCACGGACGCGCCCGCCAGGGCGTTCACATCCGGGAACTTTTCATACAGCTTTTCCACGACCACGTTCACCCTGGCGTCCGTGCACTGTGCCGCCAGGCGCACGCTCACCAGGAGCTTCCACGCCTGATCGTACTCCAGAGTGCAGTCTGCCTGGGGGTATTCTTTCTTCAGTCTCTCAATGATTTCCAAAGCCCGTTGTTTCTTTGTCATTTTGTATTCTTCCTGTTCCAAGTCAGTAGTGTCATTCATTTCTGCCTGCGCCGGGCAGCCTGGCATAGGCTTTCCGCATTCTTCCGAATCCGCCGGGTCCTATGGATGCGGGGGGACGGCATAGGCTGTTGCAGTCTGTAAGAAAACGATTTTTGCTTTTCTTGTATAAATCACGATATCTTGCATACCCTATCCCCGAAAGGACGGTAATGAACATGAATTTAGACAAAATCATCTGTAACTGCCAGGGCGTCACCTGCGGCAGAATCAAGGAAGCCGTGGATGCCGGTGCCAGTACCCTGGAAGAGGTGCAGGGCGCCACGGGCGCCGGCACGGTCTGCGGAGCCTGCCTGAACGAGGTCGCCTCTCTCGTGGAGCATTTCGTGGCCGAACGGGACGGAAAGCAGTCCAATTAGGGCGCTTGCCCTTCAGGATTCCCTGCTGCCAGCCTCCTGGCCAGCATCGAATTGCGCTCCGTGACGGTGACATTGCGCACCGCGTAGGCGAGTGCTTTCCTTGTGCCCACCATCACGAGGATCCTCTTCGCCCTGGTGATGCCGGTGTAGATCAGATTCCTCTGCAGCATCACGAAATGGTTCATCAGCACCGGCATCACCACAATCTGATACTCCGAGCCCTGTGCCTTATGAATCGTCGTGGCATAGGCATGGGCCAGTTCGTCCAGCTCCGCTGCATCATAAACGATTCTCCGATTGTCGAACTCCACCGCCAGCGTCCGGTCCGCCACGTCCACGGAAACAATCGTGCCGATGTCCCCATTAAAGACTTCTTTGTCGTAATTATTTTTTATCTGCATGACCTTGTCATTGGTCCGAAACAAAAAGCCGCTCCTTCTCAGCCCTTCCCCTTCCGGATTCAGGCTCTCCTGCAACGCCAGGTTCAGGTTCGTGGCCCCCACCAGGCCTTTCTGCATGGGCGTCAGCACCTGTATCCTAGCGGAGGGCACTCCGTAATAGCGCGGCAGCTTATGCTTTACCAGATTCACGATCTCCGCTGCCGCTTCCTCCGGCTCCTCTCTCTGTAGAAAGAAAAAATCCGTGTCCCTGCCGTTGGAAATGTCCGGCATCTGCCCGGCGTTGATCCTATGGGCGTTCATGACGATGCGGCTCTCCTGGGCCTGCCTGAAGATCCTGGTCAGCCGCACCACCGGAAATCTGTCCGAGTCAATGATGTCCCTGAGCACGTTCCCGGCCCCCACGGACGGCAGCTGGTCAATGTCCCCTATCAGAACCAGCCGCATGTCAGCCGGAATTGCTTTCAGCAGGGAATTCATCAATATGATGTCGATCATGGAACACTCGTCCACTATCAGCACGTCCCCTTCCAGGGGATTCTCTTCGTCTTTCTGATACCCCTCCGGCGGCTTGCACTCCAGAAGCCTGTGCAGGGTCCTGGCCTCCAGCCCGGTGGCCTCCGTCATCCGTTTCGCCGCCCTTCCCGTGGGCGCTGCCAGCAGTATCTTCAGGCCGTAGGCCCGGTAAGCCGCAATGATGCCCTGTGTGGTGGTAGTCTTGCCCGTGCCGGGGCCTCCTGTCAGCACCATCACCTTCGCCATGGCCGCCCGCCGGATGGCATCCGCCTGGATCTCGTCATATTTCATCCCCACGGACTGCTCAATCCTGGAGACATCCACGGACAGGTTCGGATTCCCGGTCCTACGGCGCGCCTCGGACAACCCAATCCACAGTCTGTCTTTGGCAGGCTGTGCGGCAAGCCGTTTCAATTTGCCCGCCGTACCGGTCTCTGCGTAATAAAAAGGTGGCAGGTAGATGGCTTCTTCCTCCTGGATGAGATCCTTATCCTTCAGCATCTGATCCATAGTCATGACGGCGCAGCAGTCTTCCGCTTCCAGCAACGCGCAGGCCTTCTCTATGAGCTGCTCCTTGCGCGCATAGACATGGCCCTCATCGGCCAGCTCGCTCAAAGCGTACATGATGCCGCTGCGCAGCCGGACATAGGCCTCCTTGCCGAAGCCCAGTTTCTGCGCGATGCCGTCTGCTGTCCGAAAGCCAATCCCCCAGATATCGTCCGCCAGCTGAAAGGGATTCTCCTTCATCTTGGTAATGCTCTCGTTTCCGTACTGTTTGTAGATCCTGGCGGCAAAGGCAGTGCTGACCCCATGCTCCTGCAGAAAGAGCATGATGTTCTTCACCTCTTTCTGACGCTCCCAGCTCTCGGCTATCATTTGGATGCGCTTCTTTCCGATTCCCGGCACCTCAATCAGGACTTCGATATTGTCTTCGATGACCGCAAAGGTATCGATACCGAACTTTTGTACGATTTTCCTGGCGTATACCGGGCCCACCCCTTTGATCAGTCCGCTGCCCAGATATTTCTCCATGCCGTAGACAGTGGCCGGAAGGGTCTCCTCCCATTTTTCGGCCATGAACTGCTTTCCGTACCGGGAATCCACCTTCCAGTTCCCCTCCACCAAAAGCACGGAGCCCACATTCGCGTCCAGAAGGTTCCCAACCACTGTGACCAGATCGTCATATCCCTTGACATGGACTCTCAGAACCGAGTAGCCGTTTTCCGGGTTCTGGTATGTAATTCTCTCTACGACGCACCGGATTGTCATAGCACAACACTGCTCCTTTCGAGACAGCCGTCTCAAACCGGGGATTCCGCTCATGGCTTTCGCCATCCGGCCCGCTCTCTGCCGGGAATAAGGAATTGTCTACAAATAACTGATGCGAGTTTATAGCCGTTTTCGTTGTATTTCTGGGCTTTCTCCTAAACAAGTTGCATCAGTTATTTTCCGACAATTCCTAAGATCATTTTATCATAACCATTCCCATATGCCAACTATGGAATGCAAAAAAACTGCACGGACTTTTCTGCCATCTGTCCGTACAGTCTTTCCTCATTTTCTTTTCTCAGAAAGCTTTTGCTCGAATCGATCCTTTCTGGTATCCGCGGGAATCGGTGTGGGATAGGCCCCGTCAAAACACGCGCTGCAATATCCCCTGTTCCCAATCAATGCCCCCAGCTCCTCTACCGGCAGATACCCCAGGCTGTCCGCTCCGATGATGTCCGCCGTCTCCGACACGCTGTGATGACAGGCGATCAAATGCTCCCTGGAGTCGATGTCCGTGCCGTAATAACAGGGATGCAGAAACGGCGGCGAGGAAATGCGCATATGAATCTCCCTTGCTCCGGCCTCTCTGAGAAGCTTGACGATACGTCCGCTGGTGGTTCCCCGCACAATGGAATCGTCGATCAGGACGACCCTTTTGCCCCGGACAGTCTCTTCGATGGCGCTGAGCTTGATTTTCACCTGATCCAGCCTTTCGCTTTGGCCGGGAGAGATGAACGTGCGGCCGATGTACTTATTTTTGATCAGGCCGATTCCGAAGGGAATCCCCGACTCCTCGCTAAAGCCCAGCGCCGCGTCCAGTCCGGAGTCCGGCACGCCCACCACGATATCCGCGGACACCGGATGCCGCCTGGCAAGAATCCTTCCGGCCTGCATTCTGGCTCCGTGAACCGATACCCCGTCCACCGTCGAATCAGGCCTTGCGAAATAAATGTATTCAAAGATGCACAGCTTCTTTTGTTTTTTTCCGCAATGCTCCCTGCGGGAGACCATCCCTCCCGGACCGAACACCAGAATCTCCCCCGGCTCCAGATTCCGCACAAACGCGGCCCCTACCGCCTTCAGGGCACAGCTCTCGGAAGCAGCCACATACCCACCGTCCCCAGTCTGTCCATAGCACAGCGGCCGGAACCCGTATGGATCCCTGGCACATATCAGCTTCTGTGCGGACATCAATACCAGGGAATAGGCACCGTCCAGCACGTCCATGGCCGCGCTTAAGGCATCTTCGATCGAAGGGGTCCTGAGGCGCTCCCGGGTGACGATATAGGCAATCGTCTCCGTGTCGCTTGTGGTATGGAAAATAGCCCCCGACAGCTCCAGCGCATTGCGCAGTTCGGCTGCATTGCTGAGATTGCCGTTGTGGGCTATGGCCATTTTCCCTTTCTGGTGGTTGACCTCGATCGGCTGGCAGTTGTTCCGGTTCGTGCCGCCGGTAGTCCCGTAGCGCACATGCCCCACTGCCATATTCCCTCCGGGCAGCCTGGACAGGACATCCGCGGTGAACACCTCGCTGACCAGCCCCAGATCCTTATAGGAAGAAAACACACCGTCATCATTTATCACGATGCCGCAGCTCTCCTGGCCGCGGTGCTGCAGGGCATACAGCCCGTAATATACACTCGCAGCCACATCCGTGTTCCCGGGGCTGATGACCCCGAACACACCGCACTCTTCATGCAGACTCATCTCAATCCTCCCCGCCGTCTACCGGCTTCGATCAGCCAGTCCCCCAAGCACAGACTTATACTGCCTAAGCCTGTCACTTACCTCAACATTGGCCGATATCGCTCAAACCCATTCTATACTGCTGCCAGACGATACATTACGTTTATCTCTCCTGGCGCTTAATCCCCGTCCAATACAATTATATGCTCGTAGTCTTCTCTGCATGCCTGATTGCCGCTCCCACGAAGCCCCTGAAAAGCGGATGAGGGTGGTTAGGGCGGCTCTTGAATTCCGGATGGTACTGCACGCCCACATAAAAGGGCCGCTCCGTCAGCTCCACAGTCTCCACCAATCTGCCGTCCGGGGATGTGCCGCTGATGACAAGCCCTTTGTCCTGCAGCAGCTGCCGGTACTCATTGTTGAATTCATAGCGGTGACGATGCCTTTCGCTGATAAAGCTCTTCTCGTAGCAGGCCGCCATGGTCGTGCCCGGCCCGATGTCACAGGGATACGCCCCCAGCCGCAGCGTCCCGCCCTTGTCAATGTCGCCGCTCTGCCCCGGCATGAAGTCGATGACCTTATCCGTGCACTGTTCATCAAATTCGCCGGAATTGGCATTGAAGATGCCTGCCACATTCCTGGCATACTCGATTACCGCCACCTGCATGCCAAGGCAGATGCCGAAATACGCCAGGCCCTGTTCCCGGGCATATTTTGCGGCCAGAATCATCCCCTCGATTCCACGGCTTCCGAATCCTCCCGGCACCAAAATGCCGTCCAGGCCAGCCAGCTTTTCCTCATAGCTGTCCGGCGTCAGTTCCTCCGAGTCAATCCATTGTATCTCCACCTGGGCCTGATGCCCATAGCCCGCGTGCCGCAGGGCCTCCGCCACCGAAAGATAAGCGTCATGCAGGCCTACATACTTGCCCACAAGGCCGATCTGCACTGTCTTCGTCCGGACTTTGCTCCGCTCCACCATCTGAATCCACTCTGTCAAATCAGGCTCCGCTGCCTCTATGCCCAGCTCACGGCATACTACTTCGGAAAAACGGGCCCGCTCCAGCATCAGCGGCGCCTCGTACAGATTGGGCAGCGTCAGGTTCTCAATCACACAATCCGGCTTCACATTGCAGAACAGGGATATCTTCTTGAAGATAGCGTCCTCCAACGGCTCGTCACAGCGCAGGACGATGATATTCGGGTTGATTCCCATTCCCTGCAGTTCCTTTACGGAATGTTGTGTAGGTTTTGACTTATGCTCGTCAGAACCTCTCAGAAAGGGCACCAAAGTCACATGGATGAACAGGCTGTTCTCCCTGCCTGTCTCCAGGGATATCTGCCGGACTGCTTCGATAAAGGGCTGGGACTCGATATCGCCGATGGTACCGCCAATCTCCGTAATCACCACATCCGCATCCGTCTTCTTTCCCACCCGGTAGACAAATTCCTTGATTTCATTGGTGATATGCGGGATGACCTGCACCGTGGAGCCCAGGTATTCGCCCCGGCGCTCCTTGTTCAGGACGTTCCAGTAGACCTTGCCGGTGGTGAGATTGGAGTATTTATTGAGGTCTTCGTCGATGAAGCGTTCATAATGCCCCAAATCCAGGTCAGTCTCCGTCCCGTCCTCTGTCACATACACTTCGCCGTGCTGATACGGACTCATCGTCCCCGGATCCACATTGATGTAGGGATCCAGCTTCTGTGCGGCCACTTTCAGCCCTCTGGCCTTGAGAAGCCTTCCCAAAGATGCGGCAGTGATTCCTTTTCCCAGGCCGGAGACCACGCCTCCTGTGATGAATATGTATTTTGTCATACAAATCCTCCGTTTCCTTCCCATATCCTTCCGGAATCGCCAGGCCGCATATCATGCAGTTTTCCGTAAATCCTTCTGGCTGATTCCCTTGGAACAAAAAAAGACAAAGATGCCTCACCATCCAGTGAAAGACATCTTTGTCTGTTCCTATTTGCATTATGCACCTACCGGAAGATTTTGTCAAGTCAAAAAATCCGCAGTCTCACTCATCGCATCTCACTAATCACCCCACAAATCGGCTTGATAGCACGATGAATCCTTTCTGGCAATGGAGCCAATGACGTTATCCCAGTTCCTTGTACATCCACATATGAGGACACCCTTCTTCCTCCTCCACATCACCCTGCTCTTCAAACCCCTGCTTCCTGTAAAAATCCATAGCTGTGCACTGAGCATGCAGGGCCATCCGCTTCCCGCCTTTGCCGCGTACGTATTCTTCCGCTCTCTGCATCATCCCGGCACCAATCTGTCTCCCCCGATAAGCTTTCATCACCGCCAATCGGCCCAATATATAGGCATCTCTATCCGCTTTCTGGAAGATACGGCAAGTGGCCACCGGCGTCTCCCCATCATACATCACCAGATGTACTGCCACCTGGTCTGTCTCATCCATTTCGTTCACAAATCCCTGCTCTTCCATAAATACAGCTGTACGTATCGCCGCCGCGCTCTGAGGCAATTCCTCATATATCCTGATTTCCATCGCATCCGTCTCCCATCCATGAATCATACAGCACGTAAAACGTACCCTTATTGAGAATCCGCTTCCGCGGCTCCCATAAGTCATTATACATGGTCAGCCTGCGAAATACAACCGAATCAGCTGCCCTCTTTTATGCCGATTATCTCCCGAAGACGGCCTTCGCACAATCCGAGGAAATCCTGTATCGGAATATCCGTAGGCTCATCCAGGGCAAAACCCGAGATTTCCTCCAGATACTCTTCGTAGTCTTTCTCCACATGGCGTCTGCCCCTGAGCAGCCCTGAGACGTCGATTTCCGAAAGGATGTCGTCCTCTACGGCACGCTTCAGCAGCCCGCTGGTAATCATGTCGGAGGACAGGCCCAGTATCAGGAGCTCGCACCATATGCTGGTGGCCTGAGTTTCTTGTCTGCTAATTCTGTACTCAGGGCATTTCATCTTCGCCCTCTGCAGGCTCATAAGATAACACACTTTCTTGACAGGATCCCTGCTGGCGATGTCACTGTGCCTGACCGACAGGGACCGGATCAGCGCCGCCCGCTCACCCTCGGCTTTTTCCGTATCCTGCATATGCTGGTAGGTCTTCAGGGAGTTCTTCACGCACTCATCCAGCACCTCCGTCAGATTGATGTGAAGGCGGGCCTGCATCTGGTTGAACAGCTCCTCCAATGCCTCCGGCAGCCTCCGCTCCATCGGCATCTTCATATAGTGCCGCGTGATGAAATCCTCCAGATGATCCAGCACGTAGTCGCTCCCCTCATGATAGTCATAGGCCAGCTCCTGCAGCACATATATCATGTAATTGTACTGGTTCCTTACATCGCGCCCCTTTCCCCTGATGATGGACTTGTACCTGTAATAGTCCAGAATCCCTATGAAATCCTCCCAGATCAGCTTCCTTCCATTGATTACGATCCAATCCCTCATAGATGCCCTCCCTGCTTTCCGTTGTATCTCAGACATTTGCCGCCCTGCGCCGCTCAGGAGCTCCCTGTCTTTCCAATAGACTCTTTAAATGGACTGCTTTATCTTCGTGTAGATGTCCAGTCCTTTCTTCTTCCCGAAACGTTTGACCGTATCAAGGTACAGTTCCCTGCGGCCATGTCCCTTCCCCGCCTCCACCACATTGATTATCTGCCCCAGCAGCTCCTGATAGTCTGTGTTCGCAAAGCGATCGACCAGCTCCCTTCTCGTCCGGAACTGCTCCTTGTACAGCCCGATCTGGGTCTCCAGGTTGACTTCCTGGAGCTTTCCCTGGATTCCCACCCTTCGCGCACTGTCCTCATTGGAACAGCCTATGCACCGTTCGATGTCCGGCTGCAGCACCACTTTCCTGGCAGGCTTCGCGCAGCACCTCCAGTAGTCCACTACGGCGCTGTAGCCTTTATCGCTGCTCACAATGGCCACCGTCCCCTGGTAACCGCTGCCGAACAGCTCGCCAATCCTGGTGGCGATATAGAAGTCCATGGCATTTTTCCCAATTCTCTGCAGGCGGCATATGTCAAGGGCGCTTCCCGCATCCACAATCTGCTGTAGCCGTCCCTTCTCCACCTTCATGCACGACTGGCTGTAGAAAATCGTCACATGGTCGTCCGGAGACAGGTACTCCGCCCCCTGTAGCCCCCTGCTCCTGGTATTCTCCAGGTCTATCATGAAATGCAACATTGGGCTCACCGCATCATGCAGCTTTCCACTGCAGGAATCGTTTCCCATACGCAGACATCCGCTTCCGCATAAGGCGGTTTGCTTCTCTCTGCCAATCGGATCTCCTGGAGGATGTGACCAGAAGCTCCTCCATATATACCTGCAGCACCTCCGCCAGGACATATAAATGATCCACGGAAGGCAATATCTGTCCCCGTATCCAACGGTACACCGGCTGGGGACAGGACAGATGCAGAAAATACTGGATATCCTTCACGGAATATCCCCTCTTCCTTATCAGCCTTTCTATATTTCTTCCCGTCTTTTTAAGGTCGATATAACGATATGAATCATTCAGTAACATGTGATGATTCCTCCTTCCATGCCATTGTCCTCTCTTATGCCGTGGGGCTGCTTTTCCTTTCGTATCCAATCATATCATCTTTCAGGGCTCTCGTCATTGGACGGATAGTCCAAAATGATTTACAGTCAATTTTTCCACGAAAAAAAGTCCCCCAGGCATTCCATGAGACTTTTTTCCGCAGATTTATTCTCTTTCGTACATGTTTTCTTATGTGCTTTCTTACGTAAATCCGTTTTCCTGCATCCATCGGGGCGTTCTTCGGTCTGCCAGTCACTTTCCGATCAGAATCATGGACAGCATGCCCGGCCCTGTATGGGCTCCGATGATGGGAGACAGCATGGTGCGGCGGATTGCCACGTCAGCGGCCTCCTCCCTCACCTTCTCCACCAGCGCCTCCGCCAGCTCCGGCGTGTCCGCGTCGCAGATATAAATCGTCCTGCACAGCTCCGGATTATAGTTCTCCTTAAAATAGGCGAACAGGGCTGTCATAGCCGCCTTGTTGCCCCGCTTCTTGTCTATGGTCACCAGCTTGCCGTTCTCGTCGATCTTCAGTATGGGCTTGATGTTCAGCGCAGAGCCCACGATGGCCGTGGCGGCGCTGACCCTGCCTCCCCGCTTCAGGTACATCAGATCCTGCACCATGAAGAAGTGGCGCAGCTTCGGAACCAGGGCGCTGACGGCATCGAAATTCTCCCGCAGGCTCATGCCCTTCTTCCTGTTCTCAATGGCCAGTTCCGCCAGGATGCCCATGCCGCCGGTGGCAGCAAGCGTATCTACGGGCAGGACTTCCCGATCCGGATACGCTTCCTTCAGGTTCCCGGCGGCAAGCATGGAGCCCTCATAGGTGGCGGACAGCCCGCTGGACAGGCAGAAATACAGGACCGATTTCCCCTCCTTCAGGAACTTTGCGAAGTATTCTTCATACATGAAGGGGGAAATCTGGGACGTCCTGGTCAGGTCGCCGCCCCGCTGGCCGTCATAGAAACGCTTCAGCACCGCCTCGTCCTCGCATCCGTGGGAAGTGCGCATCTCCTCCCCAAGGGAATATTCCATGGGCACGAATTCGATGCCGTTCTCCTGTGCTATCTCCCGGTCAATGTCTCCCGAGGCATCCATACAGATTACATAATCGCTCATATCAGTCCTCCATCCTGAAAGGCATGACGCAACAAGCCAGGCCCCTTTTCTGCAATTTATACTGCGCACCGGTTAAATTTGCTATACAACCCGACTGCAGACCGCCGGCTAGTACACCAGTGCATGAATTCCCGAGTAATCAGCGCTTGATGTCCGCACCAGGACAAGGCGGAGGAAGGAGGCGATGCGGGGCATCGGCGACTGACGACAACGCAGTGCTGGGGTGGACAACCATGGCTGATTGCTCAAGGATTCATGCATCGGGGTACCAGGTGCTTTCCCGGGGACACCACTGTAAATCCCGGCGGTCCGCAGTATATACTGACGATTGCAAAAGCTTGCCAAGTATCCCGACTCACGAGCGAAGAATCCCGGGGATATTGCGGCAAATTTTATCGCTCGTGGATATATCTTATCATAAAATGTCATCTCCCGCAACCTCTATATCCCAGTCGGTTCCGGCGGTTGCGGCTCCGTCTGTCCCAGAGGCATCCCCCTGTCCGCCGCTTTCCACAGCTCTGCCGTTTCCTCCCCGCCTTGCCGCCATATCCCGCCCGCTCAGTCCTGGCCCTGCCCATGACCGAGCACGAATTCCCGCTTGATTTCCAGGAACTGCCTTACCTGCATCAGGATATAGAACAGGATGGCCCGGGCCTCGAATTCTTCCCTGGAATCCGGCAGAGGCTGGCTTTTCATTCCGGTCAGCAGGGCCTCCAGCTTCTCCAGCAGCCCCTCCACAGTGTTGTCCCGGCGGAAGTCCTCTCCAATCTCTCCCAGCAGCCTGGCCACCTGTTCCGCCTGTACCGGAAGATACCGGATCCGCCTGATGTTATCGTAAATCTCCCGCAGCACCATGCTCTGCTGCTCACGCATCGCAATATAGTCCAGTTCGTAGACGCTCTTCGCAAGCAATGTATTGCCATAGTCGGATACGGCGCAGGCTTTGGCCGCATGGAGCGCTTTCTTGAGCTCCGGGAAACAGTCCGGGCGGTATGCGTCCTTGTCTTCCTCCGGCAGCCACAGGGACATCCTGTGCAGAATCTCTTTCATCTGTCCGTCCGCCGCCTCCGCCAGCCTCTCGAACTCTCCCTGTCTCCTGCGCAGGTGCAGGTTCACCAAAATCCCCATCCCTGTGCCGATCAAAAGCAGCAGCACTTCATTGGCGACAAGCGAAAGCCCCATCTCCTGTTCCGCCAGGAAATGCGTCACCAGCACGGAGTCCATGGCGATGGCCTCCGTCCATCCCGCGCAGATGCACAGCAGGGCGAAGAGGAAGAGGTATGTGCCAAAGGCCCACAGGCCATAGCCCAGCAGGGTGAAGCTCAGCTTTGAGAGGGCCAGGGCGCAGAGGAACGCAAGCCATCTGTTCCCGGCGCTTTTCAGGGTCTCCCGCTTGGTGTTCTGGATGCTCAGCACCGTGATGATGCCTGCGGTGGCGGAGTAGGCCAGCCCCAATTCCCCCGCAAGCCCGATGGCGGCCACTGCCGCGGCAGCAATCTTCAGGCTTTTTATCAGCTGCGGCTTACGCAGTTTTTTCACTTCGTTGTGCAGTACGGGCTTTCCCATGGCATCCTTCTCCATCAAATGTTCATCCAGCTATCTGCAGCATCCATCTTCTGTCCTCTCCATGGCTTCTTTCGGAAAATCCTCTGCATCACAACGGGATATGATATATCTCCACAATCTCGCCGTCCCCATCCGCCGCGTCTTTGATGCATATGCCGCCGTTTCGACGCATGGCTTTCGCAGAGCCGATATTGCCTTGCCAGTCTCAGTTCTTCCATCCTGCCTACTTTTGCATCCTCTGGATGCCCGGCCTACAGCGTCACGGAAACCACTTCCGCAAATCTGGCAAATCCCAGCTTTTCAGCCAGTCTGTGGGATGCCCGGTTGCCTGCTTCCGCAGACCACAGAGGTATCTTGTGGCGGCATGTCTGGCGCATCCGTGCAGCTTACCAGCATGGCATCGGCATATACGCCTATGCATATATGGTTCTGTGCCATTTCGTCAAAATATTCTCTCAGCCATTCCGTGTCCCTGCAGCCCGGATTGCATTTCCTCCAGAAAGCTTCGTACTCCCTGTAATCTTCCTGCGTCAGCACCTTTGCGCCTGACGGGATGCCCTGCATGCTTTCAAAGACATATTTTATGTTGACAGATGGCTTGCGCTGGAAGATTTTCTCAAAGACCCGTCTGACCTCCTCCACATCCCCGGCATCCCGGAGCATGCTTTTCAATGCATCCAGCAAGCTCCCTATCTTGTCCCCATAGGAAATCACGGTCCTGTCCCTCTGGCACAGCGCGTATATGTCAAACTGGCTGCCATACCCATGCTGGACGGTATTCCTCTCCCTGGAATACACATATTCGATTCCTTTCCAATCATGGCTGAGGATTTCGTCCTGCCCCAGCCACTTCTCATAATATACTGCTTAACGATTTCACTTGCCGTGAAACCAGACTGCATAACGCTGACTGGTTCAATCGCATGATTACATTAGGCAGTATTCAGCGTTATGCAGTATAAGTTTCTGTGATTTCTCTGTAGCTATTCTTGCTGTCCATCCTTTGCCTCATGTATTATAAGTATTTCTAAGACTCTTCCTGGCTTAAATTATACTGCTCCTGAATCTGGATCCGGATTGCCTGTGCCGGGATGCCCAGCTTCTTCAGTACGGAAACCGTTCCTCTGATGCCTTCCTCTATCCCTTCTTCTACGCCCTCATTCCTTATCGTCTTCGCTTCATAGTCCAGCACCTTTCCGCCCATTACAGACTTCACTCCTTTCCTCACAGCGGCATGCTTCTTCGCTATATGCTCCAGCACTTTGTTCGACATGTCGAGTCCAGCTCAGGACGGCATTCCGCTCCAGCCACTTCGCCACGCCGTCCCGGTCGTTGCTGTCTATTATGCCTGTAGCGGCCTCTTTCAGCTCCGGCACGGCGTTCTCCACGGCGTAGCATTCATCGGACAGCACGAACATAGGAATGTCATTGATGGCGTCCCCAAAGGAGACGATTCTGTCACAGTTCCATAGGGCTTTCAGCGACTTGACGGCCTCGGCTTTCGTCGCTTTCCTGGGCATGATTTCACACCAGTACTCGGGGCGGTAAAGCTCCTGCTGGATCGTGCAGCGGAACCTCCCGTCCCGGGAGAAGAGTTCGTATATGGGCATCAGCTCCTCTTTTTCTCCTATGCACGTATAGTAGAAGACATCTCCGGCATAGAGACCGCCGGCATCCCTCAGAGGCCTCAGTCTCCTGTCGCCTTTCCGCTTCGAGAGGTAGCGCTTTATCCCCTCGTTCTCCCGGGCAGTGTCCCAGGACACGCTTTCCCTGCCCTGTATGTAGGAATACACCAGCGGGCTGATCCGCGCCTGGTTCAGGATATGCCTGACGAACCCGGCTTCTTCCTCCGTGAAGTACAGGGAGGAAAGGATTTCCCCTGTGTCAGGGTGCAGGAGGAACGCGCCATTGTATACGATTACGGGCATGGTCAGCGTCAGGCCTTGCGCCACCACGGATGCCGATTCCCTAGACCTGGCCGTGGCATAGGTGAAAAGCATCCCCCTTTCCACCAGTCCGTTGATGATCCGCAGGCTCTCCGGATTGATCCGGTCTTTCGTATTCAGCAGGGTGCCGTCCAAATCGGTAACATACAGTGTCCTCATAGTCTCGCCTTTCCATCCAAGAACTGCCCGGCCTCTTCCGTCATCCCCTCGCAGTCTGCCAGCATAAAGCCGTGGCGGGGCAATCCTGCCGCAAAAACGTATTTTATCGCTTAGCCGTTATCTCATCCATGACGATGGGAACCAGCTCCTCCACATCCCTGCCCTCCGTATCGATATGGATGCCCAGCAGGGCTGCGCAGCCACTCCGGGCCATCTCGATATTCTCCATGCACCAGCATCCCTCTTCCTCGCCCCGGGCCAGAATCCGGTCATGAATGCTCTGGCGGGATGCCTCCAGGACGAAATCATCCGCTCTCCCCTCCCGACTATTTTTTCGCTTTTGCCTTTATGAGCAGCATCATGGGGCGGCGCAGCTCGTCCTCCGTCCCCGGAACGTCCATCTTCTCTGCGGGCGGGACCGCCTCCTCCAGCGCCTGGATTTCGAAGCCGTTTTCCAGTAGTCCCATGGCTATCTGCGTCAGCGTATGATGCTGTTTGGCCACCTCGCATCCGCAAAAGCGGGCCTTCCGCTCCCCGGGCATGAAATAATCGTCTATGGGCCAGTACCTGGGCCTGCGGTCTTCGGCATATGCCCAGTCCTGCCCCACCCCTGCGGTGAAGACCGGATGCTCGATGTTAAAGAGGAATATGCCGTCCGGCCGCAATGTCCTGTGCACGTTCCGAAAGACCTGGCTTATATCCCCTATGTAGTGCAGCGCCAGATTGGAGATGGCGCAGTCCCATCTGTTTTCCGGGTATCCGTATTCTTCTATGCCGCAGACCAGGTACTCTATCCGCGCGTGGGCGTTTCGCCGCCGGGCCTCCTGAATCATCTTTCCGCTCAAGTCGATGCCCAATACCTGTTCCGCCCCTTTTTCCACGGAATATCTGCAATGCCATCCGTAGCCGCATCCCAGATCCAGGACACATTTCCCGGCAAGGGGCGGAAATAAGGGCTTGAGCCGGCGCCATTCCCCGGCTGCGCTCAGCCCCTGCGAAATTATGCTCCTTGTCGTGGGCGCTGTCCTCCATGCACTTTCCTGCACCAGGCCCGGCGATGACCGCCACGCTGCGCCCGACCCGCTCTACGGCTTCGCGCTGGCGTTCGTTCAGGCCCTCTGTCTCCCCCGGCTGTAATGCCTGTGGCTCCATCTGCCTGGAAAACGTCTCCGCGGCCTCCAGGCCAGGCAGGAGCAAGAGGCTGTGGACTTTGCGCACCCGGTCTCCATGCTTTCTCCTCTCCGGCCATCAGGAAGTCATCCGCCGCATCATGTTTCCCAAGTTTAGCTTACCACAAAATCCATCAGGCTTCAACCATAACGAAATTTCATGGTTTCATGGATTCCGCAAGCGATTGCCGCCGGATTCATTCGCTTCCTCCGCCCCGCCAAAAACGGAAAGAACCTGTTGATTATCATGATACAGGGCACTTCCAGAATCAATACAATCCCTATTACTATATTATCATATTTGATTTTACCTTACTACTAAAATATTTTGCGTCTGTTCACACTCTGAAAAAAATGATATACTGAATCAAACGAGATGGCCGCCAAACAGACTGCCACCCAGAAAGCGAGAGGATTTTGCATGATTTATTCGAGGGATGAAGGTGGACGATATTCTGATAATTTAATCTCCGATTTCTCTGATTCCTTATTCCAAGCGGTTTTCAAGCAATATTTCTCTGAACTAGGACTCCATATCCGCGATTGGGACGGCCTGTTCCGGGAGATGAATGCTGATGGCGGCAACCTTGCCTTTGTCATGACTTCCGACAGCGGAAATGTCATTGGTTTCATTCAGTTCAAGCTCTTGAAATTCACCTGCGGGTTCATACGGGAGTTCTGGGTCGCTGATGAATACAGGAACCAGGCTCATGGCAGCGCGCTGCTTGCACTTGCAGAAGAGCATTTCCTGAAAAACGGCATTTACACCAGCATCCTGACAACGGATACCATCAGCGGATTTTTATCCTGATGCTTCGACCGTATTGTATATAATCGTAGATATCATCGGTCAGAATCAGACAGGATACCTATATCATCCAAAGGAGGCAGCAAAATGAATGCTACAGTGAATAATACAAGGAGCACTGCCGAGATACAGAGAGCTCGGGTAGAATTCCACATTCAGCCTGCCTATGCAGATACCTATGGGGCTGTGTCCACGAGCTCCATGGAAGCCATAATCAATGTTCATAAGGCTGTGCCTCGGTATACGGTGCCTACCGGATTGACTGCCATGGTTGGCCAGACACTTGCCGATGTGGCTGGACAGTTAGGGAAAGGGGTTGTTTTTGAACATGCTCCCGGCGAATCCGTCGGCGGCGAAGGCATCAATAACTTCCTCGTTAGCTATACGCCGGATGACACAGAAAACTATCAGATAATGAGCAGAATTTTGGTTCCGATTCAGGTCCGTTATGACTATGGACCGGTAGACAAAACCAGCTGAAATGAATTAATCGCAAAGGCGGGTCGTCGTCACCGTCTAGAAAAGGGATTCCCCGCAGGATCCTGCCCTGATTGGAAAAACCTGTACAATCTGTTTTATTAGCATAATACTCCCCCTTGGTTCCTCAGCCCTGCCTGTCTTTTCAGTTGTATGCTCTCGCCCTCACGGCTCAGCAGCATCTTATAGATGGTGTGTATGCCGAAATGGTCCTATCGGTGCGCAACAAAGTCTTGTCCAGGTCTGTGATGATTGCCTTCATCTTTTCGTTCCTCCCCTATCCCAGAATGTCGCCCTCCACTTCGCCGCCCTTTCATATCAGCTGATTTTCTGCATAATCCATGCCCTTCTGGACCAGCTTCATACTATGGCTTCAAAAATGACCTTGCCGTCCCATGAGATTTCCTTCACTCCCGGTATTTTATTCTTGTTGAAATTAAAGCTGAGCAGATAGCCTTTCCGGGCATGATAGGATTCCAGATAGGAAACCAGCTGCTCCTCTCCTCTTCTGTTGTACTCCTCCCCGCGCCATATCTTGATTTCTATAATGTATTGTCTTCCCCGGTAGTCCACAATCACATCCGTGCGTCCCCGGTCCCTAGTCCGGGCTTCGATATAATAATTGCCCACGCCATTGATGATTGGTTTTAAATACAGCAGGAAAAATTTCCTTCCGTTTTCCTCTATAAACTTCTCGTCGGCGGAATGGTATAAGTCTCCCCAGTGGACTACGAATTTTTCCAGCAGCAGCTCCATGTTCAGTATGCCGTTCTGGATAAACTGGTTCCGGTCTGCCACTGCAGCCGAAAATGTCCTGTTGGAAATCTCTTCCTCTGATAAGAATAAATTGTATAAACGCGTCTCAAAAATCCTATTTGCCACCTGCATAGTGCCATTTTCTCTCTTCACAAACCCGAACATACAGGCTATATCAATAGCACTGTTATCTGGATTATATACGACACTTTCCCCCCGAAATAGTATAGAATAAAGCAATTCTTGCAGTTTCGGATAATCTGTCAGCTTATTGGTCAGGGAATCGAACAACGTGTTCTTCTCCATCAGCAGAATCTTCTCAGCCGCCAGCAGCCCCTCCCTGCTCCATGCCGCCTGCCTGTCCGGGAATTCCCCGCTTCCAGGAATCTGCTCGTCCATAAGCTGGCATAGCCGGGACACCAGAAATGGATAGCCGCAGGTCTCCTCATACAGCAGCTGCGCCATCCGTCTCACATCCATCCCCGTATGGTAGTCCGCCTCATATTCGGCCAGCATCCCTGCTATGCCGTCTGCCTCCAGGTCCATATTCACATCAAACGAAGCGGCAATATTCCACGGACTGTTATGCTTATGCTCCAAATCCGGACGAACCTTCTGCTTCAGGTTCCTGATGTCATATACCCCCGCCAAAATCACCGACTGAAAAATAGGAAAATCCTCCCTCTGCAGGTAATACCCCCGCAGAAGCGCCAGGAAATCAAGGAACACCTGATTATTTGACGCGCTGTCCACCTCATCTATCAGCAGGACAACCGGCTTCGGCGC
>OFFF01000408.1_pt1 | contig 32970 bp, 34 predicted proteins | sample 1521301 | NCBI WGS metagenome assembly OFFF01 (sample SAMEA3504101, study PRJEB24116) | mouse gut metagenome | biome: mouse gut; feature: mouse-associated habitat; material: faeces | place: Denmark | collected 2011
AGGGGCGCTTTCTTGCAAAAGTCTATAGTCCTGAAAATTGGGAAACTTTTAATTAATATTACCTTTTTTCTCAATATTTTTGAATACTCTGTACGCTATATTTATCCATACAGAGTATTTTTTGAAAATTTTGCCTATTACGTTGAAATATAGAACCAGTTGATTGCCAAATAAATCCAGAATTGATTATTTGTTCTTCCATGCTTCGCATTATAAGAGAAGCGGCATATATTTAAGATAGATGTGTATCTACCAAAATCCTTACATCAAAAAAGTGCCAGAAGTACATTATTCTGCACTTACTGGCACTTCTTCACTATTACTCAGCCTTTTTACATTTAACCCTTATACTTACGCTATATCCATCATCCTTTTCCCGGGAGTCCGGTAATCATAGCAGGAGCGCGCCACCGCATTGACTCCATTGGATAAACGGATATAAACCACACCCTTATGTATATCCGTAACCTTCCCTGCATTATCCGGCGTGAAATGATATTCCTCTCCAAAATATACCCTCCAGTCTTTCTTGATGGAATATGGTTCCGGTTACAGGAGCCATCTGCTTTCGTCTTTAAATCCAACAGAACCCATGCTGCCCGCACCATGCCGCTGTCAGGAGCTCTGGGGCATTCCCCATAAGGATAAAATCCCCCGTCCTCCGCTTCAGCGATACGCCCCTGCCTTTCCAGATGGGCGAGCAGGTTATGTACTGTAGTCTCTTTCCCGGGATGTAAGCCATGCATCTGTTCTCTCCGAATTCCCGGGTATAGGGAAACCTCCTGAAGCAATGCTGCCGCCTCCTTCCCATAAATCTCTGCCCTGGTTCTCAATGGCATCACCTCCCCTCCATAGCCATTCCTACTCCGTCCCGTCTCCCTGCCGCATCCGCTCCACAAGCTCCTTCAGCTCCCGCCTGTCCGTAGTAATCAGCTCCTTCTCCAGAGGGCTTGCCTTGAACTGCACCATTATATTGTTGCTATTGGTGCTGATCAGCCCGTTCCCCCGCTCAAAATGGGTAATCTCCAGGACTTCCGCATCCGACAAATGCAGAGCGTCCTGCACCCGCACCGCCTCCTCATCCTCCAGGTTCAGGATAATCTTCGTCTTCGAGTTGTTGATGATGCCTTTCCCGAATCGTCCACCATCCAGATTAAAGAAATCGTTCAGATCCTGGCTGGCACAGACTGCAGAACCGCCGTAGCCGCGGATAGTCTTAAAAATTTCCAGAACAAAATCCCCCGCAAGCCGTGTGCCAGTCGCCCCGGCGCCGGAAAGCAGCTGCCAGCATTCATCAATGAATATGGTCTTCTCCTCGGTACGGTTCTCTTTCGCCCTGTCCCAGACGAAATCCAAAGCAACGAACATCCCCACCGTCAGCAAATCCCCAGTCAAGGAAGAAATATCAAGCACCGTATATTTGTTCTGCAGAGAAACATTTGTCTGTTGGTTGAAGGTACTGGCGGAACCGTTCACCAGCCTGTTCAGTATATTCGCAAGCCTCTGTGTCTCCGGCGCTTCCTTCAGCGCCCGGTACAAATCACCCAGCACCGGCATCTCACGGTACCTTCCCGGACACTCCGGGTCTGCCAGGGATTCATTGTCATGGGTGATGCCCTTCGCATTGTAGGTATGTATCATGGCTTCGTCCAGAAGCTGCCGCTCCTCATGGCTCATGTCCGGAATCAGCAGGCTGAAAAAGATATGGAGCCGCTGAATCTTCTCCGCCAGTTCGGAAAGGGTAATGTCCGGCCCGTCCAGAAGCGCACTTACAGAACGGTCTACCTGCCGTATCTCCATCACATTGATGCAATGGGGACTCGCCGGGGATACCTGAATGAACTCCCCTCCCATATTGGCACAGGCCCGGTGGAACTCATGCCCTTTCAATGGGGCAATGATGAAAATGGGGATGCCCTTCCGCCGCATCCGCAGGGCCATGAGCTGCATGGTAAATGTCTTCCCCGCCCCGCTGGTACCCAGGATTGCCATGTTGGCATTCTTGTAGACAGCAGAATTGAAGATGTCTACGATAATCAGGGAACTGTTATATTTGTTCACTCCCAGAAGAATGCCATTGTCATCGCACATCTCATAGCTGGTAAAAGGATAACAGCCCGCCGCACCCCCTGTCAGGAGATTCCGCTTCGTGCGCCCATACAGCTTCTTTTCCATGGAAACCAGAGGCAGCGTGGAAAGGAACGCCTGCTCCTGCCGGAAATGGCAGGCACTGGCCCGCATATCCTGGGAAAGCAGAAGCTTCTTCATCTCATTCACCTTCCACTCCAGGTCATCTACCGTGGATGCAGTGACCGTAATCAGCAGGTTCATATAGTAGAAGTCCTCGTTGTTGGCAAGCCCCTCTTTCAGAAAGTATCCGCTACGGATGGCGCTGTCGATATCGTCAAAATCCGTGTTGGTGTCGCTGGCGTCCTTGATACGGGAGCGGTTGATGCGCAGCTGCTGTCCCACTTTCTGGATAATCTGCTCTTTCGGCTGTTTGGACAGGAACATGTCCAAATCAATCCCGTCCCCGGCATTCACAATCAGGCTCAGCCACCCTGCAGGAACCTGGCTCTTGTAACCGTCAGACGGTACCATCATATAAGCATAATAGAGTCCGTCAATACAGATATAATGGCCGTGGGCAAAGTCGATGGACTTCGGAGCAAAAAAATCTACAGCCGGTATGCTGCCATTCCCTATGCCTTCCCGGCAGCAACCATCCCCCGCAAAGCCCCGGTACTCCTCCATCACTTCCTGCACTTTCCGGGAGAGCGGCTGTTCTGCGCTTTCATTCCTGCAGAGCAGGTTATAGAGTACATCCACCGTAAACTCATCCTCATTGTCCGGGATGATTACCTCATTCCCGCACTGGCGGAGATAGTTGGCTGCCGTGCGCACTGCGCCCTGCAGCTGTGATATGGCTTCCGCCTCCTCGTTTCCGCATCTGGCATCCCATGGCTCATATTCAAAAATCAGGAAGAACCTGCGCGTCACGGCTTCCCTGGAACTAATCTGCTGCACAAACTGCAGATAATCCTCCTGCATGAGCCGGCACTGCCCATTGGCCTCCTGCGCCATCTCCTTCCGCACCGTGCTGATGTGACGGCCGATATCTGCCCTCCTGGTCAGCACCTTGAACTGGAGCTTCACCGGGCTTATCTTCAAATAAGAGACAAAGGAATAGATGATGCCCCTCTGCTCACGGGCGCTTCTAAGAAGAAAATTGATGGGAACCACCTCCACCACCTTCACATAGCGGTGGTCTTTTGTGTAGATGATGCCGTTCGCCACTTTTGCAACAGGCAGGTATTCCGCTACGGGGTTGCGGAAAGTCTGGGGCTGATGAGAATTCCTGTGCTTTTCCTTTCCTCTGCTTCGGCCTTTGGCCTCAGGCTGATTCTGCTTCCGGATATAATCCTTATTACAATGCTCCTGCCCCTTTTTGCGGTAAGATTCTACCTTATTCTGTCCGCCGAATTTCCGCCGTCCAGTCTTTTCCCGTCCATATCTCCTCTGGCTGTTTCTACCCTGCCCTCCCATTTCTGCCTGTCCGGTTTCTGCTCCTCTGCTTCTCTGGAAACTGCTTTCCGGCTGGCTGCAATCATTATCCCATTCCTCCCGGCCCTTCCGGCTCTGGCCAGGGCGCAGCTTCTGGCGGATCTCATACCCTTTCACCTGGTCAAACTCTTCCGGAAAATCCTCTTCCCCGGTACGCCTCCATCCGGATATTCCGCCCTGTCTTCCTTTTCTTCCTTTGCAGTTCTTACTGCCTCCTGTACGCTTTCTGGTGCCGGACTCTTCCCTCTCCGGAAAAGCTTCCTTACACTGCTCCTGATATAGCTTTCCCCTCCGGCCTTTTTCCCTTTCTCCCTGCACCGCCTCCCCATCGCCTCCCACCACCCGGCGGTTCCTCAGATATCTCAGGAAGATTGCCAGGAACGATGTCAGGCTCTCCCCCGAAATGCCAATCAGGCCAATCAGCGCCAGAGGCAGCGAGGTAAGGCACAGCACGATAATCCGCACCGTCAGCTCCGCAGGCAGGAAAAGAAAAATCGGGACTCCCGTACCCCCTGCAAGGATGCCCGCCTCAATCACGTTCCGCGCCTTGAACATCCCGCCAAAGAAAGTCCCCGTGTCCACGAAGTTCGGCGGGATGACATAGATATCACGCTCATTCTGGTTGTCCATCTGTTACCTCTCTTTCTTTTCCGCATCCATCAGGCTCAATATGCCTGGCTATCAGAACACCTTACATAACTCCACCTCCGTTTCCCGGAACATGTTCCCGCTCACCCGATAATCCAGAACGGGCCGCCCGCCCCGGCACGCCTGCTGGCCTCCTTCAGTATAATCTCCAGTTCCCAAAGCTGCCCGCTGCGGTTATAGCTCGCCGGATCTGCCACCATGACTTTTCCGTCCTTCACCCCACGCAGCACAATGAAATGCCCGCCTTTCGTAAAATGCCCCTCCGACATGATGGCCACCACCAACTTCCCTTCCGCCAGGGCATCCAGTATCCTCTGCGGCTCCGATACGGCACAACCGGACACCGGCAGCCCCCAGTTTGTGGCGGCACCGGGTATCAGTGCATGGTAGGAGCCGCTGCCTTTGCACCAGTAGCCGTTCTCATAGGCCCATGCTGCCATCTCCGTAGGCTCCACATACGCCTCCGTCAGCGAGGACACCACCATGGCCATGCAGGTGGGGCCGCAGCCGTACCCGCCGATATAGTCAGTACCATAGGGCTGTGCTGCATAGCGTTCATCCAACTGATTGAAGTAGACCACCTCTGTAGCCCCGTCCGTAAAGCTTACATCCCCCAGTGACGGGATGGAATTCCCGTCCCATCCTGCAAGGTTCTGCAACAGACCGTCTCCCAGGAACAGGCTCATGTTCTCCGCATAGTCCTCCGCCAGCGCCCTCTGCTCCTCCGTCAGATGGAACACCTGGTCTGCAAAATACTGCTCCCCATTGTAGGAGACGGTATAGACCATCCATCTCTCCGATATCTGTTCCTCCTCCCCGGTCTCCGGGTCTGTCTCCGTCCTCTCCCGTGTCTCCTCCCTCCTCCGGAAAGAATAGAGATGCCCTTTCCCTTCCCGCAGCACATCCTCCATGTCCGCTATGGAGACGCTTTCATAATCGTCATTCCGGAAAGCACAATACTGGGACGCGAACAAGTTAGCATTGTACACCAGGCCTGCCGCATAAGGGTTCACCACTTCCATGCAGTCTGCGCCGGAGGACGCAAAATCCGCTTCCATCTCCGCCTGCATCTCCTCCAGTGCCTCACTCAGGATGCCGTTTATGGTAAAGGTGATATTGTTTGCATTCTCCGTGATGGCGGTACTGCTGTTCAGTACAGGCGTGTCCGGATCCGAAGGGCTTACCCAGGATAAAAAGCCATCATACAGCAGGCCGGGAAGCATAGCCAGGAACAGCACCGGCAGGAGCAGAAGCGCCGCCATGGCAGCAATAACTTTTCCAATCTTTTTCCTCCCCTCCCACAATGCTCCGGCTGCGGCGCCATAAGGGCCTCCCACAGCCGCACCCTTTGCCGCTCCAGACACCGCTTTCCCTGTCTTTACGGCTCCTCTGGCGAACTGGGCTGCCATGGAGCCTCTCTGCAGGAATTCCTCCATCCCGTTCCTCTCTTCTCCCATCTATATCCTGTCCTTTCTTTTAGGTGCCGGGGGCAGTTTCTTTACAATGGTCTCATTGTAGGCAACGGAACCATCCGGAGCCATGTAAGGCGATTTCTCCACGGCATCTACGGCGTATTGCCTATACCATGCAGCGCCGTCAGCTGTATGCACTGTATCAAATGCCCCTTCCGGCGCAGCGTATTGAGCAGCGTTATACATCCCAAAAGCAATCCCGCCCGGATGCTTCGCAGAAGTCTCCTTTCCTGTGATTCGCCCTCCGCCAATCTCCACATCCGAAAAGGCGGGGACACTTGCCGCTCCGGCTCCCAGTGCAGTGTAGCCCATATAAGACCGCAGGGCTTCTGCCGCCTGCGTCCCCTCTATGGTGCCGTCCACGGCAATACTGCCTGTTGCGACCCTGCCGATGATGTCGTTGGCAAAGCTCCCGCCTTTGCTAACGGAAGATTTGTAAATCTGTCCGCCCACCATGCCGGAAATCCCCCCGGACATGCCGCCTTTTCCTTTCCCTGATACAGAGCCGCCAGTCTTTCCTATACCAGCTGCGGCGGTAGCGGCTGTAGCAGCGCCGTTCCTCACCTGTCTGCTTACCACGCCTGCAAGACCGCCCGACAAGAATCCTCCTGCGCCGCCCGGGCTTCCGGAACTCCCATTCCTGCCAGGATTTCCCATCCTGCTGCCGCCGGAACCCCCGCCGCCAAAGCCGAAACGTCCGCCAGCCACATTCTTAGCTGCCCCCAGACCCCTTGCCGCCACCATCAGCTCCGCAATCATGTTGCCGCCCGTATGCCCCACGTTTATCCCCAGACCCGACATAAAAGAATCCACCTTCTGGGATACCTTCAGAAACGCTATGGCGCACAGGAACCAGATCAGCAGGTTCCCGGAGACGGACTCTTTTCCGGATGCCTCCACCTTCGCCTGCACATCCGCTTCCGATACGGCAAAAGCGGGCTGGCAGACAGCAAAAGACAGCGCCGCTGTAAGGAACGCTGCCGCTAACAGTCCTCTCAATTTTTTCATATAATCTGTCATCCTCCTGATATGTAAGTATTGTTTTCGTGTTTCAATGCTTCATCAACTTTCCAGAAATCTATCTTTGCCACAACCGCCCTTTCAGAAGCATAGCATGAAATCACTCTTCATCCCCTGGCGCTCCATATGTCGGCATCTTAAAACTGCGCCTTTCCTTCATAACGACAGCGGATTTGCAAGGAACGTCCCCACCATGGAAGTGAACAGCCGCAGACACCAGGCGTTCATCACAAGGAGAAAAATCTGTCCCCCGAGCATCCTGCACCAAGCCTTGAAGATGTTCCCGGTGGACTGGGAGGCCCCCATAGAAAAAACCACGGGCGCCGTGTAGACCAGTACCCCCAACAGCACATACCGCTCTGCCGCTTCAAACAGAAGCTTTAAGTAGTTCCATGCCAGTATCAATACCAGAATCAGCACAATCAATGCCACGCCTCCGTTTGCCACCACACCAATGATGGTCGTCGCCACAGAGCTGAAACTGGCAAAGCTGATGGGCGGCAGCTCCGAGTCCAGAATCCAGTTGTAGGGCGTACCGCCAATCTTTAAAACCGTGTTCACGATATCGTCCGAAAAGTAAGCCAGTACAATGAACAGCACAGAACGGACGCTCAGCTTCACCGGGTCCTCCGCCTCAATGCCTGCTCCCAGGCCAAAGTTCTTGAATAACTGCCATATCCAGTTCAGCAGGATGATGCCGATGGCCAGAGCTACGAATATCTGGTACATGGTGCCTGCGGCAGGGAAATAGCGCAGGAACACCGCCATATCGCAGCCCAGCGCCCCCAACACCGAGGAGGTCACCAAATCCAAACCATTCATCACCTGCTCTGCAATCCATTCCACAATCCCGTCTAAAATGCCCATCTGAAATCACTCCCTTCTACATGCAACGCATCCTGCAAACCATTTGTCCGGTACATCAGCCACCCCACTTGCCATCCGCAAAGAACGGAGTGATATAGGCCATGATGAACCCCAGGCCGTTCAGTACTGCCCATGTGATGCAGATGCGTTTCAGCCACGCCCTGCTCTCGTCCACGGTTCGCCCGGAGCGGGAAAAATTCATCATCAGGAGCGCTACCGAAGCCGTAACGATGGCGGCCACTGTAGAGATGAGAAGAATCTGGCTGTACACGTCCTTCATGATCTCGTTGGCCTTTGTCCATACGTTCACTCCTCCAGCATCTGCAGCAAATACTGAAAACGTGAATGTGAGAAATACCATGGAGCCAAAAAAAGCACCATATACAGCATGGGCTATGGGCAGTTTTCTGTACCAGGGTACTCTCTTTTTCTCTAATTGTGTTTGCTGTTGGTAAGTTTTTTTCTTCAACCTCTGATCCTCCTTCATATTTTGTCTCCAAAACAGTAAAGGCTGCCTCCATTTTAGAATGTAGCCAGCTCACATAATGACATGGCAGAATGAAATCCTACTATGGCATAGGAAAAATATAGTTACTTCAAAATTCTGGCACTGCCCTTTAGACACGAAAAATGCACCTCTCAAGGTGCATCTTTATCTTTTCTGTTTTGGGTACAGATTTCAGCTTATTCATTTTAACATATGGAGATTTGCAGGAAAAGAGCAAAAGCATGCCAATTTCATGCCAATTTGAAGTCTATAAAAAAATCGTAATGATAAAAATGCGGGAATATAGAATCCCTAACAGTTACTATACACCCGCATTATATTTATTTTGATCATATTCTATTCCAATGAAACTACACTTTTTCCATCTTCGCTAATCTCAATATTAACAGCGTTGATACAGTCCTTCTCTGCATTAATCTGAAAAGTTGAAATTGATGAATGTAAACTGGATGGGTTTTTGTCTTTTTTGTGTAGATCATCTGCAATATGAATATTGACATTCATGCCAAGCACCTCCCATATAACAATTACATTACTGAATCCCTATTGTACGAAGATTTGCGAATTGTCCTGATGCTGCAAGCAACTTATCATAGCTACCATGTTCTACAATTTTTCCTCTATCCATAACAATTATCTCATCATATTTTGCAAGAAAGCTGGATGTCAGATTATGTGTAACAGCAACGCAAGTAATATTCTTCAAGGACAATATGCTGTCTTCAATATGCTTTGTTGTTTCTGTATCCAGTGATGAAGTAATCTCATCCAACAGCAAGATATTATTCTTATGCAGAATTGCTCTTGCTACTGCAATCCGTTGTTTTTCGCCGCCCGAAAAGCGGGAACCATTTTCTTCAACTCTAGTTTCAAGACCATCTGGCAATTCTGCAATCAGTTCATCTAATCCCGCCAAATGACAAGCTGATTCTATTGCTTCATCCGAATAAGGTTCAAACATAGCAATATTATTTTTAATCGTATCATCAAATAGGAACAAGTTTTGATGAACCATTGTAGCGCACACGTGTTTATCTCTTTGTCCGTCCAACATGATATCACCAGAATAGTCATCATAATACCCGGCCAATAGCTTCAACAGGGTACTTTTTCCGCTACCACTTTTCCCTACAACTGCATATTTTTTTCCCCGTTCAAACAGTAGACTGACATGTTCAATTGCAGGAATATTTCCAATTGAAGTATTTTTATAGGAAAACGAAACATCCTCTAACATCAGCGTTTTTTCCATTTCCAATACATCAGATGCTTGTATATTTGTTTGTTTTATCATCATGCTTTCCTTAATCTGTCCACAAATTGGCTTAACAGACTTGAATTGACTAATTTTGGCCGAAAGTTGGAAAGCTGGAGAAATTACTTGCCCCGTAAGTTGGGTCACCGCAACAATACTGCCTATTGTAACAAAACCTTTTACAGCAAACACTCCTGCTAATGACATAACTAAAAACTGTACAGCAATTGAAGATAAATTGGCAAGGGCATATAACAAAGCCATTGTGTTCCCCAAACGCATTTTACTGTTTTCCATCATATCTGAAGAATCATCATGCAGCCTAAGCATCTGTTGCTCTGTCCGAAATGCTTTAATTGTCTCAAAACCATTAAAAATGTCTTTGATCTTCGTATTGTAGACAACACTGCTCTGCATAATCTGTCCTTGAAGTATCCCCAGTTTCTTTCCAAAGAGCTTAGGTATTAAGCTTGGTATTGCCATAGCAATAATGGAGATAACAGCAATTATAGGGTTAATCCAAAGCAAAAGGAGTACACCTATTGTCATACCTATAAAAGAATCGTAAATGGAAAACATGTTTTTCAAGTAATTTTCTTCAAATGCACCTACATGTTGATTAAGCAACGTAATATATCCCGCACTGTTATTGTTTTGGAACTCAGAAATATTTTTACATAAAATGCCTTGAGCGATATCCCGGCGTATATTCGACATTATGTGTTTTATGCTTGCAGCTTTTACACGCTCTGATAAAAAGATAATTCCACCAAGTGTGAAAGCATAAATCCCGCAGATGATTACACAACGAATCAACGGTTCTACACTATCCGTTGAAATAGCTGTCTGAACAGCATCAATCAACAAATTAACCAATATAGCAACACCCACAGTTCCCGCAGTCCGCATCGTTTGAATCGTGACAAGAATTAAAAATCGAATTTTATTTTTGGAGAATAAATATGCCTTCATTATTAGCCTTCCTTTTATAATACCAATCTCGATTATTATTGATTAGTGACACAACTTGCTTGCACCAATGCGTATTATTACTTAGTCCAAAAACAGTTAACGCATTCTCATGTAAATGGTTTTACCATTTTATGATGAAGGAATAGAAAATACTTCTTTGCATCTCTACTCCTCCATCTGATAGCCGCTGCTCTTTTGTTTAGAAAACCTTCACATCTTTTCTTGAATGGGTAGCAAACGAACCACCCGACAGCGAATTTAGGAAACAACAATAATGATAATTATAACAACATCCACTATAATCACCTCCTCTTCTCTTGCAGCAACCATGATTTTATTATATGGAAAAATACGGTATAAGCCATAGCGCCACATGTTAAAGAAAAAATTACGGGAAATGTTAAAAAAAGGATACTTTGATCACAAACATGATAAATAACTATAAATCAATTGCTCAAAGGATTTGCATATAAATTACCAATATGATAATATGACTTAAGAAGCAATATGTACTCATAATCAAATTAGAAAAACGTTTTTTATCTTTAAATTTTCCAAAAATCCTAAAGTAAAAAGGAGGTGCTCCATGACTACCAATTCATTAGGGGATATTATTCGCTCTCTTAGAAAAAAATATAAATTATCTCAAGAAGAATTAGCTGATGGTATTTGCTCCCCTGTTTCAATTTCTCGTATTGAAAATGGAACACAGATGCCTTCAGGTGCCGTATTGGAAGCTCTATTGACTAAACTTGGTACAAGCACTTATCAGCTCTGTGATATATACTATAAAAGCGAAAAACAGTTGACTTTTGAGAAAGATGCAGAGAAAATAAGCAACCTTATAGCAATAGGAAATATAGTCGAAGCTCAAAAGGAACTATTTCATCTTAAGGATCGTGCCAAAATAAATAACCAAAACTTACAATGTTATTTATTATTAGATGCTTCAATAAAGCTCTACGAAGGATATAATCCTAAGGATATTTTATCTATACTATACGAAGCCTTTGCACAGACAAAACCGTCTTTTGATTTTGACGATTTTCGCAATGTGCTTTTATCTGTACGAGAAGCAAATATTTTAAACATCATAGTAGTTTCATTTTATCGTTCAGAAGACATTCTTAAAGCCATACACTTAGGCGAGGAATTAATGTCTTCTCTGAATAGGCAAAAAAGCAGCTTAAAAGAATACCAAATCATTAAGATTAATCTTGCTTTTAACCTTGCGCAATTTCTGGAAAAAGAGCATAGGTTCAAAGAGGCTCTTTCTTATATTCAAATGGCCGAGGATTTAAGTATAAAGAGTTTTGAGCAAGCTTTATTACCAGAAATTGAATTTATCAAAGCGAAAATGTATCACCTTCTTAACAATGACAAAGAATGTATTCATATTTTACAAGCTATTGTACCTTATATGGAATTAATACATAAATCAGATTTTGCTAAAATTGTACGAACTTATGCGGAGAAGGAGTTGCATCTTTGTTTGTAAGAAGGCCCAAAAAACCTATTTTAAATTGATTCCTTACTTCCCCATTTTTCATCAATTATTTTTATCAATGTTTTTTCTTACTCTTTTTTGAGGGCGGCAAAAACCGCCCTCTTTCAATTCCCGTGCTAGATACATATAAAATTATCCTTTTAGTTCCTTTTCCGTTTTTCTACAATCAGCTTTTTAAGATATTTTTAACCAATTATGCGATGGGAACAAACTGCTCCAAAACCTCCATACTGTCCTTTGATGTATAACCCCACAAAATAGAACTAAGTGCCCCAATACACTCCTGCCTCTTTCTATAATAAGTACGCATGCTTATGTCCCTGATATGTGGCCGCAGTTTCTCGATAATCTCTTCTACGTTCCGCATCTGCTGCGGTGAAAGATAGGAATAATATAGCAGCCAGTAATAGCTCTCACCATTCTTATGCTTATTCCTCAGCAAATCAATGGCACTGTCCAGAAGCTTCAGCATCCTGTGGCTGCGTTCAATGCACTGGGCATGATGCTCAATGTCGCTCCCTGCAATGTCTGCCCCCGCCAGATAGACTGAATCCAGAAAATCCTCTATCGTGTTCCCATATTCAATCTCAAACTTGTTGCGTACCTGCTGCACGGAAAGTTCCAGGCTCCACACCACATCCCGGTATTTTTTTAACAGCTTCCATGTATCATGATACAAAGGTTCCTCTATCGTAATCATTGCGTCCTTTTTTCCCATCTAAAATCTCCCCTTCGTTTTGTTATGATGGATATTTCTCTCTAATCAACTTGCGGACTTAAATCTTTTTGGCTAGGGGGGGTGTCAACAGCTCGATTATGTCCACAAGTAACAGCGAGACAATGTTATCCAAATCAGTTTCAACACACAAAATGGAAGCAGACATTTCTTTTGCCGCTTCCATCCCTTATCCAAAAATATCCTGCAATATTTTTCTCCCAGTCAACTTGTGGACATAATGTCCACAAGAAACCTCTTATGACTGAATCTTCTACCTCCCCATCTCTACATTCTGCCAACCTCCACCACGCATATCATAATTGACTTCCTGTTGATAATAGTGGTTCATTGTCATAGGCGCATTGTAAAGAGCTGTAATCATATAGGCCTTGATATTCGTTATCTTAGACGAAGTACTACGCATGCACTCAATCACATAGCGCAGGTGGTCTTCGCCCAGTTTCAGGAACCGTTCCTTTACCAGAGCATGGGGATATTCTTTCCCTCCCACCCGGACAGAGTGGTGCCTTACACAGACAACCTCACAGATCACCGCATACAGTTCCTCATACAAGCCCCTTTCATCGGGCCTGTCAAACTTCATGTGGTGCTCATACTCTATGTTCTGTCGAATCAGAGCCATGCAGGCATCCGCATCCTCCATCCCATCAGCCACACCTGCCTTGCTGTCACGGATAGATGGATTGATGGATTTATTATAATCTCTGTATGTATTCTCTGAAGTAATCTCTGTATACGTCCCTCCATTTTGAGAGGGTACTCCCTCCGAATTTGGGGACAGGCTCTGGAAATTCCCGGCACCACCTCCCCCAAAATTTGTAGGGGGCTGTATACTGTTTTGTACACCCCTCCCTCCCAATTTTTCCATAGGGGTATCCGAATTTGTAGGGAGGCTCCCTCCCGTTTTTTCCACACCTATATCCGTATTTGCAGGGAGGCTCCTTCCCGTTTTTTCCACACCTATACCCGATTCTGCAGGGAGGCTCCTTCCCAGTTCCTCCATACCTGTATCCAGATTTGTGGAGAGACTCCCCCCCAGTTCTTCTATACCTATATCCGCTTCTGCCGGAAACCATCCCCCGGCTCTTACCACAGCGGCACCCGGCTCTACAGGGAGGCTCCCTCCCATTGCATCACCAGTACCCGCCAGACATGCCTTTTCTTCCCAGACACTGCCCGGCTCTGCCTCCGGATAAGTCAGCCGGTACAGCTGCTCCGGCACCAATCTCAGATACATCACATTGTTCGATACAAGCCCTTCCCCATGGATAATCGTCCTAAACTCACGATTAAGTACATTGAGGGTCTCCAACCTGTCGATAGCCGTCTTTACGGTTTTCTTCGATTCCCCGAAAAGATCAGCATAATACTGGTAGCTCTGCCGCAGGATGTCCCCGGAGAATTTCTTTTTCCAGCCCGCTATCTGTCCTGTGGCAGAATCACGTACCTCAACAGGGCGATACCAGTACACGATATCCGCCAGGATGGCGATGGCCAGAAGATAGGGCTTGCCGTTCTCCCGCAGGATTGTCCTGTACCAGATCGTCGGTATGATATTCCCGGTTATGTTCAGGGAACCCATCGCATCCACAATCTGGTTTCCGCTAGTCAGATAACCCATCGGACTCCCGCCTTTCCTTCCAGCCCTCCAACAGCTTCATGATAATCCGCTCAATCTCCTCGCTGCTGTAATCGTCACTGAAATATTTCTTTATCGCATCCTTTCCGATGGTTATCTTCCGCACCTTTTCTTTCCTCTCCGTCAGGACTGCCTCTGCCAGCGTAGGAGTAAGCTCCCCCAGTCTGCCATGCCCTTTCAGTCTGGCAGACTGGGAGGTGCTGATGGAGATTCCCTGCCTTTCCAGAATCTCCTGCACCCATCCCTGCTGTTCTGCGGAAAGGAAAGAGATGTCCAGACCCTGCACAAAGCCAATCCTCTTCCTGTCCACCATGTCCAACAGCCCGTCTGAAAGGCGGGACAGCCAGATATACCTCTGAACTGTCTTGCCGCTCTCCCCTGCAGTCTCCCCCATCTCTTCAATGGTTCTGCCTCCTTCTCTGCTGCCCTGGTGTTTCAGAGCCTCATACTTCATCCTGTAGGCCTTTGCCTTTTCACTGGGCAGGAGGTCTTCCCTCTGGATGTTGGAGTCCACCATAATTACAGTGGATTCATCATCGTCAAGCTTCCGTATGATGACTGGCATTTCCGCAAGCCCGGCCAATTCACATGCCCTCCATCTTCTATGCCCCGCCACCACTTCATAGCCGCCATCGGTGTAAGGACGCACAATCCCCGGCACCAGTATTCCGTATTTCTTCACGCTCTCCACCGTCTCCTGCATCTTTGCATCATCAGAGACACGGAACGGATGCCCCTTAAATGGATGGAGTTCACTGATCGGGACAGATGTAATGACTTCTCCCGATGCCTGCCCGTCACCGCCGAACAGGTCATCATAGGAAGTCAGCTTTATTTTCTGCGCACTGCTTCCCCTCATTACCGGCCTCCCTTCTGTAGGCCTGACGTTTCTGTCCCCTCTACTTCCAAGGGCTTGTCCATGTATCCTGTCAGTGCAAGCACCTCCTCCGTCAAGGACAGATACCCCTCTGCTACAGCGCCTTTCGGGTCATGAAGATAAATGCTCCTGCCCTCGGCTGCAGTTTCTGCCGCTCTGACAGACAGCGGAATGCAGTTCTCAAAGATATGTACCCTTTCCCCATAGACTCCTCGAATCTTGGCAGATGTCTCCCTGGAAAAATTCGTCCTGCGATCAACCTTCGTCAGCAGGATTCCCAGAATCTCCAGGGAAGGATTCAGCTTCCTGTGTATGTTGCCGATGGTCTTAATCAGCTGCTGAAGACCTTTTACGGGCAAATAGGCTGCTTCCACAGGGACAAGCACATAATCTGCCGCCACAAGGGCATTTATGGTAATCATCCCCAAAGAGGGCATACAATCAATCAGAATATAGTCGTACCGTTGCCGCATTTCCTTCAGGAACTGGCGCATCACCGTCTCCCGGCTCATAATATTCACAAGCGCAGTCTCCAGTCCGGCCAGTTCAATGTTTGCAGGGATAAAGTCAATCCCCTCCTCATGGCGGATGATGCCTTCCCCCGGCCAGGTCTCCTCGTCATTGATGACCTTCTCCAGGATATTCACCAGTGTCACATCCAACTTGTCCGGCTCCGAAATCCCTAAGCTTACCGCAAGGCTGCCCTGGGCATCGGCCTCCACCAGCAGAACCTTTTCCCCCGCCCTGGCAAGCCCGATTCCCAGATTGACGCAGGTTGTTGTCTTCCCCACTCCCCCTTTCTGGTTCGATATGGCGATAATCTTACACCTGTCCCCCGCACCTCCAACATTTACAGCACTCTTTCCGTTTTCATTCGTTCTTTTTTCAGATAACCTACACATATATTTTCCTCCGGCTTTCCTTATAAGCTTTTCTTCCTGCTTATCTCTTCTACTTCCTTATTTTCGCTTCTCTACTTTTTCCACTTCCGCATACATACGGAAGAACCGCTTTGTCCCCTTATTTGCAAAAGCCTCCGACACCCGGTTCACCTGGATTTCTTCACTGCGTTCCAAAAACTGCCGGAACCATTTCAAATCTTTAAGCGTCCCCTGCATCCTAATTTTAAGCATCCTGTCCCTCCAATCCTTTCAATTATTTGCGTGCATACTCCGGATAGCGCAGTTTCACCGCCTCCCAGAAATAAACTGCATATCCACAGCAGAACAGATCCTCCACTGTATAGCACTGGCATTCCTTCAGCTGCTCCTCACTTTCCTCATAATCATAGACACTGGGTGTACCATTACAGTAAAGGTTAAATGCCATTCGGATGATTCTCCCGCTACCACTGGTCAGCCAGCCTGCCTGTAAGCATTCCGGCTTCACGTTTCCCGTTTCAAAATCGTAAATCTGCCGGGCATTGGCTCTCGTGTCCCCACTTAAACCCAGACAGTACACCAACGCCTTATGGTACTCATCCTGGTATCTGCATTTCGGCAGGAAATCCATGTAAAATTCTTTGTGCTGCTTGTCCTTGAAAATAATTGTGTAGGCTTCCTTATTTCTTGCGCCTGTCGCCGTACTCATACTCATAGCCAGCCCTCCTAACTTAATTTAACGTGCTATAAATTTATACAACTTAATTGATTTGCGATGCCAGTTAGCCCATAAGAGCCAACCGACAACACAAATGTACTTCCAATACCGGTATTTATGTGATACAATTCTTGTACAGCATACTGCAGTAACCGCAGGGAATCTGCTTTCCCTTTATAGCGCTACATTTCAGATATAGACAATCTGATGAAGTGAAAAAAGGACTAAATAAAGCCCTCGCAGTAAAAGGTTCTTTATTTAGTCCTATTATAAATCATCCATTGGCAATGATGTTCGTCGCTATGTATTCTGCCGCCGGATGCCCTTTCGGAATCCTTGGGAACAGAAACTTCATGAACGGCGCGATTCCCCTGGTGAGCTTTTCCACCAGCCCGGCCCTGGCCGCCACCTCCATCAGCCCCATCCAAAGCGCCACCACGCCCGCCATGGTGATGCACAGCGACACCGCCTCTCCCGCACTGTCCAAAGCCGCGTCAGTCACATCGGCCATATGCCCCGTAGCCGCCCCATAGATGACGGCAAGCAGTATCATTGCCGCCCAGATTGCATTCAACATATTCTATTTCCTCAAGACGCCGTTACCTCATTTTATGCGTTTTCCTGATTCCATATGACGCTCCCCGCCCTTACCACAGCTTTCCCGCTTGCAGACCATCCCGCCTGTTTCACACCGCCACAGATGAGCTTTTTCTGACAGTCCGTTTTCCGCTGTCTCCGGCTGCGGATAGATACAATTATTTTACAGTAATTGCCAGCTTTTTCGAGAGCTGGCAGTTATTTATGGCACTATCCCAAAAGGATAAAGGCACCCACAGGCTCGTCCGCCTATGAGCGCCCTTATCTCTCTGTCAAGTTTTCATTTTGCCTGTATGCTCTGATTCCTTACAGCGTCCCCTGGGTGAACAGGCTCTTCACATGAGCCACCTCTTCCGCCGTGGCCTTGCTGGCGGGCACATAATAGGATTTCTCCCTGGCAATCTGATAAAGCTCCTCCTGGCTCTGCTCACAGGCATTCCGGATCTGCTTCAGAGTCTGCTTCAGCTCTTTGTTCTCGGACTGGGCAATCATGCCCGCATAGCGGGTCAGCTCCCCGTTGATGCCCGCCAGTGTGTCTGCTACCATCGTCTTTTCCTGCATCTTCCTTACCTCTCATTCTGTAATTTGTTCAACAACTGCGTATTCGTAACTTCCCTTAGTTCAGGAACTTCATAAGCTGTTCCTTATTGTCCATAGCGGATCTGGCGCCTTTCTCAAAAAACTGCCGGATCTGAGGATCCTCGGCTTCCTTCGCGTATGCCTGCATCTTGCAGTGGGTAGTATCAAAGCCGCCTATGAGATGGCGCAGATTCTGCAGATCAAGTTCTGAAATATTGCTCATTTCCTTACCTCCTGTTGTTCATGCCGGAAAGCCAGCCAAATCCGCTTTCCGTTTTGTGTGATACGAACTTATTATTTGCTTTCTGAAAAAATAAATACTGTAAACACTTTGCAAAAAAACCAGAAATTGACATGATTATCAATAGGCCTGAAATGTTTTCATTTTTTCCTACCAGAACCCAGAAACTTTAGTGGAATTGTGTATGAGGTTGTGGTAAAATAACAGCGTGAACAAGGAAACAAATCGGAGTTTGTGGAGACATTAAGATGAAGAGAAAATCCTCATTTTTGTCATTATCGTGCAGATGTACTGCGAATATTTTGTCTTTAAACCTGGCAAACTCGCCTGTCAAATGCATAACGACCATGGGAATGCCGTTTTCTTTGCATATTCCGATATCCTGCTGGTATCTTTCGACTAACCTGTCTCCCTCCTGTGTATCCAGCCATAATTCCTGAATCTTCTGGCACATAAGCTAATAGACTCTAAAATATAAACAGGAGGAACAACAGAATGGATTTAAACTGTTTCAGGGACAGAGAGCAGGAAAGTGTTTGAGATTGTGTGCAGAGAAGCCACGGACAGGGAGGACAGATGGAAGAACGCAGAATGACAGTTTATAAGGGACGGGGTGCTTATAAAGAAGCACCTCCGCAGATTCTTTTAGGAATTGTCGGAAAATAACTGATGCAACTTGTTTAGGAGAAAGCCCAGAAATACAACGAAAAGGCTATAAACTCGCATCAGTTATTTGTAGACAATTCCTTACAGGGCAGATGGCTGGAACGGGCAGGATTTAATGCAGGGAATAAAATCACGGTGGACTGCCAGCAGGGGCGGCTTATCATCAAAAATCTCAATGAAACAGCAATCTAAAAACGCCAAGTAGGTTGTTTTCTAGCTAGAATTTGCATATAATATAGGTGGAAGTGAGGTGCATATAAAATGACTATAGATACAAATACAATGATTTCAATTACAGAGGCAAATCAAAATTTTTCAAAAGTAGCCAGAGTAGTTGATGAACATGGAACAGCGGTTATTCTGAAAAATAATGTACCCAGATATCTGGTTATTGATTTCAGTAAAGCGGAAAAAGAAAAAGTTGCCAGTAATGAAGATGTATTTGCAATATCTGAACGGTTAATAAAACAGAATACGGAAGCATATGAGGTTCTTGCAAAATGATTAAATTAAATGTATCAATGGAGATTTGGAGAAGGAGTGATAATAAATGATTTTTAAATATTGTGCGGAATGCGGTCATAAATTAGAAGATATTAAATGCGGTGATGATGATTGTAAGATTTGCCCCTTGTGCAGGAAATTATATGGCAATAATCCCTTACCCGTTGTAGAGGTGCTGGTAGTCAATGAGTTAAATGAAATACTTCTTTTAAAGCAGAATTACATATCAGAAACTAAATGGACAGTCGTATCTGGCTATATGACAAACGGGGAAACGATTGAGGATGCCGTTACACGTGAAGTAAAGGAAGAAACCGGACAGAATGTTATAAGCTGTAAATATATATCCAGCTATTACTTTGCCCCTAAGCAGCTTATTATGATTGGATTTATTGCTTATGTAAAGAAATCACAATTTTCAAACTCTGTTGAAGTGGATGACATTAAATGGTACAAAATGGATGAAGTAGATCGTGTAATAGCTCGCGAAAATAATTGTTCTGGTATGCATTGGGATAAATGTAGAGAATTTTTATAGTTTTAAAGAATTGTAAGGTGAGTGCAAATTCAATGGGACTTGATATCTGTCCCCGCCCAACAATGGTTAGACGGAAAAGCTGATAAAGACGCTACCGCTGCCTTCCTGTATGCCATTCCCAAAAGCACTGGCAGGACTTCCAATCAGCAGCAGTTCCCTGAATGAACTGGAAAATGCAAGGCTGATTATGAGGGTAAGGCAGAGGGGATTTGCGGAGCCAAACCGCATATATATTCTTATACCAAAAATATAATCGGGTATTCCAAAAAGTGGTAAATAGATGGTGCAAGATAGATTCCCGTTTGTCGGGGAAAACCAGAACAGAAAAATGATATGAAAACTGAAGCTTCAGGCAAACATCTCCCGCAGCTCCTCGCCCTTTTCATAGGCTTTTTTATAAAAATCTCCAAGGCCCACATAGTCCAAATACCCCTGAAACACTGTATTTTCAAATGCCACCTTTATATCCAGCGCTTTCGCATAATCGGCAATCTCCTGTAACCTTTTCAAGCCGATTTCATGGTACCCGGGGCATTCCGTTTTGCCTGTCAAATGCATAACGATCATGGGAATGCCGTTTTCTTTGCATATTCTGATATCCTGCTGATATCTTTCGACTAATACATAATCCCTCAACAACACTTTTCACATCTGATGCCTGACCACCCCGTATTCGTCATCCAGCCGAAAGTACGGGCATTCCCGCTGGGAGCCTGAAAGGAACCGGTACATCTCGTCCTCGTCCAGGTCCACCAGGCAGTAGTAATATTCGCTCTCTTCGTCATACACATAATTGACACATGTGTCACAATTACTCGCCATACTCCATCTCCTGTTCCATTCCCCTTATAACCATACAGTTTCAAAGCATGACATGGATTTTAGATTGCTCTATTTCCTCGCATTCACGGAAAACATATGCTCCATGCTGTCTTTATGATTCGCTTTCGGTATACCATTAGTGGTGCCAGCGCCAGGATATGGCGATAGAGATTCGCTTCCGATATACCATCAGTGGCACCAGCGCCAGGATATGGCGAGCGAACTTCCGCCCTCCAATCACCCATCCCCTGGAAATCATCCACGCGATATGCCCTCACGGTTCCAGCCCATGGAGATGGGCATAAATCTCCCGCTTCCCCACGCCTCTGTCCCTGGCCACCCGCTTCATGGCCTCCTTGCTGTCCAGCCCTTGCCTGCCATAGTATTCCATATGCTCCTCTATGGTCATCGCCTCCCAGGAAGCAATCTTCTCCTGCCGCAGCTCCTGGGCGCTCTTGCCCTCCACCACCAGCACATACTCCCCCCTGGGCACCTCCCGTTCACAGTCCGCCAGCGCCTGTCCCAGAGTCGTCAGCGTCACCGTCTCGAACTTCTTGGTCAGTTCCCGGCAAAGCGTCACCCGCCTATCCCCCAGGCATTCCAGCAGTTCCTCCAGCGTCCGCTGCAGATGATGCGGCGCTTCATAGAACACCATGGTCCGGGTCTCCTCCCTCAAAGCCTCCAGCGCCTCCCGCCTCTCCTTCTTCTCCCCGGGCAGAAAGCCCTCAAAACAGAACCTCCTGGTGGGCAGGCCAGAAAGCGACAGCGCTGTAATACAGGCTGACGGCCCCGGCAGGCTGGTGACATGCACAAGATTCTCGTGGCACATCCGCACCAGCACCTCCCCGGGATCCGAAATGGCAGGCGTCCCCGCGTCCGTGATCAGCGCGATGTCCCGCCCCTGCAGCAGCTGCCCCACCAGCTGCTTCGCCTTCTCCACCTTATTGTACTCATGATAGCTGGTCATAGGCGTATGGATATCAAAATGGTTCAGTAATTTGATGCTATTACGCGTATCTTCTGCCGCAATCACGTCCACCGACCGCAGCGTCTCCACCACTCTGGGCGTCATATCCTGTAGATTTCCAATAGGTGTCGCGCATAAGTATAAAGTCCCCGCCATATTCCCTCCCTGTAACCTCCAATAACCTCTCGGAATCTCCAGACCGCATATCACACTGCTTTCCTGAACTCCTTTGGGCCCGTCCCCCCGCTTTTCCAGGTGCCGTTCAGCCCCAATGCCTGATTCTGATTCCTCAATACCCATACACCTCACGAATCTCCGGCATATACACCCCAGGCTCCCGGAACACAATCAGTGGCTTCTCCACCCTCATCCTGGGCCTGCCGCCCCGCACCGCTTCCAGCAGCACCATGTTGGGCTCCCTGTCCGCATAGGGATAGGCCAGCTGCATCCGCTTAGGTTCCAGCTTATGCCTGGTCAGCTCCACCACAATCTCCGCCAGCCGGAAAGGCCTGTGCACCAGAAAGAAATGCCCCCCGGGCTTCAAAAGCTTCGCCGCTTGCCCCGCCACATCCTCAAAAGTACAGAGAATCTCATGCCGCGCAATGGCCTTGGGCGTCTCCGGATTGGCGATTCCATGCTCCCCTATCATATAGGGCGGGTTACAGGTGATACAGTCAAAAGAAGCAGCCGGAAAAATGCGGTCTGCTTCTCTAATGTCCCCTGTGATGATATCTATCTTGTCCGCCAGGCCGTTCAGCGCCACGCTTCTGGCCGCCATGTCCGCGCTGTCGGCCTGAATCTCCAGCCCCGTCAGATGGGCACAGCCATACTTCGCCTCCATCAGAATAGGAATGATGCCTGTGCCCGTGCCTAAATCCAACAGCCTGTCCTGGGGCCGCGCATGGGCAAACCCCGTCAGCAGCACTGCGTCCATCCCAAAGCAGAACTTTTTCGGGTTCTGGATGATGCGATAGCCATTGCGCTGTAGGTCGTCCAGCCGCTCGTCCTCCTTAAGGCTGATTTCCGCCGGCCTGATTTCCACTGGCTGTCTGTTGTCCCTCCTGGGAGGTTCTTGTGTCATGTCTGTTCCTGTTGTCATAACGGTTCTTCCCACCTTGATGGTCATGATTTTCCTGCTGCTGGCCGCCCTGATGATTCTTGTCCTGCCGCCTGTTGTCATAACGGCGCCTGCTGCTTCCATGCTGGCCGCCGGACTGCTCCTCCCCAGGCTGCTGCCTTCCCTCAGGCCGCTTCCCGGACTGTCTCTGCTCCTCCTCCTCGGGTCGCCTTCCAGACTGGCGCTGCTCCCCTTCAAACCGCCTTCCGGATTGCCGCTGCTCCTCTTCGGCATGTCTTCCAGGCTGCCTTGTCTCCTCCTCGGCATTCCGCCTGGGCTGTCTCTGACCGTCCTCCGGACGGTTCGATTGCCTGGAGCCTGCCCCGGTGCGCTGCCCCGCCTGTCTCTGGCCTCCCTGGCCGTTCTGCCTGCGGTTCCCCTCCGCGCGCTGGCTGGTCTGCTTCTGTCCTTCATTGGAATGCTGGCCGTTCTGCCTGCGATTCCCTGTCTGTCTGTTCTTGTCCTGCCTGTTCCTGGTGCTCTGCCGCTGCTCTTCCTCTGCACGGCTGACCAGTTTCTGCTCTTCCTTCTGGAACTCTTCCTCCTCCAGCCGCTCCAGTTCCTGCAGCTCCTCCTTGGACAGCTCCATCCGCTCCTTTTTGCTGTGTTTCCTCCTGAAATGGAGCTTCTCTACAGGATATTCCTTAATCTCCTTCTCATCGCCTACGTCCACCACCACTTTCACCAACTGCCGCAGCACATTGACGCTGTGCACCTCTCCCTTGAGGCCCTCCTCCGTGGTCACCGAATCCCCGATACCGGGAAGTCTCCGGTTCAGCTCCTCATAGGTCTCCTCCTCGTTTTTCAGGCAGCACATGAGCCTGCCGCAGACCCCCGATATCTTTGCCGGATTCAGGGACAGATTCTGCTCCTTGGCCATCTTGATGGACACCGGGACGAAATCCGCCAGATAACTGTGGCAGCACAGCGGACGGCCGCAGATGCCGATGCCTCCCACCAGCTTCGTCTCGTCCCTGACCCCAATCTGGCGCAGTTCGATCCTGGTCTTGAACACGCTGGCCAAATCCTTCACCAGCTCCCTGAAGTCGATGCGCCCGTCAGCCGTGAAATAGAACAGCACCTTATTATTGTCAAACGTATACTCCGCGTCTATCAGCTTCATTTCCAGCCCGTGGTCGCGGATCTTCTCCTGACAGATTTTGAAAGCCTCCTTCTCCTTGGACCGATTGGCGGCCTCCTGCTCCACATCCCTCTGGTTCGCAATGCGGATCACCGCCTTCAGGGGCTGGACCACCTTGTCGTCCGTTACCTCCATGACTCCCGCCACCACCGTGCCGAACTCGATTCCCCTGGCCGTCTCCACGATCACGTGGTCACCCTTCTTTATCTCAAATCCCAGCGGATCGAAAAAATAAATCTTGCCCGCTGTCCGAAACCGTACTCCGATTACCTTAATCATCTATCCACCTCACTATAGCACGAAACCTTCCGGGAACTGCCGGAAAAAGGCCGATACCTCTTGCAGACACTTCCTTTGGAACTGTCGGAAAATAACTGATACAACTCAATTCCTTATGATGCAGTGCTATTTTAACATACCTGATTCCAAAAAGCCATAGTTAATAATGGTATTTCCTGTGGCTCAGCTGTTCTCCTGAATCGTCAGCATCAAAAGCTCCATGACCAGCTCGAAATTCACATTGGCGTCCAGCCGCCGCTTCGCGGTATCCAGCGCCTTTATGATATTTTCGATCCCCTCGTAGCTGCTGCGCTGGGCCGTCCTGCGCAGCGCCTGGATTTCCTCCCGGAATATCAGATGGTTCATGTCTCTGGTGGCCTTGAACAGCAGCGCGTCCCGGTACCAGATGGCACAGATGTCCAGATAATCCTGGATCTCCAGCTTATACTCCGTAATCTTCTTCACGGCGGCCACGATCTCGTTCAGGTCCATCTCCTGTATGTACTTCAGAAGCGCCAGGGCTTCCGCCTTTATGTTCTCGAAATCCTCGCTGGTGGCCAGCATCTTCGCCTTGCCCACATTCCCCCTGGCGAAAGCGGCGCACACCTCCGCCTTATAGTCCGGCACCTGCAGCTGGCTGCACAGATACTCCTTCACCAGGGCGTCCGGCACCGGCTTCATGTTCAGCACCACACAGCGGCTGAGGATCGTGGGCAGCAGGCTGTTCACATTGTCCGTCAGCAGCAGGATCACGGCATAGGCCGGGGGCTCCTCCAGCGTCTTCAGGATAGCGTTCTGCGCCTGCACCGTCATCTTCTCCGCCTCGCTGATGATATACACCTTGTAAGGGCTGCTGTAGGGCTTCACGGCCACGTCATTGTTCACCTGCGTGCGGATATCGTCCACGCTGACCGAATTGGGCTTCTCATGGACCACCCGGATGATGTCCGGATGGTTTCCCGACAGGGCCTGCTTACAGGAGCGGCACTCCTGGCAGGGTTCCATGCTCCCTTCCTCACACTGCAGCGCCATGGCAAATACCTTGGCAATGAACTCCTTCCCGGAAGATTTCTCCCCATTGATGATATATGCGTGGGAAATCTTCCCCGTGGAAAGCGCGTTCTGCAGATGCTCCTTTATCTGCTGCTGTCCTACGATATCCCCAAAACCTGCCATAATACCCCCTCTTTCCTGTCCCTGTCGGGAACCTTTTCCTCAAGTAAATATATCCAGCAGCAATCCCCGAATCTCCCCAATCGTATTCAGGATTGCCAGATGGTCCTGCTCATCCTTCATCAGTTCCTGCGCCAGCTGATCCAGGTTCTCGTCAATCAGCCGAATGATGCCATACACCCTGTGACGTCCCCGCCTGTCCAGAAAGTTCTCTCTGGAAAAAGCATGGGAATGGGTCACGATTTCGTTCATGAACTCCTTCACGAGCCCGCGGTAATGCTTCATGTCCTTTACGTCCCGGCGCTTCGCCAGCCGGTCCCCCTGCATGGTGATTTCCTCCATCAGGGTCTGGAGCCTTGCCTGCAGCTCCGCGCCTTCCACATGGCTGGCAAGCATGAATTTAAAACTGCCGTCCGCGGGCGGTGTGTTCTGCACCTGCTCTATGGGAGCGCTCTGGCTCACCTTGCCCACCTTTATATCCATACCTCTGCCATCCTTTCCCGGCCTGTTCCGGCCTATTCCTTTCCGGAAATCCCCGCTCTTATATATCCGCGAATCTCATCCAGGCACCGCTCCAGTTCATCATTCACAAACCTCCTGGAAATCCCGGCCCGTTCTATCTTCTCCTGGGAAAAATCCTCACTGTCCGCCAGAAACCTGCGGCACATCTCCTCATACTTCGGCTCCGCCTGGGTCCTCTCCCTGTTCAGGGCGCGCTGCAGCCGGATGCCGTCGTCCAACTCTATCAGCACCGGAAGCAGCCTGGCCGCCCCGAAATATTCCTGTAGCTTTCCGTAGGCCTCCAGCGTGGCTATCATCAGATAATCCTGATCCGCCTGTATCTGACCGTTGTCCACGGTGAAATACCGCCACAGGCCATGGCAGGTATGATAAGCCCTGTCCTCGACGACCTTCCCCTGGCCTTTCAGCCTGCCGAATCCCGCCTCGTCCGTATAGAAATACTCCCGGCCCTCCCGCTCCCCTGCACGGATGGGCCTGGTGGTGTAGGGCACCAGCTTCCTGAGCCCCAGCGTTTCATCCTCCAGCAGCCTTTTGTAGATTGTGTCCTTCCCCGCGGAGCTTTTCCCCATGAGACATATGATTCTGCCCATGGACTATCCGACCTCGACCACATGGATCATATTCGTCGTCCCCACTTTTCCCAACGGCACTCCCGCCGTGATCACCACCACATCGCCGGCCTTCACATAACCGGCCTCCTTGGCCGCCTCCACCGCGGAGTCGAACAGATGTTCTGCATTCTCTTCCTCCTGGATCAACAGGGGCTTCACCCCCCACAGGAGATTCAGCTGCCTGCTGACCTTCTCCCTGACCGTGCACCCGATCACAGGGCTCTTGGGCTTGAACCGGGATATCGCCTCCGCCGTGAACCCGGACAGCGTCACCGTAATGATGGCAGCCGCCTTCAAATCCATGGCGGCCGTACAGGTGGCATAAGCTATCGCCGTGGTGATATCCATCTCCTGTCCGCGCTCAATGGCCCGCATCCTGAAACCATAGTCAATATCTTTTTCGGCGTTTTCCGCGATTTTCGCCATGGTCTTCACAGCTTCCACCGGATATTTTCCCGCCGCGCTCTCGCCGGAAAGCATGATGGCCGTGGTTCCGTCAAATATGGCATTGGCAATGTCCGTGGTCTCCGCCCTGGTGGGCCTTGGATTTCTGATCATGGATTCCAGCATCTGGGTGGCCGTGATGACATGCTTGCCCTGGGCGTTGGCCATCTTGATCATCTTCTTCTGCAGAATCGGCACTTCCTCAAAGGGAATCTCCACGCCCATGTCCCCTCTGGCCACCATGATGCCGTCAGATACCTCCAGAATCTCCTCCAGGTTCTGGATGCCCTGCATGTTCTCAATCTTGGAGATGATCTTCATGTCGCTTCCGTGTTCCTTCAGGATGCTGCGCACTGCCAGGACATCCTCCTTACATCTGACGAAGGAAGCCGCCAGGATGTCGTATCCCATCTCAATGCCGAACAGGATATCCTCCCTGTCCACCTGGCTGATATAGGGCATGGACAGAACCGCCCCCGGCACGTTGACCCCCTTGTGGTTGGAGACAAAACCGCCATTCACCACATGGCAGACAATCTCCTCCCCCTGAATCTCTTCCACCGTCATCTCAATCAACCCGTCATCAATGAGAATCGTAGTCCCCACTTTGATGTCATTCTTCAGGTTCTTATAGGAAATGGCCGCTTTCTGGGCTGTCCCCAGGATTTCCTCTGTCGTCAGCACAAAGCGCTGCCCGCTGACCAGTTCCGCCCGTCCCCCCTCAAAGTCCCGCAGGCGGATTTCAGGCCCCTTGGTATCCAACATGGTCGCCACAGGAAGCCCCACTTCCTCCCGGGCCTGCAGCACCCTTTGAAACTTTTCCCGCTGCTCCTCATGGGTGCCGTGGGAAAAATTGAACCTCGCCACGTTCATGCCCGCCAGCATCAGCTCCCGCAGACGCTCCACGCTTTCGCAGGCCGGACCTATGGTACAGATGATCTTTGTCCTTCTCATTCTATTGACCTCACTTTTCCTATACGATTTTTTATATTTTATTTTAATGATTATATACCAAGCTCAGCTTTTGGCTTATGCAGTGTCTATCCCCCATATGCCGGTGAATAATCAAACAGCAACTTGCTATTATGTTGGCTGTCAAAACAATAGCCGTATACCGAAACATAATACGCTCAATGAGTCAACTGAGCATTGTATATAGTCATTTTTATTTTTATATTTTATATTGAAAAAACTCTTTGACTGTCACATCGGAACAATAAAACGCAATTTCGTTTTCTTCATAATCACCGACTTCGTACTTCGAAGCATTTTCATATCCTCTTCCAGACATGTCTTTGATATAAAAACCTGAAATCTGTCTGTTTCCCCGAAAATACAGGGAATGTACATCTGTAAATTCCAACACGATTTTATAAGCATCAGGACTGGTCATGGTAAGGAATTGTCTACAAATAACTGATGCGAGTTTATAGCTGTTTTCGTTGTATTTCTGGGCTTTCTCCTAAACAAGTTGCATCAGTTATTTTCCGACAATTCCTAAGCAAAAGAGTTTTGTGTTCTTCCCCGGATTCACAAACAAATATGTTTTCCCATTTTAACGATGTAATCGTATCAAACATATGAAAATGTTCCATTTGAAAATCCGGGAAAACAGATCTGATTTTCTCTAATTCCACTTCCGCTCCTCCCCGAAAACCGCTAACCCTATATCAGGTCTGTCGAGGACACTAAGGAATTGTCTCCAAATAACTGTTGCGGGTTTATAGCCGTTTTCCTTGTATTTCCGGGCTTTCGCCTAAACAAGTTGCATCCGTTATTTTCCGACAGTTCCTAAGGAAATGCCTCCAAATAACCTACGCAAGCCTGTTGCAAAATTTACAGATTTTATCAGGTTTACTCTAAACAAAATGCGTAGATTATTTTCCGGCAGTTCCTAAGTCGAATTTGGGCATGATGATAGGATCACCGGGACAAGAATCATCTCCGCAGCCTCCCCACGGCGCTCCTCCCGGCGGATGCCCTGCACCTGAAGCCCCTGCTCCAAAGCATTTCGAATCTCTCTGCACAGCCCTTCCGTCATGGGTTCCCCCGGCACCAGCAACGGCACCCCCGGCGGATACAGATTGACGAATTCCCCTATCCGTCCGCCGATGCTTTCTTCCAGGGAAATCATCTCCGTCTCCATATCCCAGGCTTCCGCCAAAGGAATCCCATCTGTCTGCACTTCATCTGCCTGCCTTTCTTCCCGGCGCTTCCCCTTCCCCCGGTTGTTGCCGGAAACCTCTTCGCAAAGTCGTCTCTCTGAACTTTCCCCATTTGCCCTTTGAAATATTTTCTCCAGATTTTTTTCCCTGCTTTCGCAGGTTCTTTCCTCCCGGTTCTCTGTAAAAGCCCCCGTTTCTCTCTCCTCACCATTTCCTATGTCTGATTTCCTGCGCTTTTCCCCAATGCTTTCTGCATCTTGCTCATTACGCCTTTCCTCATACCCCTCTGCCTTAAATTCGCTGAAAGAATCCTCTGCCCTCTTTCCCTCCAGGCTATCGTCAATCTCCGTCAATGCCCGGGCCATGCGCCGGAATCCCTCCTCGTCATCGTTCACCGTGAACATAGCCAGCACAAAGCTCACAGCCGCCATCTCCAGCTGCAGATGATATTTCTGTAGCAAAATATCATACAGCTGCCTGCCGGTCAGGCCGCACCCTTTCACCGATACCAAAAGCTTGCCCACATCCTGTTTTCCATCTTCCATCGGCAGAAAACGCAGATACCGGCAGCGGTCTGCCAGATTCCGCATCATGTTTTCATAGCGTTCCCTGAAACGTGCGAAGACGCTCTTGTCTTCTTTCACGCATTCCAGCGCATTGTCGATGCCCGCCATCAGCAGATAGGAGGGGCTGCTGGACTGATAGATGCGCAGGAACCTGCGGAGCCGCTCCCTGTCAATCCTGTCCCCGTTCACATGGAGCAGTGCCGTCTGCGTCAGGGACGGCAGCGTCTTGTGCACGCTGTGGATGACCAGATCCGCCCCCGCCTGGCAGCTGTTGGGCGGAAAGCCTTCTGCCAGTCCCAGGTGCGCCCCATGGGCCTCGTCCACAATCAGAGGAATCCCCTTCTGATGGACGACCCGGGCTATCCCGGCAATATCGGCAATTCTGCCTTCATAAGTAGGCGATACGATCAGGACAGCGTCTATGTCCCTCTCCCGCTCCAGGGCTTCCTGAATCTGCCCCGCCTCCACCGCATCGAAGATATCATATTCTTCCCAAAAAGGCGGATACACATAACTCACCGCCAACTTGCGCAGGTAAGCCGCATGGTAGGCGGATCTATGGCAATTGCGGGCCATCAATATATGTCCGCCGAAGGGAAGGGCACAGCTCACTGCGCTTAAGATGCCGCAGCTGCTCCCGTTCACCAGATAAAAACTCTCCTCCGCCCCATAAAGCCCGGCCGCCTCCCGCTGGGCATCCCGCAAAATGCCTTCCGGCTGATGCAGATTGTCAAAGCCGTCTATCTCCGTGATGTCCATCTCGTACCATGCTTCCGGAAGCCTGCCCCAGCTTCGGCGCTTATGCCCCGGCATATGATATGGATAGATGTCCTTTCCGGCATTCTCCTGCAATCTCTCCAATAAATGTCCCACTTCGCTCAATCTTTCCTCAATTTGGCAAGAACCGCTCCATGTCCCCTGTGTATATATATAGTCTCCAGCAGCGAACACCATTTGTCCGCAATCGTCACAATCCACGCCTCCCTGCAAGCCGGCGGCACCAATGTCAAAGGCCACATATGCCTTCTGATGATATTCTTCTCCCGTTCCGTCAGTTTATATTCCCTTGAGGCATTCCGCAGGGCTATCCCCGGGTGATAGAATCCGTGCAGCTTATGGGAGTGCTCTTCATCCGGTATATGCCAGTCATAGAGAAAATAATCGTGGAGCAGCGCGCCTCTGATCAGCTCTCTTCTGCTGCAGGGAATATGCAGCCGTTCACTGAATGCGATGCTGTACCGGGCCACATCCATCACATGGGCATTTACCGTCATGTCGCCGTGCTGTATATATTCTTTCATCCGCCGGAAATTCTCCGATTCCAGAATCTCAGGAGCCTCCATTTCAATCAGCTTTTGTATCCTCCGAAAGCGCTCCAGCTTCCTCTGCCACCTTCTCGCCTGTCTTTTTGTACGTAACCTATAATATCGATTTTCCATTGCGCTATGCTTCCCCATCCCCTGATTCGTTTTGGACTTTCTTCAAATCCTCCGCCTATATCCCTATCGCCGCGTCCATCGTATCCCCTGTCGGCACTTCCGCCGGTATGCCTTCCTGCGGCACTTCTTCTGCCGGCACTCCTTCTGCCGGTACCCCTTCTGCGGGCACTCCTTCTGCCGGTACCTCTCCCTCCGGCACGGAAGGCGGCCCCACATAGGGAATCCCCTGCGAATAATAGCATATCACAGGAAACCCTTCCGACACAGACTGATAGATCTGCCCTGCCATACTGGGCGGAAGGTTGATGCAGCCATGGGAACCATTGGTCTTGTAAATCTCTCCGCCGAAGGATCTCCTCCAATTGGCATCATGCATTCCGTAATTCCCATAAAAAGGCATCCAGTACTTTACCGGCGTCCTGTATGTCGCGCCTTTGAGCACCGCATTCATGGTCTTGTATGTCAAACCAAAGATACCCTCAGGCGTCACGCAGTCATAGGAAGAGATCATCGTGCCAGACACAAAATCCGTCTCCACGACAATCTCCCCGTCCTGGTACAGATACAGATGCTGATTGCTCAAATCCGCTTCCACATAGGAACTGCCCACATCGTTGGTCCCTTTCTGTCGGGCAGTGATGCTGTATAGCGGCTCCCTTTCCCCTTTGGTGCCAAGATATATCAGTTGGGTCAGTTCCTGGATCTCTCCTGTCGTATCTGTCTTCCATCCGTAATTGCGGCTGGCCAAAGTCACTTCAAAGCCATGGGTCGTCATGAACTTCTTTTTCTTCCCATATGTATCGTAGGCAGAAGCCTGCTCCTTTACAAATGCCGCCACAGCCTCCTCGTCCAGCGCAGCCCTGCCGTTCTCTATGGACACCCAATCCTTCAGAATCTCATGATCCAGCACCACTTCCGTCCCATTCCAGTCATAGACGATTTCGGTACCCAGCCAACGGTTCGCCGTGTCTATGATGTCATTCAGCTTCTTGTCATCGCTTTTGACAGCGGCCTCCCGATAGCAGCCCTCTTCCTCCAGGTCCAGGGATTCCTCCTGTCTGCTGACCGTCTCGGAAATCAGCTGGATTACTTTCTCCACGTCCATCTCCGTGCCGGAAGTCTCCGGAACAATCTCATATCTGCCCGTCTCTTCAGAATATTCATCGATATATGCGTCCTTAGCCCGCCGCATATTCTTTCTCTGGCAGGCCTCCCATGACTCCACCGTGCTTTTCAGCATATCTTCATCAAAGACCACTCCCTGGTCCAAAGAATAGGAGAAACTTTCCCCCAGGTATGCCTGGAGCCACATCCTCTCATCCTGCTGCCGCATTAAATCCTCCACCGCCACGTCCGTGTCCGCAAAGTTCAGCTGAATGTCATCCGGAACAATGACTCCAAGGACAGCGCCGGATTCTCCCGTGCCGTAATCCCGGCCGCTGACCGACAGGGCGTAACTGCTAATCCGCGCATTCAGCATATCCACCACTGGTGCCGTCTCCATATTGCTACAGTCGAACCCGTCAATGGCCGTATTCGGCAGAAAATGCGTCCCATAATACACTACGCCTCTGTAATAAGCATATCCCGCCGCTGCCAACAGCAGAAAAAGCAGCAGCAGAAGACTGATATACACATATTTCTTCCTCCCCCCTTTCTGCTTTGCCTCTCCTTTCCTCATTCCCTGCGGGCTCGGCTCTATGGCCGTGGCCGCAGCTGTCTTTTCTGCTTCACCATTTTGCTTCTCTTCCATGATTCCTCTCCACAATGTTGTGATTGTTCATACTTACGCTTTTGATAATTATAGCATACTATTCTACAAAAAAATAGCACCAAAAGACTGAAATTATGCCTTTTAATGCCATTTTACCACCAAAAATGCCCAGAACCGGAATCGAACCAGTGACACGAGGATTTTCAGTCCTCTGCTCT
>OFFF01000426.1_pt1 | contig 32479 bp, 33 predicted proteins | sample 1521301 | NCBI WGS metagenome assembly OFFF01 (sample SAMEA3504101, study PRJEB24116) | mouse gut metagenome | biome: mouse gut; feature: mouse-associated habitat; material: faeces | place: Denmark | collected 2011
TCATTACAGGTGTGCCGAAGCGACTTTACCCTTTAGTGCTGTCGCGCAGCGACTTTTAATATGAGGGAAGGTGTTGACTTTGGGGGTGGGGGAATTTACTATAGTGGTAGTAGGGTTCCCTTGGTTTTTGAGGGGTAGGATGTGGGGGCTGAGGCTCTCTTTTTGGTTTTGGGAATTGTTTTGATTGTGTGGGGAGGGGAAATGAGAAGGATGGCATGGGTTCGGGGATGGCTGCAGGGATGGTTGTTGGGGGCGGCTTTTTTGTTGGCGGGCTGCGGGCAAGGTGTGGGTGAGGGTATTCGGATGGGGGCGGGATTGTTAGTGGTGCCGGAAGTGCTGATGGGATGGCATGGGGCGGAGGGTTTGGAATCTGGGACGGGGGTTGGTCGGGAGGAGTTGGTTTATGTTCCGGAGAAGGCTGAGGTTGTGGGGAATGAGCTGAGATTTGGGCAGTTGGTGGTGCATTTGCCGGAGGAGGCTTCTGTTTTTGTTGTGGAAGATTCGAAGGAGAAGGGACAGGTTTTTGAGCTGTCGGGTATGGGGGAGGGAGAGGCGGCTCCGCCGAGGATACGGCTTGCTCATTTTCAGGTGGAGTATGAGAAGGAGATTGAGCTGGCGAGCGCTGTTTTGAAGGAGGTTTCCGGTGATGTGCTCTTGGTTTTTGAGGGGGATGCGGATAAGATAAGCCCCAGTTACAGTTTTCAGATGGAGGACGAGATTTATCGGAGGTATATTCTCGTTCTGGGAAACGAGGTTTATTTACTGGAGGAGGTTTGGGCGGAAAACCGGTACGGTATTGGTGGTTTAAAGGAGGAAAAGGCGTTTGGATGGAGGACGACAGGGGAGGGAGAGAAAGAGGTTTCTTTTGGTCAATCGGTATGCCGCAGCTATATAGATATTAAGCCGGAGGCCGGAGTAAGGCTTTTGGGATTGAATGAAGGGCGGAGTATGTCGGAGGATTATGAGCTTCGGATATATCAGGAGGGGAGTTATGAAAGCCCTGTCCAAAACCTTTCCGGGAGTATGATAATTCAAAGTGGCGATTTGAAGGATTTGAATTTTGACGGTTATGTGGATCTGCGGCTGACTGCGGAGCTTGCTTATCTTTGGAATCATGAGCATCAGTGTTATGAGAAGGCGGTTTATCCTCAGGAGGAGATTTCCTTTGATTTTTTCAATCTTCATTTACTCGGGGAGCAGAAAATCATTTATACCTGTGATACGCATTTTGATTTTGAGGAGGATGCGGAGAGTGATTACGAAGGCTTGTGGAAGTGGGAAGGAAATGAGCTGTTATTAAAGAGGGCATGTGTCCGGGAATGTTCGGAGGATACGGTGTCTATTCAGGTTTGGGAAGGGACGGAGGATAAGAAAGTTTTACTGGATAAAAGGATTCCAATGGAAGAGTGGGATGAAAATCCTGATGTCCGGCGTCATTCTTATGAACAATTTTTTGGCGGATTGGTTCCTGAGGAGGCTTATCGGGAATACCATAATCTTACAAATGGACAGGAATTGATTCCTCAGGAGTTTTTGAATAAGGTAGCGAAGGCAATGGAAAAGCAGAAGGAGCCGGAGCTTTTGGAGCCTTTGGCAACAGGGAGGTTACTGACGGATGAAGAGATTCGCGCTCTTGCAAGGGAGAATATGGAAATCCGTGTGGATCTTGCGCAGGCTGTTTATCTTGGCAGTTATACGATGTTGGAAGCGGATGTGGATAATGATGGGATTTTGGATCTAAAAGTATTTGGACCACAAGCAGTATGGGCACGGTTGAATGTTTAAGCTTTTCGGGTAAAGACGATGAAGTGATTGGAGATATATTGAGAAATGAAACGAATACGCCCATTATGCTCTGGGTAGACAGGGAAAGGGGCGGATTCGAGCAGAGATTTACAGATGAAAATTTTGCGGTTCAAGTTGTTTTGAGAAAGATTTTCAGTTAAAATATAAGGGAATAAAAGTAGCTGGTATTTACGATAGAGAAATGGGGGAGTACGGATGTTTTTTGCCTCACTGACGGAATGGACATTTCACAATGTGTTGCTGCGGATGATAACTGCTTTGCTTCTGGGCGGTCTGATCGGAATTGACCGGGGGGCCAAGAAGAGGGGCGGAGGGGCCAGGACGGATGCGGCTGTGTGCCTTGGGGCGGCTATGGTGATGATGACGGCCCAGTATATGGATATCCGGTTTCCGGGGAGTACCGATATCTCACGGATGGCGGCCCAGGTGGTGAGCGGCGTGGGTTTTCTGGGGGCAGGCTCGATCATTGTGGCGGGGCGGCAGGTGAAGGGGCTGACTTCTGCGGCCAGTATCTGGATCTGTGCCTGTGTAGGTCTGGCGGCAGGCATTGGTTTTGTGGATGGGGCGGTTCTGGTGACGGCGGTTCTTCTGGTGGGGCTTCATATTCTGCCCTTTATTGAGGAGAAGGCTTATCAGTATTCCAGATATGCCCGGCTGTACATAGAGGGAGAGGAGAACAGGACGGCCTCTGTGCTTTTGAGCAGATTGAAGGAGGATGGCTGTAAGATTGATATGTATGATGTGGACAAGCCCAAGACAGGAGGCCAGTCTTTTACCATACGGATGACGATCTATATTCCCTATCGCTTAAATAAGCAGGAGTATCTGCGGAAGCTGTCGGAGATTGATGGGGTTATGTTTGTGGATGTGATATAAATGTTTGCTCCCCGTAGTATTCCCTTGTCCATTGTGGGGATGTTTTGGGAGTTGCAGGATATCAAATTTGAACGGACGTTATGATTATGAGACAGCGGCATATCTTGTGAAAGGAAATGATTATGAGATGGTGTATCGGATAGAGGGAAAGGCGAAAGTCCGGGCAGAGATTTACGGGTAAGGCGCTTGTCTGAATCTCAATGTGCATAACATTCTGTAAATAAGTGATTCGGAATATATTTCAGAAAAGTCAATGCTTTTTTTCCGGCTCCAGCTCCACCAGTATGATATCCGGCCCAATCTGCTTGATCTTGCACCAGGGGATTTCATACTCACAGTCCTTGCCCAGAAGTCCCCAGAGCTTTTCATTGCTGGACGTTACAAGGGCCTGTATGCACCCGCTTTTCGGATCAAAGACCAGATCCGACACGCAGCCTAAACGCTTGCAGTCACAGATATTGATAACATCTTTTTCTCTCAATTCACAGAAGGTCATGTGGAAGCTCCATTGGAGGTCTTTTTCTATATATATGCTGAGCAGGGAAAAATGTGAGTATGTATAAGCGGTCATTCGGAATGTCAGGTAATCTACGGGGGTACACGAGAATGAAAAAATTATTAAGCATGTTACTTATGTTACTGGTTTTAACAACATGTTTGGCACCGGGCATAGTCTCTTTTGCAGAAGATGAAGATGGAATGGTAGAAGCCGAACCGGCAAGTCCTCCGGGAGAGAACGCAAATATGCCGCTGAAATCAAATAGTTTTTTGGATATTGTTATGAGTATTTTCACTGATGATAAAGTGGAATTTCATTTTGTTCAGGCAGCGGATAAGGCGTCGGCGGATAGAAATGATATTGTATTGGCATCAGCCACTGCGGCAAAGATGAGGATTTATGCCATATATACCACTAGGAGATCTCTGACTCCGGCGATGAGACATATGGGTATGTATGGTTGGCGGTGAATATGGTTTGGAGCAAAAATGCTCAAAAAACTTGTTTTACATAATGTTTGACAGAGAAGAAGTATATGTACTATACTTAAATTGATATATTATTTTTAAAAAAGGAATTACCAGATTACAAAGGTATGCCGCAGCATCATTGACTTCCGCCTACAGGGAAGCAGCCGGGGAAGACGGTGGGTTCACATGTGATTTTAACTGAGAAATATCTTGCGGCAGAACCAGGAGAAAAGAGGGAGATTCGCTATGAAATGTCCATATTGCAGCCAGGAGAACACCCGGGTCATTGATTCCAGACCGGCAGAGGATAACAGTTCCATCCGCCGCCGCCGTCTCTGCGATTCCTGCGGGAAGCGCTTTACGACTTATGAGAAGATTGAGACGATTCCCATTATTGTGATTAAGAAGGACAATAACCGGGAGCCGTATGATCGAAGTAAAATTGAGGACGGCATTTTGCGTGCCTGCCACAAACGCCCCGTGCCCCTGAAGGATATTAACGGTGTGATTGACGCCATTGAGAGCGAGATCTTTAACCGGGAGGAGCGGGAGATTGCAAGCAGCGTTATCGGGGAAATGGTGATGGATAAGCTGAAAGACCTGGATTCCGTGGCCTATGTGCGCTTCGCCTCCGTTTACCGGGAGTTCAAGGATGTGAATACCTTCCTGAGCGAATTAAAGAAGATGCTGGATAAATAATGCCGGCACAGTTTTTGATATGTTACCAGGCGATGTCCGCCCGCTCCGAAGAGACGCATGAACGGGGGACCCGCAGGGTATGAATTTTAAGACAGAAAGAGACTTGGAAATGACAACAGACAGAAAAAAGGCGGCGGGGCATATCCTTGCCCTGCTTACCATTACCGTGTGGGGTACGACCTTTGTGGCGACGAAAACCCTGCTCAATCATTACGATGCGCTTCAGATTATGCTGATGCGCTTCTTTATCGCATGGGTTGTTTTAATGCTGTTTACCCGGAAAGTCGAGAGACCCCAAAGCGTGAAGGAAGAGCTTGGAATCTTCGCTCTGTCCCTTTCGGGAATTACTCTTTATTACTATTTTGAAAATACGGCCCTGACTTATACGCTGGCGGCCAATGTGAGCATTATTCTTGCGGCGGCGCCTGTTTTTACGGCTGTCCTGGCCCATGTGTTTACCAGGGATGAAAAGCTCTCCGGGCGGACCTGGGCGGGATTTTTCATTGCAATTGCCGGTGTTGTGCTGGTGGTGTTCAACGGAACCTTTGTATTGAAGCTGAATCCTCTGGGAGATGCGCTTTCCCTGCTGGCAGCCTTATCCTGGGCTGTTTATTCGGTGATTCTCAAAAGCTACGTGGGACGTTATGATAACTGGATTTTAACCAGGAAAATGCTCTTTTATGCTCTGCTTTTGACAGTTCCGGCGACTCTTTGGGACAAGGGCCTGCCGCCGCTTTCGCCGCTTGCCCGGGGGGATGTGATTTTCTGCCTGCTGTTTCTGGGGGTGCTGGGAAGCGCTGTCTGCTATATCACCTGGAATATCGCTATCAGACGGATTGGTGTGGTGAATACCAACAATTATATTTATCTGAATCCTTTTGTGACTATGATCTGCGCGGCTATTGTCCTGAAGGAGCCGATCACAGCGGCAGGCGTGGTGGGAGCCGTTTTGATTGTGGGAGGGATTCTTGTGTCGGAGCTGCCAAAGGGCTTTTCCATTTTCAGCAGTTTGTATCCGAAGCAGTATATGGATTCCACCTATGAAATAGATTTTGAAGGCTTGTACGAGGCGGGCTACCGGGGCGTTCTTTTTGATGTGGACAATACGCTGGTGCCCCATGATGCCCCGGCCGACGAGCGGAGCATTGCTTTGTTTGAGCGGCTGCGGGAGATTGGTTTTTCCACCTGCCTGATTTCCAATAATAAAGAGCCTCGGGTGACGCCCTTTGCCGATGCTCTGAAAACCATTTACGTGTATAAGGCCGGAAAGCCGAAGCCCGGAGGCTATCGGGAGGGTATGAGGCGCCTGGGAACGGATAAGAGCAATACTTTGTTTGTGGGAGATCAGCTCTTTACCGACGTCTGGGGGGCGAATCTGGCAGGGATACATTCCATCTTGGTGAAGCCTATGAATCCGAAGGAAGAGATTCAGATTGTACTGAAGCGTTATCTGGAGAAGCCTGTCTTGTATTGTTATCTGCAAAGGCAGAGGCGAGGTTTGCGTTAGGATATTTTCCGGCGGATGCTTGTGGGAATAACGGGCTGATTATCGGGAGCGTATATTGGTGTATGAGCTGCCGGGCAATCGGATACCATACAGGCTGTGAAAAGGTATATTTAAAAATATAGAAGAAAGGTTGACAAAAAATGAGAGTTCAGGCAGCAAGAAAATTATTGGAAGAAAAGGGACTGGATGCGGCATTTATCGCTTCCCCGGCCAATATTCGATATTTAAGCGGCTTCGCAGGCACGGACAGTTACTTGTATCTGTCAAGTAAAAGGCAGGTAATCTTAACGGACAGCCGCTACACCCTCCAGGCAGAGGAGGAGGGAAAGGACTGTGAGGTTCGGACAATCAAGGGGGAGCGCGTATACGGCGTTCTTCTAAAGGAGCTTTTGGAGGAAGATAAGGTGAAACGTCTGGGTTTTGAGGACGGCGTTATGACCTGGCAGTTCGTGAAAAAGCTCCAAGAGGCCGCCGGAGATAAATGGGGAGAAGAGCGGTGGGTTCCCCTTGGAGAAGAGCTGTCCCTGCTGCGTGCGGTAAAGGATGAGGGAGAGATTGAAAAGCTTGCCCGTGCGGAGCAGATAGGAGACGAAGCCTTCTCCTATATATTGACCCAGATAAAGCCGGGAATCACGGAGCTTGAGATAGCCGCAAAGCTGGAATACTATATGAAGAGCCACGGCGCCCAGGAAAAAGGCTTCGACACCATCGCGGCATCCGGACTTCACAGCGCCATGCCCCATGCCGTACCTTCCGAAAAGGTTCTGGAAAAAGGAGACTTTCTGACCCTGGACTTTGGCTGTAAATATCAGGGCTACTGCTCCGACATGACACGAACCGTCGTGATTGGGAAAGCCGGCGAAAAACAAAAAGAGATTTATAAAATCGTACTGGAGGCTCAGGAAGCAGCCCTGGCGGGCTTGAGAGCAGGCATGACAGGCGCCGAAGGCGACGCCCTGGCCAGAAAAGTCATTGAAGAGGCCGGCTGCGGCGATTACTTCGGCCACGGCCTGGGGCACAGCGTGGGCCTGGAGATCCATGAAAAGCCTGCCCTGTCTCCAAAGGATCAGACAATCCTGCGGCCGGGTATTATAGAAACCGTAGAACCCGGCATCTACATCCCGGGCCTCGGCGGCGTGCGCATCGAGGACATGACCGTAATCACGGAGAATGGCATCAAAAATTTGACAAGCTCGCCTAAAGAGTTGATAGAACTGTAGAATATAAGCTCTAAAGCAGCGTTTTTACAAATATATAAAATCCCTTTAAAAAGCTTGACAGCATCCTTTTGCACACTTATGATTTTTATATAAGGAAAAGAGCTGAAAAAGTATGCGGTTCAAAAAAGCATCTGCGGGTACGCCTTTAGGTACAAAAAGTAAATACAGATCCAAAAAGCATCCTGCAGTTATCTCTTTATGTATGAAGAATATGTGCGAAATAGGGAAAGGAGAGAACATGAAATACTTATTGGGAATCGACAATGGGGGAACATTTTCCAAAGCGGCAATTTTCGATGAAAACGGAAAGCAGATTTCCGTGGCCAGTGTTCCGACCATCACGCTCACGCCAAAGCCGGGCTACACCGAAAAAGATCTGGACGAGCTGTGGCAGGTAAATGCGGACGCCATTCGCGGAGCCATAGAAAAAAGCGGCATCAATCCAAAGGATATCGCCGGCGTATCTTTCTCCGGAGCAGGTAAGGGCTTGTATATGATCGGTCATGACGGAAAGCCTTCCCACAATGGAATTATGTCAACTGATACAAGAGCCTGGGCACAGGTAGAGCGTTGGTACAAGGACGGAACCAATAAAAAAGTTTACGAAAAAACCTTCCAGGAAATCCTGGCCGTACAGCCTGTAAGCTTGTTGGCCTGGTTCAGAGAAAATCAGCCGGAGGTTCTTGAGAATACCAAATATATCTTCGCAGTCAAGGATTACATCCGCTACATGCTCACAGGAGAAGCCTACAGCGAGTACACCGATTGCTCCGGCGGCAACCTGGTAAACATGGTGACCGGAGAGCACGATCGTGAGCTGATGGCGCTCTACGGCCTGGAGGACTGTTACGAAAAGCTTCCGCCCCTGCGTCATTCCGCCGATCTCTGCGGCCATGTAACAAAAGAAGCAAGTGAGAAAACCCTGCTTCCCGAAGGCACACCCGTAGCGGCGGGCATGTTCGACGTAAATGCCTGCGGCATTGCTTCCGGCCTTTCCGACGAAGAACAGATGTGCATGATAGCAGGGACCTGGAGTATCAACGAATTTATCGGAAAAGAGCCGGTAACCAACGGAACGGTAGCCTTAAATTCCATGTTCTGCATCCCCGGCTATTACCTCATAGAAGAGAGCAGCCCCACCTCTGCCGGAAATATGGAATGGTTTATCCGCAATCTCATGAACTATGAAAAGGAGGAAGCCAAAGCAAAGGGCGGTTCCGTGTATGGCATTACCAATGAATGGGTGGCCTCCATCGAGCCGCAGGACAGCAATATCATATTTCTGCCTTTCCTGAACGGTTCCAATGAGGACGCTCTTGCAAAGGGAACCTTCGTGGGACTGACGGCCTACCACAGCAAGAAGCATATGCTGCGGGCAGTTTACGAAGGAATCGTATTTTCCCATGTGACACATGTAAAGAAGCTCCTTCGCAACCGGGAAGCGCCAAAGAGCATCCGTCTTTCCGGCGGCGCGGCCAATTCCGATGTATGGGTACAGATTTTTGCGGATGCACTGCAGATTCCCATTGACGTGATAGCGGATAAAGAGCTTGGAGCGCAGGGAGCGGCCATTGCAGCCGGAATCGCGGCCGGAATCTATCCGAATTACCAGGAGGCCATCCGCCGTACCGTGACCATCACCAAGACCATTTGTCCCCGCCCTGAGTACAAAGAGATTTATGAGGAAAAATATGCGACTTACCGGGCGGTGATTGAAGGACTCAGCAGCGCATGGGAGCGATTTAAAAACTAAAAAATACTTGAAAAGCAGATTGTTTTATTATAAAATAGAGCGTAGATTTGTGCGGGGGCGTCCGCATAAATATTTTTCCAACTTTAGCCTAAGGGTGTATTGTAGGAACTATTGCGGAACTAAAAATAGTCCAGCTAAGAAATGTCAAGTGTTTATAAGAAATACTTTTGGCTGGCCGGTAAAGTCGCAAAGGCGCACGAGAGGAACTTTTATGAGTGCCTTTCGAATAAAAGTTTCTCTCATTACAGGTGTGCCGAAGTGACTTTACCCTTTAGTGCCGTCGCGCAGCGACTTTTAATAGGAGGAATAGTGAAGAATGATTTCAGCAGGAGATTTTAGAAATGGTGTAACCCTTGAGATTGAGGGAAATGTTTATCAGATTATGGAGTTTCAGCATGTAAAGCCGGGCAAGGGCGCGGCCTTTGTAAGAACCAAGCTTAAAAATATCATCAACGGCGGCGTGGTAGAGAAAACCTTCCGTCCCACCGAGAAGTTTCCGGCAGCACGTATCGACCGTGTGGACATGCAGTATCTGTATTCCGACGGCGATCTGTTCCATTTTATGAACGTAGAAACTTATGACCAGATTGCGCTCAACGCAGATGACATCGGTGATGCTCTGAAGTTTGTGAAAGAGAACGAGATGTGCAAGGTATGCTCTTATAACGGCAATGTATTTGCTGTAGAGCCGCCTCTCTTTGTAGAGCTTGAGATTACCGACACCGAGCCGGGCTTCAAGGGCGACACCGCAACAGGCGCCACCAAGCCGGCAGTTGTGGAGACAGGAGCTACCGTATACGTACCTCTTTTCGTAGAGCAGGGCGATAAGATCAAGATCGATACCCGTTCCGGGGAATATCTGTCCAGAGTATAAAAAAGATTGCAGACAAAAAGAACAATAGGGGACGGTTGCTGTCTTACATTGCAGCCGTCCCCTTTTTTGTGCAGCATAAATATGGAGGCAGCGCAATCAGGAAAAAAATAAAAGCCCAATCTGCAGAAAGATCGGGCTTTTCAATGCATCTGACTAGATTCGAACTAGCGGCACCTGGCGTCGGAGGCCAGTGCTCTATCCACTGAGCTACAGATGCATGTCATTGATACCTTGATTATTCTACAACAAAATTCCAAAATGTGCAAGCATAATCTGAAAAAAACAAAAATACAAACATTTAAAAATATGTCTTTTTGAATTTTCTAATTTTTTTCTGTGACATTTCCCCTCTCTTAAAAGTATAATAGGTACAGGCCTGGAAGGAGGAGCATATGAATCGGGATATAGAACGGAAGCGGCAGATTGAAGCTCTGATTTTGAAATATGAGAAAACGGTATATAAGCTGGCTTATTCCTATATGAAGAATAGGCAGGATACCGACGACGTGTATCAGGAAGTCTTCCTGCGGTTTTTCCGGAGAAAACCGGAGTTTGAGAGTGAGGAGCATGAAAAAGCTTGGTTTATCCGAACGACGATTAATTGCTGTAAGAGCTGCCTTATGTCGGGGTGGGTGAAACGGACGATAGCTTTGGAGGAACGGACTTTGGGCCGGGAGGAAAGCTATGAGATGGAGGAGCAGAGCGAGCTTTTTTATGCAGTTATGAATCTTCCTGGGAAGTACCGGACAGTGATACATCTTTTTTACTATGAGGGTTATACGGTGAAGGAGATTGCGGAGCTTTTGGATGAAAAGGTGACGACGATTACCACAAGGCTTGGCAGAGGCCGGGAGCAGCTTCGGGAGGTTTTGGATGCTGAGGCGGCCCGGGAGTCTAAGGCGCCGGCGGACAGAGGGTATAAGAGCCGCGGCGGTTCCAAAACAGCAGGAGAGAAAAGTCAGAGTACGAAGGGAACGGGGAGATTCGCGGTTGTGGGACAGAAGGAAACCTGTATTAGATTTTAGAAAAGGAGGAGTGCGGGCATGAGTATAAAAGGATATAAAAATGCATTTTCAGGGATCGAGCCTTCCAAGGAGCTGCACGACTCTTTGCTTCAGGCAGTTTTGGAGGAGGAGAATATGAAAATGGATAATAGAGGAAGAAAGCAGATGAGGCGAACCGGACGTGTGAGGCCCAGGCTGATTGCGGCTTGTGCGGCGGTGATGATTCTTGGTGTATCTATGACAACGGCGGCGGCTTTTGATTTGAATGATATTTTCAAGGACTTTTTTAAAAGAGAAGTGGCCGTACAGGAGGAAGGAAATGAACCGTCGGCTGTACCTCTGGAGGCGAGAGACGATTTTCTTACAAGCGCCGGAAATGTGATTCATGAGGAGACAACCGGAGACGGTCTTAAGCTGACGCTTCGGGGAACGGTAGGAGACGGCAATGTCCTTTATGCGGCTCTTGATGTGGAGACAGCGGACGGAAGTCCTTTTCGGGAGGAACAGGAAGGGAGCGTGCAGTCTTACCGGTTTGAGGAGGTTATGCTTGAGGGTGAGGGCATCGGAGGCGATGAGCTGAACCGGATTTATTGCGGCCTGGAGCGGATTGACGATGGCAGTGTGCCGGGTAAGGCGACCTTTTTGCTGTCGGAGATGCTGGAGAATGATTTCAAGGGTAAGGAGATAAAAATGTCTCTGAAGAATCTGATGGTAGAGAGCAATGAGGTTGTTGATTTGGAAATGGATAAAACCATCTGGGAGCTGATGCAGGAGTTTGAACCTATAAAGATTCGGGAAAATGTACAAGGTGCCGGTTTGATGGTAGACAGTTACAGCACCGAGGAGGATGCGGAAGGAAATGTGTCTGCCCATGAGAGCTTTATAGTAGAAAAGACGGATAAGCGGATTGCATTTTCTTCTAAGTACCCGGAGGCAAGTATTTCTAACTTAGGTATCTGGAAGGGGCAGTATGAGGATAATCTGATAGTCAATCTGGACTTTGGAGGAGCATTTGACTGGGACCTGTTGGATCAAAAGAGATTGATTGTGATGGATCGCCGTACCGGAGAAGTGCTTGACGGAAGCTCAGGAGCTTTGGCCATTGGAAATGGAGCGGAGGAGGGCTATTTCCCGGGTATGGAGAATCAGGCGGATATTGTGGGAGAAGATTATGTTTCCTGCCGTTACTGTTTTAACGATATCGGGGAGAGTCAGGTGAAAAATGCAATCTTTGCCCTGGGCGGCGACGGCTCTTATGAAGAACTGTTTGGCGGCGAGTGGACTTTGAGCTTCCAAGTGGACTATGAGGACACCATGCAGACCTGGGAATTGAAGGAAAAGGCTGCGGCCGGGAATGTGGAAATCAAGAAAGTTCAGATTTCGCCTGTGTCTGCCGTAGTGGAATTTGACACATTGTCGGATGAGAGAGCGGAGCTTGAGGATGTTTCTTTGAAGCTTAAAGACGGAAACCAGGTGGGATGGAGCGCTATGAGCCAGGATACCGATGAGAACGGCGGAGCATCCTGCAGGGTTATCTGGAAAAGCGTGGTGGAGCTGGATGAGATTGAAAGCATTATCGTGAATGGGACGGAAATTGAGCTGTAGTGATACGGTATGCAAAAGTCTGTGAGATAAGCGAAGGATTTGGGTAAAGAATAAGTGATTGAATGTAGTGGGGAAATGTGATTTTTATAGTTCATGTTTCCCCACTATAAATTTTTGTGATATGATAGAATAAACCAAAAGACACATACTCTTAGCTTTGGGAAGTTTCACCTGAAATCATATATAGGAAAGACAGCGATATCTTAGCTGCACATTCCGCAAATTCAGAAGAAAAAATGTGCCACAGATTATCATGGAAGGTTAAAAGTTACTGTTCACATACCACTGTTCCGCGAGGTGTTTCCGCACAATTTGTGCGGAAATCCCGAGTTTTTCAGCGCGAAATCGCATCTTTTTCGATTTCTGTGCATCGCGAAGCGGAGTGAACAGTAACGGTTAAAAAGGAAAATACCGGGAGACAGGTTCTTGGCTTATTGTAATTTGCCGGAAGGCTCTGTATAATAGAAATAGATAGCAGGGCTTTTGGAACATACGGAGTTTTCCGGCGGTGATTTGTTGAAAGAAAGCAGACAAAATGGGAAGAATTAAGCATATCTAATGATTTCCTGTTCGGCAAGGTCATGCTGGACGCAGAACTTTGTAAAGAATTGCTGCAGAAAATCCTTCCGGATTTGGATATTGACCATGTGGAATATCCGGAACTGCAAAAGGCAATAAAAGGATTTTGACGCAAAAGGCGTCAGATTGGATGTGTATGTAAATGATGGAAAAGGCACAGTATATGATATAGAAATGCAGGCTGTCACTTCAAAATACTTACCAAGAAGAACCAGATATTATCAGAGCATGATAGATTTACAGTTGGTTGATAAAGGGCAGGATTACGATACACTGAACAATAGTTACATTATCTTTATCTGCCTCTCAGACTTATTTAATAAAGGCCGTTATATGTATACTTTTGAGAATACCTGTAAAGAAGATTCGGAGGTCATATTAAATGACAGGGCAAAAAAGATTTTCTTGAATGCAGACGGAAAGAATGGAGTTATAAGCAAGGAATTAAAAGAGTTCTTAGATTATGTAGCAGGTAAACCATCAGAAGCTATATTTGTGAAGAAACTTGAATATGCCGTGGAGAAGGCGAAGAAGAATCGGGAATGGAGGCATGAGTATATGACATTGATGATGCGTGACAGAGAAAATCAGAAGATAGGCGAGATACGTGGTAAGATTTATGAAACTATTTCTATGGGAAGAGATTATAATATTCCGGAAAAAGAAATATTAACAAGATTGCAGAGGAAATTTGACTTAACAGAAGAACAGGCAAGGGCATATTTAAAAGAAGCAGAATAATATGTACTTGCGATTTGGGGGCAGGACATATCATTGTTCTGCCTGTTTTGAATAATACGATTTATGATATGTATGGGTACATACAGAAACCGCTGCTCATAAAAACTTGAGAAAATACTCTTGTCAAGTAAAACCTATGCTCAATATATAGAGGGTGTAAGAAAATGGGCTGTTAAATATATGATACTGTGCAAGGATTACATATCCATGATAGGATGCAGAAAGATGGTTCAAGTGATATGAATTATGATTTTAAAAATAGTCATTATCAGAAAATAGATGGAAAGGCTGGAGATCTCCATATTAGATATCAATAAAAAGTCCCAATTAATTTTAGAAAAAGAAAAAAAGGAATTAATAAATCGGGCAAACTTAATTGCATCCGTGAGCAATGCTGAGATTATAAGCGCTATTGAAGATCACAAGCAAAAACTAGTAGTCCGTATCGGAAATCCTTGTGCATATTTCCGGTCTATTTCTCCGATAGCACAGGTCAAAAAGCCTCGCCGTAGCACCACTACGTCTGCGTTTTTTGACCTGCACTCTTGGAAAAATATCCTCAGAAATATGCACAAGGATTTCCAGTACGGACTACTAGTAATCATGTATAAAAATAATTATCCTGTTTATAAGATAATAAGCTTTCGGGAATTAAGTATTCAAAAATTAGCGGCAGAAATTGGGTTTAACAATGGCGATACGATAATTGTACCATATGTGGTTAGTAGTTGCATGACGCGAATTTTTACCACAGTACCAAATTTCGCCTACCGGCTCATTTTGTCCTGGCAAAATGAGCCAAGCCAGCCGCCATCCAACAGTTTTTTATATGCCGTTGGTCTGGCAGAGAAGCATTCTACGCATAGACGTCAATATATTTTCTGGTATCTGGTGAATTTTGAAATGCCTTTTTTAGATTAGGCTCATCATTCCCGGTTTCTTGGGTACGTTTCTTTTCCTGTTGCCTTAACTGCTGGATTTGTTTTTCGATTTCTTGAATTTGCTTCTCAATCTTTTCCTTTTGTTCCTCGTCTTTGCGCTGAACTGCTTTTTGCCGTTCTGCATTTAGCTTTTGCAGTTGTTGCTCCAACGACTTTATTTTTGCGTCAGCGCCGGCGCTTTGATTTGGCCGGGTATTTGTAGACGGATAGCCTGAACTGATAGCAGGAATATTCATAAAATCACCTCCTGATTGGAGCATAAAGATTTTTTTAGTGAAAATCAATAGGTTTGTTCTGAAATGTTCTTGGGATGTAATGAAATGTTCAACAGCACATTCAAAGAAAAATGCTGTCCCACTTTTTCTGTCAGTGTCGCACCATGATATTTTTCCGCCACCGATTTGATATTGGAAAGCCCTGTTCCCGCCGGGGGCAGCGGTTCGTCTGAACAGGTGTTTTCAAACGCCAGCATATAAAAATCACCCTGCCGTTCCCCTCGGATACGAATCCATTTCGTTCCCTCAGCGGATTGACACGCATTGATTGCGTTATCCAGCGCATTTGCAAAAATCACACACAAATCAAAATCGTCCATCCCGCAGGGTCTTGGCAGGAGCAGCGAAACCTCTGCTGTAATTTCTTTTGCCAGTCCCAGCTTTTCACTTAGCAAAATATCTACCACCGGATTACCTGTTTGATATGGAAAGGACAGGGAAGTCGAAACCGTTTTCAGCTTGTTCAAGTATGCTTTGCTTTCATCCGGTTCTCCATTATTTAACAGTCCATTAAGTACAGACAAATGATTAGCAATATCATGGCGAAATGCTTTCGTTTGCTCGTAGCGCCTTTGCGCCTCGGCAATATAGTTTTTTTGTGCTTGGGTTGCTTGCTCCAAAGAGCGTAACGCCGCCTGCGTTTGAAAGCTGTGACAGATGTGTTGGTAGGCATACAGTGTGCAAAGCAACGCGGCCAGCCCCAGGATTTGCATGACTAATAACGTACCGTGTTTTCCGGCCTCCCCTAACGAAATGGACGAAGGTAAGACGCTATATGAAGTTTGCAGAATATACAGTTCAGCGGCAAAGAAAAACAGTCCGGGAAATAATAACAAACCGACATACGGCATTTGACGATCTTCTCTCAGAGACAGAAATTTCAATACCGCACCACAACAACAGGCGCAGATTGCAAAAACGGTCAGCGTTGCTAAAAGACATAACAGATACAGCAATGGTTTCCCAACCATGCGGGGGAATAGTATTACCTCTACCGAGTTGACGATACCGAAAGAAAGCTGAGAAATATAAACTGCTAAAATTGCAGCGGTCCAAGATACGGATTGCCGGTTTTGCAAAGCCAGACGGTTCACGCCGTATAATAGAAGCAACTCCGCGCCGATGGGCAGCACATCGTGAAAGTCGAATGTAGTGAAAAACCATTGTAAGATACAGAGCAGAAAGAGGTAGACAGCGAAGTGCCGTATTTTCTGTTTCTTCCCGGTCAGACGGCTGACAAAAGCAATGTGCATTACACTTTGTCCAACCAGGCAAAGACTGTCAAGGCATAGGCTGAAATAGTCCATATCAAAAATCCCTCTCTTTCATATAACGCAAAAGAGCCTGCGTTAAATCTCGCTCACGCAATCTGGAAACAGGGATTTTATCGCCCTGTGACAGTATGACCTGTCCGGCATTACATCCGCGAATGTATTCAATATTGACAAGATAACTTCTGTGGCATCTGAAAAAACGTCCATCAATACGCTGCTCTAAATCATTCAGCTTATCATAATAGTCGGTGATTTTTCCGTTGCTTTGGTGGATATAGATTTTTCTGCCCTGCACCTCGAAATATACGATTTCAGGTAACAGAATAATATCACAGGAAGTTCCTCTCCGGATAACAATACTTTTTGTCTCTCTCTGCCGTATAGATTTGATTATCCTGTCCATTGTTCTCTTGAAATGACCACTATCGAATGGTTTGACTAAATAGTCAAATGCCTCCACTTCAAAAGCGTCAAATACATACTCTTTCAGAACAGTCACAAAAATCAATAGGCTATGATTTTTCCTTTGGCGAAGCATTTTAGCGGTTTCCATACCGTTTAGATGTTCCATTTGAATATCAAGGAAAATCACATCAAAATCACAGTCGCTTTCTAAGAGAGAACAGCCGTCTTGAAAGCTGCTGACACAGTATGAGGTGATTTGCTTTTCGTTCATATACTGGAAAAGCCGGTTCGCTATTTCTTGGGCCATATAGGGTTCATCATCGCAAATTGCAAAATTCAACATTTTTATCACCACGCTATTATTATAGAATAGCAAAAGTAAGTTAAATGGGCAATCCCGTTGTTATGAATTGTGCTAAAATTGTAATGAAATGTTCTTCACTGTCTATGATACTCTATTTGACAAGGATATGGGCCAAACGCCGCCTCCGTTTTTTTGCGGCGTTTCCGGGTGAATGCGTTAACGGCAAACAGGGCAAGTGCAGCCGCGCTTGCGATTTTTGTTCCGCGAAAATGCTTGTTGGGATTGCACCCTAAACCCGCCGGAAGCCTCCGGATACGTGTCCGGAGGCGGAGACAGCCGGAGAGCGGTCCTGGCCGCTCCCACGGGTCACAGGTCCACCACCTGGGCCGGCTTCTCCCACGGATCGGAGAGAGGGCCGCCTGGAGCACATAGCTGTTGAGGGCTATTTTCCGCATACAGGCTCCCAGGTTTAAAATGTTTGTCTGGGTCATACACTCCCGGATTTTTGTCTGCGCCCCCGGTGTCGTCATGACGTGGAGAAGGACGGAGCGTCGGCGTCTTTGTTGCATTGTACTTTTTTATCCATTGAATACGTACTTTGAACTTGCTATAATTAGAATGAAAAGAGCGGACGCAGATATGGATAATGTTATGATAAAAGAATTACTAAATGAATATACAAAAGAAAAAAATAGCTTTAAAAAATTTTTGATTGGTTCCAGAATGATAAGCGTATCATATAATGAAACATTTAATCTGCTGTTTAAACAAAATTTTCAAAATGCCGGGCTAAAAGAAATACAAATGATATTAACTTTAGATGCACCATGTTGGTTCGGCGATAGGGATAAATGGTTAATTAGAACTAAGGAATTTGGGAACAATGCTATAGAAAATGAAAGCGAAGACTGTTTATTAGCTTATGAATTGGTTCGATTAAAATATAATAATTTGATTCAAGTGGAAAAAGTTGATTTTTTTGATGAGTTCTTAACAATTACATTTGAAGGAAGCAATAGTTTATCTATAGCTTATTATGCTGAGTCGGATTATGCATGGATATTAGAAGAAGTTAGCAATAAAATGGAGCAGGAAAGAATGATGGTATGTTGTCAAGGAAATGAATTATTTCAAAATAATATTCTTATACTACAAAAAGAGATAAAACAAAAATCAGTAGATGAAAGCCATGCAGGAGGAAATCAAGGCTGTGGAAGGTCTGCGGAAAGCGGCTGAACAGCTCCCGGAAGCAAACAGACCCATAAAAAGGAGGAGCACGAATTATAAGCACAGAAAACGCCGCCGTACAGAGAAATTCCTATACGACGGTCAGAATCTTTGCTATTTACTGAACAAGTCGCTGTGTGTTCCGGTGCGAGCCAAGGTCAACACCAGTACATCATCCTCAATGCGGTAAACCAGCAGCCAATCCGGGAGGATATGACACTCACGGTGTCCCGCCCAATTCCCGGACAAAGCGTGATCTCTGTTCTTTTCCGGGAGCGGTTCGCCCATTGCAAGAGCAGCAACCACATCCTCTAACAGCCCAATTTTTAATCCGCGCTTCATTGCCAGCTTATAGTCTTTTTTGAATTGTGTGGTGGGCTTAACCGTGTACTTTGTTTTTCTCATGCTTTCAGGTCTGCGAATAGCTCATCCAGATCGGTATATCCTTTCACAGACGGATCTTTCGCAATCCTTTCCGCTTCCAACATAGCGGCAATCGTTTCCTTGTTGGGCTGATTCAAAGAAATGTCAAAAGGAATCCTGCCCTCACGGAGCGACTGGCGAACAAAGATATTGAACGCTGTGGACAGGTTCATGCCGAGTTCTCCAAACAGGGTATCGGCCTGCGCTTTCAAATCCGAATCCATGCGGATGCTGATATTTGTGGTAGAGCCAGCCATATAACCATCTCCTTTCATGCTGGTGATTATAGTATATGCTATTTGCACGAAGAACACAATGCTTTGCACGAAAAATTAACAACAAATTCATTTTTAGGAGACAAAATGCAGGAATTTTAACAATCTCGATTACCATACAAATTTCAAAGCTGTTCACGCCGGACGGAGCAGATAAGCCGGAGTCGGTTCTTACAAAGAAGCAGCTGTATGCGGGACACTGTTCCGCCCCGGTGTAAAACAAATTAAGCATTGAGAAACAATAAATTTCTTTGAGTACAGCAAAAATATAAACACTTTGTAGGATGTACAGAACTTAAAAAGCGGAAACCATGCTGAAATGAGATCGGAAAGCTTTAAGCAAAGTATTAATAACCGTTGTTTTTAAGTACAGTCTATCTGTTTTAGGTAAAATAGTCAAAGCATATAGTTGCTTTAAGCTTACCAAAAGGAAATATTTACATCAAAACAAGAAAGACAGACAGAAACATCCGACAGTTTGTATGATTGTCGGATGTTTTTTCATGGAATATAATGGGGACAAGGTAGATAAATACAGTGCGTCATGGATTGTTAAATTATCTACAAATAATATTTAATTCAGAGACACCTTTCGGATATCACTGAATATTCGGAAAATTACGGGTGGCTCAAAAGAAACACCCTTCGGGTATACTTCCATACTCAAAAACCAAGGGTGGATCAAGGAAACACCCTTCGGGTATCCCTTTATACCCGAAAAAACACGGGTGGTTCTAAGGAAAGGAGACGTTTCGAAATGGGATTCAAAACAGACATCGAAATTGCACAGGAGACAGTCATGCAGCCGATCACAGAGATCGCAGCAAAGGCAGGAATTGACGACAAATATCTGGAGCAGTACGGAAAGTACAAAGCAAAGATCGACTACAATCTGTTAAAAGAAAGCAATGCGGAAAACGGAAAGCTGATTCTGGTAACGGCTATCAACCCCACTCCTGCAGGCGAAGGCAAGACCACCACGACCGTAGGTCTGGCAGACGGTATGCAGAAGCTCGGCAAGAAGGTTATGGTTGCGCTTCGTGAGCCATCCCTTGGACCCGTGTTCGGTGTAAAGGGCGGAGCAGCAGGCGGCGGCTATGCACAGGTTGTTCCCATGGAGGACATCAACCTTCACTTTACAGGTGACTTCCACGCAATCGGCGCGGCAAATAACCTGTTGGCAGCTATGATCGACAATCACATTTTCCAGGGTAACGCACTGAACATTGACCCCAGAAAGATTACCTGGAGAAGATGTGTGGACATGAACGACCGTCAGCTTCGTAACGTAGTGGATGGGCTTGGCGGCAAGACTAACGGAATGCCCAGAGAGGACGGCTACGACATCACCGTTGCTTCCGAGATTATGGCAGTTCTGTGTCTGGCAAATGACATCACAGACTTAAAGGAAAGACTTGCAAGAATCATCATCGGCTATACATACGGCAAGGCTTCTGAGCAGAAGCCCGTAACCGCAGGCGATCTGAACGCTCAGGGTGCTATGGCAGCTCTTCTGAAAGACGCTTTGAAGCCCAACCTGGTACAGACCTTAGAGCATGTGCCGGCTATCGTTCACGGTGGACCGTTCGCAAATATTGCTCACGGATGTAACTCCGTAACGGCTACCAAGATGGCTATGAAGCTGGCTGACTACACCATTACGGAGGCAGGCTTCGGTGCAGACCTCGGCGCAGAGAAGTTCCTGGATATCAAGTGCCGTATGGCAGGCTTAAAGCCCAACGCAGTTGTTATCGTTGCTACGGTACGCGCTCTTAAGTACAACGGCGGCGTTCCCAAGGCAGATCTCAACAATGAGAATCTGGAAGCTCTGGAGAAGGGACTTCCGAACCTTCTGAAGCATGTAAGCAATATCAAGGATGTATACAAGCTTCCCTGCGTAGTTGCTATCAATGCATTCCCGACAGATACCAAGGCCGAGCTTGACCTGGTAGAGAGCAAGTGTAAGGAACTTGGCGTAAACGTAGCTCTGTCCGAAGTATGGGCAAAGGGCGGCGAAGGCGGCGTGAAGCTTGCTGAGGAAGTAATCCGTCTGGTTGAGGAGCCCAACGACTTTACATTCTCCTATGAGCTTGAGGGCACCAGCATTGAGGATAAGCTGAATGCAATCGTTCAGAAGATTTACGGCGGTTCCCGCGCAGTTCTGACAGCCAATGCTCAGAAGCAGGCCAAAGAGCTTGAGGCCCTTGGATTCGGAAGCTGCCCGATCTGTGTGGCAAAGACTCAGTACAGCTTAACTGACGACCAGACCAAGCTGGGCGCTCCCAAGGATTTCGAGGTTACCGTGCGCAATCTGAAGATTTCCGCAGGTGCAGGCTTCATCGTAGCTCTGACCGGCGAGATCATGACCATGCCCGGACTTCCCAAGGTTCCGGCAGCAGAGCGTATCGACGTAGACGAGACCGGCAAGATTTCCGGATTGTTCTAAGTGCATCTGTTATTACTGTTATAAACCTATAAAAAACACAGTCGGGAAGGACCCTTACAGGCCCTTCCTGCTTGTGGGTAAAGCAAAAAAGAGCAGAAGTCCATGCGGTGCATATAGAAGGATTTATGGGTACACGCAATTGGGCGGATGCGGAACTGGAATAGGAGAGAGATAATGGGATTTTCAACCAGCAAATGTGATGAATTTGTAGAGGTTCTGGCTTCCAAGGCTCCTGTGCCTGGCGGCGGCGGAGCTTCCGCACTGGTAGCGGCAGTAGGTACGGCCCTTGGCAATATGGTAGGCAGCCTTACCGTAGGCAAGAAAAAATATGCGGACGTAGAGGAAGAAATGTATGCTTTAAAGGAAAAGGCAGCATCCCTCCAGGCAGACTTCCTGCGTCTGATTGATCGGGATGCGGAAGTATTCGAACCGTTATCCAAGGCTTACGGCATGCCAAGAGAGACAGAAGAGGAGAAGGCGGAGAAGGCCCGTGTAATGGCCATCGTTCTCAAGGACGCCTGCTCCGTTCCGATGGAGATTATGGAGAAATGCTGCGAGGCCATTGATTTAATCGTAGAGTTTGCGGCAAAGGGATCTGCGCTTGCTATCAGCGACGCAGGCGTAGGCGTTGCATTCTGTAAGGCTGCTCTTCTGGGGGCCTCCCTGAACGTATTTATCAATACAAAGTCTATGGCAGACAAAGAGTATGCGGCAGAGCTGAATGCAAAGGCGGACGCTATGATCGAGAAATATACAAAGATCGCAGACGACGTATTTGCAAGCGTGAACGGCAGACTGAGATAGTTTGAGAATACGGAACTGAAATCAGGAATATTATGGGACTTTAAATCAGCAATTCCTCTTACAATACACAAATCAGTTACAGATATACGATTCTGCGGCTGAAAAATGTTTTCATACAAGTATATGGAAACAGATATTACATGACTTCAAATTAGGAGATTAAAATAATGGCAAAACAGTTATTAGGAAAAGAAGTAACCGCTGCCTTAAATGAGAGAATCAAGGCAGACGTAGCGGCATTAAAGGAAAAAGGTGTCAATCCCACCCTGGGAATTATCCGTGTAGGTGAGCGTCCCGACGACCTTTCCTATGAAAGAGGCGCAACCAAGCGCTGCGAGACCTTGGGCGTAGAGTTCAAAAAGTACCTGCTCCCTGCGGAAGTAACACAGGAAGAGCTTCTCAAAGTCATTGAGGAAGTAAACAACGACGACAACATCCACGGCGTGCTGATGTTCCGCCCGCTGCCCAAGCATATTGACCAGAGCGTAGTTGAGAACGCATTGTCCGCGGAGAAAGACGTAGACTGTCAGACAGATGCTTCCCTTACCGGCGTATTTACCGGCAAGCAGATTGGCTTCCCGCCCTGTACGCCCCAGGCTTGTATGGAGATTCTTGACCATTACGGAATCGACTGCACCGGCAAGAAGGCCGTAGTCATCGGCCGTTCCCTGGTAGTAGGAAAGCCGGCGGCAATGATGCTGATTAAGAAAAATGCAACCGTAACCATCTGTCACACCAGAACCAAGGATATGCCCAGCGTAACCCGCGAGGCGGAGATTCTCATCGTGGCAGCCGGACGGGCAGGCGTGGTCGGCAAGGAGTATGTATCCCCGGGACAGACCGTGATTGACGTAGGAATCAATGTGAACGAGGAAGGCAAGCTCTGCGGCGACGTAGCTTTCGCAGAGGTAGAGCCTATCGTGGAAGCCATCACCCCCGTACCGGGCGGCGTAGGAAGCGTAACGACTTCCGTACTGGTTGGCCATGTAGTAGAGGCAGCAAAGAGAAAGTATTTATAAAAACGGATTTTGTTTAGTGTTTTAATAATAATCAAAACTATATGGAAAGATAGAAATCCATCTGCTTTGGTATGAATTTGGATGAAGCAAAAGAACCAGGATATTGCCTTTTGTGTAAAGAGGTGTGTCCTGGTTCTTCCGTATACCCAGAAGCTCCTTGTCTGCTGAGGAGCCATTTCATATATCATATATCCAAATAAAACAATGTTACAGCTATTTGCTGCCTGTCCTTTTTTGCTTTCAAAGTTCTCCTGGCAAATTCATAAGATTCCCGAATCAATTCTTTCAATCCCCCGAAGATACGGAAACTCATTCATAAGAAAAGTAGAAAACATTTAAAATTTCTTAAATCTTTTCCCGCATTTTTTCCGTTATAGTAATTGTAAGACGTTTTACAGGAGAATACTTTTGAAATTATGCCGGTGTCCGATCATACGCAAAACACAGCGAGACAGTTTTTCAAAAGCAATCCCCAGGGGAGAGGACAGAAATTGAAGGACAGCGATCTGATAAAGAGAATCAAACAGGGAGAGACAGAACTTCTGGATGTTCTGATCGAAGGGCACTACGACGGGATCTACCGCTTCTGCTATTATAAGCTAGGAGATCGGGAGGCTGCCTACGACTGCGCCCAGGAGACATTTTTAAATCTCCTGCGGTATCTGGATACCTATGTGGAGCAAAAGAAATTCAAGGCATATCTGTACCGGATCGCAGGAAATGTGTGCACCGACTGGTTCCGGAAAAATTCCGTGCAGCTTGCGGGAGAAGAGCTGTTGGAGACCATTGCGCGGGAGGATACGGAGCTGAAACGGGTGGAGCTGTCCGATGGAATTGAGCGGGCGCTTCAAGCTCTTTCGCCGGTTCAGAAAGATGTGATAATCCTCCATTTCTTTCATGATTTCAAGCTCCGGGAGATTGCACAGATAACCAATGTTCCCATGTCAACGGTGAAATCCCGGCTAAAGCAGGGAATGGATAAGCTGAAGGCTTATATGGAAAGGTCCGGGTGAAAATAATACAATGAAGGCAAAAAACAACAAAAACAAGAAGGGTGGTGTGGGGAAGCTTGAAAGACCGTAGAATAAACGAAACGCAGATACAAGAAATACGTTCTTTTCTGGAAGGAGTAAGGCCGCCGGAAATAGACGAAAAAAGAAAACAGAATACCCTGGAGCTGCTCCGTATGGAGCGAAAGCGTCTCCATGTGCGGTCAAGAAAAACCTACGGACGCCGGCTGCTGGAGCAGACAGCCTACTTGTCGCCGGCCGCGTGGCTGATTCAGGGAGCCCTTGTTTTGAGCCTGGCATACGGCTTCCTGGTAAGGGAAAAGGAAGAAATGCTGCTCCAACTGCTGCTCTTTGCGCCTGTCATCGGGATTGTGGGATTTACGGAGCTTATGCGGAGCTACCGGCAGAATATGTGGGAGCTGGAGCAGGCATGCCGTTACAACCTGAGGCAGCTTATGGGAATGCGGCTTCTGATTTTCGGAATCGCAGATTCTCTGGTGGCATGCGGCGTGGCCGTCATGGGATGGGGAGCGGGAATACGGACCTGGGAGGTGCTGATTTTCTTTTTTATTCCCCAGATACTTTCGGACTGCGTATATCTGCATCTGATGACCCGGTTCCGGCGGCGTTTTCAGGGGACAGCCCTGCTTGGAGCGGCGGTGCTGATGACCATTTTGTGGATACGGATACTTCAAGGCGTTCCGTATAATCCGAAATTGATGCGGTGGCTTGCAGATCCTTTTGCACTGGTATTGATACTGTTTGTAAGTATGGGACTGCTGGCCCTGTGCTGCGTGCGTTTCCTGAAAGAAACGGAGACAGAGTATTGCGCAGCTTAAAACAGTAATATCCCTTCAATATGATTTCATACCAGTGCACTTTACCGGCATACTACAAAACTTTAAATGAAAGGATAAGATCATGGAACTAAGGTTAGATCGACTGACCAAGCAATACAAACAAAAGCTGGCGGTAGACAGAATTGAGCTGGAACTGAAATGCGGAGTCTACGGACTCCTGGGCGCAAACGGGGCAGGCAAGACCACTTTAATGCGTATGATCTGCGACATCCAGGAGCCGACCTCCGGGGAAATCTTCTGCAACGGCCAAAACATCCGGGAAATGGGAGAGGAGTACCGGGATCGCCTGGGCTATCTCCCGCAAAATTTCGGCTACTACCCGGAATTTACGGCCTACAAATTTTTGCTGTACATCGCATCCCTCAAGGGACTGAGCAAGCAGCAGGCGTCCGTCCGCGCCCTCTATCTTTTAGATATGGTGGGCCTGGCAGACCAGAAAAAGCAGAAGATAAAAACCTTTTCCGGCGGTATGAAGCAGCGTCTGGGAATTGCCCAGGCCATGTTAAACGAACCGGAAATCCTGGTTCTCGATGAACCGACAGCCGGCCTGGACCCTAAGGAACGGGTGCGTTTCCGAAACCTTATCAGCTCTTTTTCCAAGGATAAGATTGTGCTGCTGTCCACCCATATCGTATCGGATGTAGAGTATATCGCCGATGAAATCCTGGTTATGAAGGACGGACGCCTGATACACAGAGGCGCGCCGGAAGTGGTGACACAGGAGGCAAAAGGATTGGTATGGGAGTGCAAAGTGGATACCAAAGACGCAGAACGCTATGTGGAACGGTACAATGTGGGGAATCTGAAAAACACAGGCGATCAGACGGTCCTGCGTATTATCTCCGATGTCTGCCCCTGTGAGGGAGCGGTGGAAACGGAGCCGACCCTGGAGGACCTGTATCTATACTACTTCAGCGAGGAGGAGGACAGATCATGATTCGGCTGATTCGATTTGAATTTGAAAAAATATTTAACAGGAAAACCGTGTATGCGGCCATTGCATTTATTGCAATTATGGGCGGCGCCATATGTACGGGCAGAGGGGCGGGAGGGCAGATTGTCCTTAATTCTGACGGCAGTTATCTGGAAGGACGGGAGGCAATAGAGCGGGACAAGGAGATTGCGGCCGAGTATGAAGGCATTTTAACTGAGGAAAAGGTGGAAGAGATTTTGGAAACCTATCGCCCGGATACGGAGGATGGGGGCTTCTGGCTTGTAAATAACATTTATAATACCTTGTCCAGTCATTGGGGGGAAGCAGACGGAAGCTATGACGGCAGAGATATTCTGTCGGCTTTCCCGGATTACCGGGACGACAGGCCGATGGTTCTGGGATACAATGAAGGATGGCTGGGCTTTCTTGAAACAGGAATGTATATGATGGCATTTATCGGCGCGCTGTTAGTGATTGGCCTTTCACCGGTATTTTCCGAGGAATATACCAGAGGAACCGATGCGCTGATTCTTACCTCCCGGCATGGAAAACGTAAATGCGCCTGGGCCAAAATCATTGCATCCTATCTCTTTACCTTATTGACGGTGGGAAGCTGGCTCTTATTTCAGAGCTTCGTATATTGGCAGAGCTTCGGCTTTGACGGCGGCGGAGCCAGTGCGCAGCTCAATAATCATTTTACGCTTACAGGAGTGCCGTATTTTTTGACCAATATGGGTGCGGCAGGCTACGGTCTTGTGCTGTGGGCCGGCGGTTCTCTGATTCTGACGGCATTTGTACTGCTGCTTTCCGCGATTTGCCGCTCCGCCTTTGTGACTGTGATTGCGGCCCTGGCCTGCTATATCATTCCGAGCATGTTCGGCCAGTTGGGTATACCGCCGCAGCTTTTAAGCCTCAATCCTATTTGGGATTTTCTGATAGAGACGCCTATGATGATACCGAAGCTTTCCCTGGCAGGGGGCGCGCAGCTTTCCTATGTGTGGGTGGTAGCGGTATTTGCCCTGGTGATGACGTTGGTTTCTTTCATCTTTAGCCGGAGAATCTTTGCGAAGCATCAGGTAATGTAAGAAAGAGATATTTTATCCTTAAAATACATAACCATTTCTCCTGATTTTCAAATGGAGTGTATGGCCTGCACAAGACACGCCGGCCGGATGGTTATAGGATTTCCGGTAATTTTTCTAAAACAGAATAGAGACATAGTTGACTTTCCTTCGCATTTTTCATACAATTTGTATGAGAGTGCAAGCTGCTAAATATCTTCTTGAGCCAGGAGAGGGGAATAGCACGTTCCCCCTCTCTGTACGGCTTACCCGGTGAATCAGCAGGATATACCGTATGATCCGCCTGAAAGCAGCGCCCAGGAATACACAGGAGGAATTTCAAACCATGAAGCTTAGTACCTCGATTCTGGCCCACAAACTCAAATCAAAATTTACCCTTCAAAATAAAAAGGCCCTGTCCGACGAGCTGCACTTAGAGCAGGTCTTATTTTTCTGCGACGGAGACGGTATGCAGAATCACAAAATCTATATTTGCTCCCAGGATCAGGTGTCCGGACAGGACTTCATAGTGCCGGAGGAGGCCGTGCTGTTCTGTATCGGAAAGGTGCGCACGCGGAATACGGGAAAGAACGGGCAGGTATTTCAGCTTGTGGACGACACCTCTCCGTTTATGCTTTTCAATGAGATTCAGCGGCTTTTTGAATATTACAGCCAGTGGGACGAGCGGCTTTATGAGCTTGCCAATCAGGAGGGAAGCATCCAGGAAATGCTGGACGAAAGCTTTCGTGTATTCCATAATCCTGTGATTGTCAATTCGGCGGATTATTTTGTGATCGGGTATTCCAGTGTGATTGACACGCGCTCGGAGCTGTCCGGTCTGGTAGATCCGGATGCTATTTTTGAGTACAGCGGAGAATACCGCAATACGGAGCAGCAGCAAAATCTGATGAAAAAGAAGGGGGCTTATTTTTTCCCGGATTATATTACGGGGGCAAGAAGTCTCTGCGTAAATATTTTCGAGCATGACCGCTTTACATACCGGGTGACTATGGTGGAGAGCTTAAGCCGGTTTGAAGCTTATGACGGCGCCCTTTTGGAGCATCTTACGGAGTATATTAAGCTGGCATTGTCCAAGCAGATGACCCTGCAGGCGGATATGGGCTATCGGTTGGATCGGATTCTTTCCGATATTTTGCTGAATCCGGATCAGGACAGTGAGGTGACCAGACAGTGGTTCTCGGAATTTGGTTGGCTTCCGGAGCATCGGTACTTTTGCATCAATCTGAAGGTGGCGGCTCTGGATCTGGAAAATATGACCGTGCGTTTTATTTGCAGTCATATTGAAAATATGCTTGGCAATTCCTGTGCGTTTCAGTATGAAAATAATATTACGATTTTTGTGAATCTCACACGCTTTGGGGGAGGCGCGGCGGATGCGCTGGAGAAGATCGTTTATTTTCTTCGGGACAGTTTTTTGAAGGCTGGGTTAAGCAATGAGTTTGTGGGATTTGAGACTTTGTACTATCATTACCGGCAGGCGGCGGTGGCTCTGGAGGTAGGGGGAAGGAGGGCGCCGTTTCGGTGGATTCATCGGTTTGATGAGATTGCCCTTGATTATCTTTTGGAGCAGAGCAGGGGGGAATTGCCTGGGGAGTTGGTGTGTTCGCGGAAGATTTTGGAGCTGCGCGCTTTTGATGGGAAGCATAATACGGATTATTATAATACTTTGAAGCTTTATGTGAAGAATCATCTGAATGCGGTGCAGACGGCGAAGCAGCTTTATATTCATAGGAGTACGTTTCTTTATCGGATGGAGAAGATTAAGGAGTTGATTCGTATGGATTTGGATGATTATGATACGCTGCTTTATGTGATGATTACGTTTCGGATGATGGAGTTGGAGTGAAAAGGAGGGGGACGGTAACAAATCAGACGGGCGGCAGCGGGGCAGGCTCTCAGGCTTTTCCATATCTGTGTTCGGACGGTTCACGTACACGCTGTCTGCTTTGGAAGGACATTACCTTGTGGGTTTTGATAAGGGTGTTGGGATTGGTGGTAATGTCCGTCCAAATCAGACAGCATGTTCGCGAACAGCCGGACACCTGATATCGGAAAAGCCTGAGAGCCTGCCCCGCTGCCGCCCGTCTGATTTGTTACCTGGGGGTGGTGATGGGAGGTTATTGTTTATATGCTATTGCTCCGTGAGGGTTTTGGCTGTATTTTTTTTACAGATGTATTGCATGTTGGGGGATTTAGTGATAACATAGGGTGGAAAAAATCAGGATTTGTCAAAAATCCTCGAAAGGATGTGTGTTCTTATGGAATTTATTCAAGATCTGCTGGCGGCTATTGGGGTGGTGCTGAATGGGATTCCCCAGGGGCTTCTGGCTATTTCTTTTGGCTTTGCTTCGGTGCCTACTGCGCTTGGGTTTGTTGTTGGTGCGGTGGCTTGCGGGGTGCTTGGCTCGGTTGTGCCTATTTCTTTTCAGGCGGAGACGATTACTCTGGCGGGAACGATGGGGAAGGATTTGCGGGAGCGGCTGTCGATGGTTTTTTATGCCGGTGCTGCTATGCTGGTTTTGGGGGCCTGCGGACTGCTGGGGGTTATTACTGATTTTGCGGGAGATGTGATTGTTAATGCGATGATGGCCGGCGTGGGAATTATGCTTGCAAAGGTTTCCTTTGGTATGATTAAGGAAAATATGCTGGTGGGCAGTGTTTCTCTGGCTACGGCTGTGGCGGTGTATTTTTTCTTTGGGCAGAATCTGGTTTATACGATTGTGATTTCTCTGATTGTTTCTTCTATAGCGGCGAAGGCGGCGGGGCAGGATGTCGGAGGAGGAATGACGGAGAAAATGGGGAAGCTTACGTTTCAGAAGCCTGCTTTTAATCTGAGAATCCTCCGGGGGGCGCTGGCTCTTTGCTGTCTGACTGTAGGCGGAAATATTGCTTTTGGCTCCATTACGGGAGGGATTGCCGGGGCAAATGCCAATATTGATCATTTGACTATTTATTCCGGTTTGGCGGATGCGGTAAGCTCGCTTTTTGGCGGCGGTCCGGTGGAGGCTATTATTTCGGCAACGGCGGGGGCGCCTCATCCGGTAACGGCAGGCGTGCTGATGATGGTGATTATGGCCGCAATTTTGTTTGTTGGCTTACTGCCTAAGATTGGGAAATTTGTGCCGAATCAGTCAATTGCCGGTTTCCTCTTTATTTTGGGAGCTGTTGTGACTGTGCCTACCAATGCGGCGGTTGCTTTTTCGGGAACGGCTCCCGGGGATAATATTGTGGGCGGCGTGACTATTGTGGTGACGGCGGCGGTGGACCCCTTTGTGGGTATGCTTGCGGGACTGGCTCTTAAGCTTCTTTTCAGCATGGGAATCGGTGTGTAAGAGAACGGTGTGAGGATATTGTTTTTTTAGAGGAAGGAGAGTAAAAATGAACTATTATGAGCTTTCGGTAGCAGGCGTGACGCGCCAGCTTCCGATTATGCAGATTGCCCCGGATCTGGCCATTGCCAGCTTTGTTATTCTGGGAGACTGTGAGCTGGTGACAAAGGCTGCGCCGCTTCTGGAGAAAAAGCTGCCCAAGGTGGATTATATTGTAACTGCGGAGGCAAAGGGGATTCCTCTGGTGCAGGAGCTTTGCCGGCTGCGGGGGCTTCCTTATTATATTGTAGCCCGGAAAAGTATTAAGCCCTATATGGATCAGCCTTTAACTGACGAGGTGGTATCCATCACTACCCAGAAAACCCAGACCCTTTGTCTGGACGGAAAGGATGCCATGCTTCTTCGGGGCCGGAAAGTGGCTATTGTGGATGATGTGATTTCTACAGGGGAGTCTTTAAGCGCCATTGAACGCCTGGTGGAGAAGGCCGGCGGAAATATTCTTGCCCGGGCAGCTATTTTGGCGGAGGGAGACGCGGCGAAGCGGGAGGATATTGTTTATCTGGAGGAGCTGCCGCTGTTTCCTATTTCCTGAGGAATGAGCATTTGAAAGCATATAAATACACCCCTTTACATATATTGTAAAAGCATATATGGAAGGGGTATTTTTATGGACAAAAGTTCCGAATATAACTTGTATAAAGACATTCGTACCCGGACGGGCGGCGAGATTTACCTGGGTGTGGTAGGCCCGGTGCGCACCGGAAAATCTACTTTTATCAAGCGGTTTATGGATCTGTGCGTGCTTCCGGGCATTGAGGATGAAAATGCCAGAACAAGGGCCAGGGATGAGCTGCCTCAGTCGGCGGCAGGAAAGACGATTATGACGACGGAGCCGAAATTTATTCCCAAGGAAGCCGTGGAGGTACGGATTTCCGGGGATGTGGCTGTAAAGGTGCGGATGATTGACTGCGTGGGCTTTATGGTGCCCGGCTCCGAGGGGCATATGGAGGACGACACGGAGCGGATGGTAAAGACGCCCTGGTTTGACTATGAGGTGCCTTTTACTCAGGCTGCGGAGCTGGGGACGAAAAAGGTGATTACGGATCATTCCACCATCGGAATCGTAGTAACCTGCGACGGCTCTTTTGGGGATATCCCCAGGGATAATTACATAGAACCGGAGGAGCGGACCATAGCGGAGCTTAAGAAGCTTGGGAAGCCCTTTGTGATCCTGTTAAATTCCGAGAAGCCTTACGGCGACGCCGCTTCCAGCCTGGCTGCCAAGATGGAAGAAAAGTACGGTGTTTCCGTGCTGCCGGTAAACTGCGAGCAGCTCCGCAAAGAGGATGTTACCCGGATACTGGAGCAGATTCTTTATGAATTTCCGCTGGCCAAGGTGGAATGTTACGTACCGAAATGGGTGGAAATGCTGCCGATGGAGCATCGTATCAAGCAGGATGTAATTGCAAGGCTTAAAGAGCTGGCAGGAAAGCTCAACACCATCCGGGATGTAACGCCGGAAAATCTGTGGATGGAGAGCGAGTTTATTGATCGGATGAAATTAGACCAGATCCACATGGACAGCGGAACTGCCCGGGTGAATATGGAGATAGATGATCGGTATTACTATGAGCTTTTAAGCGAGCTGACCGGAAGCGAAATACTGGGCGAATACGAGCTGATGTCCCTGATTCGGGAATTGTCCAGGATGAAAAAAGAATATGAGAAGGTAGCTACTGCAATCACGTCTGTTCGGCAGAAGGGGTATGGAGTTGTGATGCCGGATCAGGAAGAGATTACGTTAGAAGAGCCGGAGCTTATACATCAGGGGAATAAATTTGGGGTTAAGATACGTTCCATTGCGCCCAGTATTCATTTGATTCGGGCTAATATAGAAACCGAAATAGCGCCGATTGTGGGGAGTGAGGATCAGGCGAAAGATCTCATTACATATCTGAAAGACAGCAGCGGGGAGAATGAAAGCATTTGGAGTACGAATATCTTTGGAAAATCGGTAGAAGAATTAGTAGAAGACGGGATACGTGGGAAGATCTATCAAATCGGCGATGAGAGCCAGGTGAAGTTACAGGAGACAATGCAGAAAATAGTAAATGACAGCAATGGGGGGCTGGTTTGTATCATTATCTAGCTACAAGCCGGGCACAAAAGGAAAAGCAAGAGCCGAATGGGGTGCTGGCACACCAGGCGGCTCTTGCTTTTCCTTTTGTATGCGGCGCC
>OFFF01000441.1_pt1 | contig 31920 bp, 30 predicted proteins | sample 1521301 | NCBI WGS metagenome assembly OFFF01 (sample SAMEA3504101, study PRJEB24116) | mouse gut metagenome | biome: mouse gut; feature: mouse-associated habitat; material: faeces | place: Denmark | collected 2011
TGTTATACAGGCGAAAATAAACGATTCATATCAGGAGATATTGGATTTATTGAATCAGGCGACAGATATGTGTGTGATTTATTATGATATGCAGGATTATCCAATTTGTTTTTATTTGAGTGCCAGTGTACAGATTTATGCAGGAGAGTATGAAAAAGCGATAGATAGTTATAAAAAAGCATGTACCGTAATTCAATCACATATAGATAATGAAGAGGAGGAAAGTATTTGGAGTTATTTCTATGAGGAGATGGCATTGCGGTTTGTTCAATTGAACAAAAAAATTCCAGCAGAATTGCTTCAGGGCATTCGCTCCCTAAAACTTAGAAATAGGATAAAAAAACTGGGAAACTGCAAAAATGCTGATGAAGAAATTGTTCATTGCAATCGCAGTCCCCTGTTATTTGAAAATTGCCCATGGAGTCTGCCTAAGATTTAGAAAATTTAGTGCAAAGAGGAGATAAATCTCCATCAAGGCTCAATATAAAGTCATGGGCTATCCGTTTACTTAACCATTTCTGCACGGATTTTTCAGAAAATTGAAGCAAAGTGTTACAAATAAAAATAAAATCACATTTACTATCAGATAAACTTACAGGAAGAATATCCATAAACGAATAAATTTTCCCCTTTTCTAATGTATATGTGTAACTATTTATAAAGCAAGTATCAAGAATATTTTCAAGTTTATTTTGTATTTCGTTTGTATTGCGATCTGTAAAATTAACAAGTATGAATTTGTTGGCATAATTTTTCTTTTGTTCATGCCATAACTTTCTTGACCTTGCTGTTACATATATAGGGCAATGACTTAAAGCTCCTTGGAAATAATGGATAAGTTCAGGCGAGCAAATATGATAGGTTCCGTTCTCCATTGGAATAAATCTATATTCTGCAATGTCTGTTGATATGTATCCTGTGCGGTAAACCTCCGTCGAAAAAAAGAGGCTCTGATCATCCCAATGTTTTCTTTTTGACATTGTCGCAGGAACTAAAATTGCTTTTTTACTGATACGCAAACATTCTTGGAGTATTCTACATGTAATTATAATAGGATATGAAAAAATATTTTCTGATACATAAGCAACATCAAAACGCTGATCGCAACAGGGAACTACTATTCCAATAAGATTAAGAAATGCTATATTTAATGATTCGTCATAATATACAATCGTGTTTGAATTACAAAATAGAGATGGCGTGTTAATCCAAATACTGTTCGGAATGGGTTGCGTTTTCAAATCAGGTAATTTCCAAGATGCAATTTCTTTAATAATTTCCTCCATTAACTTATAAGATTCACACGAAAAATCAAAAGAAATTAACATTTCAAAAGGCCATGCACTATGTTTATCTAAAAGATATCGAAGATTGTCCCTGTCAAAAACTTGTTCATCCCACAGATTTCTATCATGTGGAACATGTACTGCATGAGCACCGGACACATATCCTATTTTTCCATGTTTATGTAAGCGATAACCTAAGTCGATATCCTCTGATCCCCATGTAACTAGAGTTTCATCAAATCCGCCAATTTCAAAGAAGCAAGTACGCTCAATGGAGCAAATACATGTATAATAATAAATCCAAAACCATTGTTCCATAGAGGGATTTTTCAATTCTGTTATTCTCCAATCCTCTAAAATGGGATTTTTGATTAACTGGCAAATGTTTTCATTTGTCTGAAACGCTTGACTATAAATATCTTTTCCTAAACAAAGACATAAATTTTTTTCGGAAAATCGCAAACCATGCGCATTCCCCAAAAAACCAACATATTCATTATTTTCATGTGCCTTTCGAAAAAAATGTAATGTCATTTCCGAAATAACCATATCTCCATCCAGAAAAAGCAGAATCTCATTTTTACTATTTTGCACACCAAGATTTCTGTTATATGATCTGTTTCCTTTTTTTTCTTTGGCATGATATAATAATATTTTTTTGTTAATTAACAACGGAGTCAATTGAGTGTTAATATAACTTTCATCAGAATGATCATTGACTATTATAAGTTCATCCTCGGATAATAGCTGTTTTAAAATTGAAGTTATACAAATATCTATCCTCTTATTATTATGCACAATAACTATTACGCTAATTTTTTTCATCTTTTCTCCTTAAAAGTCACAATAAATCAAACCATTGTATTTTATAGTCTTTTTTAAGATAACTTTGAATTATCTACATCATTCCAAGTTCACCTAACTGATAGATAACAGTAGATTATCCATCCAACCCCACAAACCACAAAAAAACCACGGGCAAATTGCCCGTGGCTACCAAATCAAATATGAAAATCCTTTCTCGGATGCTTCGTCGCCAGTATATCCCGCTGTTTATGCATTGCAACATGGGTATATATCTCTGTAATATGAATCGAACTATGTCCAAGCATTTCCTGGATATACCGAATATCAACGTCTGCTTCAAGCAGGCTTGTGGCGAACGTATGCCGGAACATATGAGGAGTAATGTGCAGTTCAATAGCGGCAGAAGAAGTGTGTTTATTAATCATTCTGCGGATAGACTGATCAGAAAATGCTTTGCCTGACTGATTTACAAAAAAATAGCCGCAGGATTGTATTTCTTTTAGAAAAGCAGCTTTATATTCTTCCAGAATCTGAATTACTTTATCATTGCCAATTTGAATTTTACGTTCTTTCGAACCCTTTCCATAAATTAAAATACTTCTGTCAGTCAGGTTCACATCCGTTGTTTTTAAAGCGCACAGTTCGGAAATTCGGATTCCGGTGGCAAAGAGCAGTTCTATGACGGCAATGTCCCTCAGGGCTGCTTTCTTTTGCCAGTCAGTTTTTGCTTCTTTGCGCTTCTGGTATATAGCGGATAAGAAAATTTCGACGGTATGCAGGGGAATTGTTTTAGGCAGTATGGCAGGTTCACGGAACCTGACATGAATTTTGGAAAACGGGTTTCGTTCAATAACTTCTTTGTATTCAAGATAGTGGAACAGCGCTTTTACAGAAGCGATTTTTCTTTTCACAGTTTTGGGTTTAAATTCCTGATGAAGCCCTGCAATGAAATCCTCCAACATACCGGAGGTAATATCAGAAACGTGCCTGGTTGTGATTTTTGCCTGGAATTGCGCCAGGTCAATCCGGTAAGCCTTTAGCGTTTTAGCGTCTAACCGTTTCTGGCATTTGCAGTATTCCAAATAGTTTTTTATCTGGTTCTGTAGTTCGTTCATTTTAAAATCTCCTTATCTTTGGTATGTATAAACTATATCTTACATGCATTTGAAAAATAATGCACCCGTCAAATCAAAATCAGCAGGATACTTTGGCCTTATGAGAGAACGAAAAAGCGAATACATATGACGTGCGGCCGGGGCGGTAATCCATCTGGAACAGGCATGAAAAAACAAAATAATTTGTAAATACCGCGTACACAAAAAACAAAAAACCAGGCCGCCAAAGCCTGGTTCTTTTATTGCAACAATGTTCATTTCAGCGCAGAGTGCGCCACTCTACGAAAGTTTTAACAATCAAATAATTATAGCTATTTTACATAATTATAACGTGAATGTCAATAGAACGGCTGCTATTCAATCGCTTTTTTGCGCTTGTAAAAACCATTTATATGATTTTCTGAGGAGAATTTCACTGAAACCCTATATGTATTTATAGTATGCCGTCCGGATAAAAATGCTATTTTCTACCTTATTACCTTATTCGCCGTCAAAAAAACAGTCTGAAACTACCTGTTTTATACCATTGAATCGTTAAAATTTCTGGAGCGAATTTGAAAAATCATTCCCGCTATCCGCATCCCCTGCTTAGCGTGATATTTGCGCTATCAGATTGAACGTTAGAGCGTGTTTGAAAAATGCTTTTCGGCAGATGTATTCCACACTTAGCGGGAGATACAGATGACGGGAATGATTTTTCAAACACACTCTAGCAGTTTAATCTGTATAAATTCGGTCTGCGCGGCTATACGAGAAAATTGCCACAAGGTCAGCATCAACATGAATAGTAAATGTCGGATTGTTGCGGTCATAATCGGAGCGATAAAGTCTTTTAAGAAAGAAATAGAAGATTATCTGTTGATATGTTATAATACTTGTGCTGTCCAGCCTACGCCCGAAAACGGGAAAGATAGCGGTCATAAGGACAACAAATAACCTACTGGGCGCTTTTCCAGTATAAAAGAAACGAACCCCCGGACTGTACGGCAATACAGTTCGGGGGTTCGTTTCTTTGTCCACATGGACTTATCACTATTTTTTGCCTGCCGGCATTATAACAAATGAAAATTTTGATTACAAGATACATTTACTATTCCCAAAACAAAAATTTTTCCTTATCTGGTATCACTCAAGATTTATTTTTCAAACACGCTTTAATACTACAGCGAACAATATATTTATAAATCATTTCGGTATAACTCTGACGAAAAAAGTTGTGGCAAAGGGCTGCACCCATTAGGAAGATTTAGGAAACGAAAGCCACTTATCGTGAAGCCTGCCAAAACCGCATCCCCTGTCCTCTGGCTGACGGAACTTTGCCAACATTGTTCGCTGTAGTATTAGGCGCGTCCCCCTCTTTCCGTCGCTTTGCAGACTGACCATAAGCCGCCAAACGTGCAGCCATTGGCTGTATGAAGCGGGAAAGCGTACCCAAACATATATCTTTAAGTAAACCCTGAAATTGCCCGCATTCAACACAAATGAAAAATTTCACCAAAGGAGGAACTTTGCAATGCCAAAAAGAGGAGAAAACATATACAAACGCAAGGACGGCCGCTGGGAGGGGCGGTATATCCGGGAACGGACAGCTGCGAGAAAAGCCGTGTACGGCTATGTATACGCGCGCTCATACAAAGAAGTGCGTGCAAAACTCCAAAGCGCCGTGCAGAAAAACGGCGTTTTACAGGAACATGGGGCACAGGCAGAAGAGCAGGCTGATTTTAATATGCTGACGCAGGAGTGGTTTTGCCATATAAAGCCTCTGATTAAGGAATCCACCTATATGAAATACCAAAATTTATGGAACAGCTATATCTGCCCTAAGCTTGGCGAATTACATATGGAGGATTTAACGCAGGACGTTTTGGATTCCTGCTGCAGGGAACTGCTTGTCAGCGGCGGAAAAAACAAAAAGGGGCTGTCTGCAAAAACCGTAGCGGATACGGTATCTTTGATCCGCAGTATATTCCGGTTCTACGCCGGCAGGGGGATTCCGGCTCCCTGCGATACGCGCGCCGTCCCAATCAGGCAGGAAGCAAAAGAAATGCGCGTGTTCAGCCTGGACGAACAAACGGCTCTCTGCAGCCGAATCCGTTCCGATCCCTGTATGCCGAATATTGGCGTACTGCTCTGTCTGTTTACAGGTATCCGCGTGGGGGAATTGTGCGCTTTAAAATGGGAAGATATTTCTTTTGCGGAAAAAACGCTGCATGTCCACAAGACGATGCAGCGTATTCAGGTTGAAGGCGCAAAAAACAGCGGGGAAGGCGCCCGGACTAAGATAATTGTGACCGCCCCGAAAAGCCCGTGTTCAGTCCGTACCATTCCGCTTCCCGAGGAACTGGTGCGGATTCTTGGATCCGTCAGCCCTTCCGGTTCGGGATACTTTCTGACATGCAGCGATTCCAGGTGGATAGAGCCGCGCACAATGCAGAACCATTTCAAACGGCTTTTAAAATTTTGTACGATCAAAGACGCAAATTACCATGCGCTCCGGCATACGTTTGCAACGCGCTGTGTGGAAAAAGGGTTTGACGTAAAGTGCTTAAGCGAAATTTTAGGACATGCCAGCGTGAATATCACAATGAACCGTTATGTTCATCCTACCATGCAATTAAAACGGGAAAATATGCAGCGGCTTTCGGATTTATTTACTGTAGAAGAACAGGCCTGATGAAAAGCTTTTTGCCGTCACGCAAATGGTCAGCGGCAGATCCGGGCGGGAAAAACAAGGGCTTTACCGCATTTTCGTAGAGTGGCGCACTCTGCGAAAGCCCGCATGGAGGAAAACGGGATGTCTGACCGAATAAAACTTGCAGAAAAAGAAGAGGAACGGCGGATTTGGCATAGCCCGGATATTGTAGCGCTTTGCATTGACTCGTATAACGGGGAGCGGCAGGAAGGGCGTATTTACCATCAGTATACGGATACGCCGCTTTGCTTTGCATCCCTGACGGCGGCTTTTCTGCAGATGGATGCATTTTATGACGCTATTTGCTTTCCGTTTGCGTCCGTGCGCCCAAGGAGTTTTTTTATCGACCGCAAGGCGGCGGACGCCGCGCGAAAAAGCCGTAAGATGCCAAAGCTGCCGGAGTATAAGCGAAAGGACTTGGTTGTAATGGAAGCGTTTGAAGATGTGATAAAACACAGAGGAGAGGATGCGACATTTATCGTCCGCGTACAGCACAGGCAGCATGCGAGCTGGCAGGGAGAGGTTACCTGGATAGACGGGCAGAAAAAGGAGAGTTTCAGAAGCGCGTTGGAACTGGTCAGGCTGATAGACGGCGCTCTTAACGGGGAGGATAAAGCTTTCGGACAGTGATATAAAGGAGGATGTCGGCAGGAGGGCTGACGGTGGATCTCGCCGGCAAAAGCATATGGAAGAAAAAAAGAAAATCTGTTTTCAGATGCTGGGCGCGTTTTCTGGCGCCCATGCAATGCCAAAGAAGGCTGGGAAGAAAACACTTTCGTTTTTGCAGTATCTGATTGTAAACCATGCGAGAAATATCTCTGCCGAGGAGTTGATTGACACATTCTGGGCAGATCGTGAGAGCAGCGATCCGGCGAACGCGCTGCGCAATATGATCTATAAAATCCGGAATCTGCTAAAGGAATTGTTTCCGGAGCATGGAGAACTTTTACAGACGCTTGCGGGATGTTATGTGTGGGAGCCGGAATTAACGATAGATCTGGACGTCGAGCGGTTTGAGCAGGTCTGCCTTGCGGCGAGGAGAAATTCCGGAAGAGAGGGCATCCGCTGCCTTCGGCAGGCGGTTTCTCTTTACAAAGGAGATTTTCTTTCCGGAAATGACAGCGAGTGGGCCAGGCCGCTGCGGCAGTATTACAAAACGCTTTATCTGGATGCCTGCAGGGCGCTTTTGCCGCTGCTCGAAGAGGAAGAACAGTGGATGGAGATTGTCGGCGTGTGCAGCCAGGCATATAGAATTGATTTTTGTATAGAAGAGTTTACCGCCTGCCAGATGCGGGCGTTTATTGCGATGGGGCAGCCGGAGCAGGCGATAGAACGGTATGAATCTTTTAAAGAGCGGATGATAAAAGAATTTGGGATGCCGCCGTCAGAACGAATTGAGCAGATCCACGCGTTGGCTTCCGGCGTCAGGGGAGACAACGGCGGGGATGAACAGGAGATTTTTAAGCTGGTGTGTGAAGGGAACGCCGCAAAGCAGGCTTTTTTCTGCAGTTTTGGGGTGTTTCAGAGTATTGTTGCGCTGGAACGGAGACACCTTGCGAGGACAGGGGCAAGAGCCACTCTGGTAATTGTCAGCTTAGGCGGCGGGGAGGCGCCTACTACGGATGTAAGGCGGTTAGAACGTATCCTGCAGGAAGGGCTTCGGATCGGCGATCCGGTGGCGAGGCTGTCGGCAGGTTCTTATATATTGATGCTGACAGGGACGGATGCGCAGGACGCCCAGATTGTCATAAACCGTCTGGACTGTAAATTTCATAAAACTTACCGGCATTCCAACGCCAGGCTTTCCTTCCGTACGTCTGCGCTGTGTCCGACGAAGGAAGAGTAGAAATTGTGATCCATGTTTTAAAAAAAATAACAGAAAGCTAACGTCAGCTTGCTATAGTAAAGCGGCAGAAGAAAAAAAGGCGGTGTTAATATGATGGTTCCAGGGAAGATGACTCCCTGTCAAAGCCGGGAAGCGGTCGTTACGGTATTGTCATACTGCAACGGTATAATGGACGGCTTTTTGCAGCACCCGCGGCTTGGCAGCCGGGAAAAATTCTGCAGCCTGTCCCAGATGCTGCTGCTTTTGGACAGTCTGATGGATTTGGAAGACTGCCCTAAAAATCCGCCGTCATTCATTTCTCCGGCATATGGCGATTCGGACAGCATCGCGGTTTTTCGTATCCAGATTCTGTTTCGGGAGCATTACACGTGGCAGGGCAGGCTGATTTGGCAGAATGAAGGCCAGGAAGCGGTATTTCGCAGCGGTATAGAATTAATTCGGCTGTTCGACGAGATTCTCGCGGAATAAGAGGAATAAAGAAACGGCAGACGTCAGATTACGGAGGATGGAGCATGAGCCAGGCAGAAAATAAAGAATTACGCAGATTAAAACGCAGGGAGCTTTTGCAGATGCTTCTGATACAGTGCGAAGAAACGGAACGGCTGCAGCAGGAAACGGACGAAATGCGGGCGCAGATGAAAACGGTTATGGAAAGCTACGGGCGCCTGAAAAAGAAGCTGGATATCAAAGATGAACGGCTGAATCAGAAAGATGCAAAGATCAGGGAACTTACCCTTGAAATAGAAGAACTAAAAACAGCAGGCCAAAGCGCGTTTGAAAGCGAGGGTACTGCCGCAGAAGCGGCCTATAGGCTCAGCGAGCTGATAGAGGAAGTCCAAAAAGCAGCCGAGCAGTATATGGCAAATATCAGAAAATACCCTTTTGGAACGGGAAGGACGGACAATGTCCGTAAGAGGCAGGGGGCGCCCGGCGCCGGGCAGGTGGTTCCAATGAGTTTTAGCCAGGCGGACAGGGAAAAGCGGCGAGCGGTATCCGGTGATTTCTATGGATAATGGAAAGCCCGAAAACGAAGAACTGAAAATCCCGCCCATAGAACTTTTGCGGGAAGAACTGGCCAGGGAAGAAGCTAGGTACAGCTTCCGGAAGACAGTCTGGAACATAATTGTGGCGCTGATTGTAGCGGCTGCGGTAACGGCGCTGATTGCAACCAGGCTTTTATTGTTAATTCGGATTAACGGAAACAGTATGAGTCCGGCTTTGCTGGACGGCGAAGTAGTTTTTATCCATCAGACCAAGGATGTAGAGGTCGGAGACATTCTGGGGTTTTATTATGGAGGAAGAATACTCCTAAAGCGGGCGGTGGCCGGCGGGGGAGATCAGATAGAAATAGACGGGGACGGCAATGTGTTTGTCAACGGCAGAATGCTGGAAGAACCTTATCTGGCGGCTAAGAGTCTGGGGAAATGCGAATTGGATTTTCCGTTTGAAGTGCCGGAAGGGATGTTTTTCGTGCTGGGAGACAACCGGGCCATATCGATAGACAGCCGGAACAAAACAATCGGCTGCGTGGAAAAAGAGCAGATTGTCGGCAGAGTAGCATTCAGGGCGTGGCCGTTTCGCCGCGTGGGAATTATCCGCTAGGAAGGTGAGAAGATGCAGAAACTTGTGAGAGAATATTTGGATGAGTTGAACAGGCGCCGGAAGAAAGGCCGGAAGATTTCGGTTGCAGTTATACTTCTGGCTGTGATTGTGATCAGCAGCGTCGCGGGCGTTCTGGCGCAGTACGGCGTAGCAATGACAGGCACGCCCAAGTGCGGCCTGCAGGAGCATGGGCATAGCAAGGACTGCTATACAAACGAACTGGCCTGTGGATTGGAAGAAGGAGAAGGCCACACCCATACGCAAAACTGCCAGCCTCAAGCCGAACTGGCCTGCGGCCAGGAAGAAGCCGCCGGGCATACCCACACAGAAGAGTGCAGTCCGCAGGCGGAACTGGCCTGCGGCCAGAAGGAGACGGAAGCGCAGGACGGTGAGGAAGGGCATACGCACACACAGGACTGCTACGCAGCGCCGGAAGGATTTGCCTGCGGCCAGGAAGAAGCGGAAGGTCATGCGCATACGGAAGGCTGCTATACTATACCGGAAGGTTACGTATGCGGTTTAGAGGAAACGGAAGGCCATACGCATAAGGACGAATGTTATAAGGAAAACCTCACCTGTGAAAAGCAGGAACATACGCATACAGATATTTGTTATACGGACGCTTCTGCAGACGTGGAAGATCCGGCCGCATGGGAAAACCAATATGCGGCGGTGGAATGGAAAGGAAACTGGGCGGAAGATCTTGCGGAAGCGGCGCGGATGCAGCTTGGATATCGGGAAAGCGCAAATAATTATGTCGTTGCCGAAGACGGCAGCCATAAGGGGTATACCCGGTACGGCCACTTTTCAGGCGATATGTACTGCAGCTGGGATGCGGCATTTGTCAATTTCTGCCTGCATTATGCCGGGATAGCGGCAAGCGGATGGTTCCCGCAGGAAGCCGATACGGCGAAATGGCAGGAGGAGTTTATTAAAATCCGGGAAGAAAACGCGGCGTTTTTTACCGCTCCTGCAGGTTATGAGCCGCAAATAGGGGATCTTGTATTTATGCAGAAGCAAAATGAAGAAACCCCAGGCCAGATGGCGGTTGTGGCGTCTTATAACAGCGAAGCGGGCGAAATCACCGTAATTGAAGGGAACAGCGCAAACGAGGTAAAGGAAAATGCGTACCAGGCCGCTGGAGAATATATTATAAGTTACCTAAAGACGTCGGAATTGGAAGAAGCGTACCGGCAAAGCGCAGAAAACCCGGAGGAACCGGCGGCAGAACCGGAAAAACCCAAAAAGAAAAATGCGGCTAAGGCCGGCGCTTCCCTTACGGACGACGGCGCGTATGTGAAGGAGATAACAGTTACAGATGTGATAGACGGTTCCGTGCCGTTTGATGAAGCCGACGGGCCGGGAAACGATGCCAATGAGAACAACAGGATTGTCAGGACGTTCGATTCGGTCAACTATAACTTCCAGGTCAGCATGGATCCATGGAGTGAAAGGGTAACCTACAGCGAGGCGCGTGTAAAACTTGAGTTTGTGCTCCCGTTGACAGAAGAAGAAGCCGTCTTTGACCAGACGGCAATGGGATGGATGGATACGGCGGCGGGCTATGAGCCTAAGCTTACCAAAGAAATACGGTCAATTGATGGAAACGATGTAGAGTGCCAGGTGCTGACATGTTATAAATACCTGCTTCCTTCGGAAGGTAACGACTCGGTTATTCCGGGTACGTTTGGCAATAATGTGACGGTTAATGTAAAATCTATGCAAAAAGGCAAATCGTTTGCGCCTGTGTTCAGCGCCGCTATGGAGCATGGGACATGGGAAGGGGAATGTACAAATCCGGAGCATCAAATGACGGATGGGGAAGGAAACCCCGCATATGAGAAGAAAACGGTTACGGCAGAGCCGGTTACGGTTACGGCTGCGCCCAAATATAATATCAAAATAGACGGAGAACATTCTTATCGGGATACATTTGATTTTTCTACCGGAAATGACGCGGCAGTGAATAAAGATAAAGGGCAGGTTACCGGGCGCATTATGAAAATGGGTATTACCATCCAGCTGTACAATGACAATGCGTCAAAGGGTTTAAAAGGAATCGAACTGCCATCGGGGCCGATTGAGTTTGATCTGGAATTATCCTCTAAATATGGCATTAACGCTCCGACGGAGGGGCATCAAGTTGGAGAAGAGGTACCTACAACCTCGGAATATATGCCTCTTTTGTGGAGTTACGGCGGAAACTGGTGGACGCCTTCCGGGGCTGCGAACGCTACTGACGGGCGTATTTTGTACGACGCTTCATCATGTTCTGCGTTTGCGCCGGGCTATGAAGGCGAGCTGCCGGCCAATTGTAACAAAAGCGGTACATGGAGCGTGACGGGACAGGAAGGGAATGTAGTCCATATAATAGTCGATGGTTATGAAATTGACTTGAACCATATGCCGACGCAGAATTTGAGCGGCGGAGATAACATATACGGGCCGGAAGTCGGCTGCTTTTCAGCCGGAGCTTTTTGGGTAGTACAGCCGTTTAATAAATTAGGGGAAGGCAGCGGCAACGAGGGGCCAAATTTTGATGTTGTAAAAGAGTACGGTTCCGGATTTTTTACTACAACGGCAGAAGTGAAAAACATGAAGGCCACAACGGTAAACGGCGAGACCGTGCAGGAAGGCGTAGACGGTTATCAGCAAATGCGGCAGAACGACGACGAGATTAACCGTACGCTTGAGTTGATCGTTGGAGGTTATATGCAAAACAGGGTCAGGTATGCGGACGGCGAGGATATCTGGCTTGGAGCAGGCGTTGAAAATAACACGGACGGCCGCGATTATGCGGCTGTTGGGTCGGAAATACACCTGATGGGAGGTTTTTCCTATACGGAAAAACAGGAACATGCAAACCAGCTTTATTGGGGAACCAATCTGACCAAGTTTTATGGAAGCGCCATAGAACTAAAGGAGGAAGAAATCATAACTTCCCTGACGGGAGGAGCCGAACTGGACGGCAGGACGGAGCCGGATCAGGAACATTGTTTTGCGTATTATGCGACAAAGCGGGACGGATCCGACTGGGCAAGCGATGACGAGCTGCAGAGAACATATGAAGACGATTTGGTTTTTTACAAGAATTTAAGCGATATTCCATCGGATCATATATGCGTCGGCATACTGTTCTGCTTTAAGGGGCCGGGGCCGGTCAGCTGGGGAGATCCTTATTACCGCGCTTTTCACAAAGCACAGGTCAGGGAAGACGCGGAATTGGCGGGGAACGCATTTATGCTGGCGTCTACTTCCCGTTTGTGGACAAAAGAGATGTTCCAAAAAGCGGGCATGGGTCTGGACGATATTCCGGATTGGTCAGACGACGCGACGACGCTGAAAGATTTTCCGGAGGATATGCATAAAAGCGCAAATATAGAGGGTTCCACTTTTTATCGGAAAGAAGTCTATCGGGAAGACGGAAGCGAAGATATAGAAGGAACGCACAATTCGGATTGGGAGCATTGGGGAGATACGCTGCTTGTTATTGGTTACAAGGCCAAGATTACGAAAAATCTGTTACAGGTAGATAACAATAACGAGGAAAAGAAAACGTTTAACCTGGATACGGATCAGAGAGTTGTGGATTTTAAACTTCAGCCTGAAACGAAATTCACAAAAACCGGGGCGTTTTCTCTGAAAGACAAAGTTACGATTGTAGATACCCTGCCAAAATATTTATCTTATAAGCCGGGCAGCGCATATTTTGGAGGCGAATACCATCAGACGTCGGACGACGGAGGAACGAAGGGCGAGATTACAGGCGGCGTCCTGACAGAACCGGCCGTCAAAGAAAATGAGGATGGCACGCAGACCCTGACGTGGGATATACCGGATGTGGAAATCGGAGAAGAAATGCCGGCAATCTATTATTCGGCGGATATTGGCTCCAAAAGCGATCCGGAGCAGGAGGTCCCGCCAAATGCTACGACGGGGCTGACCAATAAAGTATATATTACATCGGCATATGACAGGCGTAAACCGAGTATAGCAAACGGCAATTACGCCGAAGAAGGGATTTCGGTAGTCCGGGGAAACGCCAGTTCATTTGGTAAATATACGAAACAAAAGGTTGTAGACGAGGACGGCGAGATTGATTACGTCGTATATTTCAACAACAATGCGGCTCAGGCGAAGCAGTTTGCGATTATGGATACCATGCCTGCAAACGAGATAGCAGGAAGTAAATTTACCGGGACGTATCGTTTTGCGGAGTGGAGAATTGATACCGGCAAAAGCCAGTATCAGCCGGGCAGCATAAAAATTTATTATACTGCGGATAAGAAATATGAAAACCAGGTAATTAAAGACATCAGAGAAGAGACCGGAAAGAATGAAACAGAGATATTTGAAGGCGAGGGATGGACGGAGGCTTCCATTGCAAGCGACGGTACAATAGCGCTTCCGGAATTGACGGAAGGAGCCGATCATCCGGTGGCATGGGCTGTTGCCGGTGAACTGCAGGCTGGCCAGAGTATTTATGTGAATTTAAAGATAGAACTGGATCCGGGAGCGTCCGAACAGGGAAAAGAGAACACAAATTATTTTGTAAACCGTCTTTCCTGCGATACCACAACAACGATTGTAGAAAACCCAACCGTAAGGCGTATGTTAGAAGGGCTGACATGGATGGATTATGATCGTAACGGTATTCAGGACGAAGAGATAGAAGACCGGCTTTCGGGAATTAAGGTAGAATTGCTGAAACTGACAGAAGGAAACGATCCGGAGAGAGAAAAGTCCTACGAACCCGTTTGCTATCCCGGTACGGAAGATCCGATTGCGATTGAGACCGGGCAGCAGGTTAGCGTGCGGGCGGCAGGCAGTACGGATATCACATGGTATGATACGGATGTAAAACCGGAAGACGAAAAGGAACCGGAGAATATGTCGGAAATACAGGGCAGATATCGGTTTACGGATTTGCCGGCAGGGACGTTTGCTGTACGGTTTACGGATGGAACAGGATGCAGTATTTCAGAACTGCACGCAACGGAACCGGATTGCATACAAGATGATACCCGCGATTCAGACGGCATTCCGTTTATGAAAGAGGACGGCGCTACATTGGATCGGACAGTTATCTTTGCGATTGAAATGCCGTCAGCAGAGGAAATGAAGGTTGCGGTGTACGAATCAAAGTTCCACGACAGCGGATTTTATCCTGATACGGTACTTAAGATTTGTAAAACAGACGATCTGGGAAGCAGGAACTTAGCAGGCGCCGTATTTACCATAAAAGACGCCAAAGGAAAGCTGGTTTCCTTTGTATCGGACGATAAGAAAGAGGGATATTATACGGCATTCCAGCAGGCGGAAGAGGAAACGCCTTCTTTAGCGGATAAGTATTATATCGCTTTGGCGCAGGATCCCAGGTTTGTGCTTGGCATTGATGGAAGTGGAAATGGGGCTTTGCCCGTATTACAAAAAAGAAGCAAAGATGGAACGCAGCTTTTTGACGTTCAGAGCCTGGACGACGGTTCGGTAGGCTTTTATAAAGCAGAATGCGGTATGCATTTGGATTTAGACGGCGGAAGGCTGGAAAATAATGCCAAAATCCATTTTTGGTCAGGCGGCATAGGCGAGAATAAGAAATGGATTCTGTACGGAAATAACCAGGACGGTTCATCGTATCTTGTCCCTAAATCAGATACGTCTAATACGTACTGCATAGGCGCCAATGGGAACGGTATTTATCTGTACCAGCAAACGCATGCAAACGCAGAGAAGTGGATATTGGTTCCTGCCGGGAACAGCGTTGAAACACAGACGGATTTATCCGTAGCTTCAAACGGCAGGTTAGAGATTTATGATTTGATACCGGGTGATTACAGCATTACGGAAATAAAATCTCCCAACGGTTATTCCTTACTGAAAGAACCTGTAAGATTTACGATGGACAAAAAAGGCGGGATAACTTTAAACCAGGACAGCGGCGGCATGGCGGACATTATTTCAGGGGAAGGCAATGAAATGCAGCTGAAAATCCGGAACAGTAAACTGTACGAACTGCCCAGTACAGGAGGCAGCGGTATCTATTGGTATTCGATTGGCGGCATGCTGCTGATGATGGCGGGAGCGCTGATCTTATATAAAAATAAGTGCAGGGAGGTGCTGGAAAGTTAGAAGATGAAACGGCTTTTGGCGGTCCTCGCACCGCACGGAACCATGTGATTTGCACAGGAAACCTAAAAATCAAAATTTAAATGAAAAGGAGAACAAAGATGAAAAAAATGAAAAAATTGTTTGCAGTGTTATTGACACTTGCTATGATGCTGGGAATGTCGGCGACGGTATTCGCGGCTCCGCAAAATGAAGATTTGATTCCACGCCCGCAGGATACGGTAAACGTTACGATAAACGGCGTAGGAGAAGGCGCAGCAGTTACATTGTATAAAATTGTAAAGGCAGATTATGCGACAAACGATATGGGACTGACCGGTTATACGGCAGTTGAAGGCGTTGATTTGGCGTCGCTTGCAAACCAGCCGACAAGCCAAACGATCAACCAGATTGCAAACGGCCTTTTATCGGAGGCTGGGGCAGAGGGCCATATTGCAGCGTATGAAACAATCACAGACGGAACGGTTGTTAATGGCACTTATACAAAAGATGTAGCGGCCGGCGTTTACATTGCAATTATCAGTAAAGCGGCAGACGGCACGATTTATAATCCGATTCTTTTAACGGCAGCTTATGCGCCGGAAGGCGGCGAGAATAATGCAGCCAGCCAATTGGTAGGCGGAGCGGTTAGCACAGGCGATCACTATTTATGGGGAGCGACTGCAGTAGCTAAGAGTACAAAGCCGGGAATTGACAAAGAAATCACGGGCGGTACGACAGAGGATACGACGATGCCGGAGGATACAAGTAAAGCGACGGCTTCCATCGGCGATAAAATTGATTTCAAGGTTACGCCGACAGTACCGTCTTATCCGACAGACGCGGTAAATAAGACATTCTTTATTTCTGATAATATGGATAAAGGTTTAACGTTTGACTATGAAACGCTGGAAATTGCGATTTCCGGAAAAGAAGTGACCAAACGCGTGTCTGGTGATGTTACTGAATTTGTAATGGATGGAAAAGTGATTGCAAAATCAGTTAAAACAGAAAACGGCTTTAACCTTGCATTCCAGTATGATAATTTGATTTCAGACGCAACGACGGGTTCTATTTATACGCCGGTAGTAACATACAGCGCAATCGTAAATGAAAATGCAACAATCGGTATCAATCCGAACACCAATACGGCGGAACTGTTTTATGCAAATCAGCCGAACAAGGGCAGCAGTTACGATGATCCGAATGAAAAACCGGATCCGCAGAAAGATGAAACAATTTCAAAAGAAGAGGATAAGGAAACCGTTTATACTTACAGACTGGCATTTATGAAAACAGATGATGCCCAGACAGATCCTAAGCCTCTGGCAGGCGCTGTGTTCGGAATTTATGACGAAGCCGGCAATCTGGTAGATGTCGTTACAACCAACGAGAAGGGTTATGCCGAGTCTACCAATGTAAAAGCGGGTACGTATACCGTAAAGGAACTTGTTGCACCGGATGGATATACATTAAATACAACGGAATATAAAATTACAGCAAGCTGGGCAATGGCTACAACTGTAGTAACAGGAACGGTAACAAATTGTGAATATACCAGTGAGCAGAATGAAAGCCTTGACGGAGTACAGGTAGGTTGGTTAAAAGGCAATCAGTTTTATGCAATGGACGAATTTACAGGGGAAGAAGAAGGCGTTGTAAAAGCATATGTAAAAAAGACGTCTACAACATCTACAAGTATGACCGAAGTAGTTGAAAACAAAGAGGGCGCAGGCGTCAGCATGATGAAGGAGGCAATTCCGAATACCAAACTGACGAACCTTCCGTCAACCGGTGGTATCGGTACAACTATCTTTACAATCGGCGGATGCTTAATCATGGTAGTTGCAGCAGGATTATTCTTCGCAAGCCGTAGGAAATCTGCAAAATAATATAACACAGTAACCTATTATATTCCGGGGCAGCTTTTGCCCCGGAATAACAGAAAAATGCAAAGTATACAACATCAAGGAGAGTCCGGATGAAAAAGAATGCAAGCAAAATCTTCATAGCCATATTATTTTTAGCCGGCTTCTCCCTGCTGCTGTATCCGTTCGTGGCGAACGAGTGGAATAATTACAGGCAGAAACGGCTGATCAGCGATTTTGACCATGTGGTTGCCGAAAAAGAGGCGGCGGGTGAAATCGATTATCTGGCGGAACAAGAAGCTGCCATGGGATATAACCGGAGCCTTTTACCAAGCATCCTGCCGGACGCTTTTGCGAAAGCGGAAACCGAAGAAGGAAACGGCGCGTATACATCCTGTTTAAATATTGCGGGCAACGGCGTAATGGGCACGGTGGAGATTCCCAAAATTAACATTAAGCTTCCGATTTTCCATACGACAGACGAAGAAGTGTTAGAAATGGCGGCTGGCCATCTGGAAGGAAGTTCTCTTCCGGTCGGAGGGGAAAATACCCATGCGGTAATATCGGCGCACCGGGGGCTGCCAAGCGCGGCGTTGTTTACGGATTTGGATAAGCTGGAAGAAACGGATCATTTCCTGATACACGTTTTAAACGATACGCTTTGTTATGAAGTAGATAAGATTTCAGTGGTGAAGCCGGAAGATACGCATGCCCTTGAAGTGGAAGAAGGCCAGGATCTGGTGACGCTTTTAACCTGTACGCCGTACGGCGTAAACAGCCACCGGATGCTTGTACGCGGCCACAGGGTGCCGTATGAAAAAGAATTGCTGGCGGATGAAAAGATACCGCTTGGCAGCATGAGCCTGCATACGAATTACCTGCTTTGGGTGATTGTAGGGGTTTTCATAACCGCGGCGTTTAGTTTTGTTTTGTATAAGAGAGAAAGAAGGCTGGCAGCAAAAGCCTGCCGTAAGGAGGAGTAAGCCATGTGGAGAAAACTGTCCACGGTCTTATTCGGGCTTCTGTTTCTTGTGGGATTTGGAATCCTTGCCTATCCTACGGTTTCGGATCAGTGGAATACGTACCGGCAGTCAAAACTGATTTCCGGATATGATACGGTAATACAGGAAATGGAACAGGAGGATTTTGAAGAGATATGGGAAGCGGCCGAGCGCTATAACCAGACGTTTGAGCAAAACAGCATACTTTCGGATGTTTTTGGCATTGACGGCCAGGAGGATATCCGGAATACGGAATACTGGAAGGTGCTGAATATAACCGGAGACGGCATTATGGGATATCTGACGATTCCCAAAATCAACGTGAAACTGTCGGTCTATCACGGGACTTCCGATGCCGTGCTTGACACGGGCGTAGGGCATTTGAACGGCACGAAGCTCCCGATTGGAGGAAAAGGGACGCACAGCGTCTTGTCGGGGCACCGCGGCTTGCCCAGCGCAAAGCTTTTTACCGATCTGGATCAGCTTTTGAAAGGCGATCGGTTTTATCTGCATATTTTAAACGAGGATATGGCATATGAAGTGGATCGCATCCTTCCGATGGTGGATAAGGACGATTACGATGCACTCGAAGAGGCGCTTAAAATAGAAGGGGGCCAGGATTATGTCACATTGTTTACCTGCACGCCTTATGGGGTAAACAGCCACCGTCTCCTGGTTCGCGGGCACAGAGTCCCGTATGACGGAGAACTGGAATCTACGCCTGTGGAATCTATGGTACAGGCAATTCAGAATTACTATATGCTGTATCTGCTGTTTGGGCTCGGCGTGACGGCGGTTATCATACTTTTGATGCGCCGCATAATGGGCAGAAAAAAGAAACGGCAACCCAAAGGAAAGGACTGTGAGGAGGGAAAGAGTTGAAGATAAGAAAACGATTAAAATGGAAATGTGTGCTGGCTCTGGCGGTATTACTGACGCTGCCCTGCCTGGGCCTGATACAGACAAGGGCGGCAAAGGGCATTGACCTAAACCGGGAATGCAGTCTGACAGTATCTGTGGAAATCGGTTCGGATGCCGGGGGAAACGACGCATATTTGGAAGATTTTAATAAGATGGAGATTCCGGTGTCCGTATATTTGGTGGCAAATGTGGATGCAACAGGCCAGCGTTTTACGCCCCAGGCAGCGTTTCAGGAAATGAATTTTGATAAAATTAACGGCAGCCCGGACAAGGTGACAGCCGACGACTGGCGTACGCTTGCAGGGCAGGCCGAAAAGCTGCGCGGCGAGTTTGGGGCAGAGGCTTCCGGAACGGCTGTAGTCCGGATGGAAGAAGGAAACGAGGCTGCTTCCGGTAAAATTACCGGTTTAAAACCAGGGCTTTATCTGGTTGCAGCGGACGCGGTATACAATCCGGATTATACAACAGAATACCAGTTTACGCCGTACCTTACCGCACTGCCTGGCAGCGAATATACCCAGGAGGGGACGGGGAGCGACGAATGGGTTTATGATACGGTAATCGGTTTGAAAGCAGACGCTGTACCGCAGTACGGAAAATTGAATATTACGAAGATTTTAAAAGAGTTTAATGAAACGCTGGGGCGGACGACATTTGTATTCCATATTGTCGGCGTTGATCGTTATGGAGCGACGCAGTATGAGGAAGTGGAAAGCATGACGTTTACTGCCGCAGGGAGCAATACCATTACGCTGGAACATATTCCGGCCGGCCTGACGGTAACGGTGACAGAAATTTATTCCGGCGCAAGTTATGTGGTGGAAGGAAAGGATTCGGACACCGCCCTGATATGGTCCGGCGCTGCGGTAAGCGCCGGCGTTTCCGGAGAAGCGTCGGTGACATTTACGAACCGTTATGACGGCGGGAACCGCGGCGGCTATGGCGTTACGAATCGTTTTGAATCCGACGGGAACGGCGGATGGACTTGGGAAAACCCGACAGCTTTGGCCGGGGAATAGAAAGGAGCTGCGACAGGAATGAAGAGGATGGGAAGCTATAAAAAGGTATTTGCAATGTCGGCCGCGGCTCTTGGCATGTTGGCAGTACTGACAATAGATAGTGCGTCGGCTTATTTTACGACGTATGTATCCGCGGGAGGCAGCCAGACCGTGCATTTGGGATCGCAGACGGAAATCCATGAAGATGTGACGAATATGACCAAACATATCTCCATTACAAATACGTCCCCGATAAACGATTGTTATGTCAGAGTAAAAGTATTCCACGGAGGGCAGCTGCAGGTTACCTTAACAGACGCAAGTGAAAGCGGCGGTCTGTGGACTTATTCGGAAGCAGACGGGTACTGGTATTACGGGCCGATTTTGGCGGCAGGGGCAAGTACCGAAATTTTAGATGCAAAAATCGGCGGCCTGCCGGAAGATTTTGACAGGGACAGCTTTAATGTCGTCGTTATTCAGGAATGTACGCCGGTTATCTATGATGAAGCAGGTAATCCCACCGCAGACTGGAATACGGTTTATACGGATTATCAGGACTCTGCTTTCGGACAGGGAGAGGGGGACGGCAGATCATGAGAAAAAGAAAAGTGACATATCTGCTGTTTGCACTTGCAGCGCTGCTGCTTTTGGGAAGTACGGTCGGAAGTACCCGCGCGGCGCTGACGTATTACAGCGAAAATTATATAGCCAAAATTACTGTGGATCAGATTGGGGTAAGCCTTTTGGAAAACGGTGAAATTGTAAGCAGCCGGGATTATGCTGAGGATGGATGGCGGATACGTTCCAACAAAGGCGACGGTTCCGTAAACGGCGCGTTGCTTACAAACATGCTGGGAGAAAATGAAAAGCTGGCGTTAAATAAAAAGTATGACGAAAAACTGACGGTGAAAAACAGCGGGACTATTGACGAATATGTCAGAGTGCGTATATACAGATACTGGATGAAGGACGGAAAAAAAGTAACCGTTCTTTCGCCGGATTTGATTGATTTAAATCTGGTAAATACGGGCCGCTGGATAAAGAACCCGAATGAAACGGCAGAATGCATGGAGTTGTTTTACAAGGGGATCCTGCGATCCGGAAAAGAAACAGAAGCTTTTGCGGATACAATACGGGTGGACGGGAAAGTGGCTGCCGAAGCAAAAGTGGAAACAAACGGAAGCGCCATTACCACCACTTATAAATACGATGGCGTAGAGTTTCATGTAGACGTAGAAGTAGACGCAGTGCAGACGCACAACGCGCAGGATGCAATCAAAAGCGCATGGGGCGTGGACGCGTCCGATCTTGGGATTTTGTAAAGGGGGAGCAGGATAATGAAGAAAAAAATAATTGTATTTTGTCTGGCTGCGGCTCTGGTTTCCACCCTTACATCTCATATTACAGCGATGGCGGAAGACAGGAAAGGGGCGTCTGGATGGCAGGTATCGTTCGACGGCAAAAAGATGGAAAGCAATTTTTCGTCTGCCGATATGAGCGACGAAGCCAACTCTATGCAGCCGGGAGACTCCGTGGAACTGACGGTTACGATTAAAAATACGTTTAACGGCACGGCAGACTGGTATATGAAAAACCAGGTGCTCGAGGCGCTCGAGGACGCCGGGGATGCGGCGGGCGGCGCATATGATTATCTTTTGACTTATACGGATACAAAAGGAGAGGTCACAACGCTTTATTCCAGCGAAAAGTTCGGCGGCGACGGAAAAATTAACGGAGTGGGGCTTCACGGCGCGACCAAAACCCTGGACGATTATTTTTATCTGGAACGCCTTGGGGACGGCGCGTCGGGAAAAGTGATGCTGAAAGTAGCCTTAGACGGTGAAACTCTGGTGAATGATTATCAGAATACGCTTGCAAGGCTGCAGATGGATTTTGCAACGGAGTTAGTGCAGGCCGGCACGCAGACGCCAGGCCAGCAGCCCGGGCAGAATCCGGATACGTCCGGCGGCAGGCGGGACGTTGTAAAAACCGGGGATGAAACACAGATTATGCTGTATGTTGCGCTGATGTTTGTGTCAGGGCTGGTGCTTTTTATCGTTGTGATCATTCGTTTCCGGCGCGAACAGGAAGAAGCTTTGTCACTTGAAACAGGCAGAAGGAGGAGATAGCAGCATGAAATTCTGGAAATTTATACGTGTAAGCCTTCTGATTTTTTCTGTTATAATGATGGTAAACACCCAGGCGGCCTATGCGGCGGAGCAGGAATATACGTATACGGTAAGGCTCTACGCAGGCAACCAGGGTAAGCTTACAAAAGAAGGCATTGAAGTCAGTTCTGACTCTGCAGCGGTGTCTTCTAAAAAAGACCACATCGAAGTAAGCGGCCTGAAATACGGCGATACAGTCTATATCAGGCCGCAGGATGCGGCGGATCCGACAGACGAAAGATATTATGTAAAAGGAGTCCGTCGTTCCGGACGGGATAATTCCGAAGCGGAAGCCCCGACTTTTCATGTGGCATGCGACAGAGATTATGTCGTAGCGTATGGCGTCAGCGGCGAAATGGTGGAATATACGGTGAATTATGTAGATGTAAACGGAACAACGCTGATGAAAAGCGATACGTATTATGGTAACATAGGCGAAAGGCAGTATGTATCCTCGCGTTATATCGCCGGATACCAGCCCCAGGCATTAAATATGGTAAAAACACTTTCCCAGAATGCTTCGGAAAATGTATTTACGTTCCGGTATACGCAGATTACGGCTCCTGCGCCCACAGCGCCCGCTCCGGCTCCTGCAGCCCCGCAGTCTCCTTCCGGTGCGGCTCCGGCTGCCGGGACGACAGGCGAAACGGCGGGCAGACGCGGCTGCGCCGCCTGCTGACGCCGGAGCAGCGGATGCAGACCAGGGGGTAGCTCTGCCGGATGATGAAGTTCCGATGGGAGGCAATGCCCAGGCGCTGCCGGATGATGAAGTTCCTCTGGATCAGCAGATGTTAGAAGACCTGGACGACGGCGAAATACCGCTTGCAAATATTAAAAAAGAACAGCCTACTATTGTAGGGAATCTTCCGATTTATCTCGGAATCGGCGCAGCGGCAGCCTTTACGTTAATCGGAGCAATTATTTACCTGAAAAAAAAGCATAAGGCTATAACTGTAAAAAATCAAAACGGGAACGGCAGGCCAACCGGAAGCGGTAAATAAGATATGGCGAAAAAGAATAAAAAAAAGAAAAGCGCCTTTGCTAAGATCTGCAGTATTACAGGGACGGGAATGATATTAATTGTCATTGCCCTGTGTTCCCTTCTGGTTCTGCCGGGAATATTCGGATATTATATGTATCATGTGCTAAGCGGCAGCATGGAACCCCAAATGCCGGTAGGAAGCCTGATTTATGTCCATAAGGAGGCGCCCGAGGAAATCGGAGAACAGGATATTATTGCATTTTTCAGTTCCTTAGAGGATTCGGGTATTATTACGCATCGTGTAATAAAGAATAATATTGTATCCGGTACTTTTATTACAAAAGGGGACGCGAATGAAAAAGAAGATACCATGCCGGTACCATATGATAATTTTATTGGCAGAGTGGTATTAATTATTCCTTATGTCGGGAAAGCCCTTACGGCGCTGACGTCTTTCTATGGGAAGATAGCGGCCGCGTGTATTGTCGCGTTGGGAGTGATATTGAATCTGGCGGGTTCGCGCCAGGAAACAGAAGATTGATAAATATGGACTAAAAATGGGCTGTCGGGAAATGACAGCCCATTTTCTTAATCTGGTTGGAAATGGTTTTAACTTGCTTCCTTTGGCCAAAAGAGCGGGCCGTACGGTTTACTGCCCGTACTGTTTGAGGAATGCGAGAGCGTTTTCAAAAGAAAGCCCGGCTTTTTCCTGAAGGCGTTTGAGGATTGCATCGTTGTCCAAGCCATCCTCGCGTCCGATTTCCACAATTATCTGTGCCCGGCCCTGGCTAATGCCCTGGCTGATGCCAAGCTGTATTAATTTTTCTGATTCTGTTTCGATTACAGTTCCGCCCATAATATTCACCAGCCTTTCTTCGTGTTGGTTCCCATTGGTAATATGTGTAATAATAGTATTGACAAACCCCATCAGATCAATAAGTTCAGAATCCGTCAATTCATTTTCCTGATGAAGCCGGATCATTTCATCCCGGAAAAAAACCAGATCCGAAACCGCATGATCTATATTGCACCCGGATACGATATCCTTTTCGTACCGTGCAATGTAAAATGGAATGTAAGGGAACAGCCGCTTCTTAACAATGTATTCTTTTGTAAAGGTTTCCAGAATAATGTTGTCGGCGTTGTAGTCTACTGTCTGCCCGTCCGGAAAAGAAAAGGTTATAGAAGTGGTTTTTGGCTTGTGTTTGCATTTCATGGTCTTAAAGACGTTGTCATAATCGGGGGTGTTTTTGGGCATGTTTGTTCCTTTCATTCCGGATTTCGTTTTCATTACAGTCCCGCCCATGTAATCTGCACCGGATTTTCTAACTTTTATTATATCGCCGGAAGTCTTTTTTACAACGGCAGATTTCCGGATTGTATAAAACGTGCGTTATTGTCCTGTAAAAAAATTTGTTTAAAAATGGAAATCTACATTAGAAAACAGGTTTTGCTTGATATAAATATCGGTTTTGGCTTTCGGCGCGGAACGGAATGGTGTTTTGAGAGGACGCACAAATCCGTCGGATTGCGTATTCCGGTTTTTTTTGCCGGGATTTCGTTCTTTCTCTGCAGCTTCACGAAGCTCTTTTGAGGCGTCCGCCAGAAAATTGAATCCGGCGCCGTTTAATTTGGCCGCTTTTTTTTCGAGTTTTTCCAGTTCTTTGAGTTTGGAACTGGCGTCTTTGCCGCGGGCTTCGTCTTGTTCGATTTCTCCCTGCAGGATACGGACTTTGCTTTTGAGCTCTGCGGCTAATTTTTTGTGCGTACCTGCATGGTTTATGGCGGATTCTGCGGCAATCAGCGCCTTTGTCCCGGTCTGCGGGGGTTTTCTGGTTTCGGTTTTTGGGTCGGCTGGCTTGGCGTTCGAACCCGTTTTATCTTCGTTCTCTGCGGGAACGGAGTTTTTTTTCTGTTCCTGCTGGCTGCGCTGAAGTTCGATCTGGCGTTTGCGGAGTTCTTTATTTAATTCGGTCAGTTTTTTCTGAATTTGCTGCCGTTTCTTTTCTTTTTCCTCTTCATTGAGCCCGTTGCTGGCGGCCAGTTCTTTTAAGCGGTTTTTGGCTTCCGTAATTTGGTTTTGTACTTCTTTGCCTTTCGAGTCCATATGCAAATTCGTGTTTTGGCGTTCCAAATCGGAATATCTTTTATCAGTGTTGTTGATTTTCATGTGGTTCCCTCCCGTTCGTGTTACATCCGTGTAAATATATTATAGTTTATTTCGGCATTTTTGCTAATTTTATAAAGGTTTTCGTGAAAAAAACCGTGAAATTGTTGTCGGTACGGCACAATGCTGCCGTTGCTTTTCCTTCTGAATACAAATATAATAAGATATGGAAAGATATTTGGAACGCATCGGGCGGACAATGGGGAGGGGAATTTGAAATGGAAGCAATTGAAACAAAACGGCTGACAAAAAATTACGGCAGGCGCCGCGGTATTACAGAATTAAACTTGTGTGTGAAAGAAGGAGATTTTTACGGATTTATCGGGCCGAATGGGGCGGGTAAAAGTACAACAATCCGTACGCTTTTGGGATTTTTGTCCCCGTCCGGCGGGCAGGCGCAAATATTCGGGATGGATATCGTAAAAGAAAAAACGCAGATTCTTTCCGGAATCGGCTATCTGCCTTCGGAAACGATGTTTTACGGGGGGCTTAAAGTGCGCGATATTCTGCGTTTTTCGGCCGATTTGAGAAAACAGGACTGCAGGAAGGAAGCCGCGCTGTTGTGCGAACGGTTAGAACTGGACGTTTCGCGGAAAATCGACGAATTGTCCTTTGGAAACCGCAAAAAAGTTGGAATTGTCTGCGCTCTGCAGCATAAGCCGCGCCTGTACGTGCTTGACGAACCGACAAGCGGTTTGGATCCGCTGATGCAGCGGGAATTTTATACGATATTAAAAGAACGGAACCAGGAAGGCGCGACTGTGTTTTTGTCGTCACATGTGCTTTCGGAAGTGCAGCGGTATTGCAGCCACGCGGCAATTATCCGCGAGGGCAGGCTGCTTGCAGCGGATCGTGTGGAACGCTTAGGACATACCGGGGCGAAGCGGGTGACGTTATGCGGTGTGACAAAACCTCCTGCGCTGGATGGGATAAAGGATATAAAAGAAGGAAGCGGAACCGTCAGCTTTCTCTACAGCGGAACGCCGGGGCGTCTTTTAAAAGCGCTTTCGGAGATGGAACTTACGGACGTTACGGTTGCGGAGCCGGATATGGAAGAAGTTTTTATGCATTATTACGGGGAAAGAAGGGATGTATTATGATGGCCATATGGAAACATGAATTAAAAACGGGAAAGCTGTCTTTGTGCATTTGGTCGTTCGCAATTGCTTTTTTGCTGGCAGTTTGCGTATTGATATATCCGGAAATGGAAGGGCAGATGGGGCAGATTAGCGAAACGTTTTCCCAAATGGGCGGTTTTTCGCAGGCATTTGGGATGGATAAGCTGAATTTTGGGGAGTTTATCGGTTTTTTTTGTGTGGAATGCGGGAATGTGCTGGGGCTTGGCGGCGCGTTATTTGCGGCTCTTACCGGGATAGGTGTGTTATCTAAGGAAGAAAAGGATCATACGGTGGAATTTTTACTGGCGCACCCGGTCAAAAGAAGCGGGGTTGTTGCGCAAAAGCTGTGCGCTGTGTTTGTGCAGGTGTTTTTTCTGAACCTGATCAACGTATGCGTAACGGTGGGGTGCGTTGCCGTCATTGGCGAGTCGCCCGATTGGGAAAAAATGGCGCTTTTGTTTTTGGCTTATTTTATTATGCAGGTAGAAGTAGCTTCTATTTGTTTTGGACTGTCCGCATTTTTGCACAGGGGCGGGACGGGCCTGGGGCTTGGGATAGCGGCTGTCTTTTATTTTTTGAATATTATTGCAAATCTGACCGAAAAAGTGCGGTTTTTAAAGTATATTACGCCGTTTGGGTATACGGAAGGTGCAGAGATTATCAGAACAGGAACGATAGAGGGCAAATATGCGGCCGTCGGGACGCTGTTTGCAGTGGTAAGCATCTGCGCTGCATTTTGGAAATATACTAAAAAAGATATTTGCTGATATTAGCTTATGAGAATTTTGAGGAGAATGCGTTATGTTTGAGGAATTTTACAGAGAAGCGCTGCCTTTCTGGGAGCAAATCACGGACGGCGACCGGGAATGCCTGCTTCGGCATTCTTATACGGCGTCATACAAAAAGGGGATGAATATCCATGACGGTAACGACTGCTCCGGCGTTATTTTTGTCCGTTCGGGTTGTTTAAGGCTTTCGATGATGTCCGAAGAAGGCAAAGAAATTACGCTTTACCGCCTGTACAAAGGCGATATGTGTATGCTGTCGGCTTCCTGCGTGCTTTCGGCCATTACGTTTGACGTACTGTTGGACGCCGAGGAGGACAGCGAATGTTATGTGATTGGCGGGCCTGCATTTGCAGCGGTTTCAGAGCACTGCCCGCAAGTAAAGATATTCTCCCTTGAAACGGCGGTCAGCCGGTTTTCCGATGTGATGTGGGTGATGCAGCAGATTTTGTTTATGAGCATGGACAAACGGCTTGCTATTTTTTTGTCGGATGAATCGGCGCGGATAAATTCTGATACGATAACGCTGACTCACGGACAGATTGCCCGATATATGGGATCTGCCCGCGAGGTGGTGTCGCGTATGCTGAAATATTTTGCAGGGGAAGGGATCGTAGCGGTTTCCCGGGGCGGGATCAAAATACTCGATAGAAAACGCCTCCGCGAACTGTCCCTTTAAAGTAGCTACTTAAGCATGGCAAGGATTTCTGTTTTTGGTTTTGCGCCGACCGACTGGTTTACAACCTTGCCGCCTTTCATTACGGCAAGCATAGGGATACTCATCACGCCGAATGCCTGCGCCAGTTCGGGTTCGCTGTCTACATTGATCTTGCCTACCAGATATTGCGGGTTTTCCTCTGCAATTTCGTCTACCAGGGGAGAAACCATACGGCAGGGGCCGCACCAATCGGCGTAAAAGTCGAGAAGAACGGGTTTTTCACTTGTTGTTACAGATTCAAAATTATTTTTGTTGATTTTAAGTACGGACATAATCGTTTCCTTCCTTTAAAATTATTTTTGTTGATTTTAAGTACGGACATAATCGTTTCCTTCCTTTCTGAATTGAAATTATATTTTCTGTGAAGAGGCTGCGTGTTTTGCTTTGCAAATCAGCTGCGTCATGGTTCCCATCGGGCAGTAAACGCACCAGGAACGGGGTTTAAATAAAATCATGGTGATAAAACCTAAAATTGTGGAGGTAAGCATTACGCTGTAAAATCCGAATGCAAACTGCGCCACCCCGGCTGAACATAACGTGCCGTGATAAGCAAAGCGCCAGGGAACCCGAAACGTCCAGAGCAGCGTTACCGCTGTCCGAAGGTCTTTTGCGCCTGCAAATACCATGCCGGTGACAAAAAGCATCTGAAAAAACATGATAAAGAAAAAGATCAAAAAACCATATCGAAAATATCCGGAACGCATCCATTTTGGAATGTCTTTTTTTCGGGATAACCCGAATCTGCCCCCGACTAAGGAAAATAACTGCCCTCTGCCGCAGTATTTATTGCAGTAGGCTTTATTTCCGTTCAGCACAGAAATGCCAAGCGGCAGGAAAAAGCAGATAAGCCCGAGCCAAGCAAACAAGATATTGAAAAATCCCAAAATTAAGTAAGCCAGGGAAAAGATCCAAAGGAAGTCATACCATTTCTTTGTCTGTTTCATGTGTTTACCACCTCCAGTGTAATTATGCTTGCGGGGCATTCTCTGGCGCATAGCCCGCATCCGACGCAAAGCGCCGGGTTAATTTCGGCGTATATGCCCGTTGGAACGGTAATGGCTCCTTTCGGACAAACTTTAACGCAGCATCCGCAAGATACGCATTCTTTTTTATTGACGGCGGCTTTTCTTTTTGGCATAGTCGAATTTCCTCCTGTTTTTGTTTGGTCTTCTTTAGTATATAGGAAGAGTTCGCTGCGTTCAGTGACAAAGTCACAAACTTTTTTGATAAATGTTGCATTTTTGCAATTAATTTGTTATAATAATTTCGTTATTTAAATCGATAAAGTGTAAAAGGAGCAATGATACATGGATGAATTAGGTCAATTGCAGTCGGAGATTTCCGGGCAAAAAGCCGGCGGTCTTTTGGGCAATATATTTTTAATCGGATTTATGGGCAGCGGCAAATCCACAGTATCCGCCTGTTTAAGCGAGGTATTCTCTATAGAAGCAATCGAGATGGATCAGCTGATAGCAAAGCGTGAAGGCAAAAGTATCCCCGATATTTTTGCACAGCATGGGGAAGCATATTTCCGTGGCCTTGAAACAAAGCTTCTGGATGAACTGAGCGAGAAGCGGGGCGTAGTGGTTTCCTGCGGCGGCGGCGTCCCGATGCGGGAGGAGAATGTTATAAAAATGAAGAAAAACGGCCTAGTGGTCCTGTTGCGCGCTTCGCCGCAAACAATATTAGAGCGGGTGAGGAATAGCCATGACCGCCCGCTTTTAGAGGGGCATAAAGACGTCTCCTATATTTCGGGACTGATGGAACAGCGGCGGGAAAAATACGAAGCGGCGGCAGATATAACGGTTTCGGCAGACGGCAGGACGGTGCGTGAGATTTGTACGGAGCTTGTAAAAAAGATTTTGGAAATGCGGATATAATATAAGGAAAGAAGGAGATTAAAATGGCAGAACGAATTACGGGACATACGGAATTGATAGGATTGTTTGCATATCCAATCCGGCACTCCGGATCGCCGGCAATGCACAATGAGGCGTTTGCCTGGCTGGGGCTGGATTATGCATACCTGGCGTTTGAGGTGGACAACGATACGCTTGAGGACGCAATAAAAGGGCTTCGCGCGCTCAAAATGGTTGGCGCAAATATTTCCATGCCCAATAAAATACAGGTATGCAAATATATGGACAAGCTTTCGCTTGCAGCTGAACTTTGCGGCGCAGTCAATACAATTGTAAACGAAAACGGCGTGCTGACCGGGCATATTACGGATGGGACGGGTTTTATGAGGGCGTTAAACGATAATAGGATTGACGTTATCGGCAAAAAGATGACGATGGTAGGTTCCGGCGGGGCGGCTTCTGCAATCCAGGTACAGGCGGCGCTGGACGGCGTGGCAGAAATTTCCGTGTTTAATATCCGGGATAAATTCTGGGACAAGGCCGAGGCCATGGTAAAGAAAATCAACGATAAGACGGATTGTAAAGTGACGCTGTATGATTTGGCCGATCTGGATAAATTGAAGTCAGAAATGGCGGATTCGTATCTGTTTACAAATGCTACCGGCGTCGGCATGAAACCGATGGAAGGGCAGACGTATATTCCGGACGCGTCATTTTTTAGACCGGAGTTGATTGTAGCGGATATCATCTACGCTCCGGCAGAGACAAAGCTGTTAAGCATGGCGAAAGAGGCCGGATGCAAAACAATGAACGGAATGGGGATGCTTATGTTCCAGGGGGCGGCGTCGTTTGAACTTTGGACGGGAAAAGAAATGCCCATTGCGCATATGAAGGAGGTACTGGGGATTTAGGGTCTAAATCCCCTTCATTACCCTCAGAGAACGAAGGGATATCGAAAAAAGACAGAGAACGGAGGATGGAGTATGACAGTGAAACCTGTAAAAGTGAGAAATCTGACAATCGGGGAAGGAATACCCAAAATATGTGTGCCGCTTGTAGGGGAATCGAAAGAACAGATTTTGGAAGAAGCGCAGGCGCTTTCCGGTACGTCTGCCGATTTTGTGGAATGGCGCGCAGACTGCTTTGCGGGTGTGTCCGATATGGAGCAGGTAAAAGAAGTTCTTAAGATGCTTCGGACAGAATTAAACGATCTGCCGCTTTTGTTTACATTCCGTACAGCTTCTGAAGGCGGCAAAAGCCGATTGGAGCCGGAAGCGCATACTGCTTTGCTTGAGGAAGTAGTTCAGGCAGGCTGCGCAGATTTGGTTGACATAGAATTGATGTTTGGAAAGGATCGCGTGAAAAAACTGGTTGCGGCGGCGCATAACGCAGGGCTTAAAGTGATAATATCGAACCATATATTAAAAGACATGCCTTCAAAATCGGGACTGATACAGAAGATGTTTGAGATGCAGGAGTTAAACGCGGACATCCTTAAAATTGCGGTCCTGCCGCAGATGAGAAAAGACGTCATAACATTGCTTGCGGCCGTGGAGGAAATGAACACAAAATATGCGTCCCGGCCGATTATCGGAATTGCAATGGCAGAAATGGGTTCCGTCAGCCGCCTGTGCGGAGAAGCATTCGGCTCGGCAGTTACCTTTGGCGTGGTAAAAAATGCAAGCGCGCCCGGACAGATAGAAGCAGATGCGCTTTCTGTGGTCCTCCATACTGTCCATAAGACTTTAATCAAAGAAAAATAAAAAAATACTTGCAATTTCAAGAAGAATCCGGTATACTGTAAAAGCTGTGGCATGATAGCGATGAAACGTGAGGTTGCTGCCGATATGGCAGGTTTTCCGTGGAGCGAATGTCAAGTTAG
>OFFF01000448.1_pt1 | contig 31767 bp, 27 predicted proteins | sample 1521301 | NCBI WGS metagenome assembly OFFF01 (sample SAMEA3504101, study PRJEB24116) | mouse gut metagenome | biome: mouse gut; feature: mouse-associated habitat; material: faeces | place: Denmark | collected 2011
CACTTGCTGCAAAGTCCGTACGAGCACGTCAATTTAGCCAAGAAAGAATCTGCCCATCGTCTGACAGTCAAATAAGCCTGCCAGCGGGATTTTTCTGTTGCCGGCGGAGTAATGGCATAGTTCTGCGTATGTATTTTTCGTACTTCTTTTCTTAAATTTGGCATAATTGTTTTCAACATACTGCCTGTGTCAATTATACTGAATTTTTCATATTCGCTCCATAAAGAAATCAAACTATGTTCCATATACCGCTACCTACAAAACAACATATTAAATCCTTTTAGCACCCCACTGTTTTTCAAAATCCTCTAAAGTAAGTGTATTTTCGACATTTGCTATATTTTTTATTTCTTCCACATCATCAGCGATTCTTGCAGTGTCACAAAAAAGATACCTGATCTGCTATACCGCACTGCTGGTATACCGACTTTTGGAAGTTATGCTTGATGACCAGAAAACACATGTCACACCGGGCAATTAGCCGAAATATACAACATTTTTTAGAATATCAAAAGCCGGGATTTCCTTATTTTGCAAGGAATTCCGGCTTCATTAGCTATTTTAAGTATGATGTAATATTATATAGAAAGCGATAATATCAATCTGCATATAATAACGGCATACTACCCAAGTATTGAAGAATGGGAGTCGGACTTTAAAACGAGAAAGGGGCGTTGATGCTCAAAAAACAGTCCTATCTTGCGCTCTTCATAGTGCTCATTCAGCCAATAACTCTTCATAACTCACATTCAGTACTTTTGCGAAGGCCTTCAGTTCAATATCTGTAATAAACCTGGCCCCGCATTCGATGCGCTGTATGGCGTTTTTATCCAATTCAATTCCCTCTAATTGCATCTTGACGGACAGCAGCCTCTGGGATACTTTGGGATGTAATGCCTTTCGGATGCGGGCGATATTAGTGCCAGATATGTTATTTTTCCCCGATGCAGCCCTGTTTTTATACATTATTCCCCTCCGCCAGATTTTATTTTAGCAATTATGTTTTTTATAGGCTTTTGCGGCAAACGTAACAGTTTAGCTATAGGCCAAACTATCACTAGTGTACTGACACGTTCGCTTTCAGCCAAATCATTTGGCAAAATGTGAACGTGTCAGTGCACTGGCGTCCAAAATGACATTTAGTGCTTGTCATTATATATAATATATGGTATTCTTTTGTAAAAATGACATTTAGTAAATGTCATTTAAAAATAAATGCTGCATCTGAGGAAGATTGATATGAGGAAAGAAATAATTCAAAAGATAGCGCTGCTCTTTGCTTTTCCGATATTGACGGCGGCAGGCTTGAGCGATAATTTCGGGAAAGAGCATGTTGTTATCAATGAAATCTGCAGCAATAATTTTGCAGCGCAAAGCGATGGCAGCGAAGGCTACCCCGACTGTATAGAGTTATATAATCCGGGGGAGGAAGCGGTTTCCATGGATGGCTGCTTTCTGACGGATGATAGGAAAGTATCGGATAAATTTTCTCTGGAAGGAATTTCGATCCCGGCGGGCGGGTATGCCGCTGTCTGGCTGCCAAAGGAATCGGAACTGCGCATATCCAAAGACGGGGATCAAATTTTTCTGGCAGATGCTGAAAGGGGTGTCTTCCTGGATCAGATTGTGGTGCCCAGCCTTTCTTATGACACGAGTTATGGAAGGGTGCAGGATGGAAAAGATAAGTGGTCGGTTATGGGCACCACGCTTGGCCGTTCCAACGAAGGGGCGGAAATTCTTCCGGCGAAGGCGCTGGAAGAGCCGATTTTTGAATATCCGGGCGGTTTTTACGAAGAGGGCTTGGCGCTTCGGTTATTTTCGCCAGGCGGGGAAAAGATTTATTATACCTTGGATGGGAGCGAGCCGACGGGGGATTCCCTTCTTTATGAAGGGGCAATTAGGATTGCAGACAACACGCAGGAGGAAAACCGGTATGCAGGCCGGACGGATTTAACGCCTACGAAAGATTATGTGCCGGATTTCCCTGTAGATAAAGCGGTTGTTGTGCGGGCGGTGTGCTATAATTCTGCCGCGAATCAAATCAGCGATATCGTTACGGAAACATTTTTTGTGGGTTATGGGGAAAAAGAGGAGTATGACCAAATGGCAGTGATGTCACTGGTTGCTGACCCGGAAGATTTGTTTGACGCCAAAAGCGGAATATATGGAAATGGCATTAAATATGAAGAATATCTTGCCAATGGCGGTTTGAAGGATGGGGAAGTGCTGAATAACTATACGGATGCCGATGGAAGGGAATGGCATCGGTATATGGCTTCCAATGCCTTTTATACAGGGAAGGAATGGGAAAAAAAGGCATCGGTGTCATATTTTGATGAAACCCATTCCCATTGTTTTACACAGGATGTGGGAATCCGGATTGCAGGAAATTCCACCAGGGGTTTTCCGCAGAAATCTTTTAATCTCTTTGTAAGGGATATTTATGGCGGGGACGAGAAGCTTCCGGAGGATTTTTTTGATGACGGCGTCCTTTATTCTTCTATTAAAATGAGGAACGGAGGGGGAAATGCGGAAGGGATAAAGTTTTTGGATGCATTTTTGGAGGAAGCTGCCAGTGAACGGCAGTCCGTTGCCATACAGAGGGGGAAGCCTTGTGTGCTTTTTCTGAACGGGGAATATTGGGGGATTTATAGTATTCGGGAAAGGTATAATGCCGAATATATCGGAAACCGCTTTCACCTGAACAACGATGAGGCCATGGTGGTCAAGGCCGGAAATCCAATCACGAAACCGGACGAGACTATGGAGGCTTATCAATATATGTTGGATGTGATTACGGAGTGCGACCTGACTTATGAAGATACATATGCCCTTGCAGAAGGGCTGGTGGATATCCAGAGTCTGATAGACTATTGCTGCATTAATCTGTATGTGGCTAACCAGGACGTTGGCTTTGGCTATAATACGGCTTTATGGCGAACCGTTCAGGAGGGGACTCCATATAGTGACGGGAAATGGCGGTTTATGCTTTATGATTTGGACGAATGTGCCTGTAAGGAGATCAATACTTTGGAGGGCAGGGAAAACTGGGCGCAGGAAAATGCGTTATTGAGTGAGCCGATGGTTAAAAGCCTGTTGGAAAATGAAGGTTTTCGCCGGCGTTTTAGCATTTCTTTTATGGATATTGCAAATACCACCTTTTCCTATGAAAGGATACATCCCATGCTTGCCGAGTGGGGCGATGTTTATGGCGTGCAGATAGTAAAAGACCATCAGCGTTTTTTTGATGCTGCGTATGATTGGAACGATTTTGGCGCAGAAATGGAACAGCTGGACGATTTTTTCAAGAAGCGCTTTGATGCTGCCATGGAAAGTCTGGCGGATACTTTCGGGCTATCGGGGAATCTTGTCCGCATTAACATAAGTTCCAACATTCCGGAAGGGGGGACGATTCGCATTAATACTGCGGAATTAGGGAACTGCAGCGCATGGGAGGGGCGTTATTACAGCGATTTCCCCATTTCCGTATCCGCTAATGCGGCGGAAGGCTATCATTTTGCAGGCTGGAGAGGGGATATAGAAAGTGCGGAAGGGGAAGTGAGTGTCTCGCTGGAGAATGGAGATATTACGATGCAGGCATGGTTCGAACAGGACTAATGGGAAAGGAAATTCAATACAAATGAAACTGTACAGGGTGGAAGATAAATACTGCTGCACCGGCCAGGAATTCTATGAACTGCAGCGGCGGCTGGACGCAGTGCTCCGGGTGGATGGCAATGGCGATGGCGGGGAAGGGTATTGCGTGGATAGTTTATATTTCGATGATTTTGCCGATACTTGCCTGGCCGATGTGTCGGAGGGAAATGATAATCGGCGGAAATATAGAATACGCATTTATAACCATGTACCGGATATCATCAAACTGGAAGTGAAGGAAAAGCGGAATAGTAAAATCCTGAAAAGGGGCAGATGCATTACCGTAAAAGAGTTGGAGAAATTGGTGAATGGGGAGTGCATAGAGGATTTGGCCACCACGGATGACCCTGCCTTCCTTTTTAATATGGCAATCAGGACACAGGGGCTTCGGCCGAAAGTTATTGTTGCTTATGAGCGGAAAGCATATATTTATCCTCCGGGCAATGTGCGCATTACCTTTGACAGGAATATACGGGCAAGCCGGGAGACGGAAGCCTTTGGCATACAGGGGATATCCTATGACTTTTTGGAGGGGCAGGACTATATACTGGAAATAAAATACGATGAATTCCTGCCCCAGTTTATACCGCAGTTGATGGAAACCGGCTGCCTGCGGCAAGTTTCATATTCCAAATACCGCATATGCAGGGAGCGGTACGGCGGTTTTTAAAATATGTGTTTCAGAAGGAGGAAAGCATGTCGGCAAAAGATATTATTAAGAATAGTGTGTACAAAGCATTGGGGGGAGGAACGGGCCTTACGTCAAAAACGGTCATTTTTATTCTGTTAATGGCGTGCCTGGTCGGGATATATATTTTCTTTGTGTATAAAATGTCCGGGAAGCCGGCCTTTTATTCCAAGGACTTAAATATTACGCTATGCGGGATGCCCGTTATCGTAGCTGCAATTATGATTGCGATGCAGTCCAATTTGCTTGTTTCCCTTGGCATGGTGGGGGCCTTGTCCATTGTGAGGTTTCGGAATGCGGTGAAGAATCCAATGGATTTGCTATATTTATTTTGGTCCATTAGCGCGGGCATTATTGTGGGGGTGGGGCTATATATGCTTGCGGTAGTATTGTCCGTGGTGATGACGGTACTTCTGTTTGCCATGGGGCTGATTCCCAATACAAAAGCACCGGAACTCTTGGTGCTGCGAGGCGTATTTGAGGAAAGCAGTTATACGGTCTTGTATGATGCGGTCAGAAAACATTGCAAATATTATAAAGAAAAGGCCAGGACTACCAGGAATAAAGAGACGGAGATAGTCATCGAAATCCGCACAAAGGAAAAGGACGCATTGCTGCAGGATTTGGGCAAGATGGATTTCTTTGCGCAGATAAACTGTATCTGCCATGATGGGGAATGCAGGGTATAAGATAGAAATGTTCCGGTGCATTCCATGCCTTACCGGCGTTTCCACTTTCCGAATAATGTTTTCTTGTAATGAAGGAGTTCTTCCTTCGCTTCCTGATGATTCCCGGCCTTTTGCAGATAAGCGACGCCCTTGGGGATATCCTCTGCAACGCCCAGGCCGCGGGCATAAATCATTCCCCGCAAATAATCGGCTTCCCAATAATTCCAGTCCACCTCATCTAAAAATTGCAGGGCGCGGGAATAGTCCTGAGGTGTTCCCAGACCGTAGAAATAACATTTTCCTAAGTAAAAGACACCCCATTTGCTGCCTTTGTTATAAGCATAGGATAAAAGCTGGAAAGCCTTGGCGTAATCCTGTGCCACACCCCGGCCGAAGAAGTAGGCTTTGCCCAGATAGTTATAACTTCCTATATTGCCGGAAGGAATCTCTTTTTCAAAACACTGAACCGCATAGGTCTGGTCTTTCTCCGTACCAATGCCTTCCATATAACAGCGGCCCACATCGCACCAGGAGCCGGGCTGTCCGCCTTCGGCAGCCGCTTTGTACCAGCGTAAGGCCTCTTCGTTTTGGCCTGCTTCTTCCAAATGGTCGGCGTAAATGGACTGATGGATAGGATGGCCGTATTCTGCCCCGATTTTCCACAGGTCTTTTGCCATTTCCGGTCTGGGTGCGATGATGTCCTCATCTCCCTGGGTATAATATCGGTTCAGGTTATTGGCAGCCAAATACATGCCCCCGCGCAAAGCTTTCCAGAACCAGTCTTCGCATTGGGAGATATTTTCCTTTAAATAGGCATTAAAGGCTTCCTCGGTAGGGAAGGAATCACGCCCCTTATTCTGGATTTGCAGAAAATCCCACCAGAAATAGGAATTGGCCACTGTGTACTGACAGAAGGCATCTCCCTCCTGTGCCAGCGCCAATACTTCGTTAAAGGCTTCCTGCAGGCTGGCAAAGGGCATTTTTTTCTGCACGGAAGGGGTCAGTTCCCCGCTGCGCAGGGCAACCAATACGCCTATAGCGCTGCCTTGCTCCACGGACTTACGCAGCAGCTTTGTGGCGCGCATATCATCCTCCGGGAAACCGTGCCCTGCCCATACATATTGATAGCCGCAAAAACAACGTGCCAAGATACAAGTTGCATCGCCATCGCCGTTGGCGGATGCTCTTTCTAATAAAGACAAAGCCTCTTTTCCCCTGCCGCTTCGTTCATGATAATAAATATCCTGAAGCGCCTGTTTTACTTCGCTGCTTAATGGTTTACTCATCTTTGAAACTACACTCCTTTGATTGTTTTGCAGTACTAGCACATTTCTTCCAGTCCTTTCCGGTTGGAAGAAATTGCCCATAGGGATATCCTGTCAGCCTTTCTGGCTTGGAATCCAGCCTTTCCAATCGGGAAGCTGCTGGTTCAGCCATTTTTCCAAAACGCTTTCCGCCTTTCTGGCATCCATGGATTGAGCCATGGTTAAATTAGCATTTCTTTTGGAATCGGTAAAATCTATAGTCAACAATACCATGTTCCCTTTGGTCTGGCTGCCCTCCGCCTGTCCTCCGAAACAATTCATTGCCCGATAGATCCGCCCATCTTTTTCCATTGGATGGGAAAGGGTTAAAGTAAAGAAAAGGCCGCCATCCGTGGAACAATGTTTCAGCTGCTCTCTTACCAGGGAAAGGGTAACCCGGGAGGTCATGGAGCCATCCGTCTGGCGGAGAATGACCTCCTGGGAAATATTATCTGCGGATTCCTTCCAGGCCAGGTCTGCTTCCCGGAGGTTTCGTTTATGCCGGAATTCCCGTTCAAAGGCCTCCCGCTTCATTTCATCCATGGTCCAGAAAGTGCTGCATTGGCCGTTTTTCCCACGGGCGGCATCGGGCACGCGTAGGGAAAGAAAGTCCGCCGCCGCCTTTAAATCGCCGGGATCACGGAAATCCGTGACCGCTTTTTTCCACCGGTCGTCAATCAGGGCAAGCTGGAGCGTACGGCTGGTACGGGTTCCGGTTTGGGTATTGTGCTGATGGATTTCATCAATAGTAAAAATGCCCCGGATACGCTCAATGCGGTTGGCGGATTCGCCCAGAACCCACTCTTTCCCAATGCCTACAGGCCCGAACCAATGGCCGTTCTCCTTCAGATCATTATCCACCATGGCAAACAGCTCATCCACCGGCGGAGCCCCGTCGGGAAAAGGAAGCTGATTCCGGATGGACTGGGCCAGCCCGCTTTTGGCAGGAAAAAAAGTATCCCGGACAGCTACAAATGCCAAATAGATTCCGGCAATAAACAAAAGGACGGCTCCTCCGCCTGCTATGCCAAATTTTATGTAATCCATATACTCCCAATAACTCTTATCCTGCTGCATTTCCACATAAAAAAATACCCCCAGGCATACACCGATAAAAAAGGCGAGCAGGCTCCAAATCAGCCAGGAAAGCCGCTTTCGCGTACGGCTAAGGCAATACCCCTCCGCGATGCCGTGTGGATTATTTTTTTGTTGGACCCGCATCAGGATGAGGATAATCGGAATGGCAAATATGCGCAGTACAACTATGAGCAAAAGATAGATTACAATATTCCATGGCCAGCGTAAGAACCGGATGCCCCCTTTTTCGTTATTTTCTTCCTTCATAGTTGGGTAAGGCCTCCTCTCATACTATTTCCCTCAGGGGTCAAAATACCTTTTGACCCCAACATCATGACATTGCCTATCAACAATAACAGTTTAATCACTGCAAACGGATTTTGCAATATGAATTTATTGTAATAGCCGGCTATTTGTAGTATGATAAAATACAGAAAATCCTAGTAAGGAGATAGGGTTCTCCTTTGGGAAACTGTTACAAAATGGCAGGCTCACGTACAGAAAGGTATTGGGAGAATGGAGAAAGCTTATGAATTAGAATTCGGAGGGGAGAAGTCGGGAAGCCTGTATTGCTGCGGTTGTTCGAAAACGGAGCCGAAACATAGTTTTGGGCCGGCATGGAAACCTCATTTTTTGATTCATTATATATTGAACGGCAAAGGGAAGTTCATGATGGACGGAAAGACCTATCCGCTGGAAGCGGGCTACGGGTTTGTGATTATGCCGGAAGAACTGGCCTTTTACCAGGCGGATGAAGATGACCCCTGGACGTATGTATGGGTGGGGTTTAGCGGAACGAAGGCGGAAGAGTATATGGCAGCGATGGGGCTTTCCGTGGAGTATCCTATTTTTGCCTCGGAACGTTCGGAGGAATTATATCAGGCGGTCAGGGATATGATGGAGCATAATACTTATGGGATTGCCAATGAACTGCGCAGGACAGGGCAGCTCTCACTATTTCTTTCCATCATTGCGGAAGGCGGGCCGATCAGGGAAAAAAACCATGGCGACTGGGCCAATACATATGTGAGCAAGGCGGTGGAATTTATTCAAGGGAATTACTGCAACCCTATTAAAGTGACGGATGTGGCTGATTACGTATGTATTAACCGCAGTTATCTGTATACCCTGTTCCAGAATTCCCTGGGGATGTCCCCGCAGCAGTTCCTTATGACCTTTCGGATTACCAAGGCGGCGGAACTGCTGCAGCATACATCATTATCGGTGGAAAGCATCGCGATTTCCTGCGGCTATCAGGACCCTTTGGTTTTTGCGAAGGCATTCCGGCAGATGAAAGAAATGTCCCCTTCGGCATACCGTAAAGAGATGAAGAAAGGGGAAACGCGGAAGAATAAAAAGCATTTGGAGCAGGTGGAGGAATTTATCAGTCAGATAAAGAAGTTAAACGCCTGAAAGGACAGCGGGGCAGTTAACATTTTGACAGATTGTTATAACAACGGGGTATGGCATTCCCGTGGGAGTTTACTATAATAGTTTTAAAATAAGTGTGTCCGGAAGAAGGCGGGCAGAAAGGGTGGGTTATGGCAGAAAAGACAGCAGCAGAAATGAAAGAGAATATTCTCGCAAAATTTGCGGAGGTATTTGGGGAAGGAGAAGGAACGAAGGCTTATTTTGCACCCGGACGGGTGAATATGATCGGAGAGCACACGGATTATAACGGCGGCCATGTGTTTCCATGTGCGCTTACCATCGGAACCTATGGTGCGGCACGGAAAAGGGAGGATCGGAAACTCCGCTTTTATTCCATGAATTTCGGGCATCTGGGTATTATCGAATCTAGCCTGGATGAATTAGAGCCTGCGAAGAAATCAGGGTGGACGAATTATCCGAAGGGAGTGATGTGGGCGTTTGAAAAAAGAGGATTTGAGATTCCATGCGGTATGGATTTGATGCTGAATGGAAATATCCCCAATGGTTCAGGGCTTTCCTCTTCGGCATCGGTAGAGGTGCTCACCGGGTTTATTCTCAGGGATTTCTTCGGTTTTGATGTGACAAACCAGGATTTGGCGCTGATTGGACAGTACTCGGAGAACAATTTCAATGGGGTAAACTGCGGTATTATGGATCAGTTTGCGATTGCGATGGGAAAGGAAGGCCAGGCGATTTTCCTGGATACGGCGGATTTATCTTTTGAATATGCGCCGATTAAGCTGGAAAATGCGAAAATTGTGATTTCCTGCAGCAATAAGAAAAGAGGATTGGGAGATTCCAAATATAACGAAAGAAGAAGCGAGTGTGAGACGGCCCTTGCGGAAATCCAGAAAGTAGTGGGGATTAACAGCTTAGGGGATTTGAACGAAGAACAATTCGAAATGTATAAATCGGCGATTAAAGACCAGGTTCGCGTAAAGAGGGCCAAACATGCGGTTTACGAGAACCAGAGAACGGTGAAGGCAGTGGAGGCTTTGAAGAACAATGATGTGGAACTGTTTGGAAAGCTTATGAATGAATCCCATATCTCCCTCCAGTATGATTATGAAGTGACGGGCATAGAACTGGATACCCTTGTAGAAGAAGCGTGGAAAGTGGACGGCGTGATAGGTTCCCGGATGACCGGGGCCGGCTTCGGGGGATGTACGGTCAGCATTGTAAAAACAGATGCCATTGATTCGTTTATCGATAAGGTTGGAAAGGCTTATAAAGATAAAATCGGTTATGCGGCTGATTTTTATGTAGTGGAAATCGGAGACGGGCCGACTGTCCTGTAAGGACATCCCGGATGGGGCGGAAAATAGGCCTTAAAGGCAGGCGCAGTAATAGTTCGGCATACGAATGTGCAGATGTGACAAAGAATCCGAAAGGCTGAACTGTTGCCGGGCGCAAGGGGGGATTCCGGAAGGCCTCTGGCAACGGGAGGAGGGCTCCGAAAACCTATTAAGATAAGGAAGGAGAAGTGAGGAAAATGATTCAGCAGGATATAAGGAAGCTGGTTGAATATGGGCTGAAAACAGGGCTTGTGGAAAAAGAAGATGAAATTTATACGGTAAACAGGCTGCTGGAACTTTTTGAACTGGATGAAATAGAGGATAAAGGCGCTGATATTTCCATGGAAGAGGAAGAACTGGAGGAAGTGCTGGGGCGTCTGATGGATTATGCCGTGGAAAAGGGAATCATGAAAGAGGATGGCATAGTCTACAGGGATTTGTTCGATACTAAAATCATGAGCGTGCTGATGCCCAGGCCCAGCGAAGTTATCAGGGAATTTTGGAAGCTGTATAAGGAATCGGCCGAGAAGGCTACGGAATGGTATTATAAGTTCAGCCAGGATACGGATTATATCAGGAGGTACCGGATTAAGAAGGACCAGAGATGGAAAGCGGATACCCAGTATGGGGATTTGGATATTACGATTAACTTATCAAAACCGGAAAAAGACCCCAAAGCTATTGCGGCCGCTAAGAATGCCAAACAAAGCGGATATCCGAAATGCCTGCTTTGCATAGAAAATGAAGGCTATGCCGGCAGGGTCAACCACCCGGCCAGGCAGAATCACAGGGTGATTCCCATAGAGATCAATAGTTCAAAGTGGGGATTCCAATATTCTCCGTATGTATACTATAATGAGCATTGCATTGTATTTAATTCCAAACATATTCCTATGAAGATAGACCATGCGGCTTTCTGCAAGCTGTTTGATTTTGTAAAGCAGTTCCCCCACTATTTCCTGGGCTCCAATGCGGATTTGCCAATTGTGGGCGGCTCTATCTTAAGCCATGACCATTTCCAGGGCGGCCATTATGAATTTGCCATGGCAAAAGCAGGGGTGGAGAAATCCTTTGTGGTAAAAGGGTTTGAGGATGTGGATGCCGGGATCGTTAAATGGCCCATGTCGGTCATCCGTCTGGCATGCAGCGACAGCACCAGGGTAATCGCATTGGCGGACGTGATATTGGAGAAGTGGAGGGGGTATACCGATGAGGCGGCGTTTGTTTATGCTTATACGGACGGGGAGCCTCATAATACGATAACACCTATTGCCAGGAAGAGGAACGGCAAATATGAACTGGATTTGGTACTGCGCAATAATATTACAACCGAAGAGCATCCTTTGGGCGTATACCATCCCCATGCAAAGCTGCATCATATTAAAAAGGAAAATATCGGCCTGATTGAAGTGATGGGATTAGCGGTGCTTCCGGCAAGGCTGAAAGATGAGATGGATAAGCTGGCGGATGCCATTCTGGCCGGGGAAGATATCCGCAAAGACGAGACGCTGGAGAAGCATGCGGACTGGGTGGATGAATTCCTGTCCAAATATGCGCCTGACACCAGGGGAACGAAAGAAGAACTGATGGAAATCCTGCATAAAGAAATTGGAGATGTTTTCATGCAGGTATTGGAGGACGCAGGAGTTTATAAGAGAACGGAAGAAGGTATGGAAGCGTTTGGGAGGTTTATAGAGACGCTGTAAAGAGGTATTTGCCCTTATGGATGGGGGTAATTACGCCGCAGCGTTGTAAGCCACTAGGAGTTGGCCGCTAGGCCAACTCTTTTTTGAACTTATAGGAAACTGCGTTGCAAGACGCATGAATTCACAGTGGCCGATGCATCAATAATAGCCCATCATACTTTCCAGAAAATGCAGCAGATGCGCCTGCTGACAAGGGTTCAGCCTTTCAAGCGGGGATAGTTGGGTGCGGGATTTCGGCGGCTGGTTAACCTTGGAGGAGTGGTCGGAAAGGAGACGGTGGTCGGATTTGCAGAGGATATAGTCAGTAGACACTTGGAAAGTATCGGATAGCTTGATGATGATGTCCGCATCAGGAACGGTGAGGCCGCATTCAATCCGGCTTAGCGTAGTTTGATTGGCGCCTATTTTGATGGCCAAAATTTCCTGGGTATAATTGTTTTCTTGCCGTAGTTCTTTAATTCTTGTTTTCATTTGTAAATTTCCCCTTTAATTAAAAATGGCTTAATAGTTGTCAATTAACTATTTCATAAATTGTTTTGAAATGCAAGTGAATTTTTACAATAAAACAATTATATGTGATATACTTATAAGCAAAGAGGAAAATTATTGATACAGATGGAGAAATAGGGCATATGAAATTTTTATTAGTGGGGATAAATGCAAAATATATACATTCCAATCCGGCAGTATATAGCCTGAAAGCATATGCGGGGGAAGGATATGAGAAAGAAATTGAAATAGCGGAGTATACCATTAATAATCGTTTGGAAGAGGTGCTTTCCGGTATTTATGAACGGTGTCCGGATGTGGCGGCCTTTTCTTGTTATATATGGAATTGGAATTTTGTGCGGGAATTGACGGAAGAACTGCATAAGATAAAACCTCAGCTGCCCATATGGCTGGGCGGGCCGGAGGTATCTTTTGATGCGGAGGAAATTTTGAGGGTATGCCCCTGGATTACGGGAATTATGATAGGGGAGGGGGAGGAGACGTTTCGGGAACTGTTGGATTATTATAAAGGCGGAGATTCAAAAGAAGGAAGTATCGGTTTAGAAGATATTCAGGGAATTGTCTGCCGGATAGGGAATAGGATACTCAGGACGGAAGAGAGGGCGCCGATGGATATGAACCGGCTGCCATTCCTGTATCGGGATAGGGAAAATTTTGAAAACCGGATTATATATTACGAATCCAGCAGGGGATGCCCCTTCCGGTGCAGCTATTGTTTATCGGCGATTGATAAAAGTGTCAGGTTTCGGGATATGGATACGGTGAAACGGGAACTGCAGTTTTTCCTGGACGAAGCTGTCGCACAGGTAAAATTTGTGGACAGGACATTTAACTGCAGCCATTCCCACGCCATGGAAATATGGGAATACATACATCGCCATGACAATGGAATCACTAATTTCCATTTCGAAATAGCGGCGGAGAAGTTGGATGAGGAAGAAATCAATTTGCTGGAAAAGATGCGCCCGGGGCTGGTACAGCTGGAAATCGGCGTACAGTCCGCCAACCCCGAAACTTTATCGGAAATCAACCGGCAGGCGGACATGGGCCGGCTGGAAAAAATCGTGAATAGCATCCGCAAGGGAGGGAACGTACACCTTCATCTGGATTTGATTGCCGGTCTGCCCTTTGAGGGATATGAAAGCTTCGGGAAATCTTTTGATGTGGTATATTCCATGAAGCCGGAGCAATTACAGCTGGGCTTCCTGAAAGTTCTCAAGGGTTCTCCGATGCACGAAAGGGCGCAGGGATACGGCATAAAATATACTTCCCGGCCGCCTTATGAGGTGTTATGTACCAGTTGGCTTTCCTTTGAGGAAATATGCCGTTTGAAACGGATAGAGGAAGTGGTGGAACTGTATTATAACAGCAACCAGTTCACCCATACACTGCCTGTATTGGAGAAGTCCTTTGACGGGGCTTTTGCGATGTTTGAGAAACTGGCGGAATATTATAAAGAGAAAGGATATTTTACCAATAACCCTTCCCGCGTTTACCGGTATGAGGTTTTGCTGGAATTTGCGTTAATTTATGGGAAAGGGGAAGAAGGGCTTTATAAAGAACTATTAACATACGATATATACCTTAGGGAAAATATGAAGAGCCGGCCGGGGTTTGCCCGGGATCTGGAGGGGTATAAAGGGCGTTTTCGTGAGTTCTACAACGATGCTTTCCGGCTAAGGAAGATACTTCCCGGTTATGGAGAATTCCAGCCGAGACAGATTGCAAGGATGACCCATTTGGAAATGTTTTCCTATCCTGTTTGGGAGAGCAGAGGGGGAGCAGAATGGAAAATGGAGAAACTTGCAGAGCAGCGGATGGTGCTGTTCGATTATAGGAAACGCAGCCCGCTGACTAATGAAGCGGAAGTGAGGGTGGTGGAGGATGCATAAAAGCTGCCCAGAAATGGAGCTGCCAAGCCTGTGTTTGCGCTGCATCCATAAAATTTGCAGGTGCAAAAAGCTGCACGGAGATGGGGAAAAATATGAAGAAGAATACAAAAGCAATTTTAGATTTATTGGACGAAAAATATGGTACGGATTTCAGGTGTTCCCTGGATCATGAAAATGCGTGGCAGCTGTTGATTGCTACGATTTTAAGTGCCCAGTGCACGGACGCCAGGGTGAATATTGTAACAGCGGATTTATTTCGGAAGTACCCATCGGTGGAGGCTTTCGCCCAGGCGGATCTAAAGGAATTGGAGAAAGATATACACTCTACAGGTTTTTATCATAATAAGGCCAAAAATATTATCGCCTGCTGTAAGGATTTGGTGGAAAAGTTTGGAGGGGAAGTGCCCAGAAGCCTGGAGGATTTGACATCTTTGGCAGGAGTGGGGAGGAAAACGGCGAATGTCATACGCGGGAATATTTACCATGATCCCAGCATCGTAGTGGATACCCATGTGAAGCGGATATCCAAAAAGCTGGGGCTGACAAAAGAAGAGGAACCTGGCAAAGTGGAGCAGGATTTGATGAAGGCTTTGCCAAAAGAGCATTGGATATTATGGAACATCCAGTTAATTACTCTTGGAAGGGAAATATGTAAGGCTCCTACCCCAAAATGCGGGGAGTGTTTCTTGACAGGATATTGCCAGGATTATAAGAAGAGAAAGGGAAAATCGGAATAATGATGGATTATATATCGCTGGATTTGGAAACCACAGGCCTAAACCCTAAAAGAGACAGGATTATAGAGGTTGGTGCAGTGAAGGTGCACGGGGGAGAGGTGGCAGGAGAATTTCAAAGTCTGGTAAATCCAGGAAGGGAATTGGGGGAAAAGGTATGCGGACTTACGGGCATAAACGATGAGATGCTGTTGGATGCACCGGATATAGGGGACATTATCGGCCCGCTGTTAAAGTTTATCGGAGACGATATTTTAGTAGGGCATAGGGTTCTGTTCGATTATTCGTTTGTAAAAAAGGCGGCGGTGAATCATTCCCTTTCTTTTGAAAAAATGGGGATTGATACGTTAAAGCTGTCGAGGAAGCTGCTTCCGGAACTGGAAAGCAAAAGACTGGAATCTGTATGCAAATATTATGGGATTGAACATAAAGCCCACCGGGCGATAGGGGATGCCCGGGCAACCTCAGATTTATATCAGAAGCTGGCCGGACAGTTTTACCAAGATAACGAAGAAGAATTCCAGCCGAAGCGGCTGGGTTATCCGGCAAAAAAAGAAGGGCCTGTCAGCAAACGGCAAAAAGAGCGGTTATATAAATTACTGGACAAGCATAAACTAACTATAGCATATAACGTGGATAAGCTGACCAGGAATGAAGCGGATCGGATTATGGATGAAATTCTTGCAAAGTACGGACGATAATATTCCGGCTGGCAGATTGGAGATTTTCGGCCCTTTCCAACAAATGCCGAATCCCATCTTCGTTTCCTTCCCTGGAATATATATCGGCGAGGATACGATAAGTGCCGCTCACATCCGTATTGGTGGATACGGAGAATTCCAGGATTTGCCTGGTCTGTGTGGTGTAGCCCGATTCATATAATTTTTCCGCCCACTTTTGCAGGGTATGGACAAGGGTGGTATAATTTTGGTCATAACGGGTCAGCAGGCCGATGTTTGGGGTGCCGTATTTCAACTTCAAGTCGGTGTTGCTATAACCTGTGAAATTGACAATGGGGGATTCGGCAAGATAGTACAGTGCCTGATGGCATTCTGCAACTGTCTCATCCTCTTTCAAAATATCCATGGGGAGGGAATCGAAGGGTATATGGATGTAATCCAGGTCATCCAAAGGTTTTCGCCGTGTATTGTTGGCGGCGGCTTCCCGTTCCCAATAATTATCCCGCTCTCTGGCACTGCGCCGCCTTGCTTTGGACAGTTCGTAAGAGAGCCATATGATGAAGACGATAAAACTTGCAAAAAAGGGCATTTTCATATATAATTCCTTTCATAGACGGAACTTGTGTTTTGGGTTAAAGGCACATCCTTATGGGCTTTGTACAAAGTCTCATTACAAGACAGGAAACAGAAAGGATATGAGGTTTATTATGTTTAACATGCATAATCGTAAGACGAAAAAAATTATTTCATCTGTCATTATCTTAATCATTGTTATAGCAATGTTAATTCCAACTTTATCATATTTTATTTTTTAGTACAATATGTACTTTGAGGAGAGGCTATGAAAATTAGAAAAAGGAAAATACCGGCAGTAATTTTATCCATTTGGCTTATGCTGGGAATGGGGCAGATGGCAAATGCCCAGACCATCGGAGCATTGGAGACAGAATCCAACAGTGTGGAAGTACAGGAACCGGAAAATGCTGAGGCATCCCAGGATAAAAAGGAATCGGCGGCAGGCCCATTGACCGACCTGGGGAACGGTAATACCATATCGGAAGGGATATATATCGGAAATGTGAATGTATCCGGCAAGACGGCAGGGGAAGCGCAGCAGGATGTAGAGGCATATATTGAGGAACTGAAAGGAACTGCGGTCAATTTCCGTGTGATGGACGGGAATCAGGTGGAAGTTACGGCGGGCGAACTGGGCCTTACATGGGCAAACCCGGAAGTGGTGCAGGAAGCGGTGGCTCTTGGAAAGAAAGGCAATATTATTCAAAGATATAAAGCGCTGCAGGATTTACGCCATGAGAATAAAGTGTTTGAATTGACATATGATTTTGATAAGGAGTCAATCCGCCGGATTCTTGTGGAACGCTGCGGGGAATATAATACGGAGGCAAAGGATGCGGTACTGACAAGGGAAAATGGAGTATTTTCCATTATTCCCGGGCAGAGCGGATACGTAATCGACGAGGAGGCATCCATAAGCCAAATATACGATTATCTGATAAATCAATGGGATTTCAACGATACAGCGGTGGATGTGACGGCGAAAGTACAGGAACCCAGGGGAACGGAAGAGGAATTGTCTCAGGTGAAAGACGTGCTTGGAACGTTTACTACCAGCTATAGTTCATCCGGTTCTTCCAGAAGCGCAAATGTGGCCAATGGGTGCGATTTGATTGCGGGTACTACGCTTTATCCGGGGGATGAATTTTCTACTTATGAGGCGGTATCTCCGTTTTCGGTGGATAATGGCTATTTCATGGCCGGCTCTTATATGAACGGGCAGGTGGTGGACAGTCTGGGCGGAGGCATCTGTCAGGTTTCGACCACATTGTATAATGCGGTGCTTTTGTCCGAATTGGAAGTGACGGAGCGTCACAACCATTCCATGATTGTAACATATGTAGACCCTTCAGCGGATGCGGCCATTGCGGAATCTGCGGGGAAAGACTTTAAATTTGTCAATAATACGGATCATCCCATTTATATTGACGGACATTGTGAAAATAAAAATATTACCTTTACCATATATGGTGTGGAAACAAGATCGGCAGAACGGGAAGTCATTTATGAAAGCAAAGTGCTTTCGGTGATAAATCCGGATCATGAAATTATTAATACCAACGTGGCCATGCCTATCGGGCAGGTGGTAGTCCAATCGGCGCATATAGGGTATAAAGCGGAACTTTGGAAAGTGGTGAAGGAAAACGGCGCGGAAGTGAGCCGGGAACAGATTAACAGCAGCAGCTATAAAATGGTTCCGAGGACAGCAACGGTAGGGCTTTCCACCAATGATGTGAATGCTTATAACGAAATGCTGGCAGCGGTAGCAACCAATAGTATTGACCATTGTAAAAATGTGGCGGCAGCCCTGGCTCAATTTGCAATTACGCCGGAACAGGCGGCTCAGGCACAAGCAGAGCAGGCGGCACAAGCGGCCCAGGCTCAGGCGCAGCAGCCTCCCGCAGAACAGGCTCCGCCAGCCGAGCAGGCACCTCCGGAACAGCAGCCGCCGGCAGAACAGGCATTTTCGTCAGAGGATTTGCCGACAGGATGAGTGTTTTTGGCAGAGCAGCCTTGGAGGAGGAAACATTTGCAGTGGATGGATGGCGAAAAGCAGAATGCAGCGGACGGCAAGACGGGAAGATGCGGATATGAGGAGAATGGATGAGAACAGGGAAATTGCCTGAGAATGTATGGAAGCGTTCCGTACAAAAGCAAATGAAGACAAAACGGAAAGAGATATTTGCCGGCGCAGGGATAGGGGAAGACTGCGCCGTTCTCTCGTTCGGCAATGAATGCCAGACCGTTATCGGTGTACATACCGGACATTGGCCGGGAAAAAATATGGCGAAGCTGGCAGTGCACCGCAGTGCCAATTCTTTGGCGGCGGAGGGTGCAGAGCCGGTTGCAATGGATATTTCGATACTTTTGCCGGAAGGCACGGAAGAGGAAACCGTAAAGTCTATAGCAGGACAAATAGAAGCGGAAGGTGCGCTTTTAGGGATTGGTACCGCAGGCTGCGGGGTAGAGATATCCGGGGCAGTGAACTGCCCCGTCATTACGGTAACAGGAATAGGGAGCAGGACAAAGGGGCGTATAATTTCCGTAAAGAATATTAAGCCAGGGATGGATGTGGCGGCCAGCAAATGGATTGGACTGGAAGGAACGGTGTTTTTGGCACAGAACCGGGAGGAAGAACTTTTGACCAGATATCCGGCCCGTTTTCTGGGAGAAGCCAAAAGGCTGGAACGGTTTTTGTCGGTGATTCCGGAGGCTGCAGTCGCGGGTAAGTCCGGCGTTTGCGCTATGCACAACGTTGGGGAGGGCGGTATTTTCGGCGCCCTTTGGGAACTGGCAGAAGGAGCAGGTGTCGGACTGGACATAGATTTAAAGAAAATTCCTGTCAAGCAGGAAACGATAGAAATATGTGAATTTTATGGCATAAACCCTTATGAACTAGCTTCCGGGGGCTGCCTGCTGATGGCGGCGGAGAACGGGTATGACCTGGTAAGGGAATTGGAAAATCAGGGAATAGCGGCATCGGTTATCGGTAAGATTACAGAGAGCAATGACAGAGTTGTCATAAATGGGGAAGAGCGGCGCTTTCTGGAGAACCCGAAAGCGGATGAAATTTATAAGGCATTGCATACGTCATACCATGCGGTGTAAGGCGGGGGAAAGCAGGGCTGAAAAAATTAGGATTTGTGCTGCAGCGATGTAAATAAATGCCGGAAGGCGGCAGAATGGAGGAAAGTATGAGAGAGAAAATATTATCCATTATAGAGAGGAACAGCCGTATAGACTTAAAGGAACTGGCGGTTATCCTGGGAGTGGAGGAAGCGGATGTAGTAAGCGAGATGGAAGCGATGGAGAGGGAAGGTGTCATCTGCGGCTATCATACGATGATTGACTGGGAAAAAACTTCCATAGAGAAAGTGACGGCCCTGATTGAGGTGCGGGTGACGCCTCAAAGAGGGCAGGGGTTCGATAATATTGCGGAGCGGATATATAAATATCCGGAGGTCAACAGCGTGTATTTGATTTCGGGGGGATATGATCTTCTGGTGACGCTGGAAGGAAAAAGCCTGAAGGAGGTATCTTCTTTCGTGTCGGATAAATTGTCCACGCTGGATACAGTGCTTAGTACGGCAACCCACTTTATTTTGAAAAAATATAAAGACCACGGAACCATACTTGCAAAAAAATACGAAGATGAAAGAGAGAAGATTACGCCATGAGAAATCCATTAGCTGATAAGGTGGTAGATATCAAGCCTTCGGGCATCCGCAAGTTTTTTGATATCGTGAGCGAGATGGAGGATGCGATTTCCCTTGGTGTCGGCGAGCCTGATTTTGATACGCCCTGGCATATCAGGGATGAGGGGATTTACTCCCTGGAGAAAGGACGTACCTTCTATACCTCCAATGCGGGGCTGAAGGAATTAAAGGTCGAGATTTGCAATTATTTAAAACGAAGACAAGGTATTGAGTATAATTACAACAACGAAGTCATAGTAACGGTGGGCGGTTCCGAGGCCATTGATATTGCCTTGCGCGCCATGATTAATGATGGGGAGGAAGTGCTGATTCCCCAGCCCAGCTATGTGTCCTATGAGCCTTGTGCTATTCTGGCTAATGCGGTGCCTGTGATTATCGAATTGAAGGCAGAAAATGAATTCCGGTTGACGGCACAGGAATTGAGGGATGCTATTACGGATAAGACCAAGGTTCTGATTCTGCCTTTCCCTAATAACCCTACGGGGGCGATTATGGAAAGGAAAGATTTGGAGGAAATCGCCGAGGTGCTTATTGAGAAAGATATTTTCGTGATTTCGGATGAAATCTATGCGGAACTGACTTATAAAGAGGAGCATGTATCCATCGCGTCTTTGCCGGGCATGCGGGAGCGGACTATTTTGATAAACGGATTCTCCAAAGCCTATGCCATGACCGGATGGCGTCTGGGCTATGCCTGCGGGCCGAAAGAAATCTTGGAGCAAATGATTAAGATTCACCAGTTTGCGATTATGTGTGCCCCTACCACCAGCCAGTATGCGGCGGTGGAAGCGTTAAAAAACGGCGATGATGACGTAAAGGAAATGAGGGAAGCCTATAATCAAAGGAGAAGGTATCTGATGTATGCCTTTAAAGAGATGGGGCTGGAATGCTTTGAGCCGTTCGGGGCATTTTATGTATTCCCGTGTATCAAGGAATTCGGCATGACCAGCGCGGCGGGTCTTTATCAGTCGGGACTGTCCTTTGTCTTGGTCCTTATCGCAAACCATGCGGTGAAAAAAGTAGAGCCTGATTATGCCTTGTTCTGAGGAGGGCAGGAATCGGAGCCGGAGAAAGAAAGACAGAAGGGAGGCTGTGCCCATGGCAAGCACAAAACACCGCGGCAGAAAACCCGTGGGACGGGACCGCATTTTGTTCAACATATTTTCCTATGTGATATTGGCCATACTTTCCGTCGCATGTCTGCTGCCTTTTCTATTGGTGCTGAGCGGATCCGTGTCGGAACAGTATGCCATCCAGCTCCACGGCTATAGGCTGATTCCGGAGACCTTTTCCCTTGACGCATATAAGATGCTGTTCAAAATTCCGGAAGAGCTGCTGCGGGCCTACGGCATCACGATCTTTGTGACGGTGACGGGGACCCTGCTGGGGCTGTGGCTTACCAGCATGGCGGCCTACGTGCTTGCCAGCAGGGACTTTCGGTATCGGTATCAGGTATCCTTCTTCTTTTACTTTACCTCGATCTTTGGAGGAGGTCTGGTGCCATGGTACATTTTCAATACGAAATATCTGCATTTTCATAACAGTATGATAGCATTGATTCTTCCGATTCTGATCAATGTGACCTATCTGCTGATACTGAAAAGCTACATGATGAGCATACCGGATGCTCTATATGAATCGGCAAAGCTGGACGGTGCGGGAGATTTCCGGATCTATCTGCACATAGCGCTGCCCTTGTCCAAAGCGGGGCTGGCCACGGTGGGATTGTTCATTGCACTGAACTATTGGAACGATTGGTACAATGCCATGCTGTTTCTGGACGAGGGCAGGCGGGATATGTACCCTCTCCAGTATTTCCTGAACAATATTCTTACCAAGGCTCAGGCCATGAGCGCCGCCGCTGCGAGAAGCGGCATTCCTGCCAGCGACGTGCCCAGCGAGCCTATGAAGCTGGCCATGACGGTGGTAGCCACCGGCCCCATTATCCTGCTGTACCCTTTCCTGCAGAAATACTTTGTAAAGGGCGTTACCATCGGTGCGGTAAAAGGTTAAAAAACCTTATTATTCCAAAATTTAAAAAGGAGGAAGGATTTATGAGAAAGAGAACAAGAATCTGTAGTTTGCTCATGGCAATGCTGTTGGGGATCGGCGTTCTGGGCGGATGCGGCAGCGAGCCTGCTGAGGGTTCGGGCACGCCTGAATCTACAAAGGCTTCCGTGCCGGATGCAGGTCAGCCGGAGGGAAATGGGCCGGATATCTCCAAAGAGGTGGAGCTGACAATGTATCTGATCGGAGACCGCCCGGTAGACAATGACGAGGTGTTTGAAAAGATCAATGCAAGGCTGAAAGAGGAAATCAATGCCACCATTAACGTGAAGTTCATGAGCTGGGGCGAGTATGAGGAGAAATACCCTCTGATCTTTGCCTCCGGCGAGGAATGGGACATCATCTATACCGCAGACTGGTGTTTCTACAATGGTCAGGCCACCAAGCAGGGCTTCTGGGAGATCACGCAGGAGGCGCTTGACACGTATGCGCCTATGACGGCGGCCACCATCTATCCTGAGGCGTGGGAGCAGGCAAAGGTGAACGGTCAGGTATTCATGCTGCCTATGAACTATAAGGAAATCACTTCCTATGTGTATATGGTTAGGGGTGATCTGATGGAGAAATACGATATCAAATCCGTTTCGTCTCTGGATGAGGCGGAAGCCTATATGGATGCAATTGTGGCGAACGAGCCCACCCTGATTCCTTTGGATGTAGGTTCTGATTATGACAAATTATTCGTATTTGACCGTATGTGGGAAAAGGCAAACTGGGAGTCCGAGGAAAAAGTGGCCGGCATCGGCACATGGCAGGCCATGGGCAGCGTCAGTGAATTGGATGACAATGCAGAGGTAAAAGGTAATTACGATCAGGCGCTGTTTCAGGGGGTTATCGAGCGTCTGAAGGATTGGAAGGACAGGGGCTTCTGGAGCAAGAATGCCGTTGTGAATACCCAGAACAATACGGAGAGCTTTCTGGCGGGAAGATCAGCTATGGCCCTATGCAATGCCAATACCGCCAAAAGCATCTATTCTCAGATGTCCACCGAGCATCCTGAGTGGAAGGTTCAGGTATTTGACGCACAGGACGGCGCTCCGCCCGTATTGAATTCTTATCTGGCAAACGGCATGAGCATTTTCTCCAAGTCCAAGAATCCGGAGCGCGCCCTGATGGCTCTTGACTACCTGCGCAATGATGTGGAGATCAACAATCTGTTCTGCTACGGCATTGAAGGCAAGCACTGGGAAGCTGCCGGAGACAACGCTCTGGTATCCCTGCCTGACAGCGCAAACTATGCCTATGACGGCAACTGCAACTGGGGCGTGCGCAACGACGCGAACTGGAGAGTGCTGGAGGGAGGCATTCCCAATCTGGAGGAACTGAACGCTGTCTGGAAGGAAAATGCCCGCAGCAGGCGTTATCAGACATTCGTGTTTAACGATGCCGATGTAAAGAACGAGATCGCTACCATTACGGAGATCTTCAACTCTGATTACAAGCTGCTGGGTCTGGGCTTCACGGACGATCCCGCAGGGGACATTGCAAAGCTGAAGAGCAAGATGACGACTGCAGGAGCGGACAAGGTGTATGCCGAGATGCAGAAGCAGGCGCAGGAGTTCCTGAAGGCAAACGAGAACTGAGATAGGGAATCGTATTTCCGAAGCAAAAAGGCGGGGCAGGGGCCCTGCCTTTTTTTAGCATTATTTAATAGATTTGGGTATGCACATATGGTAAAATAGTGTGGTTAAGCGATGAAAAAAGGGGCGGAACCGACGGTTCATTTTGTGGAGACGGATATGTGATTTCCGGTTTCAGGGACAAAAATTTTCACGGCTGGGGAAGGGGAGGAAAAGGGGATGGAATATGTCTTGGAAAAGGGGAGGCCCAAGGGAGGGCGCTTGGAGAAGGAGATGAGGCTGTACGACCTTCTGGACGCTCTGGACATCCGGTATGAGAGAGTGGATCATGAGGCAGCCCGAACTATGGAAGACTGTCTGGAGATCGATAAGGTACTGGCCCCTGCGGTGATCTGCAAAAATCTTTTTTTATGCAATGCCCAGAAAACAAAGTTTTATCTGCTGATGATCCGTGATGACAAAAAGTTCAAGACCAAGGAGATATCCCATCAGATAGGCAGTGCAAGGCTGTCTTTCGCTCCGGCGGAATTTATGGAGAAATATTTAGACATTGTTCCGGGTTCCGTCAGCGTCATGGGTTTGATGAACGATAAGGAAAACAATGTGGAGCTGCTTGTGGACGAGGATGTGCTGACGGAGGAGTATGTGGGCTGCCACCCTTGTGTCAATACCTCCAGCCTGCGGCTGAGGACGGAGGCTGTTTTTGGGAGGTTTCTGGAGGCAGTGCATCATGGATACCGGGTAGTGCATTTGGAGGGGGAGGAGAACCGGAGAGATGAATGCGTTTGAAATGCAGCAGGGTCATAAGGGGATTCTTGCAGGGATAGAAGATAGGGGTATAATATGAGAGTACGCTCTGGTTTTACGGTCAAAATGTCGGGGCATTCATTTTACTTGGGGATTATAGGTATTGGATGTGCTGCATTGGTCTTTATTGTGCAAATGATATTCAATAGGGAAACAACAAATTTTGCCTTGATGTTCCTTTTCTTTTTTCCCTATCTATTGATGAATATGTGGCTGATACTCATGGCAAAGGTATTCAGGATCACGGTAAACAAAACCACGATTTCTGTGAGAACTTGGATGGGCCGCAAATATCATTTTGACGTTTCCGACGTGGAGCATGTTGAATGGAAGAAGGCGCTGAACAATTATGTTTATACGGAGCAGATCAAGATCAAAACCTTGTCGGGAAAAAAGGTGAAGGTGGAGAAATTGATGGATGGCTTTGGATCTATGGCAGACTTTATCTCCGCAAATGTGGACGCATCAAAAATACATAGTTATTATACCGTGTATAAACCTCCTGCCGAGATATCTTGTACAGAAAAAGAAGGTTCTGACGGTTTGGCAGGTGGGCGAAAAGAGGAGGCTGGACAAGAAGAAAAGGGGGCAGAAGAGGAAATAGTTTGAGAGATACGTTTATACGTAAGCTTCCTTTTGGGGGGAAAGAGGGCTGGGGTCACGGCCTATCCGGATCAGAGTATGTAGCTTAGGCAGAAATTGCCTTTCAGGCTTATCAAAGCGTATAATGTAGTGTACAATGAAAAGAAGTCAAAAGAAAGATTTGGCCGGTTCTGAGGGACGGCCGGCCCGAAAGGGGCCAAGGATGCCCGGCGGGCAGGGAGGTATGCGAATGGAATTTGGAAGAGAGAAATTGAAGCAGATCAGGCATCTGATGCTGCTGGCGGCGCTTTTGGTTCTGGGAATCATCTACAGCCAGCAGGTGTTCTGGGGAGTGGGCTTTTTGTTTAGGATCATCACTCCGTTTCTGGCGGGCGGGGCCATAGCTTTTGTCCTGAACATTCCTATGAAGGCATTTGAGGAGAAGCTGCTGGGACGCTGGAGGGGAAAGGGGGCCGGAAGTGTCAAGAGGCCTCTGTGTCTTGTGCTTTCCATGGTGTCCGTGCTGCTGGTGCTCTCGGTGGTGGTGGGCACGGTGGTGCCTCAGGTGGCCTCCACGGCGTCGGAGATCGGCAAGAAGGTTCCTGTCTTCATGGACAATGTGGCGGAGGAGCTGGACAAGCTGGCAAAGAATAATCCGGAGCTGATGCGGCAGATCGACAAGCTGGATCTGGAGGAGACCAACTGGGATTCCCTTTTGGGCAATGTCATCGACTTTCTGAGAAACGGCGCAGGGGACGTGCTGAACTCCACGGTCAGCGTGGCCAGCGGCATTATATCGGGGGTGGTCAATGCCGTGATCGCCTTTATTTTCGCGCTCTATATTTTGGCCCAGAAGGAAAGGCTGGAGGATCAGGGGCGCAGGATTGTTTCCGCCTATCTGCCAGCAGCGGCGGGGAATAAGATTCTGGAGATATGCAGTCTTTTGTACCGGAACTTTAGCAGCTTTATCACCGGGCAATGTCTGGAGGCGGTGATTTTGGGCGTTATGTTCGTCATCGCCATGAGCATCTTCGGTATGCCCTATGCGCTGATGGTGGGTGTGCTGATCGCGTTTACGGCGCTGATTCCCATTGTGGGAGCCTTCATCGGCTGCGCGGTGGGAGCCTTCGTGATTCTCATAGACAATCCTCTGCAGGCGCTGTGGTTCGTGATACTGTTTCTGATTCTGCAGCAGGTGGAGGGGAATCTGATCTATCCCAGAGTGGTGGGCAACTCCGTAGGCCTGCCCGCCATATGGGTGCTGATGGCCGTCAGCGTGGGCGGCAGTCTCTTTGGCGTTTCGGGCATGCTGTTCTTTATTCCGCTGATGTCCACCGGATATACGCTGCTGCGGGAGAGCGTGAACAACCGGAATAGGGCCAGAGGGATTCCCTTGTCGGCCGAGAAAAGAAATGGGGAGGATGCGGCCGGGGCCATAGGAGGGGCTGCAGGGCGAAAGGATATGGAGGCCACGGGAGATCAAGCCGGTTTCGGATCCGATGATGGTGAAAAGAAGGCAGGGAAGTCCCATGGAAGTGTAAAGGGATATTCCGGGGACAGAAAAAAACGCTGAGACGAAAAGGAACAAAGACGATCCGTATATTTTCACGGATGCCGGCTCAGAACACGTCCATCCGGGGCGGCATGCCGTATTCTTTCTGGAAAGCCCGATAGAAGGAGGAATAGTCGTTGAACCCGGCTTCCAGCGCGGCGTCGTTGATGCGCAGGCCCTGAGAGCGCAGCTCCCGGACTCTGGTGAGACGCTTGCGCCGGATATACTCATGTACGGTGAGGCCGGTGGCTTTGCGGAACTCTCTGCATAGGTAGTATTTGGAGATAAAGAATCTCTTCTGCAGGGAGTCCAGAGTGACAGAAGTGTCATAATTGTTGTTCAGATACAGAATCACTGATTTGATGGGATTGGTAGAGCAGTCCGAAGAGGAAAAACAGCTGATCCGATTGATCAGATACAATATTTCCACAATGACAGACTTTAAGACGGGGGTATCGGCAGACAGCCGATACCCTTCGGAATATTTTCTGTAACGAAGGAAAGCGTCATATAGTCCGCTGGACCGGACGGCGTCCGCAGCGATCTTGTTTCCCGTGCCGGGGGCGGAATTGAGAAATTGCTCCTCATAGTCGGTGCAGCCGTTCTCCTGAAAGAAGGCCGGGGAGACCATGAGCACCGCGCGGCGGTAGGGCGTGGGACTGTTGTGGTAGATGCGGTGGAATTCATGCTTGCGTATGATAATGAGATCTCCGGGTTCCAGAGTGTACATCTTATCCTCCACCACGTATTTGGCGTCTCCTTCCAGAAAAAAGAGGATCTCATAGTCGTTGTGGTTATGGAGCTGGAAGTATGCGTTGGTGGGGGCGGCGGTAAAGGACTCGCCTATGGTGTAGCAGGATTCCATAGCAAAATACCTCTCTTCTCTTAAAAGGTTTCATCTCTCCGCTCTGGGCCTCCTCTTTATGCTGCAGCGGTGCTTTTGGCGGATGCTCCTATCAGTGATGTTACCATTGTCATTTTATGATAGGCAGGCAATAATTGCAATACTTTTCGCAAGAATCAGTATTTTATTTGTGAAAAAGATGGATTATGATGAATGAAAAGAAAATAATCAGAATGCGGAGACGATACTTAGGCCGGTTTCGGGATTTCAAAAGGGAGGTAAAGGTATGAGATATGCAAAAATCAGCGGATTTTCGGATGAGATTGCAAGCGATGTGGACACCCAGTTCAGTGTGTTGAAAAAGCTTGACATCCATTATTTTGAACCTCGGGGGATCGATGGCAGGAACATTGCGGATCTGAGCGACGGGGAGGTGGAGAAGCTTCGTGACAAGATGGAGGCTCAGGGGATCCGGGTGTCTTCGATAGGATCCCCCATCGGCAAGGTGATGCTGGAGGATGATTTTGAAGTCCATTTCCGGCAGTTCCAGAGAGTGGTGGAGATTGCAAAAAAGCTGGATGCAAGGTATATCAGGATGTTCAGCTTTTATCATGACGGCGGAGACTGGACCGAGGAGGAGCGGGATCAGGTGCTTGGGCGGCTGGGCAGAATGATTTCCTATGCGAAGGAGCAGGACGTGGTGCTGCTCCATGAAAACGAGAAGGATATCTACGGGGACACGGCGGAAAGATGTGCGGATCTGATGCGGGAGCTGGGCTGTTCCCATTTTCGGGCGGTGTTCGATCCTGCCAATTTCGTGCAGTGCGGTCAGGACACCAGAGAAGCCTATGACAAGCTGAAGGATTTCATCGCCTATGTGCATGTGAAGGATGCGTTCTTGGAGGACGGCAGGGTGGTGCCTGCAGGCTCAGGGGACGGCAATGTGGCTTACGTGCTGAAAAGCCTTTTTGCCGGCGGATATGACGGGTTCTTGAGTCTGGAACCTCATCTGGGCAGCTTTGACGGGCTGGCAGGTCTGGAACTTGACGACAAGATGCTGAACCTTCCGCAGGGAGGAGAGGGAACCTTTACCTTGGCCTATCGGGCGCTGGAGGAGATAGTGGACGGAATCATGGCGTGAATCCGGTGAAGATAATCGGACAAAGATTCTTCCGAGCCGTTTCGGGTCATGGCGGAGTATGTGCTGAAGAGATTTCGATATGTGACAAAAACTGATGAAGATTAAGTAGTGTATCCGGAAATGGAAAGGAGCAGTATGGAAAAAGGACATGTAAAGGGAGCGGATAACAAGGTGAGGCTGGGGGTCATTGGCTTCGGCAACATGGGCACGGGCCATGCCGGAAACGTTGCAGGCGGCAAGGTGCCGGATATGGTGCTGGGGGCTATCTGCGATATCTCCCCCGCCAGACAGGAGGCTGCCAGAAGGCAGTATCCCGAGGTGCCGGTATTCGGGGATGCAGGGGAAATGTTTTGCAGCGGACTCTGCGACGCAGTGATCATCGCCACGCCCCATTATGACCATCCGGGCTTGGCTATAGATGCGTTCCGGCACGGGCTCCATGTGATCACGGAGAAGCCGGCGGGGGTACATACCAAGCAGGTGAAGGAGATGAACGCAGCGGCGGCGCAGTCCGACAAAAAGTTCGGCATTATGTACAACCAGCGGACCAATCCGGTGTACCAGAAGCTCCGGGAGATGATTCGCAAGGGGGAGCTGGGGCATATCAAGAGGATCACATGGATTATCACGGACTGGTACAGACCTCAGGCTTACCATGACAGCAGTACCTGGCGTTCCACGTGGAAGACGGAGGGCGGCGGCGCTCTGATCAATCAGAATCCACATCAGCTGGATCTCTGGCAGTGGCTGTTCGGCATGCCGGACAGAATTTTCGCCAAGGCCAGCTTTGGGAAATATTATGATATCGAAGTAGAAGATGACGTGATGGCGTTTTTTGAGTATGACAACGGCACTACGGGAGAATACATCACCTCCACGGGGGAGGTGCCGGGAACCAACCGTCTGGAGATCGCTTGTGACATGGGCAAGGTGGTGGTGGAGCATAACCGCATTCTCTTCCATAGGAACGTGATATCCGAGAGGGAACACAACAAGATCAATCAGGAGCCTTTTGGAAAGCCGGAGTGCTGGGAGTGCAGCATTCCTGCGGACTTTTCCGGCGGCCCTCAGCATGTGGGAATCCTGAAGGATTTCGCCTCTGGGATTTTGCGGGGCACGGAGCTTCTGGCCAAGGGGGAGGATGGCATTCTGGGCCTGACCATTTCCAACGCCATTCATTTGAGCGCTTGGACCGGGGAGACGGTGGATGTGAAAAACTTCCCGGACGAGAGATTCTATGAGCTGCTGCAGGAGAAAATCCGCACTTCCACGGTGGTGAAGAAGGAATCTCAGGTGGTGGTGGACAACAGCAAGACATATTGACCCTCCTGACGCCCATTGTCTCTTGGAAGGGCTTAGGGCGTGCTGGCAAATGCATGCGGCATGGGAGCGGAAGCAGAGGAGCCGGGCGGAGCCCGGAAAAGCGGAAGCAGTGGGATCAGGTGGAGTCCGGAAAAGCGGAAGCAGAGGGATCGGGTGAAACCAAAAGAGCGGAGCGAAAGGATCAGGTGGAAACATAACATGGACAAGAGGATAGGCGCGCAGTATTATACATTGAGAGAGTTCACCAAGACCATAGAGGACTTTGAGGAGACCTGCAGGAAAGTGCGGGAGATGGGTTATAAGCTGGTTCAGATTTCCGGCACGCCGCTGGAAGCAGCTCCCATGAGGGAGGTTCTTGACCGCCATGGGCTGGAAGCGGTGACTACCCATAGGAGCTTTGACGACTTCCAGAAAGATCTGGAGGAGGTCATGGAGTACAACCGGATTCTGGGCTGTCAGCTCTGCGGCGTGGGCTGTATGCCCGGCTGGGCAAAGGAGAGCGGGGAAAACTTAAGCCGCTTTATAGAGGAAGCCAACCGGATGGCGGCAAGGCTGCGGAAGGAAGGGCTGTACTTCGGATATCACAACCATGCCTTTGAATTTGCCCGTCTGGAGGGCAGGCAGATCATGGATCGGCTGATTCGGGAGACAGATCCCGAGGAGTTCTATTTCATTGCTGACACCTATTGGGTGCAGGCGGCGGGGATGGGGCCGGCGGCCTTCCTGAAGGAGCTGGGCAGCAGGGCCATGGCGGTTCACTTCAAGGATCTGAAGGCGAATCTGGACAATACTTCGGAGATGGCGGAGATCGGGGAAGGAAATCTGAACTGGGACGAGATCATTTCCGTATGTGAGGAGGCGGGAGTAAAGTGGGCGCTGGTGGAGCAGGATACCTGCAGGCGGGATCCATTCCAGTCTCTGAAGATGAGCTATGACTATTTGGCCGGAAAGGGATTTTGCTGAGAGATGAAAAAGGTATGCATTGTAGGATACGGGGCTATCGGCCCCATTCATGCCATGGCGCTGGAAAAGACGACGCAGGGGCGGCTGTACGGGGTCTGCGACATCGACCCTGCAAGGCGCAGGGCCTGCAGGGAACGGTACGGCGCGGTAGAATACGATGACTTTGATGCCATGATTCGGGATGATGAAATACAAAGCATCCATATCTGTACCCCCCATTATCTTCATTTTGAGATGATAAAAAAGGCTCTGGCGGCCGGAAAAGATGTGGTGGCGGAAAAGCCGCTGGTTCGCACCAGACTAGAGTGGGAGGAACTGCGGCGTCTCCCCGGAGCGGACAGAATCTGTGTGGTGCTGCAGAACAGGCTGAACCCTTGCGTGCAGAGAATGCGGGAGCTGGTGCGAAGCGGGGAGCTTGGGGCAGTGAAGGCGGTGCGGGGGATTCTGACCTGGAACCGAGACGAGGCCTATTATAGAAGCGCTGACTGGAGAGGGAAATGGGAGACGGAAGGCGGCGGGCTGCTGATCAATCAGGCCGTGCACACCCTTGATTTTTTCAGCTATGTGGTAGGGGACGTCTGCAGTGTCAGGGCAGACATGTGCAACCATACTCTGGAGGGGGTCATCGAGGTGGAGGATGCGCTTGTGGCCCATCTGAAATTGAGATGTCCTTCCGGAGGGCCTTCAGAGCGCGACAAAAGTGTAAAACAAAACCCTTGTGATTTTGGTTTGTCCAGTAGACAGGAGCAGGGCGGTTCAGCTAAAGACAAAGGCTTTGGCAGAGGTATAGCTGAGATTGGGAAAGACAAGGAACAAGTCAGAGGCGTGTTTTTTGCCACCAACGGCTATGGGGAGAATTCTTCTCCTCTCTTTGAAATCTCCTTGGAGAAGGGTGTTGCCAGATACATGGATCAGAAGCTTTGGATAAACGGGGAGCTGGCTGCGGAGGACGTTCCGGCTGCCGCCGGAAAGGA
>OFFF01000451.1_pt1 | contig 31533 bp, 28 predicted proteins | sample 1521301 | NCBI WGS metagenome assembly OFFF01 (sample SAMEA3504101, study PRJEB24116) | mouse gut metagenome | biome: mouse gut; feature: mouse-associated habitat; material: faeces | place: Denmark | collected 2011
GGGAACGGCAAAATTTTTTACACTTCTTTTACTTCTTTATCTCACATGAGCAAATTATCAGGTCATGTAACGCCATCTCTTCCGCCCTGCTTCTAATGCTATTCATTTTCTGGAGCCAGCAGAGCCAGTCATCGGATTTTAGCTGTTCGTTCACGCCCTCATTTTTTGCCATCCGAGAGAAGTGTATCAAGCACGGTTTTAGGGGACATGCAGCGGAAGAGACGCCCCGGATATCCCCTGTCGGCGCTCAGCTTACCCTCTCTCTGATGAGAAAAGGCTCTATCTCTTCCAGAATCGCCGAATCATCCGAATCGCATACCAGCCGCTGGGGCCGCGCCAGATCCAGGGCAAATACGCCCAGAATCGATTTTGCATCCACGATACGGCTGCCGGAGCCCAATTCGAAATTGGCATCTACCATACTGACCGTATTCACAAAGTCTCTCACCTGATCCACATCCTCAAACTTAACCACTACCTGCTGCATAAATATCACCTTTTCTCACCTTTCTCCGGAAGATTGCTCCGATTATTTTTTAGTCCTGTTCGAAGAAAAATAATATATCAGGTTCCCCTTTTTGTAAACTGTCGTTTTCCATAATTTTTCGCGATTCTTTTGTGGAATTTATTGAAACCGTTTTTCCCTTTTATGCAGACTGCCCAGCGAATATGTTCAATTGGAATTCCGTATATGTCACTATAAGAAAAAATAAAATCTGCGGACAAACGAATAAGAATAAATAAAATCTGCGGACGAAAAAACAAGAAAAAAAGAAATCTGCGGACGAAAGACAGAGCCGGGGCGGAACCCCACGGGAATCCAAATCAGATTCCCGAACGCGGATTCCGCCCCGGATTCTTACATCAGCGTATCCTTGTACACCCGCAGCACATTTCCATAGAAAATCTTATCCAACTCTCCCTCAGAGAATCCGGCATCATGGAACGCATCCCACAGTCTCCCCATGCTCTGCGCGCCGGGCAGCTCCCTGTGGGTGGGGATGCCGTCATAATCGCTGCCCAGCCCCAGCACATCGATGCCTCCCACGTTCACGATGTGCTTCGCATGGCGCACCACCGCGGCGATGGTGCCGGGATTCTCCTCCCCCAGCGGCTTCTCCTCCAGGAAATCCGCGCAGAAGTTCAGCCCCATGACGCCTCCCCGTTCAGAAAGCTTCGCAATCATGTCATCTGTCATGTTCCGCACATTGGGGCACACAGCCCTGGCATCGGAATGGCTGGCCACGAAAGGCTTTTTCGTCACCGCCAGCACATTGTAGAACCCGGCGTCTGACAGATGGGACACGTCCGGGATGATGCCCAGATTCTCCATCTCCGCCACCAGCTCCTTCCCCTTCTCCGTCAGCCCGCCGGTCAGGTTCGGCGTATGCATGTACGCGTCATAGGCCGCCTGGGCCGCCAGACGGGCTGTCTCCCACTCCTCCTGGCGCGGTTGCTCTTGCTGTGCCATGTGCGGCTGCCCTTGCTGTGCCATGTGCGGCTGCCCTTGCTGTTCCATGTGCGGCTGCCCTTGCTGCACCTGGTGCAGCTGCTCTTGCTGCACCTTACCCTCCTCCAGAGATTTCCATGTCTCCATGGCCGCCTTCATCTTTTCCTTCAGTCCCTCGTTAAAGTTGGGATGCCCGATTTCATTGACGAAATTCCAGGTAAGCGTAATCATTCTGACGCCCATCTGATGCAGCTCCCGCAGCTTCTCCACCTGTCCCTTGCACACAGCCCCCTCTTCCACCGTCAACAATGCGGACAGTTTCCCCGCCGCCTCGTTCCCGGCTATGTCGGAAAAGGCAAGCACCGGGGCTATCATGTCCCGGTTCCGCTCCATCTCCTCCTGGTAAATCCGGTACATGGCCAACATCCGCTCCCAGGGATCCTCCTCCGGGCGCAGCGGCACGAACATGGCGAAATTCTGCACCAGATAATGGCTCTCTTTCATCCGCTCCAAATCCACATGGAACTCATTTCGCCGCAAAGATGCCGGATTCCCCGCCTCCCTCCGGCTAAGCAGCCCTCCTAAAGTATCACAATGCATGTCTATGACTTTCATATAACCCTACCTTTCCGGCTGAATGACACAGCCTGTTCCACTCTCCCGGAAACGCTGTCTGCGCTTTCCGGCGGATTTCCCTTAAAGAAGAAGCGCAGCGTGCCATAGCACTGCACCCAATACCCGTGCACAGTCTCTGCTCCGCCGCGCCTTGCCAGGCCTCAATTCCTACCTTGCCGCATGCCGAATCCACCAGGACTCTGATTCCGCCTTACCGTATCCAGCCAGGGCTCAGCCCTTTTCCTGCCGCATCCGGCCAGGGCTCAGCCCTTTTCCTGCCACATCCGGCCAGGCCGCGTTCCCAATCGGCTCCGGGCCTCAATCCCCCGCTCTGCCCCTCACCGCGAAATCCACGCCCGTGTGCTTGGGATTGTCATCATCGAACTTATAATCCTTCCCGGGAAGCACCGCATTCAGTATGATGCCCGTCAAAGCTCCCACAGCGATGCCGGAGAAGCTGATGTTCAGATCCCCGATGACAAATCCCACAGAACCGGCCGCGCTGTAATTGATGCCGATGGACAGTACCAGAATCAACGCAGCGATGATGACATTGCGGCTCTTGGCGAAATCCACCTGCGTCTCCACGATATTTCGAACACCGACAGCCGAAATCATGCCATAAAGCACCAGCGACACCCCGCCGCAGGTGGCAGTGGGCATACAACCGATGACAGCCGCGAACTTGGGCGAGAAAGAGAACAGAATCGCGAACACCGCGGCCATCCGCACTACCAGCGGGTCGAACACCTTCGTCAATGCCAGCACCCCCGTATTTTCCCCGTATGTGGTATTGGCCGGCGCGCCGAACAGCGCCGCCAGGATAGTCGCGAGGCCGTCACCCAGAAGCGTCCGATGAAGGCCGGGATCCTTGATATAATTATTCCCCACAGTAGAAGATATGGCAGAGACATCCCCGATATGCTCCACAATCGTAGCCAGCGCAATGGGCATGATTGTGATCACCGAAGTGATCAGCAGAGAGACGTCCCCGTCCGTCAGCGCCCAGAACGCCGTCCTGTCCCAATGAATCGGCAGCCCGATCCAGCCCGCCTCCCGTACCGGCGTGAAATCCACCCGGCCCAGAACAGCCGCCAGCACATAGGAACCGATGACGCCGATGATGATCGGCACGATTTTCACCATCCCCCTGCCCCAGATATTGCAGACGATCACCAGGGCGATGGCCACGATGGCGATGAACCAGTCCGCCGAACAGTTGTCGATGGCCGATTGGGAAAGCGTCAGGCCGATGGCAATGATGATAGGCCCCGTGACGATAGGCGGGAAGAACCGCATCACCTTTCCGGTGCCGAACAATTTGATCAAAAGGGAAAGCAGCAGATACACCAAGCCCGCGCAGGCCACGCCGAAACAGGCGTATGGCAGAAGCTTAGAATTGTCCAACGGATTTCCCGCCGCGTCCGCCATGGGCGCGATAGCGGCATACCCTCCCAGGAACGCGAAGGAGGAACCCAGAAACGCCGGTACCTTGCCCTTCGTCAGAAAATGGAACAGCAATGTTCCCAGCCCCGCGAACAACAGCGTGGTGGACACGTCAAGGCCCGTCAGCATGGGCACCAGGATCGTGGCCCCGAACATGGCAAACATATGCTGTACCCCCAGCACCAGCACCTTGGGCGCCCCCAGGCTTCTGGCATCATAGATGCAGGCTTCGCCGATTCCTCTGTCACCGGATTCTTTGCCGCCTTTTCTTCCGCCCTCCTGACCGGCGGAAACGGTTTTCTTTTTTTCACTCATGAACTCTTCCTCCTCTATCCGTCAGATAGCTCCCCCCACCTGACTTCTGTGATTGTCCCTGCCAGCGGAAGCAGCCGCGCCCCATATGGCAAGAGGCTGCAGCCCTGACGACAGCAACCTCTGACCACTATAATAAGGGTTCCGCGTTCATCCGTCAAGAAAAATCCACGAAATGCCCCGGAGCGCCAATTCGCTCCGGGGCATCTTTGATGTTTTGTTGATATCCGGGCCTGTTCGCTCTGGCGCTCACGGCAGCGATACCGCGTGGCTCTTCAGAAAATCCTTCCAGATATCGATATATCTCGCTTTCAGGTGCACGCCGTCAAAGGTATACTCCGGCACCATCCCTCCCGTCTCGTCGCAGACCAGCGGGTTCACGTCCAGATAGAAGACCCTCTGGTTATCAGCCATCTGGGCAATCCGCTCGTTCCTGGCCACAATGCCCTCATTGTTGATGTAGTCCCCCTGATTGGAACGCTCGGCGGTCACCTTGATGATGGCCTGCAGATAGATGATGGCATTGGGCTGCAGCTCCTGCAGATGGGCCACCACCTCCTGGTATTTCTCGATGAAGGAATCCACCGTGCCCGTGCCCATCTCATTGATGCCTATCATCAGGTAAATCTTGGCGAAGGCATTCTGCTGCAGCGCCTCCTCCACAGTGATCTTCTTCCTCTCGCCGGGCACCTCCACGATCTCCGAGTCGAACAGCCTATAGACGGTCAGCCCCGTGGAAGCATAGAAGGCCGCCGTCTCCTCCAGGCCGGCGTACTCAAACATCCCTACCGTCCTGGAATCCCCGATGAACACGGCATCCGCAAAATAGTCGTCCTCCACCGTCATGTACACCGGCTCCCCGGCAGGCGCGTTTCCGGCGGAATTGCCGCTGCCGCCCCCGGGTACCCCGGGCGAGTTGCCGCTTCCCCCTCCGGGCACTCCGGCAGAGTTGCCGCTTCCGCTTCCGGGCCCTCCGGGCGAGTTGCCGCTTCCGCTTCCGGGCCCTCCGGGCGAGTTGCCGCTTCCGCCCCCTGCCATGTCCCAGCCGCTGCTGCCTGAGAAGTCGCCTTCCGCTCCGCCCAGCCCACCATCGTAGGAGCCGTCCCCTCCGTACTGACCGCCGAAGGAGCCGCCCTCCCCCGTCATGTCGCCATCGGAATCCCCCTCTCCAGAAGCGCCGTCCCCGGCTCCCTGGCCGCCGAAGCCCATGACCACCGCGAATATGCCATCTCTCCGGCATTCCTCATACCATTCCCTGGCCTGGGCCAAGGGCTCCGCATAGACCTGCCAGCCGTCCACGCAGGCCAGATATATCACTCCCGTACCCAGCAGCAATGCCAGATAGGACCATTTTTTCAACCATTTCACTTTCCGTCACCCATTCTTTGCGCTCTCCCGGCGGAAACCGCACTCCCTCCCGGGAATCCGCAGCGCCTTTCCTTATTAGAAATGGAGATACATGAAAGGATTCTGCCCCTCCATCTCCAGCCGCCAGACACACACCCAGAACAGCACCGCCAGCAAGAGCATTCCAATCCAGCTGTCCTTGATGCGGCGGAACAGCTTCTGCAGCCACGGCGTACAGGCCAACGCCCCTGCCGCCAGCAGGAAGCCGTAATTGACCAAAGCGTTTCTCCAGTCCCCAGCGCTGACCCGGATGCCCGGCATGGTATGGAACATCCTTCCCAGGAAAATCTGCAGCTGCCCGATGTCCGTGATTGCGAAGCACACCCATGTCACCGGAATGAACGCCCAGACATACAGATGCGACAGCACTGTCTTCGGCACCTTTCCCAGGCGGGAGAATATCCCCAGCGCGTCCAGCTGCTTCTCGATCACGATTGCAAGCCACAGCAGCATCCCCCATATGAGGAAATTCCCCGTGCTTCCGTGCCAAATCGATGTCAGGAACCATACCGCCAGCAGATTGAGGACCGTGCGTAACTCACCCTTGCGGTTGCCTCCCAGAGGAATGTAGACATATTCCCGGAACCATCTGCTCAGGGTCATGTGCCATCTGCGGTAGAACTCCCGCACGGAGCCTGCCATGTACGGATTCCGGAAATTCTCCGGCAGCGAAAAGCCAAGCATCCTGCCCAGCCCCATGGACATCAGGGAGTATCCGTAAAAGTCGAAGTAAATCTTCAGGGAGTAGGCTATGGCCGCCAGCCAGGCCAGGGGCGTGGAGATGCTCTCGAACCCTGTCACCTGCACCTCCTGCCACAATAGACCGATCCGGTCAGCCAGCAGCACCTTGACGACCAGGCCCAGCGTGAACACCTTGAGCCCCTCCTGGATCCCCCCAGCGGTGAACTTCCTGGCCCCCAGTTCGTCCCGGACCTCCTCATACTCCGCGATAGGTCCGGAGAGCAGCTTCGGGAACATGGAGATATAGACGGCGAAGTTCACGAAGGACATCTCTCTCCTGTACCGGCCCCGGTAGACATCGATCAGATACGATAATACCTGGAACGTATAGAAACTGATGCCGAGGGGCAGATAGTCCCCTCCCTTGCCGTATTTAAAGGCGGCGAGGACCCCCACATTGAGGAAAATGGCCCCCAGGAACCATACCCTGCGTTTTCTATTAAGTTTTAATCTATTTTGTTGCTCTCTCTCCGTCTGCCTCTCCGCACTCTCCGGCCGCGCCCCTCTGCGCCCTATGTGCAGTCCGAAAAAATAATTGACCAGTATGGACAACATCAGGAGCGGCAGATACCTCGCCTCCCCAAGGGCATAGAAAACAAGACTTCCTGACAGAAGCGTCATGTTTTTCATCTTTTTTGGGGTCAGAGCGTACAATATCAAAAAAAGCGGAAGGAAGAAGAGCAAGAATTCTATCCCGCTGAATACCAATCATCATCACATCTTTCGTTTTTTCTCTCACAATACTATACTAGCGTGCATTCCGGTACATTACAACTTAAAAAAACTTAAATTTCAATTTCCGAATCGTCATAAAAATGTAGCATTTATGTAAAATCTATTGTAAACTATCTATAAAACCACAGAAAGGACAAAACCATGAAAGAACAATTATATACCATCCCCCTGAACGATGCCGTGAACGCAGGCGATGAGTGCCCTTTTTGCTTCATCGAGAGGAGCATCGAGCGCGATCTGCTGGACTTCGTCCTGGGCAGCGGCTCCTCCTACATGGAGGCTGACATCCGCGAGATGACGGACAAGGCCGGCTTCTGCAGGCAGCATTTCCAGAAGATGTTCGACTATGGCAACACCCTGGGCAACGCCTGGATCCTGAAGACCCATTACAAGAAGGTCATAGGCGAGATGAAGAACGAATTCGCCCATTTCAAGCCCGCAAGGCTCTCCTTCAAGGACAAGCTGCGCAAGGCCGGAGAGCTCAACCCCCTCGCCGGGTGGGTACAGAAGAAGGAAGCCTCCTGCTATATCTGCGACCACTTCGCCGAAACCTACGCCAGATACCTGGACACCTTCTTCTATCTGTGGAACCAGGACGATTCCTTCCGCCAGAAGGTCAGGGAGGGCAAAGGCTTCTGCCTGCACCACTTCGGGGACCTGTGCCAGGCCGCCGACAGCAAGCTCTCCAACAATACCAGGGATTCCTTCTACGAAACCCTTCTCCCCCTCATGGAGCGCAATATGGAGCGCCTGGCCGAGGACGTGGCGTGGATGGTGGAGAAATTCGACTACCGCAACAAGGACGCCGACTGGAAGGATTCCAGGGACGCCATACAGCGCGGCATGCAAAAGCTAAAGGGCGGCTACCCCGCGGACGGGCCTTACCAGATGAGCAAATAGCCCGTTTGCTTACGGCGGCAGGTCATCGATAGACGATTTTCCTGACCATGTCCAGGTAATCGCAAATCTCCTGGTAAAGCATCTCCGGCTGGAAAGAGGCGTCCTGAAAGCGCTCGGACATCAGGCCCTTGATGGTGAAATCCAGCATCTTCCGCAGCTTTTCACCATCCACTCCCCCCGGAAGGGCTTCGTAGTCGATTTGGCTGTCGATTTGGGCGTAAGTCTCTTCCAGGGAGTTCTTCTTCTCCTCCACGGACAGCAGCGCCTCAAAAGAGTCGTCCAACAGGGGCCGGTTCAGGAACTGCTGCATGTAGGGATAGCCCTTCATGGCATGCATCTTGGCGGACTCCATCTGCTTCATCAGGGCGAACAGGTCTGTTTCTTTCATGTCAACGCAGGAGCGCAGCTCCAGGTTCATGTACCTGACACTGTAGTCATATATGAACCGATAGAGCTCCAGCTTGCTGCCGAAGTAATGGAAGAGCAGGCCTTTGCTGACGGCGGCCTCCCGGACGATGTCATCCGTGCTGCCATGACGGTAGCCCTGCTGGGCGAAGACCTTCAAGGCGGCGTTTATCATTCTGTCCTGTTTCTCTTTTTTGATGTCGAAAAATTTGCTGTTCATGGGGGGATGCTCCTATCCGGCCGTCTTCTGCCACGAATAAGGCCATTATGCCTTGCCCTTGTGCGCTCCGGCACACATGGAATCAATAGTCGGCATAATGTATGTGCCAACATTATATCATACTTCCCCTCCCAGCGGGAGGAAAATCATAAATTTTTAGTAAAATAATGCATATTCCCTTTTCAATTCCGCAAAATAGTATTAATATCATATTAGGAAAATAAAACAAGCCTGTATGAAAGGAGTCACCCATGGCCAAGAAATTTGGAAAAATCTTACTGTTCACCGCTGCGATTGGTTCCGCAGCCGCCGCTGTCTATTACTACGTCCACAAGAAGCACGCTGAGCAGGACAACATCGAGGAAGAGGACTACGATGATTTCAGCGATGACACAGAGGAGGACTCTGATGCCTCCCGCAGCTATGTCCCCCTGAGTCCCGAGGGAGCCCAGGAGCAGGAAGCGCCTGCCGCCCAGGAGAATCCTGCGGAAGAGGCCTTCTCTCCTCTGAAGGAAAGCGCGGCAAAGGCTGCGGAGGCCACGGAAGAGACCGTGGAGGCATTCTTCGATGAGGAAGACGCCTCCGATGAAGAGCCCCCTGTAATCGAAAATTAAGCAAAAAACTGCCGCATTGCCGTACATGCGGCAGTTTTCGATTTCCGCCCCTCACAGCCACGCTTCCTTCAGAAGCGCCGTCCCCTCCCGGATCTCCTCATCCGTCAGCCCGCCGAACCCGAGCAGCACAGCGGCACCGCCGGAAGCCTCTTCCACGCTGCTCTCCGACAGGCCGTAGACCCGCACCTGCCGCCCGGCCGCCCGCTCCAGAAGCTCCCCCTCGGGAATCCCCCTCTTCGACGTCAGCAGCAGATGAAGCCCCGCGTTCTCTCCCGCTATGGCAAATTCCTCTCTCAACTCCCCCAGGCATTCCAGCAGCAGTTCGTGCTTCCCCCGGTAAATCTTGCGCATCTTGTTCAGATGGCGCTCGAAATAGCCCTCCCCTATGAACACGTTCAAAATGCTCTGATCGATGCGGGAGACCGTGCAGGAGTAGAAAGAGCATTCCCTCTCGTAAATCTCCAGCAGCGGCTTGGGCAGCACCATGAAGCTGACGCGGATGGCAGGGGCGATGGCCTTGGAGAAGCTGCCCATGTAGATGACCCTGCCATGGCGGTCCGAGGCCTGCAGCGCGGGAATGGGCTTCCCCCGGAACCGGAATTCGCTGTCGTAGTCATCTTCGATCAGATAGCGGTCCGATCCGCCGTCGGCCCATTTCAGCAGCTCCATCCGCCGCCCAATGGGCATCACCGTCCCCATGGGAAACTGATGGGACGGCATCACGTAGGCAGCCCGGACATCCGCCTGCTCCAGCCTGTCCGCCCGCATCCCGCACTCGTCCATGTCCACGGTGACGATAGGGTACGCGAAGGAGCGGAAGATCCGGTAGGACCTCTTATAGGTAGGGTTCTCCATGGCGATGCGCACATCCCGCCCCAGGATTTTTTCCAGCAAAAGCAACAGGAAGTCGTTCCCCGCTCCCACGATGATCTGTTCCGGCCTGCACTCCACCCCTCTGGCGGAATGCAGGTACCGGCTGATGGTCTGGCGCAGGCTGTAATCGCCCTGCCCCTCCCCCTTGGCGAACAGGTCGCTGTTGGCGTCTGTCAGGATGTTCTTGGTAATCTTCTTCCAGACGCTGAAAGGGAAGCCGGACATGTCGATATCATAGGGGGAAAAATTGATTCGGTACGGCTCCTCCCTCCCACCGGGCATTGCCCCGACAGCCGCCTGCCGGTTTTCCAGCGCCGACAGCCCGCTGTCCAGCTGCAGCAGTTCCTCGATGGGGCATACGAAATATCCCTTATAAGGTCTGGACTCGATATAGCCCTCGCTTAACAGCTGGCCGTAAGCGCAGTCCACCGTGCTCCTGGCCACCTGCAGATATTCCGCCAGAGAACGCGTAGAGGGAAGCCTCTCCCCCGAGAGAAGCTTCCCGCTCCTGATCTCACCCTTAATGTGGCCATATATCTGCTCATACAGACAGCTGTCCCCCTCTGTCCGTATCTGGAATGTCATCTCATTCAAAGCGATCCCCCTGTCATCCCTGCATCTTTTTCAGCTCTTTCACCACCTGCTCCTTCATGTCCCTGGCCCGGTCCTTGATCCGCGCGTTGGCGCTGGTGGAGGTGATGATGGAACCCAACAGCTTCACGGCCACCTGATAATCCTTGAACCGGACGGCCAGCACTGACAGCAGATAGTCCACTGTGATCTCGTTCATGCCGCACAGGGGGAACATTTCTGTCTGCCGGGCCTCCGTGAAGCCTTTGTAGGCATTCTGCAGCAATTCCCCCTCCTGCGCCGCCAGTTCCGCCAGCTGTTTCTCATCCGGGTTCTCCCGCCCCTTCAGATCCTCCGCGTATCCCCGGACCAGCCAGGCATACTTCAGACAGATATACGCTCTTTCGCTTGTTTTCGAACGCTTTACCACAGCCTCCGCCAGCGCCAGCTGATAGCGTTCCAGGGCATGCTCATAAGTATAAGTCTCCCCCTGGTATGGCTTCATCTTCAAGACCTGGCAGATGTTGTCCCGAATCAGTTTCGCCTGGGCCGACGTGATTGTGGTAAAGTAGCGCATCAGCGCCGCGCAGCCGCAGACAGGGCACATCACCACCTCATACTTGGCGGCATCGATTCCATCATATCTGGGGCGCAGGTCCTGGTCTGTCCCAAGGAGCCGGGCCTTATTGGATTTCATGACTTTTGACGTAAAAGAAGTGTCACAGACCGGACAGGTAAAGGATCTCTCATAAATCAAATCCTTCTCCTGAGGCTTTTGCGCGACAACAGGCTCAGGCTTCTTCGCCTCCTGCTTCTTCTGCCCCTCAAAAACATCCATGTTCTCCAGGTTGCCAAGCCCCAGATTCTTTAAACCTGATAAGATTCCCATGCTCTTCTCCACCTCGCCCAAGACTTCTGCAAAGCCCATGTACTATCCTATGCCATCCAAACTTCGCCTTTCTTTTCGGCCCGATTCCTCGTCTGTCCCCTTCCCTTTCCGTCCGCAGATATCCCTATCCTGCCTTTTTGTCCGCGCTGCCGGCCCTTACCGCGGCCGCCTTTCGATTCCCCGTCCGTCCTACTGCGCCGCATCGGACTTCGGCAGCACAAAAGAACTCTTCAGGGACACGATGCGGTTGAACACCAGCGCATCCGGCCCGGAATCCTTAGCGTCCACGCAGAAGAATCCCTGCCTTACGAACTGGAACCGCGCGTATTTCTCCGCTCCCGCGAAGGCAGGCTCCAGCTTACAGTCCTTCAGAACTGTGAGGGAATTGGGATTCAGGTTCAGGCTTCCGTCCTCGTTGTAGACCCCTTTTTCCTCATCGATGATATTCTCATACAGCCGCACTTCCGCCTTCAGGGCAGTGTCGGCGGCCACCCAGTGGATGGTGCCCTTCACCTTCCTTCCGTCCGGGCTGTTCCCACCTCTGGAAGCCGGATCATAGGTGCAGTGCACCTCCACGACTTCGCCTGCCTGGTTCTTGACGCAGCCGGTGCACTTCACGAAATAGGCGTTCATCAGGCGCACTTCATTGCCCGGGAACATCCGGAAGTACTTCTTCGGGGGCTCCTCCATGAAGTCCTCCCGCTCGATATACAGCTCCCTGCCGAAAGGCACTTCCCTGCTGCCAAGGGCTTCGTTCTCAGGATTGTTCCCCACTGTCAGCATTTCGGTCTGCCCTTCCGGGTAATTGTCGATGATCAGCTTCACCGGATCCAGCACCGCCATCAGACGGGGCGCCTTCGCCTTCAGATCTTCCCGGATACAGTATTCCAACATGGCGTAATCCGCGATGGACTGGGCCTTGGAGACGCCGCACAGTTCCACGAACTTCTGGATCGACTCCGGCGTAAAACCCCGGCGGCGCAGGGCCGCGATGGACACCAGCCGGGGATCGTCCCAGCCGTCCACGATGTTCTCCTGCACCAGCTTCTTGATATACCGCTTTCCGGTGACCACGTTCTTCAGGTACAGCTTGGCGAACTCAATCTGCTTGGGCGGATGAGGGTATTCCAGCTCCCGCACCACCCAGTCGTAGAGAGGCCTGTGGTCCTCGAACTCCAGCGTGCAGATGGAATGGGTGATTCCCTCTATGGCGTCCTCAATGGGGTGAGCGAAATCATACATGGGGTAGATGCACCATGCGTCTCCGGTATTGTGATGATTCATGTGCGCCACACGGTAAATGACGGGATCGCGCATATTGATGTTGGGCGAGGCCATGTCGATGCGGGCCCGCAGCACCTTCTCCCCGTCCCCGTACTTTCCGTCCTTCATCTCCTGGAACAGCTGCAGATTCTCCTCCACCGTGCGGGTATTATAAGGGTCGTCTTTCCCCGGCTCGGTCAGGCTTCCCCTGTATTCACGAATCTGCTCCGCGGTCAGGTCCGAGACATAGGCCTTGCCCTTTTTGATCAGCTTCACCGCCGCCTCGTACATCTGCCCGAAATAATCGGAGGCGAAGAACAGCCGGTCCTCCCAGTCCGCCCCCAGCCACTGGATGTCCTCCTTGATGGATTCCACGAATTCGATGTCCTCCTTGGTGGGGTTGGTGTCATCGAAGCGCATGTTGAATTTGCCGTTGTACTGCCGGGCCAGGCCGTAGTTCAAAAGTATGCTCTTGGCATGTCCGATATGCAGGTAGCCGTTAGGCTCCGGCGGGAAGCGGGTGTGCACGGTCTCACATGTCCCCTCCGCCAGATCCTTGTCTATGATCATTTCAATAAAATTTCTGGATTCCGTCTCGCTCATCTGTCAGGTCCTTGCCTTTCCTATACGTCTGCGGCATCTGCTGCCCTCCGGCCTGCATTCAGGCCGGGTATCCTCAAGATGGCCATTCCGCCCGCTCCATGCCGCGAATAAAGCCATTATATCATAACTCCGCAATTTCTTTCAACAAGATTCAGTACATTCCTGAAAAAAACATGCAAGTCCTCTTGTCTCTTATCAAGATTCCGGCAGTTCCAGGATGTCCCCTTTATCGGCGCCTGCGGCACAGATATAGGTTTTGTCCGTGCGGCGCCCGGTTTCCCGGAAATGATCCATGATATATTTTGCCGAAAGGGGCATTTCCAGAGAGCCTGTCTCTTCCAGAGGAAACCATTTGCACAGACCCTCGTTGGAGACAAGATTATCGTCCACATGTTCTTTTATATCCGCGAAAAAGTAATAATTCTGCCTTATCTCTCCCTTTGTCTTCCGGAATGCAATATAGCCCCCTGCCGAGCCCGTCCAGACATCGCTGACCACCCTGCCGCCCTGTCTGTAGAGGAGGAGCACCCTGTCTCCCCTGAACAGATAGATGGCCGTCATGTTCCTCAGCTTTCCTTCCACAGCGTTTTTCCTCCTAACCGGACAGACAGGCATTTCACGATGCGCCCTCGCAAATCCGTACATGCTTTTTACTCTTTTTTGCCACATTCCCCTGCTGCGGCGCTGCCTCTTACCGCAATCCCTTTTAGGGTATTTGTCAGTCAGAGACGATTCTCTGATATCAATGATGGAACAGGCGGATTCCCGTGAACGCCATCACCATGTTGTATTTATCGCAGCATTCTATCACGGCATCATCCCGGACGGAACCGCCGGGCTGGGCGATGTATTTCACGCCGCTCTTGCGGGCCCTCTCGATATTGTCCGAGAAAGGGAAGAACGCGTCCGAGCCCAAAGTGACCTCCTGCATCCGGTCAAGCCATGCGCGCTTCTCTTCCCTGGTAAAGACGGCGGGCTTCACCTTGAAGACCTTCTCCCAGGCGCCGTCTGCCAGCACGTCCATGTACTCGTCCCCGATGTAGACGTCTATGGCATTGTCCCGGTCCGCACGTCCCAGCTTGTCCACGAACTGCAGGCCCAGCACCTGGGGGGACTGACGCAGGAACCAGTTGTCCGCCTTGGTGCCCGCCAGCCTGGTGCAGTGGATGCGGGACTGCTGGCCCGCGCCGATGCCGATGGCCTGGCCGCCCTTTACATAGCAGACAGAATTGGACTGGGTGTATTTCAGGGTAATCAGGGCAATCTTCATGTCTGTCAGGGCTTCCTCCGGAATCTCCTTGTTCGCCGTGACCAGGTTGGACAGCAGATTCCCATTCACATCCAGCTCGTTCCGCCCCTGTTCAAACGTAATTCCGTATACCTGTTTTCGTTCAAGCGGAGCGGGCGTGTAAGATTCGTCAATCTGAATGACATTATAATTTCCGCCCTTTTTGGCTTTCAGCATGGCCAGCGCCTCTTCCGTGTAGCCGGGGGCGATGCAGCCGTCGGACACTTCCCGCTTGATCAATCTGGCCGTGTCCTTGTCGCAGACATCGGACAGGGCGATGAAGTCCCCGAAAGAGGACATCCTGTCGGCGCCTCTGGCCCTGGCGTAGGCACAGGCCAGGGGAGACAGCTCGCCCAGGTCGTCCACCCAGTAAATCTTCGCAAGGGTCTCGTCCAGAGGGAGGCCCACTGCCGCGCCCGCGGGAGACACATGCTTGAAGGATGTGGCGGCGGGCAGGCCCGTGGCCGCCTTCAGCTCTTTCACCAGCTGCCAGCCGTTAAAGGCATCCAGGAAATTGATGTAGCCCGGCCTGCCGTTCAGCACGGTGACCGGCAAATCGCTGCCGTCCTCCATATAGATCCTGGAAGGCTTCTGGTTGGGGTTGCATCCGTATTTCAGTTCGATTTCTTTCATGATTTCGTTTTCCTTTCCTGATTTTCTGCTTTGCCGCATCGTCTGTTTCATTTCCGGCTGTTTCATTTCCGTCTGTTTCATTTCCGGCTTTTCCACTTCCCGCCGTTTGTTTTACGTCTGCCTCCTTTTACGGGGTATAATCCAACAAAATCCGCGCCATGGCCGGAACGGGCTTCCACTATTGGTTCTTATTTAAAATGCGGGTCTCATACTGTCCTGTGGCAATATCGATGAAGCGGACGAACAGGGATACCTTGTTCTCCTCGTTCAGACTCTCCCACAGCATACCCGCGAAGCTGTCGATGTCCCCTTCTATGGCCACAGTCCCTGGCTCTCCCCGGAAGCTGGGCAGCGGGTCTCCGTCATGCATGTAGGTATGGAGGAAACGGCCCTCCCCGGGGGCTGGGTTGTCATAGGTAAAAGTATATCTGTTGCAGCAGGAAGGGTCTCCGCCGTTGCTCTTTAAAATGGACATGCTGTAGTCGAAGCAGCCCTCCTGGATATGCACCAGCCCGGAAATCCTTGGGGTGTAATTGGGGCCGTCCGGCTCGAACTGGCGGCTGCGCAGGGACTGCTCGAAGGTAAGCCCTTTCGACAGGCCTTCGTAGATGGTGTCCGTCTGATCCCCATTTGTGACAATCGTGTCAGTTCCCTGTCCGTCCCCGGCGTCCAGCACACGCACCGGGGCGTAGATGACCAGGCTGGGATCCGACAGCTTGGCCGGGTCAAAGGCCTGGGTGCGGATGCCCTCTCCCTCTGTGACGAAGATACGGTTGCGGCTGTTCACGCTCCTTCCCATGATGAAGTACGCGATGGCCGCTTTTTTCCCGTCAGCGGACCGCCCGATGACGATTCCCCTGCCGGGGTACGCATTGTTTTTCAGTTCCTCATTCAGTTGCTGCATCTCTTTTTCCTCCTATTCCAGTTCCGCTCCCGCAGTCCCACCGCCAAACCATGCGGAGCATTCCCGCACGCTTAGTGTCCGTCAATCCTCTGGGCTCTGCTCCTGCGTCCGCTGTTTCCAGTTCCCCTTCTGTCTCATCAGTGCCTTTTTGCGCAATTATAAAAATACCGGCCTATCAGGCATCACGAAACAAGTGGTGCCCAGACGGTCGGCTTCTTTTCCCGCTGCACTCCCTGTGGGTTCTCCCACTTCCGTCAGTCATGCAGTTCTCTCCTTATGCAATTATACTACACAACGCCAGAATTTACCGTACTGCACTGGTTAAACGTATATGGCTGTCGCCCTATTCACCCTCCCCACAGCGCCGGACGGCCCGGCCAATCCGGATACCCCTATCTTACACGCACCCGCGGAAATTTGCAAGCTTTTTCCAAATATTTTCCGACCATTATCCAAAAAAAGCCTCAAAAAGGCAACCACCCTGCAAGAAGATGGTTGCCTGCCCTTCTAAGACTGCGTCCCGCCTCACTGGAACAGCTTCAGAACCATGGAATCCTGGTTCATCTGCTTCTTCAGCATCAGATTCCGATACTCGCTGAGCAAGTCCTCTTTCTTCTTCTCAGAAATGGCTTTCGGCATATCCAAATCCTCGATGCGGCTTCTGGAGCTCAGCTGCTCTAAGCTAGCGCCGGTATTGTAATTATAAGCGTGCTCCAGGCGATTGGTGGAGGCCCCCAGGCTGCTGCGCTGTGAGGACACCCTGTTGATGGCATCGTCAATCACATCCAGGTCGAAATCCTTCGTCACGTCGAAGTCAGCGATGCCCAGCGCTTCCAGGGTGGAGTTGGCCATGCCGATCCGCATGCCGCTCCCGTCCGGATTGGTGGCAATGTGCATGTCGGCCATGCTTCCGTCCAGGAGCTTCTGCTCGTTCAGGGAAGTGGTCTTGGCCATGGACTCAATGCCATTTTTCAGCTCCTTGATTTCATTCTGGTAATATTTCTTGTCCGAAGCGGAGGCAAGGCCGTTCATGGAGCGCAGGGCCAAATCGCGTATCCTCTGCAGATAATCCACCACGCCGCCCAAAGCGCCGTCCGCCACATTGAGAGCGCCCATGCCTTCTTTGGCATTCTGGGCACCTACGTTAAGCCCAGTCTCCTGAGCCTCCATTTTCTTGCCAATCGCAAGCCCCGCTGCATCGTCAGCCGCCGTATTGATGCGCTTGCCGCTGGAAAGATGAGAATATGAATTATAAATTCCATTGGTCACGGTCATGCTACTCATAACGAAACCTCCCGTTCTTTCTATATTTATACACCTGTCAAAAAGCGAATCCTTTTCTCTATGTCTTTCTTCTATTATATAATTCTTTTCCAAATTTTTCAACTGAAATTTACGGTGGATTTGAAATTTGGCCAAAATGGAAGCCAGACTCCCCGGAACCAAAACCGCATTCAGCACTTTTGCGGGCAAAGCCTTTGCGGACAAAAACTTTGCGGGCAAAAACTTTGCGGGCAAAAATTTTGCGGGCAAAAATTTTGCGAGCAAAAAATTTTGCTTGACACCCGCACCGGAATCCCGTATAGTGGGACATGAAAACAAAATAACCGCTAGGGGAGCACATCGCTGAGACTGAAACCGGTGCCCGCGCACCGTTTCTAACCCTCACTACTTGAACCGGACAATACCGGCGTAAGGAAGCACAGCAACAGAAAGACAGGCGCAGGATACGGCCAATGCCATAAGGCCAGACCTGCGGCAAGACGGATGTCCGGCAGAGGGAACTCTCCGGCAGTTCCTTTCGTCCCCGTCCCAGGTTGCCGATGTCGTTCCTCCTTAGCCAAAGTAAGGAGGATTTTTTATGTTGTACCATGTAATCACAGACGGGGAGAGCGTCAGCTACATCCCCACCACCCTGGGCAAAATATTGCTGGCCGCCATTTTTCTCATTCTGCTGGCCGCCGCCGTCTTCTTCGCCAGAAGGAAGTCGGCAGGCCTGAAGGCGCTTTCCAATGCCGGCACGAACAAAGCTGTCGGCACAGACAAGGCTGCCGCCGCAGGCAAAACTGCAAATTCGAACAGTTCCGATACCGGAAGCAAGGCCGGTTCCGGCCGGAAAGGCTCTGCGGCCAGGCTCACGGCCAAGCAGCTGGCCTTCTGCGCCATGGCCATCGCTTTGGGCACAGTGCTGTCCAACCTGAAAATCTACGAATTTCCCTTTGGCGGCTCCATCACGCTGCTCTCCATGCTGATCATCTGTCTCCCCGGCTATTGGTTCGGGCTGGAAGCCGGTCTGATCACCGGTGCCGCTTACGGCGTGCTGCAGCTGATCATCGACCCCTATGTCATCCATCCCGTCCAGCTCCTGGTGGATTATCCGCTGGCTTTCGGCGCCTTCGGACTTTCCGGACTGTTCACCGAGAAGAAGAACGGGCTTTTGAAGGGCTATGCCGCCGGTATCGTCGGACGATGGATCTTCGCCACCATTTCCGGCTGGATCTTCTTCGCCGAATATGCCTGGGAGGGCTGGGCTCCCCTGCCCTATTCCCTTGTCTACAACGGCATCTACATCTTCTCCGAAGCCGCCATTACCTATATCGTCCTGGCTATCCCCTATGCCCGGAGCGCCCTGGCAAGGATAAAGAAGCTGGCTTTGGAGCCATAAGAGTCCTCAACGTAAGCCTTGAAAAGTCCACCCGTTCCATCATAAACTCGTACAAGTTATCTACAGACACTTCCTTAGGAATTGTCAGAAAATAACCGCTACAATTTGTTTAGGAAAAAGCCCGGAAATACAACAAAAATTGCTGCAAACTTGTAGCGGTTATTTGTAGACAATTCCTTAGTAACTGTCGGAAAATAACCGCTACAATTTGTTTAGGTGAAAGCCCAGAAATACAACGAAAACAGCTATAAACTCGCAGCAGTTATTTGTAGACAATTCCTTACACCCGCGGGAGCGAGAGGCAGACTCGTTCCCGCACTCTTTGTCAAAAAATATATGCAGCGATTAAATTCTGCCCAAAAACCAGATAAACGGCATGACTGTCTATGCTATGCGGCTGGAAAGAATGAAATGCCGTTTATATTTAAACTTTTCTCAGTTTTTCCTCTTATGCTGAAAGCATCTTCCCTTTTCTGCGATATACATTATGAACACGCACAGAACCACATAAAACAAGAAACAGCGTCTGCTCTGCCCTGCGCCCCAGAGAATTTACGGAGACAATAAGAACGTAGACAATTCCTTACCTTCGCGGCCGAAAATCCTCTGTCCGTGTCCGGGTGCCGGGCCGGGCAGATGCGGAACTGAACTGGCCGAAAGCAGCGGAACAACCAAGAACACAATCAACATCCGCCTTTCCAGGATGCGGAAGAAACTTCGGATGACACTGGAAGAAAGAGGTATTTATCTATGAGCAGAGAAGCAAAGGAACAGTTGTTGGATCAAATGGGCGCCATCAGGGAAAGCTACATCCTGGAATATATAGACGCCCGGTCAAAAGCCCACCGGAAAAGCCTGAAAATGCGGTTCATGATTCCCCTGGCGGCGGCCATGGCCGTACTCTTCGGCACAGTCAGCCTTGCAGCCATCCCTGTCATCGGAAACTTTCTGGCGAATTTCAGAGCAGAGCAACGGGCTGTCATAGAGAATTTTGATGCCATCGAAGCGGCATATGCCGTCCCCATAGGAGACACCCAGAATCCTGTTATACGGACAAAAGCTGGGACATCGGCAGAACTTACGAATTCAGAGAGCATCGGATCTCACTGGACAGGGCAGAAGAATCCGCCCTGTATGTGACGCTTTTCATCGACTGTGCCACCATCGGCCACAACGGGGATGATTATGCATTTGTCCTGTCCGATGAACTGGGCAATGACTACACCGCCTATCCCAACGGGGACAATGACACTTACGGCTACTGGTTTACCAAGCCGGAGACCCTGGGGACGCAGCTGATTCTGAAAGTAATCCGCAGCGGCAAGGAATCCGGCCCGTACGGTGAGATTTCTGACGGCAGCTATGAAGTGCTTTACGAGATTCCAGTGGAGCTGCCGCCTGGTTAATGTGCGGGCCAACCGGATTCCTGTGGAGCTGCCGCCTGGCTAATGCGCGAGCCAATTGTCATCCCTGCGGCAGCTATTCCCTTTTCCTTATTCCGTCACATAATACTGCGCCTGGGCGTTCCAGAGCTCGTAGTACTTCCCCGCGGCATCGCCGACCAGCTCCTCGTGGCTGCCCTTCTGCACGATCTGCCCTTTATCGAAGACAGCGATCACGTCGCAGAAGCGGCAGGAGGACAGCCGATGGCTGATATAGATTGCGGTACGATCCCCCACCATGTCGTTGAACTTGGCGTAGATTTCCGCCTCGGCAATGGGATCCAGAGCGGCGGTGGGCTCATCCAGGATTACGAAAGGCGCGTCCTTGTAGAGCGCACGGGCAAGGGCAATCTTCTGGGCCTCGCCGCCCGAGATTTCCACGCCCTTTTCATCGAAATCCTTGTAAAGGGGCGTCTCGATTCCCTGGGACAGGGTGGCCAGCCGCTGGCCGAAGCCCGCTTCCTCCAGGCAGCCGATCACCTTTCCGGAATCGTACTCCTCAGCCACCGCTACGTTCTGCGCCAGCGGGAAGGAGAAGAGACGGAAATCCTGGAAAACCACCGAGAAAATCGAGAGGTAATCGCTGTAGCTGTACTTGCGGATGTCCGCGCCGTTGAGCAGAATCTCTCCCTCGGTGGGGTCATAGAGACGGCAGAGCAGCTTGATAAAGGTGGTCTTGCCTGAGCCGTTCCTGCCCACCACCGCGAGACGGCTGCCGATTTTGAACTTGATGGAGAGATTCCGGAGCGCGTATTCATCGCTGCCGGGGTATTTGAAGCTGACATTGCGGAATTCCACCTCGTAATTGCGGTCGGAGCGCTTCTCGGTAGTCAGCGAGCCCTGATACATCTCATTCGGTATATCGAAGAATGAAAGATAGGCCTCAACAAACTGCGTGTTGGAGCTCAGATTGGTAATATAGTAGAACAGATTCACCACGCTATCCAGCAGCTGGTTCAGATATCCCACATACTTAATGACGCTGCCTACCGGAAATACATTGGCCACACAATACATACAGACCAACAGATAGGCCAGCGTCCGAAGCAGAAATTCGAACAGAAAACGAATCCACGTATAATGAAAGTCTTTCTTGGCCTTTTCAAAAAACGCTTCCCTCAACATTTTCAGCCAGTTCGTAACCATTACCTTTTCCCCGTGAACATATTGCCTGTACAGCCGTATATCCTTGCTGTGGCCGGGCATTCCTCTCGCAAATCGGTTTGAGTCCAACAAAGCTTCATTGAGCGCGCGTTCGTAGCTGTCCATCTTTTTTTGCGAATAGCGATTGTAGAGAATGATTGCCGCCACAGACAGAACCATCCCCACAAGACAGGCCATACCGCCAGGACGGAACGGCACCGAAAACATCTTCACCACCATCTCTGCAAAGAAAACCAGCGAAAGCACAATCGCGATTGCCGACTCTATCATATATTCCATCATCCAGCGCATTCTCAAAATCCCGTTTGCGTTGATACAGGCATTCTCCTGAATGGTGCGGCGCAGGGTGCGGATGGCCGGATCCTCCAGCTTATCATAGTCCAGGGAGAGGGTCTTTTTCAGAAAAGCGCGCTTTTCGTTCTGCTTGAGAACCGTCTCCTCATGCCCCCGGAACCGTTCAAAGACAGAATTCAGCAGTGCAAGAGCCAGATTTCCGGCCAGCGCGATGATGACCAGCGTCCAGATTTTCCGCTTCTGGGCGCCGTTGAAAAGGGCGGTGACGATTTCGGCGGACAGCCACAGATTGACGAACGGGCTGACGCGGGCGAATAGCTTGGAGAAGAAGAATACAGGAAAGTAGCGTCTGTTCAGTCCGGCGAGCATTTTGAACGCGCGGAAATTGGGATTATTCTTTTTCATGCTTCACGTCCTCCTGATAATATTTTGCCTGTACGCCGAACATATAGGCGTACTGTCCGTTCTTTGCCATCAGCTCCTCATGGGAGCCCACCTCAGTCACTTTTCCGTCCTCCAGCAGCACAATGCGGTCGCAGAAACGGGTGGAAGCAAACCGATGGGAGATATAGACGGAGGTCTTATTTTCAGTGATCTCGTTATATTGCAGATAGAGCTGATTCTCCGCGATAGGATCCAGGGCGGCGGTGGGCTCATCCAGCACCAGAAGCGAACCGCCCTTGTAGATGGCCCTTGCAAGCAACAGCTTCTGCGTCTCTCCTCCCGACAGGTCGATGGCATCGTCAAAAATGCCCTTGCGAAGATAAGTATCCATGCCGTGGGGCAGCGAATCCAGCTTTTCCCCCAGTCCGCTCATCCGCAGCGCCGCTTCCGCCCGGGCGAGATCGGCGGTTTCGGCGTTTTCCCGCTCATATTCGTCGTCACAGCTGGAGATGAACTGCGTGAGGGTCATTGCCGGGATATTGATATCCTGAAAAACGGCGGAGATGAGGGAGTAGTATTCCTCGATGTTATACGCCGGAATCGGTTGGCCGTTTACGAGGATTTCCCCTTTGGTAGGCATATAGAAGCCGCACAGGAGCTTCACCAGCGTGGTCTTTCCGGCGCCGTTCATGCCTACCAGCGCCAGCTTTTCCCCGGCCCCGATGGTCAGGTTGACTCCCTTGAGGGTGTATTCCTCCGCGCCATCGTATCGGAACCATACGTCACGGAATTCCACTTTCACGGGCGTTCCCTTTGCAGGAAGCGGACAGCCCGCTCCGTGGTTGAATTTTTCCTCGATTTCGAAATACTCCCGATAGTAGCCGATTTTGTCGGCGCGGGACGCCAGCGCGGCGGTCTGCCCGATCAGCCCGCGCAGATACTCCCCGATAGTGGAAACAGCGCCGAAGAAGAAGACGAAATCGCCCACGGAAATCTTCCCGTCCATCAAAGCAAGAATCAGGAAAACGTAAGCCGCACCATTCTGGATCAGCGCAAGGAGGGCAGACAGGCCGGATGCCCACAGCCCCCGGCGGGTGCAGCGCTTCTCCCACATGAGCTGATAGGCCTGATAGTCGGCAATCATTTTCTCTATCCAGCCGCTCATGTCATAGAGCTTGATGTCCTTGGCTTTGTCGAAATCCTCGGACAGCCCCTCCAGGTAGCCCAGTTTTCTGCCCTCTTTTTCCCATTTGTCCTTGTTCTTCTCGGTATAGGCGGCCTGCATCCGCGACGGGATGTAGGAAAGCAGCGCCGTCGCCGCGACGATGAGGAACAGCAGAGGATTCACGGCGGTCATCAGCGAAGCGTAGGTGGCGATTCCCAGGACGGAAACCAGAAGGGCTACCAGATCCTTCCAAAAGAATTCCACTGCGGCGTTCCCATTTTTGGTATCGCCATTTGCATAATCCTTAATCCTCCGATAATATTGCCGGTCAAGATTTTCGCAGTCAGTGAGACAGTCCTTGCGCCAGATTTCCATTTGATATTGACCGGTCACGGACAGCATCCATGCGAACCGGCGTGACTGCAGAAACTGATCCGTCACCTGAATCGCACACAGCGTCGCCATGTACAGAACCACCAGAACGGCGATCCGTCCGAAGGAATACCCGTTTCCCAGCGCGTCGATCAGAACCTTCGGGAAATAGTCCCCCACCACCGATGTCAAAATGGAAATGGGAATGAATACGAAAAAGGAGAGACAGTACATCGGGGTCATCTTCCACATCCTCTTCAGCGCCCAGACAAGGCTGCCCAGGGGATTGTACTTCTTGTGGTCAGATGGTTTTGACTTTTTATTTGTTTTTTTCAATATTATCACCTCCGAACTGTACTCTATCACAAATCCCCGGGCCTGTGTGAGCCCGGGGATGAATCGTTGTATTCAGGTGATGAATTGTAATATTACCCGTTCAGATTCTTACAGGGGAGCAGAATATCAGTGGTGAACGCGCCGTCCTCGCTGTTTCGGCTCAGATACCCGCCCAGCCGCTCCACGATATTGTCGATGCGCACCAGTCCCAGGCCGTGCCCTTCCCCTTTGGTGCTTTTGAACCGGCCCGCCACTTTCGTCTGCTTCTTCTGGGCAGTCAGATTGAAAAAGGATATGTAGAGCTGAGTGCTCTTCATTTCCATGTACACACGGATGCACCGTTTGTCCTCGGGGAGCGCCAGGCTCGCTTCGATAGCGTTGTTGAAGAGATTCCCCACGATCACGCAGAGATCCACCTCGGAAAGCCCCAGCTCCACGGGAATGTGGGCATCGGCGGTCACGGGGATGTTCTTCGACTTTGCCAGCGAGATTTTGCTGTTCAGGATGGCATCAGTCATGCGGTTGCCCGTCTTGATGACCGTATCCACCGTGGTCAGGTCATGCTCCAGCGAATCCAGATAGGAGCGGATGGAATCCATATCATCCGCGGCGGCGAAAGCCTTCATGGTCTGGATATGATCCCGGTAGTCGTGCCGCCACCCCCGCATCTGGCCGTACATGTTGTCCACCTCCCGGTAGTGGAGCTCGATCAGATCCCGCTGATAGGCGGCGATTCGTTTGTCGAAGAATAAGCCGCGATTTCCGCCGTGATCCGCCGCTCTGCCGCCCATTCTTCGGCAAGGCCCCGCAGAAAAGCGGTATCTGCGGCGCTGTCGTCGGTGATGATGATTTTATAGGTCATCCCCTGTCATCCCTCCTGTACAGTCCCAAACGGATATTTTTAACACTATAGCATATTTCAACGGCTATTTCAACGTTTGCCGAAAAAACGGCAGAAACTGAACCGGTGCATGGAATACCCAGAAGATAGATACGCTCAGCTCCCCATGTGGACAAAGGAATACTTCCCGGCGTACTCTTTGAACTTCCGCTGAAAATCCTCGCTGTCATTCCGCACGCTGCGCAGAGACTCGTGGAGATTCAGGTTGTGGTCTGCCATGTCCAGGACGCACCCCGCGATGTTCGAGCAGTGGTCTGAAGTCCGCTCCAGGCTGGTGAGGAGATCCGACCACACAAAGCCCGCGTCCATGGTGCAGATTCCCTGCTGCAGCCGAAGGATATGCCTGGTACGCATCTGTTCTTTCAGCTTGTCGATGACCTGTTCCAGGGGTTCCACCATGGAAGCCGCTTCCAGATTCTCCCGCAGAAAGGCTTCCAGGGACAAATGCAGAATCTCCTCCACGGCTTTGAAAATGACCTCCAGCTCCGCGGCCGCCGACTCCGTGAACTCCATCCCCTTCCCCCGCATTTCCTCCGCCGACTCCAGCAGATTCACCGCATGGTCGGAAATGCGCTCAAAATCCCCGATCAATTTTAGAAGCTTCGCCGCTTCCGCGCTGTCCGACGCACTGATCCGCTTGGCGCTCAGCTTCACCAGATAAGTCCCCAGCATGTCCTCATAGTGGTCGCTGCGCTCCTCTTTCTCCCGGACAGCCGCCGCAAGTTCCGGGGAATACCCCCGCAGGGATTCCATGGCTTCCTCCATGGCTTCCACGGACAGTTCCGCCATGGCCGCGGCCACTTCATGGCAGCGCTCCAGCGCGATAGGGGGCGTGGCCAGCAGACGCTCGTCCAGCTCGGACTGGGCTTCCGGCTGCCTGGCATCCGGAACCAGCCGGTTCACCAGCCTCTCCAGAAGGCCGGACAGGGGCAGCATCAATATGGTGCACAGCACATTAAAGATAGAATGCGCCACGGCGATGCCGAACAGCGATGCCGGTTCCTCCAAAAGCGCAGGCGCGAAGACCCCTTTGATCAGCCAGAACACCGCCAGGCAAACCGTGGTGCCGATTACATTGAAGGACAGGTGCACCATGGCAGCCCGCTTGGCATTCTTGTTTGCCCCTACGGAAGAGAGCATGGCTGTCACACAGGTACCGATGTTCTGCCCCATGATGATGGGAATCGCCGCCCCGTAGGAGACTCTGCCGGTGGAAGCCAGCGCCTGGAGGATGCCTACGGAAGCGGAGCTGGACTGGATGACCGCCGTCAGCGCCGTTCCCGCCAGCACTCCCAGGATAGGATTGCGGAACAGAAGGAAGAAGTTCTGGAAGCCCGGCACGTCCCGAAGCCCTTCCACCGCCCCTGCCATGGTCTCCATGCCGAACATCAGTGTGGCGAATCCCAGCAGGATCATGCCGGTGTCCTTCTTCTTGTCGTTTTTCAAGAACAGATAGAAAAGGATTCCTATAAAAGCCAGAACCGGCGTAAAGGAAGAGGGCTTCAGCAGCCGGACGAACACATTGCCGCTGTCGATTCCGGCCAGGCTCAGAAGCCACGCCGTCACCGTAGTACCGATATTGGCTCCCATGATGACATGGATGGCCTGCTTCAGCGTCATCAGGCCGGAATTCACGAAGCCCACTACCATCACCGTGGCAGCCGAAGAGCTCTGAATCACCGCCGTGATGCCGAGCCCCGTCAGAAGGCCAGCGGCTTTGTTGGTGGTAAGTCGGCCTAAGAGCAGGCGCAGCTTGCCCCCTGCCCTGCGCTCCAGAGCCTGTCCCATGATGCTCATGCCGAACAGAAACAGGCTCAATCCTCCAATCAGTGTCAGCACATCGAAAATATCCATAGAATCCCTGTCCTTTCTTCCTTACGTTTTCTATGGATTATTTTATCAAATAGACATCAAATCTATTATCCTGTTATTGTAAAATTCCTGTAAAGTGGATTTTGATGGCCGTCCCCTCCCCCACGATGCTGTCCACCTGAATCGCGGCTCCGTGCAGCTTCGCTGCGTGCTTGACGATGGAAAGACCCAGCCCCGTACCGCCGATTTCCTTGGAATGGCTCTTGTCCACCCGGTAGAACCGCTCGAAGATGCGCTCCTGATGCTCCGCGGGAATGCCTATCCCTGTGTCGGCCACGCACACCGATGCGCCAGCCCTTTCCGCCTCCACCGTCACCCGGACGCTGCCCTCCCTGTGGTTGTATTTGATGGCATTGTCGATGAGGTTATAGAAAATCCCTGAGACCAGCTGCCGGATACCGCGAACCCAGACCGTCTCACCCGCCAGATCCACCTGGATGCCCCTCTTCTTCGCTTCCGGCATTAGTACGTTTATGTTCTCCTCTGCCAGGGCATGGAGATCCATCTCCTCCCATTTCATGTCCCCTGCGCCCTCGTCCAGATGGGACAGCCTGATGATGTCCTCCACCAGCCGGATCATGCGCTGGGACTCCGCATAGATACGCCTTGAGAATACAGGAATGTCTTCGTTCCGGACCATGCCCTCCGCCATCAGCTCCGCGCTGCCGGAAATGGTGTGGAGCGGCGTCTTCAGCTCGTGGGACACATTGGCGGTGAATTCCCGGCGCAGCTGCTCCGTCTTCTCCTTCTCCGTCACATCCAGCATCAGGAGGACCACGCCGGACACCAGCCCCTCGGAGAAGACGGGGCTGGCCGCCAGCTGATATGTCCCGCCGTTCAGCTCCATGACCATTTCCGCATGCCTGCCGTCCCCGGCCTTCTGGAGCAGTTCCTGTAGCTGCAGGCTCCGGTTCACGGACAGGATATATTTTCCCTCACAGGAACGGTCTGTGCCGAACAGCCGCAGAGCCGCCGGATTGATGCTCAGGATGACCTTGTTCCCGTTCAACAGGACGATGCCCTCCGCCATGCCCGTGGTGACCGTCTCGAACTCGCTCTGCCTTCTGCGCAGCTCTTCCCGCTGCTTCCGGATCTGGCGCTGCTGCTGGGACATGCGCTTCAGCAGCGGAACGATCTCCTCATACTCCTGGTTCATCAAAGGCTGGTCCAGATCCAGTTCGTTCAGCGGCTTCACGATGGCCCTGGACAGCCGGAACGCCAAAAACAGCGACAGAAGCACCGCCACCGCGAAGACGATGCACACTGGCTGAAGTATCCCCAGGAATAAGGTAAGAGGAGTATTCTGCGCCATGGAGAGCCGCAGCACCGTGCCGTCCGGCAGTCTCTCCGCACAGTAGATAGCCCGTTCCAGCAAAGTGACGGAATAGCGCGAGCTCTCTCCGCTTCCGCCGGCGAAAGCTTCCCTGATCTCATCCCGCTCCATATGGTTCTCCATCTCGGCGGAATCCGAAGCGCTGTCGTAGAGCACTTCGCCCTTTGCCCCAATCCAGGTAATGCGGAAGCCCTCCACCTCCAGCCCCTCAAAATATCTGCTTCCCTCGTTAGCTGCCCCCTGGGCGGCCAGCTGCGTCTGCATCCTCAGCTGGTCATGCTGCACGCCGGAGAAATAATCGTAGACCACGCCCATGAACAGCACCGCAGAGGACAAAAACACCCCCAGCGCCGCCAGGCAGATGGAACGAAAGATACGTTTTGTCATGCTTACACCCTCCACACTATCCACAGGAAGAATACCGGTATCCCACACCCCGGATGGTCTCGATAGCATTCCCGCAGACGCCCAATTTGGAGCGCAAAGTGCCGATATGCACGTCCACCGTGCGGGTCTCCCCCGCGTAGGAAGCCCCCCAGACCTGTTCCAGCAACTGATCCCTGGTGAACACCCTGCCTGGATTGTCCAGGAATATCTGAAGCAATTGGTATTCCTTCAGGGTAAGCATAATCCGCTCTCCGTTCACGGTAACGGTATGCTCCCTCTGGTTCAGTTCCAGCGCCCCGGCCCGAAGGATTTCCGACTTCTCCCGGGGCCTGCTGCGGCGCAGCACGGCCTTCACCCGCGACACCATCTCCAGCATCCCGAAAGGCTTCGCCAGATAATCATCGGCTCCCAGATCCAGGCCGATGACCTTGTCATACTCTGTGCCCTTGGCGGTGGCCATGATTACCGGAATGTCTTCCGTGACCCCATTCCCCCGCAGTCGTTTCAGTATCTCGATGCCGTCCTCCCCCGGCAGCATGATGTCCAGCATCACAAGCTCCGGCCGCGCTTCCTCCAGTCCGCGGAAGAACGCCTCGCCGTCCGCAAACCCCCTGGCTTCAAAGCCCGCTGAGCCCAGGGCATATAGCATCAAATCCCGAATTTCTCTGTCATCCTCCACGCAAAAAATCATTCCCTGCCCCCCTAAATTCTGTTGACGGATTCTGCACCAAGTTCAGTTACCGGCTTACGCAGTGCCGCCCTGCCATGGCAGCTTTAAACTCGTATCAGTTATTTACAGGCACTTCCTTGCTGTCCTTAATCAGATTGCCGTTTCTGATTTCATTTTATTGTACCGCAATTATATCAGATCAGCCATCTTTTGATTGTAAAATTCATGTAAAATCCTATGTGACAGTGTAACGTACCCTATTTTCCTAAAATCACCGCAAACGCAAGAACAGGGAGCGGACATTCCTCATGCAATGCCACATTCCCTGTTCTCCTGTATGCTGCTCATTCCGGCGATGCCCTGTAAGCCTCAGCCATACTTCGCAACAATGGCCATATCCTCGCAGCCTTCCACTGTACGAAGATTTCCCGACTACACCCTATAAGTCTCAGCCGCCCTTCGTCAAACCTGGCTGCCCTGGCTGCCGTAAATCTTGATGCTGCCGCTTCCGGTGGTGGCCCGCACTTTACAGGCGCTGTTGCCGTAGGCGTAGGTGCCGTTCTTCACTTTCTGCCCCTCTTCCTCGTCCCAGCCGATCCGGATGCTGCCGGAACCGCTGCGGACGGTGGCTTCCATTCCCTTCACGTCCTCCAGGGACAGCTTCACCGAACCGCTTCCGGTGGACATGTCGACTCTTTCGCTGCCGCCCACGGCCTTCACCTTGATATTGCCGCTCCCGGTGCCCAGATGGTACTCAGCCACCACGGAATCCAAGGAAATATTGCCGCTTCCGGTGCCGCATCTTAAATCCCTGCCCTTTATCCGCTCCGCCTTCACGTTGCCGCTTCCGGTCTCCAGGTTTCCGGATATGAATTCCGCATGGTTCACGTTTACGTTGCCGCTTCCGGCATGGCCTTTCAGCCTGTCGGCAATGATTTCCTCCATGGCCACATTGCCGCTCCCGGTGTTGCTCTCCAGGGATTCCACTTCGATACCGGACACATGTACATTTCCGCTGGCCGTCTTGGCGACCACTTTGGTCACATGCTTCGGAACCCTCACAACCAAAGAGATGACCTGTCCGCTGCTGAAGCTGCCGACATTTCCGTAGGAGATTATCGTCCTGCCGAACAGGGTCACTTTCACCATCTTCTCCTCGCCGTCCCCGTCGTCCCTGGCGCCCTTTCTGCGCTTCACTCCGGCGTAGAAGGTGCCGTCCTCTTCGTACTGATAATATTCGTAGTTCAGTTGGCTGTTCACGCCCTTGGCTTCGTAATCCACATGAATCTGGTCATCCTCGGAACGCTCCACGCGCACATCGGCCACCTTGCCCTCCAGGACTACACTCTTGTAAGCGCCGGAGTAGGCAAAGCTGCTCTTCAGCTCCGTGTTCTTCGGTTCCTGGCTGTCCTCCTCTGAAGACTGCGCCGATGCCTGTGCTGACATATCGCTGGTTCCGCCGGGCTCCAGGGTCCTCTTGGTAAATTCCTCCTGCAGCTCGTCCTCGGACAGTTCCCTGATCATCTCCTCGATGTTGCCCAGTTCCTCGATGATCTCATATTCCGACTTCCCTTCGTTCTCCCCCTCGGCAAAATGCTGCCTGTAATCCTCCAAAATCTCCTCCTGCAGCTCCTGACTGAAACGCTCCAGCTTTTCCTGCAGTTTTTGTAAATATTCCTGCTTCGTCATAGCGTTATCCTCCTACTCCATAATCAACTGATTCACCGCCCGGGCGAATGCTTCCCATTCCTGCTTTACATCCGACTGATACTGCTTCCCCTTATCGGTCAGTTTATAATACTTCCTGGCCGGGCCCGACTCCGATTCCACCAGATATGTGGTCACGTAGTCGTCCGCTTTCAGCTTTCTCAGGATGGGATACAGCGTCCCGCCGGCAATGGACATTTCGTCAGATATCCTTTCGGTCAGCTCATATCCGTATTTGTCCCCTCTCACAAGCTGGGAGAGCACGCAGAGCTCCAGTGCGCCCTTTTTGAATTGTGTGTTCATGAATGACCTCCTTTCCTTCCCTTGTACAGGAATTTTCCATGTCGCAATGCAACATTGTCCTGTATCTACCGTCTTTTTTCGGTACTCATCTTTGACTGGTTCATTGTATCACATACTATTATTTATTGCAATATACTATTCAAAAATAAATATTAACAAATTATAAACTCCTTACATCCTCCACAAGTCTTCCAGGGCAATCAGGATCACGTCCTCCTGTTTCCCGCAGCGGAAACCGCTTCTGGAAATGAAGCCAAATTGGTAGCAGTCAAGTCCCGCGTTCTTGACCTGCGCTATTTCCTCCTGAATCATCCTGTCCGTCACCGGGTCTTTCCGGAACTTCGCTTCATAGAAAACATACCCTTTCCTGTCAAGGGTGACGATATCGAACTCTCCGTTTCTTCTGTTTACCGGGTCGTCATAATAATATTTCCCGATTTTTTCAAAAGGCTCCTCCATCCCGCCGCTGCGGTTCCTGCGAATCAGATATTGTCTGCAGATTTCCTCAAATGCTCTGGGGACATGCTTTGTCTCGAAGTCCTCCCAGATATACCGCTCGCAAAAGACATCCACATCCATGACGCTCATGCGGGAGATGTTTCCGAAGATATACTTATGATTGAAGCGACAAAAGGGTAAAATAAAAAGTTCCTTTTGCGTCAGGAACCTT
>OFFF01000452.1_pt1 | contig 31518 bp, 31 predicted proteins | sample 1521301 | NCBI WGS metagenome assembly OFFF01 (sample SAMEA3504101, study PRJEB24116) | mouse gut metagenome | biome: mouse gut; feature: mouse-associated habitat; material: faeces | place: Denmark | collected 2011
GCGCGCCAGAACATAGGATCCTGGCTGGAAGATACTTTCAATCGCAAAACGCTCTAATAGTATAGCGCCATCAACACAGAGCCTCAACACCCTTTCCGCAGCAAAGCGTTCAGCGCCCTATGAAGCTCATATTTCAATCCGCAGCCGGCCCCCGCCGGGAGGAGAATCCGGTACCGGCCCGCGGGCACCTCCATGCACTTCATTCCTGAGTTTTCGTCACGTTTGGAAAACATATATCCCATGCCCGCGAAAATTCCCGGTCGGCAAAGGCTTCGGCAAGCCCTTGCATCTGCTTCAGCCGTAACACTTCATCCGGGTCCATACCGAGCTCTTTACCTATCCTTTCGTTTGTCCATTTGTGATTGCGGAGTAGCGTCACCAGCTTTGCCGTCAGCTCTACCTGATGTGTACCCCGTGCCATATTGTGCCTGACTGTGGAAGTGATGCATTCCTCACCAGTCTTGTCGATCCTGACCACGGGTAAATACCCGCCAAGGCTTTCCCGTATCTGTACATCTGTCTGCGCCAGCTGTCGCCGATGAAAACCATCCACCACGACATGCCCCTTGCCCTCGCGGGCCACCACAACGGGCATAGTGAAACCGTCCTTGTGGATTGACAACTTGAGCAGCCGCATTTCGGGTGGCGCGACTCTGTTTGGATTATAGTCATTTCCCCGGACTTCTTCCACCGGAACAAGCTGCGGGCATACCACCGGATGCGGAATATCAAGATACGATGCTGCCACAGAAACAATACGATTGTATACGTCAACGCGTCTGTCCAGATCGCTTTTTTCTTCCCTGAGGGCACACTCCAGTTCGGACAAAAGTTCATCAACTTTCACGAGTAAAATCCTTCTCAAAGCGCATGAAGCGTCCGACTTTTCGGGCAGGGGTGAACCCATACTCCAGATACAGTTTTTTTCTTGTCCAGTAATCTGTGGTTGTCAGATGTGCCGTGCCGCTTTTCCGAGCACACTCAAGGCAATGTTCCAGTACGGGAATATCCGCTCCTTCCTCAAGCGCGTATAAGTGAAGGATACGGGTCCGCGTCCGCCCGAAACGCATTGAGCCGAACGCCACAACGTGCCTTGCTTCTCCTTCCGTGGCAATGAACCAGAGACGTCCCGGCTCGGAACTGATAGTGCCTCCCATCTTTTCCCAAACGGCCGAATTTGTCGCGTACTCTCCCATCAGCCCGAACAGCTCCCGGTTCCTTGCCGGATCATTTTCATGCCTGAATTCCAGCAATTGCATCATAGCTCCATGTATTTCATGATGATTTGCGCCTGTCGCTCCATATCACGCTTTGTCTGGCCAAAACTCAGCCCTTTGCACCAATAATCATTTTTCAGCAACGTCTTGCAGATGCGCCGCCAGCTCGGGGCCTTGCGGCGGGATTCCTGTTTCGGATCGGCCTCTTGCGGAATTTCTTCAAAACCATGCTTCGCCCACCATTTCAGAAAGGTGTTGATTTTCTCTCTGTAGTGCTCTGCCGTTAGTGGAGGCATGGTGTCGAGCAGAAACTCGGTATAACTCCTCCATGTGTGTCCCTCTGGAAGATGGATGCGGATATTGCCGAGCACGTTTCCGGAAAGTTTTACATAACGATTGCCGAAATTGGCACCCTGTACGCGTCCAACCACTCTGGACCAGGTTTCCGGCTCAAGTATTTTAAACAGCCAGAGTCCATTGCGCTGATCATCACCGTACGGCTGACAGAGACGCATTTGGTGAATACCCACTCCGGCCAGATACATAAGATCATAAATCTTGTTGTAATCCCATCCCCGCTGGCCTGTGGCCGTCCACACATCTTCTGTTTTCCAGTCATAAATCGGATAAATATTGACGACACCGGAAGGAGTTACTGTGCTCCAGCTTCTTTCGTTCCACCGGCGTTTGGTCGTAGAGGCAATGGTCCGAAAGCGATTCAGGGATTCATCGCACCGAATGGCCACTACCGAGGCGCAGGGACGCCCCTCCGCAAAATGCTTTGCAAATGAAGGGACGAACTCCTCGAATTCCATTCCCCGCCTGAACCATGGAAAGTATGTCTCGTCCGCGATGACCCCCGGATGGACAGGAAGTTTGCGAACCCATAAATCCCTTGCATCGGGATCCCAGCACAGCCAGTGCGGCTGAATTTGTGATACGGAATTTCTCAGGTGAATAGGCAGGCATATCCAGTGTGGACGGACGTCGGGTCTGCTCATGATGCGGGTGACAAAGGCATTGGTATGTGCGTACCACGCCTCCAGATCAATGTGCAGCACGTCAAGCGGAAGACGCCCCTTTTCACGAGCGATATCCAGTGCAAGCTGAACCACGACCCCGGAATCCTTTCCGCCGGAAAAAGAAACAAACACCCGTTCAAAAGCGTCAAAAACTTCCTCCAGCCGCGAGCGCGCCGCACTGAACACATCCCTGTCAAGCCAATACTTCATACCGCTTGCTCCATCAGTTTCCTTATGGCATTCCGGTTTCCGTTCAACCTCCTGACTTCCCTCTTCAGTTCTTCAAGCGCATCGGCTTTTCGGGCAAGAGCTGAACAAATGCGTTCGTCAAAACGGCTTTCGCCCTGAAGGGTAACGTAGCATACGCTGCACTTCTGGCCTATCCGGTGGCATCTGTCTTCAGCCTGGAGCCTGAGCGCATATCGCCAGTTTTCAGAATAGAAAAAGACCTGGTGTGATTCCGTCAGCGTCAGCCCGTAGCCTCCCGTCCCCTGCGTCACCACAAGCACACCGCCTCTTTTTTTCCAGAGATCAATCTGCGCCGTTCTCTCCATTGCCGGAACTCGGCCGTGAATACTATACACCGGTATTTGTGGAAATGCCGTGGGAAGCGCCTCTTTCAACGCGATGATCGACTCAAGATAATTTGCCCATATGACCACATGGCTGGTTCTGAGCTGCCTGAGTTCATTGAACAAGGTATCCAGCCTCCGATTCCTCAGGCGCTTGGCGCCCGAAAAACCGGATGGCAGAACGCCGCAGGAGACGGCATGCAGTCCGCTGAACAAGCGGAAAATCGCCATGTTGAGATCAGAGGGGCCATAGCGATTGAACTCATCGAGGAAACGATTCTTTACTGCCTGGTAAAAACTTGCCTGCTCCTCGGAAAAACCGCACAAAATACGGCGATACTGTTTCGGAGGCAACTTCAGACAATCTTCCTTGCTGACCTGATATACATAGGGGGCTATGGTGCGGCACACTCCATCAAGGCTGATGCCTTCAATCGAAAACGTCTGCTTTCGGTCTTGAAACTCGGCAAGAGCACTCTGAAAGGCATGCCTTGAGGGATACCCCAAAATCAACGGAGAAAGGAATTCCATCTGTGTATACAGGTCTTCGATTCCCTGCTGGATCGGCGTTCCGGTAAGAATCAGCCGATATGGTACCCGGGTGCCGAACCTGATAAGCCGCCGTGTTCGTTTCGCCCGATGCCCTTTGATATAGGTTGACTCGTCAATCACAAGAAACGTTTCATTGTCGATCAACTTGTCGGCGGCATGGACCACACGGGGTGAACTCCCAAGGCTTTCCAGGCCGACAATATGCCACCCGGCCTGCGGTATGTTCTCTTCTCGTGTCCGGGGCCCCACCATGTGAATATCTGTATCAGTACAGGACGTGTGCCGGAGAATTTCTCTGCGGGTTTCCTCCATGAGCGATACTGGACAGCACCAGACACATTTTGCGATACGCCTCCTGCGAAGCCAGATGAGCTCAAGGGCTGTGCGGGTTTTCCCTGTTCCCATATCCATAAATAGAGCACCGACCCTGAGCTGCGAGAGTTTTTCTATCGCCGCCCGTTGATGAGCATAGGCAGTCGTTGTCAGTTTCCAGTCAGTGCTTGAACCAATCATCAAATACATTCCTATTTATAACGCTTTAACTTTTTTATAATAATGATGAGAGCCTGTCAAAACAGGAGTTCCGATGGCTGTGTTGCAGAACCATGTTGATAACGCTGTACGGGACGTATATGTTTACTACGGCACGGGCGGCAATATTCATTGCCGCAAAGAAAACCCGTGTTCCACACGGGCCAGAGTGATGACAAACCCCGCTTCGCGGCGTTTCCCACACGGGCCAGCGGCAACATGTATCCACGGCCGGCTCGCTTGCGTTTCGCGCTCAAAACGCTGCGCGTGCCTCCGGCGGTCAAGGATAGTTTCAACACTATTCTACAACAAAACGGTTCCGATTATAAGGAAGCGCTGATTTATCCGCAGAATAAGCCAACTTCATGCCCAAAGAGGCAAAAGCTTCTTTGGAAAATGCACACCAATTCGTTCATTTAACGGGAAAAATAAATTTTCTCTCTTCGCGGCTTGCGAGAGGTCTTGCCCCTCCCCAAGACCAAAAGGAAACACTTTAATCAATGTTTTCTTAGAATGATGGCAAACCTCAATTTCTTGCAACAAGAGCTTCCACTTCGTCCAGGGCAACCCCGATAAACGTGCTGATTTGCTCAGGTGAAAGCCCCTGACCAAGCATGCTGGCAATCAGGCTTCTCCGTTCTTCCGCTCGACCTTCGGCAAGTCCTTCCGCTCGACCTTCCGCCCGACCTTCGGCTCGACCTTCTACAAGGCCCCCAGCTCGACCTTCGGCAAGGCCCTCAACGAGGCCGGTTTCATAATAGGCGGCATTGTCACGCCGGGTTTTCTCCCTGTCCTCGGCTAGAAGACGTTCGCGCTCATCGGCACTCAATTCCTTGATTACCCCCCATGCTTCTTCCATGGCGGAATTGCTTTGCGCCAATCGCATAAATTCATCCTCCGTTTGAGCTGCGAAAAATCTGAGCCACGCGCTGACAGGGGAGCTGTCATCATGTCGCGCCTTTGGAATCTCCAGAATATTTATCTCAAGCGAATCAGAGTATTCCACTTCGTTTTTCCGGTCATACAGGCGGTAACGGTGATGAAAGGCGGAATCCGTCTTCACAAACTCGAAATCCACAATCATGATGGAAACCGCTCTGGTGAGACTGCCGTAGTTCTGTCCCTTGGCAATCTGTTCCACAAACATCCGCGCCGTATAGTAAAGAAGCCGTTTTTTCAGATGCAGGTGCGGCTGCACCTGAACCTCCACATCGATAAGCCCGTTGCGCGTCTCCACCTTTACGTCCAGAACGCCGAGCTTGTCATCATCACGTTCCGCGCGAAAATTGGGATCCAGAACGCGGATGTCGGCAGCTGTAATGGGCATATCCAGAACAGCGCTCAAAAAACCTGCGAGAACACGCAGGTGTTTGCCGAACACCCTCTTGAACACATGGTCATTGACAGGAGAAAGCAGCTCTTTTTTCATGGTTTAAGCATACCCCGCCTTCCCCCCAGGCGCAAGAACCCGCTCCATGTTATAAAAAATCCGGCTAGGTAAAACTTTGCGCAAACGAGCCTCAATTTCTTGCAACAAGAGCTTCCACTTCGTCCAGGGCAACCCCGATAAACGTGCTGATTTGCTCAGGTGAAAGCCCCTGACCAAGCATGCTGGCAATCAGGCTTCTCCGTTCTTCCGCTCGACCTTCGGCAAGTCCTTCCGCTCGACCTTCCGCCCGACCTTCGGCTCGACCTTCTACAAGGCCCCCAGCTCGACCTTCGGCAAGGCCCTCAACGAGGCCGGTTTCATAATAGGCGGCATTGTCACGCCGGGTTTTCTCCCTGTCCTCGGCTAGAAGACGTTCGCGCTCATCGGCACTCAATTCCTTGATTACCCCCCATGCTTCTTCCATGGCGGAATTGCTTTGCGCCAATCGCATAAATTCATCCTCCGTTTGAGCTGCGAAAAATCTGAGCCACGCGCTGACAGGGGAGCTGTCATCATGTCGCGCCTTTGGAATCTCCAGAATATTTATCTCAAGCGAATCAGAGTATTCCACTTCGTTTTTCCGGTCATACAGGCGGTAACGGTGATGAAAGGCGGAATCCGTCTTCACAAACTCGAAATCCACAATCATGATGGAAACCGCTCTGGTGAGACTGCCGTAGTTCTGTCCCTTGGCAATCTGTTCCACAAACATCCGCGCCGTATAGTAAAGAAGCCGTTTTTTCAGATGCAGGTGCGGCTGCACCTGAACCTCCACATCGATAAGCCCGTTGCGCGTCTCCACCTTTACGTCCAGAACGCCGAGCTTGTCATCATCACGTTCCGCGCGAAAATTGGGATCCAGAACGCGGATGTCGGCAGCTGTAATGGGCATATCCAGAACAGCGCTCAAAAAACCTGCGAGAACACGCAGGTGTTTGCCGAACACCCTCTTGAACACATGGTCATTGACAGGAGAAAGCAGCTCTTTTTTCATGGTTTAAGCATACCCCGCCTTCCCCTCAGGCGCAAGAAGCCGCTCCATGTTATAAACACGAAGCATTGTGGCAAAATTTTTTCTTGATAATTGATGTGAATGAAGGCTATTCAGGAAGTACAAGGTTCCTCAAGGCCGATTGCCTTCTTTATGGCAGAAGGCAAATGGCTCATGGACAAAATGCACATTGACCCCATAGCCCTTGCGGGCATTGGCGTGTGTCATGGGCGGATACGCTTGCCCTTCCCCTTTTACCACTGTGTTTTGCCGGCAGGCCAGAGCAGATTCCCCAAACGGGATGCGCAGCCAAAATATTCGTATACAATCACAAGGACATCGGAATGATCGCTTATCAGTTTTTTGCTGAACTTGAGGACTACCAACCCAAAATTTGGCGGCGTTTTCACGTCAGTGGAAATATATCCGTTGCGAGGCTCGCCTATATTGTCATGACTATGTATGAAATGAAGGCAAGCCATTTGCTTTCCATTGAACACGAAAGACCATTTTTGACCGCATCCGGCAGACAGAGCAAAAGGATGGAATTGATTTGCCGGTATGGCTTTCCTGACCCCGCCATGGATTATGAAGACGATGAGAGCGAAGACGCGACAAGAGCCAAAATATCGAAGCTGAATCTTGAAGCGCCCTCCCATCTGGTGGTCTGGTACGACTTCGGCGATGACTGGAGGGTAGTGGTTAAACTCGAAAAAAAACTTGACATACCCGGTCTGTCCGCCAGGGAACTCCCCCGCGTCCTTGAAGGCGAGGGATTCGGCATAGTGGAAGACTGCGGCGGCATATACGGTCTCGCGGATTTGGCTCAGGCATTCAAGAAAAAAAGAGGCACGGAGTATAAAGAGTACTGCGAATGGCTCGGCGTGGATGATTTGGATTTAGCAAAATTTGATCTGGACGACATGAATTTTCGTCTGAAGAAGCTACCGGCAATTTTTGCGAAAATCTACGAACAGCACGCTATTCCGTCTCAGCGATCCATAGATTTGATTGAGCGGAAGTATCTTCAAAAACCTCAAAGGCGTAGGGGTTGGGTACAGGAAACGACATCACGCTGATGCCGCACGCTTACGGTTTCATTCAAGGCCTCCTTTCTGTTTTGCCGGATTACAAAAGGAGGCTTTTCCCATGATTGTCAAATGTTGTCATTCCTCCGGCTGATCCGGAAGGTTTCTCTTTTTACCAATATGGATACGTCCTCTCTTTTCTATCTGATGATAGATCTGCTGGATCATTTTATACAAAAAGCGCATCACACGACTGCTTTTCCTATACGGGACAATATGATCAAAATCATGCCAGTCCATGACATGATGCCCCTTGCGGGCAAGTTCCAGCTTGCCTTCAATGTTCAGATTATGCTGAACTCGCCAGAAAAGCCGTCCGAAAAGCCGGGACCATGGAGTCAGGCTGTACCGGTATTGCGCGAAACGCAGATCGGCTTCCACGAGGGCAAGGAACCGCTGATTTGTTCTGCGAATAAATCAGCAGTGGCTGCTGAATTTGTCAGCAACCTCAGGAAACGCTTTATCAGCATTTCCTTATTGTATATAAAATATGATGCAAGCGAAATTAAAGAACTTGTGAGGAGGCTGTATCGTTCGAACGAATATACCCAAGCCAAACTAAAGGCAAATTGCGCTTGCAAAATTTCCCTGTTTCACAGCAGTCTGCTTTTATCGCCAGTCATGGGGCCAGTCCCTCCGTTCCAGCGCCTTTCCGTACACCTGTAAATCCGCGCCGCTGTCTGCCTCGCACCATTTTCCGGCCACAGGCACCGCGCCCACCTCAATTGATTTGGACAGCAGCAGGCGCAAAAAGCCGGTCATATCCGTTTTGTCCACCACCTCGCCCAGTTCCGCGCACAGCTGCGTCATTATGTTCCATCCGGTCTGACTGAAACTCAAAAGCCCCATGTATTGGCCGTGTATATCCGCCAGGGAACCCGGCTTACCGCCGATTTCGCGCAACAGGCCATGTTCCTGACGAAAGGTTTCCGCGTCCAGCAGCGGATCGCCGAAGCGCAATGTCCACAGGGCTTCCCATTCCGTGTCGTAGGTAATGGCGATATCGTTGGGACACGACAGCAAGGAGCCTACATGACCCCAGTGATAGACGATATCCGAATAGGACACGATCAGACGCTCCACACCGAGGGCAAAGCTCTTACAGGCGAACTCGTCCCCGCACAGCAGCGTGGACAGCATGTTCGTTTGTTCCCAGCGCGGGTTTTCCGCAGTTGCAAAAGCCCCCGTGGCGGCGCTTGCCTGAATGCGTCCGGCCAGATATCCGCGCACGACCAAAATGCGGTTGATTCCCGCCCTCCGCAGGGCGCCCAGCTGCCAATGCAGCAGGGGCTTGCCCGCCAGCTCCACCATGCACTTGGGGCGCTCCTCCGTCAGATTCCTCATGCGCGAGCCGCGCCCTGCCGCCAGAATGATTCCCGCTGCCTTCATGCTTTCCCCCGATTCAAGGCCTGAAAAAGGAGGATATCGTGAGCCTGTGTCGTTGGTTCCCTCTCCGGGTGCCACATGATGCCCGTTATTCCGCCTTCCGCGCTGCAAAAGGCTTCCACGCTACCGTCAGGGGCAAAGGCCCACGGGCTCAGACCGGGAGCAAGATCGTCCTGTCTTATGCCGCCGTTGTGCCAGGAATTGACCTCCAGAGACCCTTTGGGAAACTGCGGTTCCCGGGCGCGGGGAACGACATGAAGCGCATGGCGGGTGCCCGCATGTTTTGCTCCAAAGCCTGTGCCCGTATGACCACCCATAAAACGGTTGATAATCTGCGCGCCCCGGCACACCCCGAGAACGGGCAGAGCCTGTCGTTCCGCCCAACGGAACAGGGCTTCTTCCGTGGCATCCCGCCGGGGAAACAGCCCCCAGTCATCCCCACCGGTGAGGATCAGGCCGGACACGGGAAGCGCCTGCGCCAGGGCCACGGCTTCTCTGCCGATGTTGGGCAGCGGCAGTACCGGCACGCCCGGCAGGGCCCGGTTCAGAAAACTCCACCAGTCCTGGGCCAGGGCATCACGTACTTCCTGTGTGCCGCCGGGGTAGATGTGGCGCATCATGCGCATGGTTATGGCGATCATGGTCATGTTTTTTTCAGCAGGGTTTGAGTATGGCGGTCTGAGGAGCAAGCAGCGCCCTTTTTGCCTCGGCCAGAGCCTGAAAGAGCTGCTCGCCCACACCGATGGCGGCGGGCAGGCCGTATTCGGCGCAACGTATGGCCATATGGGAGTTTGCCCCTCCAAACTTGGTGACAAGCCCCGCAATCTGGCGCGTGAATATCCAGTCAAAGCCGGGATCGGCGTTTTCAATGCACACAATTTTGCCCGCCAGTTCCATGTTGCAGGGGCTGTCTGCAAACAGCCGCGCGAGGCTCCCTTCTATCCGGCCCGCGCCGATGTAGTTGGGGGCGGCCCTGTGCTGGGGAACGATATAAACATCTCTGACGGAGCGGATCAGGTAGCCGAGTCTGATATTTTCGCTTTTGGCAAAGATTTCCCTGTTGGTCGCTATATGCCGGACGAAATGTTCCCTGGGTGTCTCGGGCAGAGCATGGGTAATTGAATCCAGAATGGCCTGTATATCCATGAAGGACACGTCATCCCGGCTGAACCCCATGTCCGCGCCCCACAGCGCCGCGATTTCCAGCACGTCCGACAGATTTCGGCTGAAGACAAACTTGGCCAGTTCCCGCCCCGCAATGGCCCGGCGTGCATAACGGAACAGCCCGTCCGGCGTGACAGGCAGGCCGCTTTCCGTCAGCAGACGTTGAAGGTCGCGCCGTTCTTCCGGGCTGGGTGCAAAAACATCGTTGGGCTGTTCCCTGACAACAAGGTCTTGCGCATCGCTGAACAGATTTTCGCGATCCGCGTAGCGGGGAGAAAGGATATCATAACTGCCGGGCCGCAAATGGCCGTACTTGCGCATAAAGCCCAAAGCGTCCCTCTGCCCCTTGCATACCTCCAGAAATTCGGCGGACAGTTCCCCGGAAATGGTTCTGACGGACAGTTTGAACGCCCGCATCCGCTCGGGCAGCAGCGCGCCCCGCTTCACCGCCGTGCGCAGCAGGCTTTCCGCCATGAAGGCATGGCGGGCCAGAACGGAAAAGGGCAGGGTGCCGTAACTGCGGCATTCTTCCAGCAGGGCGTTGACGGCGGACAGGGGAAGGCGATGCTCCGGCCCGACCTGAACTCTGCCCGCCTGCCGGTTGCGCAGCTCGGTCACGGCGTCAAGGGCCAGATTCATGGAGCCGGAAGGAGACTCGTCCAGACAACGGACTGTCAGATGCCGAAGGCCGGCCCGGAAATCCTCGCGTCTTTGGGAGCTGAGCAGTCCCGGATAACGCTCGTCCAAATGGGCGTCAAAGCAGAAATCCAGAACCGTCTGAGCGATTTCAAACTCAATTTTGTCGTGCAACTGGGGCTGTGCCTCAAGCCGTTCCAGCCAGGCAGACACCAGAGCTTCGCAGGTAACGGGATCAAGGCCGTTCGGCAAAAAGGAATTGAAACTTGCGCGGGTGTCAATATAGGGGCGGCCCAGCAGCAGAACCATGAGTTCCGTGGCGGGCAAGGGGCGGTAGCCCATGCGTTCCCTCGCTTCGCTCCATACCCGCGCGGTGATCAGGTTGCGGTACAGCGAGCTTGCCAGCGGGTGCGGCAGTATGCCGATTATCTCCGCCGGATTCCAGTCCGGCATCACACCCAGAATGGCCCGCTGTCCGAACAGGTTTGAGGATGGGCCGGTTCGCGCCGCGATAAAGTCCGCGCCATACCCGATGAACTCACGGATGGAGTCGTTCTGTTCCGGCCAGTGTCGCTGTGTGCACATGGGCCGAACCTGGAGCAGATGCAGTACATTGTCCGCGTCCTGACAGAATTCGATGTCCAGGCTGTCGCTGCCGCACAGCTCCTCCAGGCGGCGGGCCAGAGCTACAAAACTGCGCAGGCGGGGAGAATCAAAGTCGCGGTCGCTTACCCCGCGGTACACGGAAACCGTTTTGCTGACGCTGTGTCCGCCCGTGATGGTGTCTGTCCGGCCCGATTCATCATCGTAGTTGATGACGTAATACGGCGCGCCGTCATTGAGCGCACGGGTCATGATAACGCCGGTGACGGTGGCATTCCGGATCATGGGTTGGCACAGCACCTGATCATCGGGCTCCGCCCCGCCGTAGGAGGCCATGACCTGTTCCACGGCTCCCCGCAGGGCGCAGATATCCGACAGGAGAACATTGAGAATGGAGAGATAGGCTCCGGCGGCAGAAGACGCGGCAGAATCCTCCCTGCGGCAGGACGAGCGCACAGCCAGCACTGCCTCCGGGGGAAATGCCTCCGCCAGCTTGCGGAGGACAGCCCCCTGCCCGGATTGCCACTGCGCCACGGTAAAAACATGCACAGGCGGAATGTGCAAGTCTTCGTGGACAGAGAGAGCAAGCAGCGTGTCGGCCTTGGAGGAGAAAGAAAAGGCATGTGTGCTCATGATTGCCTCAAGAAAGATAACGCTTATGCGGGTCTTGTTTGTTTTCGAGCCTGAGCGACAAACACGTTACATACCTGCCCCGGAAAAATGCGCATAAAAATTTTCCACAGCAATTCACCTGGCTGGTTCAGTAAATATCCCTCACGCCGCCCCTTATGCTCATCGAAAATTTTGTGATCAACGTGGCGAAAACATTTAAATTTGTAGAGTATGGGCATATTAACAACATAATCCATCTTTTCAACATTAAACCCGTTGCGGAGCAAAACATGTTCCCATTCACGACGCGTCAGATTAAGCTTGTGGAACTTCATTTTCTCCTTCTCCCGAGCAGATTGCCGCAGATAGTCTGATATACGCGTACATATGTTGTCCGCCCGGAATGATGCGCACAAAACGCCACCAGGTTTTAAAACTCTGAACGTTTCCCGCATCGCCTGCTCCTGAAGTTCATACGGCAAACTGTGGTACAATCCAAAGGCAAGGAAGGTATCAAAATATTCATCGGGATAGGAAAGATTGAGAATGTCTCCTGTTTCCACTTCCGCAGCAGGTTCGACGTTTTTAATTTTACTGATGGCCTCGGGAATAAAATCAAACCCTCTTATATGGTAGCCGTTGCGCATAAAATAGCGTACCAGCCGTCCATTGCCGCACCCGGCTTCGCAAATACGTCCACCATTTGGCGCAAATGAGCGGGCCACTGCCTCCAGAGCGTATTTCAAGGGATATGACGCGCGGTTTTCCATCGCTTCGTCCGCTTCAACATCGGCCCAACGTTGTGTCCAGTAAGCAAACGAATCATTTTTTCGGTAGGTTATGCGCATGGCCAATCCGCTCCTTCACTGCCAAGGATAGCCATATGTCTTAAAAGCGGATGCATGACGAAATAGGGATTGGTCGGGGTATTTTCGATAACGGGCTCCGGCCAGCCCTTGCTTTCCACATGCGCGGCCAACACTTCGCACAGCACTTCGGCCCGGAAAATATTGTCATGCACATAGTCCATGAGAGACATGTCAGCGGGCACAGCAAAGCGGCGACGGCATAAAATAGCGCCTCGGTCGATCTCTTCATTCAGGAACATGACGGAAGCGGCACAGAAATTTTCCTGCAACGCACTGTAATAATTTGTGGTGCTTCCTTTATAATCGGGAAGCCAACCGCCATGCGCGTGCAGGAATTTCTTCCCGCAGTGTAAAAGATTTGCCCGTAACATAACGCCGCCAAATCCCGCATACACACAGACCTGTTGCGCAAGTTCGGCAATGCGCCGCACATTCTCCGGCGCATTGATGTCATGAACCGGCGCAAACTCACAGGGAATGCCTGCTTCCGCACACAGCTCCCTGATACCTCGCTCAGGATCAAATCCGCCCCAGGGAGCCTGCACAGGTGACAGAAGCCCCCGTTCCGGGGCCGGATTTCCCGATTCCGCAGCGGGCAATATCAGGCAGAATGAGGGCAACAGCTTCCGCGCCATAAATGCCTGCACATAGCAGCGCGCCCGAACATTGTCCGCGCATACAAGCGCGACATCGCTTATTTGCATGTACGGCTCCTTTGTGCCCAGCCCTGAACGACAGCCAGCTCGCCGGCAAGGGATCGACGGGCAAGGGGAAAAAGCTCGGAGGGAAGGCCGGACAGCGAGCAAAGAAGGTCATTGATTTTCAAAAGGCAGTTGAGCGGGCGCATGTCCGGTTCTTCCGCCGCGCTCAAGGCCAGAATGGCCCCAAGGCAGGCGTAGGCATGGGGACGAGTCAAACGGTCACTCGCCCGCACACAGGAATACCGGGGCGGCTCCAGAGTGGCAGGCAGTTTTTTACTGACCTCAAAACGCCGGAGCAGTCCTTCAATCAGGGCGGCGTCCTTCCCGGTCGGTTTCTGGCCTGTTGAAGCCAGGCGCCACAATTCACGCTCCGTTTCCGTCAAATCGCCGGGGCAGGGGTGCATGGCATCCGATCCGGCCCAGACAGCCAGGTGTTCTTCCCGGCACCGCTTCCACGCATTGACAAAATCCTTGCCGCAAAACGGCGCGTAGAAATACTTTTCCGGATCACGCAATAAATCCCTCGCAGTATAAGGATAGGCAGTCTTTCCTGGCCGGATCAGCTTTTGGGCCAGTATGGGGGCGTAACCGAGCAATTCGTTACGGGAGCCTGTATTTTCAATAACCAGATCGGGAGCGCATGGTTCTTCAAAACGCATGTTGACTCCAGGCAGCTCGATTTCTCCCCGCCCCGCCCGGGCATACAGTCCCTTGGAATCCCGGCAGACCAGGGCTTCCATGGGGCATTTGATATATACCTCATGGTAATCGCGCAGTTCCCGCCTGTTGTTGTCCCGCGTTTCCTGAAATATGGACAGAACCGGCGCCACCACATGCACGCCTTCTCCTTCCAGGTACCGGCATAACCTGTGGAGACGGTCGGCGTTTTTTTTGCGGCCATCCAGCGTATGACCAAGGCTGTCGCCCCACACGCTGCGCATGACATCGCCATCCAACAGCGCCACGGTTTTGCCGTTCTGCCTGGCAAGATGCACAACTTCTTCAGCCAGGGTGGTTTTTCCCGCCCCGGACAGTCCGATTATCCAGATAACCATTGTGTTTCCCTGCGGTGAATTTCAGTTTGTCATCCTGTAAGGTGAGCATGGATTTAACCAATCAAACACATTGTTCCTTTTGATCAGAGCAGCCCATTGTTTTGAGATATTCATCTATAATATCTTCCTTGCCGAAGAAATCAAAATACTTTGCATGAAAATAGGCATAGCAGCGATTTGGAATTTCCATTATATCACCATAATAGAGAGAGAGAGAAGCACTTCCGGATTCTGTGGCACACAAAATTCTCTCTTCTTTTCTTTCTTACCCGATCCTCTTTCGTCCTCTCTAAGAACATTTGCCTCAAACGGCATGCGTTTGACAGGAAAGATATCTTCTTTCTTCAAGCAATAAATATTCTTCATCCAAAACAAGTCCACTCCCCACTGAATTCCTGTTCCCTCTTTTGGATAAGGATAGACATACTCATCAAAAACAGCATCAATTTGAGATTTAATGGCCGGGTCTTCAATGGGACGGGATTCTGCGGCGCAGCCCAATCTCTGCGCAGTCTGCCATATTCTCTCAGATAATTCTGTTCTTGTCGTATAGTATTTCCGAACTGCTTCATCGTCACTATTCGTGTTCTCCCAGTCATACGCAAATATATCAACAAAAACATGCAAAGGCAGATTTGTATCTACCAACTTTGCAAAACGCCCACATGCTTCTTTTCTGCATCCCGCCTCATAATAATCCACAAGACGATATCGCGATTGCTTTTTTATTATATCCTTGAATTTTAAAAAGTCTTCACGCATCATGCTGACATCAGTATCATCATCCCATGGTATAAAGCCCTTATGCCTGACCGCGCCTATGAGCGTGCTATGAGATAAAAAATAGGTAAGTCCGTTTTCTGTACAAACATCATCAATAAAGTCCAATAAATTCAACATGACAAGCTGCGTTCCCCGAATAAGGCCTTCTTCGGGGACAAGTTTTTCAAAAAAATTTCGTTTGGTTCGCGCAAGGCCTTCACCTTCGCGCATTTGCGAAAACCAGAACAACAGATCATTTCTTGCCGATAACGCCTGAATTTTTCCATCAAGATAACCGTGCTGCCCTGACAGTTCATCCAAACGTCTATTGAGATGATCAAACTTTCCCGACAGCTCGTCCAAACGACAAAGAAGCGTATTTTCCATACGCATAACCTTACGCGCTGACGGAGGCAGGCATTTGCCCTTCATTTTATTCAGCCAGCTCTTCAGAAACATTATCACCTCCTTTGTATTCAACGAATATGGCGGCAGCCATGTTCACCTCATATAATACCTGTTGCCTTTTTCTATCTGGTGATAGGCTTGCCGTATCATCTTGTATAAAAAGGAAACGAACCTGCTGGATTCTTTGTAGGGAAGAATCTGATCAAAATCATGTACACTCATCGCAAGGTGAGCTTTTTTCGCCAGAGCGATCTTTCCATCCACGTTCATGTTGTGCTGCACACGTTCGAACAGCATACCGAAAATCCGGGATGCACGTGTCCGGCCATAGCGGTAGCGCGCAAACAGCAGATCCGCCTCAACCAGATTCTGAAGTGTCTCCTCCCTCAGCGTGGCATTCTCCTGCCAACGATATCCACCCAGCACCTTTCCCGATTCCAGCACGGTATAATCCCGCATAATCTGGTAGCCCAGCACGGCATCCGCAGTACCGCCGTAGCCGTAATTGATCCCCCCCGTGCGCAGATAGGCTTCCTTCAGAATAGTTGTTCCGCAGGAAGGGGCGCCGGTGCGCGTATGCCCGTGAATGAGCGCGCCCGCACGCGTCAGTTCCAGTTCATAGGGTTTGTCGTGTTTTCTGGCCTCATTCTCGTCAAAATTTCCTGTAAAATCCAAACGGCGGGCGTGAATATAGCCCAGCGGCTTGCGCAGATTCTCATGGCGCCGGATAATACTCCCGATATGGAAAAGCGCATCGGAACAGAGTACATCGTCGTCATGCAGAAAGCAGACCCATTTTCCCCGTGCCAGTTGCACGCCGCGATTCCAGTTGTAGCCTGAACCGATATTTTCCCTGTTGTGGTAATACTGAATACGGCTGTCCTTAATTTTCTGTATAAGATGCAGGGCCGGCGTCGTGCCGTTCTCATCCAACGGAGTGTTATCAACAACCAGAAGTTCCCATTTAAAATCAAGATATTGCTGACAAAGAACGCTTTCCAGGGCTTCTCGGAATGAAGCCCCTCTATTGAATGTCGGGATAACGACAGAAATACATGGCTCTATGTTGTTATCTATGATGCCATACATCAAATCTGATACTATAGAATCTGTCATAGAAAAAGAATCGCAAAATCTATCTATCTCGCGATAATGCTCTTTTTCTATACAATTTGGATCAAATGATAGTATTTTCATAAAAGAATCACATTAAAGCGACGCCCCACCATCCACAGGCAGGACGACTCCTGTCAGATAGGCGGCCTCATCCGAGACAAGAAACAACGCGACTTTTGCCACATCCTCGGGCGTTCCGACCCGTCCAAGCGGGATGCGGTCTTCATACAGTTTGGGGTCGCGTCCGTGCAGAATCGGCGTCCGGATAATGCCGGGGCAAATGCAGTTGACCCGCACGCCCTCTTCTCCATAGTTTTTTGCCATTTGATGCGAAAACTGGATGACGGCGGCCTTTGCCGCACTGTAGGCGTAGGAGCGCCCGGCGGCATAGTGCTGAAGGCCCGCGATGGAGGCGTTGTTCAGGATGACGCCGCGGCTGGCCAGCAAATAGGGCTTGGCGTACCGTGTGATCAGAAAATATCCTGTCAGGTTGGTATCCAGCGTTTCGCGCCACTCTTCCACGGGCATACGCTCTATTTCCATGGAAGGCAGCATCACGCCGGCATTATTGAACAGAATGTCCAGTCCGGCGTAGCTTGCAACGGCATCATGGATCAGGGCCTTGACCTGCTCTTCCGAGCTGACGTCGCAGGCAATGAACGTTGCCTCGCCTCCCGCCGCGCGAATATCCCGTGCAACGGCCCTGCCCCTTTCCTCGTTCCGTCCGGAGAGCACGACTCCGGCCCCATGAGCGGCAAACAGTTTTGCGCACGCCTCGCCAATGCCGGATGTTGCGCCGGTCACCAGGGCGACCTTTCCTTTCAGCTTTTCCATACGTTCCCCCGCATCCCGGATTCAGTCCCGCAATGCTCTCAACTTCGCGGAGATATTTGAAGAGACCAGCCCGTAATGCCTCATCTTTTCGTCATAGGTTCCGTAATTTCGGAAAATTTCGCGCGGAAATGCCACATGTTCCACCCGCAGGGCGCGGCCCGGCAGGGCCTTGTGCACATCGTGAAGCAGGCTCCCCTCATATTCCGGCTCGACGATCAGCAGCTTGCCGGAAGGGCAGTTCTCCGCCAGCATTTCGCGATCAAAAGGTTCGAGGGTTGTGTAATACAATACGGTCACATCTTCATCGGCGCAGGCTTCCATGACCGCGTCCAGCATGACGGAAACCGCCAGCACCGTGGCCCGACTTCCCGTCTTCATCACCTCGGCCTTCCCGAAGCGAACATCCGGGTCATACCGCATGTTGGGGTGATCGCTGACCCGGAAAAAGGTGGGGCTCCCGTTCCGGTACGAGGCGTTGAAAAGCTGGAGAAACTGCTTTGCCGTGCCCGGCGCCACAAACTCGCAGCCCGGCAGCATCTTGATCAGCTGCACATCCTCGGCGCAGTAGTGGGAATAGCCATATTTGGAATAATCCACAGCCGCCCCTGTGCCCACGACATTGACCCCCAGCTTCTGATACGCCAGATCCATCTTGATCTGTTCCAGTGTGCGCTCGATGAGGTAGGGCTGAATGCCGAAAATGGTCGGCGCCAGTCCGCGACTGGCCATACCCGCCGCGATGCTGAACATGCCGTCCTCATAAATGCCCACATTCATGCAGCGATCGGGAAATTCGGCCAGCACGTCCCGTATGGCCCACATGCCGATATCCACAGTAAGGAAGACCGTATCCGCCTCATTGCGGATCATGTCCGCAACGCGTTTCAAAAATGCACGCCTCAAAACGCATCCACCTCCTTCTCCAGCAGCGCCAGTTCCTCGGCGTCAGGAGCCTTGTGGAACCAGATGTCGTGTTTCATCATGGTCGGGCTGCCGTATCCGCGCACGGTTTTGGCCAGCACGGCCTTGGGCTTGCCGTTTTTGAGCCCGCCCGCCTCGCGGAACACAGCTTCCAGCGCGTCCGGATCATGCCCGTTGACGGAAAAGACCTCGAAACCGAAGGCTTCCAGCTTCAGGCGCAAGTCGCCCATGTCGATCATGGCTCCGACGGAATCGTTGTCGTCCACGATCACGCACAGGTTATCCAGCTTCTTTGCCGCAGCAAAAAGGCAGGATTCCCACATGGCGCCTTCACAGAACTCGCCGTCACCGCACAGCACAAATGTCTGAGAGGGCAACTTCTTAATCTTGTTGGCATGAGCAATACCCACGGCAAACGGCAGTCCATGCCCCAGCGATCCGGCGCTGTTTTCCACGCCGCCGGAGAACTTGGTGACATCCGTCTGAATGCAATAGCGGCTGCTAAACATACCGATTTCGGAGGCTACTTCTTCCTTATCAAAGAAACCTTTCTCAATCAGCACCGGGTACAGCGCCAGCGTCGCCTGTCCCTTGCTGATGATGAAAAAGTCACGGTCAGCGTCCTGCGCCTTTTCCGGAGACCAGTTCATGATCCTGTCATACAGCACCCAGACGATATCCAGACAGGAAAACACGCTCTGAAGATTGCCGTCTTGGCATTTATGGGACAGATACAAAGCATCCTTGCGCAGATTACGAGCAATACTCTTCAATTTCGCGCTCCATTCCTTCCTGTTTTGCCCTTTTTTCAAGGCGTTTAACTTCCCAATGTTTTATCTTGTTATATACACTCAGTATTCCATGCTTGTATATACGTTTATAAAAAAAATTATTTGGTTTTTTATCATAAATTGAAGAATAATCGCTGAAGCGTACAAATTTTCTGGACACAATCTTTCTTTGATTAAGCACAGCTTCCGTAAAATAATAATGTGAATCTCTGAATAACCAGCCCCACACTTTATGAAATATACTTTTATTATAAACATATTCTCTAAAATCAAAACCTGCCTTGATTGTTTTATACGCAGATTCGATCTTTGCCATCGTATTTATTCCAAACCTGTAAAAACCATACGGTTCCAAAGTTGAATATACTGAAAACTTATTTTCCAGACAATAAAACAGTATAAGATCGGCTGAAATTCCAAAATCATCGTTGAATCCGCCGATATCAAGTACGGCATCTCTCTTGAATGTTGTTCCCACACTGGGGATATTTCCTCCAGGATGACCGGTGAACAAGACGTTCGCGTGCGTCAATTTATAAAACCTCCACGACATCGGCTCATGTAATACCCAGTTTCCAACCTGTTTAAACATCGTGTCATTTCCATGAGGCTGTTCCGGATCATGTAAGAAACAATAATATTGCGCGGCTATCGCCCCCAAGGGCTTTTCTCCCTGCTTTTCCAGAAAGCATACAGCCTTGCCCATTTTTTCAAGACTATTGGGAAAGAGAAGATCATCATCATGAAGCATCATGACCCATTCTCCCCGCGCCAAATAGATTCCCCGATTAAAATTATCTCCCGGACGCAAATTTATCGCATTACGAAAATAGCGAATATTTATATCGGAAAGCGTTCTGATATAACCTTCCACGTCATTGGGAATCCCTTCATAAGGTTCATTATCCACAACCAGAATATCCCATTGAAAATCAACAGGTTTCTGATTTATCACGCTTGCCAGCGCTTCTTTAAACAGGTCAAATCTTTTGTATGTCGGAATAAAAACGGTAATCCATGGTTTTCCGTCATAGTTGGAGGAATGCCGCTCATAAAGAGCGTTCAATTCCACATTTTTATGCATCATGAAACAATCAATATTTGCTTCATAGTTAATAATATTTTTCATATATAGGCTCCGTATCTAGAATACTTTTCTGCATTCTCAACTGAGAATATAATTCTTCTATCTTGTGGCATGGAATATATAATTTCCTCTATCCGGCTTACATTGAGTCCTTTTGATACGTAATGCTCCGCAAAATTCGGATTGCAGTTGTACTTTGCGGAAATGAAGTACGGCAGAGAAAATCCCCACGGGTGATCTTCATATATTTTCTTTAGATAGGTATCATAAATCTGCATCATGGGGGCGAGATCGTAGTTCCTCCCCATGGTATCGTTCAGGTATTTGGCAAAAAGTTCCAGATTGAGATTGCCCGCCCCACGGCCTATGCCGTAAACGCTGGCGTCGATGAAGACGTCACGGTCGGTTTCCTGCCGGGCAAAGGCGCAGGCCACATCAAAGGCCTGCATCATATTGTTATGGCCATGGTATCCTATGGCGATTCCCGGTTTCAGATGCTCATCCGCAAGTTTCATATAGTGAAGCAACGCATCGGCATACATGGTGCCCCAACTGTCCACCACATACACAGCCATGGGATCGAGCCGATTAAACAGTTCGACCATCTCTATAAACTCGTCATCGGAATACTGGCTGACGCGAGCGGGCTGCACACAGAGCTTGTAGCCCTTTTCCACAATCCCCTTGCAATATTCAAAACCTTCCTTGAGCATCCGCTTCCAGACGATAACCCGGATGATCTCCGGCCCGTCCGCATCGGCAGGAGCCAGTTTTTCCAGCGGAAGCGGGTTCACAACTTCGGCCATAACGGCATATTCAATCCCCGCCACCTTATGAGGAATAAGCTTCTTAACCTGCCCTATATCATTAAAGACGGTGCGGTCTTCGTTATAGGGTTCATCCTTGATAAATCCCAGTTCAAGTATCTCCACTTTTGTCTGTTCAAGCTTGCGAACCATATCTTCCATGGCGGGCTGTCCAAAATTCCAGTCATTAACGTACCCGCCATCCCGCAATGTGCAATCCAGAAGTTTCAATGTTCCCATGAAATTATCCCTTGTATCCCTTAGGTTTCATGGTTTCTTTCAATTCCAGAGCTTCCCTTGCGCGCAAGGCCACAGACTCCGGCGTGAGCCCGTACGTTTCCCGCAGAAAAGGTTCCGTACCTACCCGGCCGAAAGAATCCTGAATTCCAACTTTCAGCACAGGAACAGGATGAACAGAAGAAAGGCATTCCGCGACAGCGCTGCCCAGTCCGCCCACGACGCTTGCGTTCTCGGCAGAGACCACAGCGCCGGTCTTTTCTGCGCTGTCCAGAAGCAATTCCTCATCCAGAGGCTTCACGGTAACAATATCTATGACGCGAGACTCTATGCCTTCAGCCGCAAGAAGTTCCGCAGCCTGAAGGCAGGTGGCGACCATGATGCCGCAGCCGATAAGAGTGATATCCGCACCTTCCCGAAGCAGGATTCCCCTGCCTTCGGCGAACTCCGTTTCCGGCGGATAGATATCCGGCAAATCACGGCGCGGCATACGGATATAGGTCAGACCGGGACGTTCCTTTGTCATTTTCAGGAATGCCCCGCACATGACCGGATCGCTGACGTCAACCACGCAAGCGCCCGGTACCGTCCTCATCATGGCGATATCTTCAAAACACATGTGTGTGCCGCCATTGTGCGTGGCCATGATGCCCGCATCCGACCCGATCACGCGCACACTCTTCCGGCCATACCCCACACTGAGAAAAACCTGATCAAACACGCGGCGGCTGGCAAAGGGAGAAAAGCTGTGCACATAGGGCTTGAAACCATTCAGATAAAGCCCGCAGGCCACGCCAATCATATTGGCTTCCTGGATGCCTGTGTTCAGGACATTCCCGGGATAACGTCTCCAGAGTTCCTGGGTTTTCAGCGAGCCCATGAGATCGGCATCCAGGTAAACGACTCTTGCATCCTGCTCGATCAGATGCCGCATGGTTTCATTAAAAACCTGAAAGACCTCTTTTTCGGCCTTCTGCCCGGTATAACGGATCTTCATCTTATTCCACCTCCATACCGAGCTTCCGCCCCTGTTCCCGCAGTTCCTCCATAACCTTGCCGCATAATTCATCAGAGAACCCTATGCAGTGGTTATTTGCCATCTCCATAACGCAGCGCGCGCCCTCTCCCTTTACCGTATCCAGCACAATCATGGAGGGCTTGCCGTTCGGCTCCTCCACAGCCCGGCGCACGGCACGCTGAATGGCCATGACGTCATTCCCTTTCACAAGGCAGGCATTCCAGCCGAATGCCTGATATTTGAGTACAGGGTCGCCCAGGCGCATCACTTCGTCATTGCTGCCGTCTATCTGCATCTTGTTCCAGTCCAGAAAGGCGATCAGATTGTCCAGACAATAATGAGCCGCAAACTGCGTGGCCTCCCATATTTGGCCTTCCGCCGATTCGCCGTCACCGGTAACGCAAAACACGCGTTGATCCCTGCCCGCGAGCCGGGCTCCTTCGGCTACTCCGCAGGCGATGGAAAGCCCCTGGCCGAGACTGCCCGTTGTCGCGTCCACGCCGGGGATCTTGCGGTCGCAATGGCCCGGCAACAGCGAATCGGGATTGTTCAGATGATCCAGCCGCTCATGAGGAAAGAAGCCCCGCCATGCCAGCGTTGCATAGAGGGCGGGGCCTGCGTGGCCCTTGGAAAAGATCATGAAATCCCTGTCGTCCCACAAGGGTTGTTCGGGCCGCACACGCATGAAATCCGAATAGACAACGGCCAGCATATCCGCCAAATCCAGAGAGCCGCCGATATGCCCGCCGTGATTGGACGAGATTGCCCGGATGATCCCCAGACGTATCTTCAGCGCCGCCTGCTCAAGTTTCACTCTGTCGCTCAGTATCATTTTTTCCCGTCCTCCACGGCCTCCAAAACGGTTCTTGCCATATAATCGATCATGTCATCGGTCATGCCGGGATAGACGCCGATCCAGAACGTATTGTTCATGACATAATCCGTGTTGCTCAAGCCGCCGACCACGCGATACGTATCCGTTCCACGGATCGCGTCAAAGCAGGGATGCTTGATCAGGTTTCCGCTGAACAAAAGGCGGGTCTGGACATTGTGTGCTTCCAGGTGAGCGGTTATCCTGTTGCGCTCCACACCACTTTCCGAGCGTGTGGAAATGACAAAACCAAACCATGAAGGCAGGCTGTGCGGAGCGGCTTCCGGCAGTATCAGCAAAGCGGCGGCAGGCTCCAGAGCCTTGCGCAGGCGCTCCCAGTTATGGCGGCGGCGTTCGATGAATGAGGGGAATTTTTTGAGCTGCTCACAGCCCACAGCGGCCTGCATGTCGGTGACTTTCAGATTATAGCCGAAATGGCTGTACACATACTTGTGATCGTAGCCATAGGGCAGATCGCCATACTGGCCGTTGAAACGATGTTTGCAGACGTTGTCCTGGCCGGAAGGACAGATACAGTCACGCCCCCAGTCTCTGTAACTGAGAATCAGCCGGTTGAGGCGAGGATTGTTCGTGTAAACACAGCCGCCTTCTCCCATGGTCATGTGGTGAGGAGGGTAAAAGCTGGAAGTTCCGATATCTCCCCATGTCCCGGTAAAACGGGGTTCTCCATTAAGAATATATTGCGAACCAAGAGCGTCGCAGTTGTCTTCCACCAGCCATAAGCCATACTTTTCGCAAAATGCTTTGACTGTAGCCAAGTCGAAAGGATTACCCAGTGTATGGGCAACCATCACGGCCTTCGTCTTTTCACTCAGCGCAGCTTCCAGTTGCGTAACGTCAATATTGTACTGGGGTATGGTCACGTCCACGAAGACAGGCACAGCGCCATATTGAAGAATGGGCGTAACGGTGGTGGGAAACGCGCAGGCCACGGTGATAACCTCATCGCCCGGCTTGATTCGGCGCTCTCCCAATTCCGGCGCAGTGAGGGCCATAAACGCAATCAGATTGGCGGAGGATCCGCTGTTGACCAGACTGGCGAAGCGAACGCCAAGCCATTCAGCAAATTCCTTTTCAAATGTATCGGCAAAACGCCCTGTGGTCAGCCAGAAATCAAGGGTGGCATCCGTCAACGCACACATTTCCTTTTCATCAAAAACGCGTGACGCATAGCTGATGCGATCTCCAGGAACAAAAGACTTCTTGGTTTCCTTAAAATCATGATAATACTGTGCAACCATATTCTTGATTTCACGGCGGGCTTCTTCTTCATTTTTCCAGTGTGCCATAAGCCTACTCCTGAATTCCTATATCCAGCGTTTTAAAACATCATCATACACATGCTGGATTTCCATGAAATCGCGGGGCAGCGAGGAAAACCATTGCAAATACCCGTCGTCCGCTTCGTCGAGCCTCCCGTTATCCGGCAAGAAGGAATCAGGAAGCGCACAGCGATACAATACCGCGATATTGTGGCCACGTTCGTTCGGATGCGGCAAATCAGGATTCGGGCCACGAAAGACACTACGCACAGCCACGGGCTCTCTCTCAAACAGCACCTCGCATCCGATCTCACGTCGCGCCGTTCGTTGCAGGCAATGTTCCAGCGTTTCGCCATAACGCATACAGCCCCCCGGAATGTGCCAGCTTGTTCCAAAAAAACGGTCGTTTCGGCGCGCGAGCAGCAGCCTTCCGGCTTTGTCCGTTATCAGCAAATCGACGTTGGGGAGCGGCACCAGCGAGGAGACCAGAAGAAACAATGTTTCCGGCAACCCTTGGCGCCCATCCACATGCGCGCAGCGCAAACTCTCGACTGCATGTTGCAGCTCATGCGAAAGCTCGCTCATCTCCTGTCCTTTCCTCCTGCCATGATCTGTCCGTCACTCCGTACACACTCAAGCGGGAAAATCCTGCACTCCAACCACTCCTTTCACAAAGCTAGCGAGAATACTTCTTTCTGAGGTGAGCCCTGTTTTTCTTTTTTGGAATAAAGCAAGCCGCAAGGTTGACAAGCCACTTGGGGTAACGCGATAGCCTGTCTATCGAATTTTTCATTTCATCCAGTCTGCAATCTACATGACTTAATGTTTCATTCAGCCTGCAACCTATATGGTTTAATGTTTCATCTAGCCTGTAGTCTATACGGTTTAAGGCTTCATCATATCTCTCGAGGCGCCTCTTCATGGCCAAAGTTGGAAACGGCACCGCTTCCTGAGGAACATTAAAACCCCAGTTAAAAACTCTCGGATCCCTGCAAAGCGGGTTTTCCAGTATCTCGCAATATTCCTTGTGATAGGGATGGCATGGATTGAGCACATTTTTGTACAGGATATCATCCTCCGATGAGCCAAACCAGTGATATATGGGGCGCAGCACGATGTCGTCCGCATCGTAGTCAATACATCTTGCAATAAAATCAGGAATCTGGCGGAAATTGCTGTCCTGAATGACCATGATCATCCGGATTCTGCGAACTTTTCCCGCATGCTTCAAATCGCTTATAAACGACATGCTCTCTTCAAATTTTGCCAAATCGTCTCTTCCGGCAAGATATTTGTATGTCTCACGATCAAAGCTATTCGGAGTGACAGACACCGTTATGGGATATTTTGCCAAATGCTCCAGCTTGTGCCAGTTATCCTTGAAGAGCACGCCATTTGTTTCTATAAATATACTAAAATCCGATCGAACTGGCTTAAACCTGGATATCATATCCAATATTTCTTTGGATACAAACAAATCTCCAATGCCATTGGTAGCTATATGACTAACCGTTCCAAGATATGGTTCAATATTTTTTGTAACTTTGTGCAGTATATCTACATATTTTTTATCTGGATGAAAAAATTCATGCCTGCAACTTGGACAAGCATGATTACATCTTTCATCATACGCCAAGCTAATATACTCTGGACCCATAGAATGTTTGTCATATAATTTTTGCATTTCTTCTTTTGATATTTTTATAGCATCAGTATCATTAATGCAATCAGGACAGTATTGTTCATTGCAGCCTAAAAGTTCACCGCGCATGAAAGCTTGACGAATTTCCTCTATTTTTTGCCCCTGCCAGATTTCTTCAAGGGTATTTTCCAGAAGATTCCCGATAACGATGCCATTCCAGGGACAGCACCGAACATCTCCCCCCACAAAAACATACGCATACTCAAAGCACTTTCTGCATGTGCGCATAACACCAAGCTCCATTTGCCCTATTGTTTTTCTATGGTACAATGTACCGCGTCAGTATCGGTAAACTCCGCAATCTGCCCGTCCATCACGGCGGGGATATCCCCTCCGTTCAGCCACGCCTTCGACCATTCACAGGTCTTTTCCACCGCTTCCGCGATATGCCAGCGGGGTGACCAGCCAAATGTCGCCTTCAACTTTGTGCAGTCCAGCTTGAGGAAGTTGGCCTCATGCGGGGCGTTGGCCTCGGCCTGATTTTCCCAGCGTGCCGGTTCGCCCCAGCACGCGCAGAACAGATCCGCGAGCTGTCCGGTCGTTACACAGTCGCAGTCATCCGGCCCCACGTTGTACCAGCCCGCAAGAGACGGGTTCTTCCATTGGGCTTCCACAATCATCAGGTAGGCCATGATCGGATCCAGCACATGCTGATACGGGCGGGTGGAAAGAGGATTGCGCACGCCAATGACCTTTCCCGCCTGTTGCGCGCGTACGCAGTCGGGAATAATGCGGTCATGGGCAAAATCGCCGCCGCCTATCACGTTGCCCGCGCGCGCCGTGCTGACGGGCGGCATCCCGTCGGCAAAAAAACTGTTCCTGTAACTGTGCGTCACCAGTTCCGAGCAGCTTTTGGAATTGGAATACGGATCGAAACCATCCAGAGGCTCATCCTCACGATATCCCCATACCCATTCCTTATTGTGGTACACCTTGTCGGTCGTGACGTTGAGAACGCTCTTCACGCAGGAGGAAAGGCGCACACACTCCAGCAGGTTTACCGTCCCCATCACGTTGGTTTCATAGGTGTAACGCGGTTCTTTGTAGGAATCGCGCACAAGGGGCTGCGCGGCCAGATGAAGGACGATTTCCGGCCCGGTCGCGTCAAAGGCGTTTTTCAACGCCGCATAATCCCGAATATCGCCGATAACGCTGGTTATTCTTCCTTCCAGTCCGGCCAGGCGGAACAGGTTGGGCCTGGTGGGCGCGGGCAGACTGTAGCCCGTGACCTCCGCTCCCGCGCCGACAAGAACACGGCACATCCAGCTGCCCTTGAAGCCGGTATGCCCGGTCACAAAGACCTTTTTGTCGCGAAAAAAGGCGAGATCAGGCTTCATCCCACACCTTCCACGGTGCCTGCCCTGTATCCCATATCCTGTTCAGCTCCACCTTGTCCTTGAACATATCCATGGGACGCCAGAACCCTTCATGCCTGTAGGCGGAAAGCTGACCGTCATGCGCCAGCCGGAGCATCGGCTCCTGCTCCCATACAGCGTCATCGCGGGGCGGAATGTAGTCGAACACCTGCGGCTCCAGCACAAAGAAGCCGCCGTTTATCCAGCTTCCCCCCTGTTTCGGCTTCTCCTGAAAACTGTGTATGACGCCGTTTTCATCCATATCCAGCACGCCGAAGCGCCCCTGCGGCTGCACGGCTGTGAGCGTGGCAAGTCTGCCGCTCCTTTTATGGTGTTCGACAAGCTCCGTGATGTTCACGTCGGAAACGCCGTCGCCGTAGGTGAGCATGAACGGCTCGCTGCCGATGATTTCCTGCGCGCGCTTGATGCGGCCTCCGGTCAATGTGTTCAGGCCGGTATCCAGCAGCGTGACTTTCCACGGTTCCACGCGCTTTTCATGCACATGAACTTCATTATGGGCCAGATCAAACGTAACATCAGAATTATCCATGAAATAATTCATGAAATATTCCTTGATGGTTTCATGCTTGTAGCCGCACAGCACCACGAAATCATTAAATCCATAATGGGAATAGATTTTCATGATGTGCCAGAGTATGGGCTTGCCGCCGATCTCCACCATGGGCTTGGGGCGAATGCTTGTCTCTTCGCCAAGGCGCGTACCGAGCCCACCTGCCAGAATCGCAACTTTCATTGTCCTTCTCCTGATACACAACATCTGCTTTACGCCTTCTTCTGCATCGAGATTTCCTGCATGACCATATCTACGGAAATACCGGCCATACATCGGCAATAATCATACCCCTTGACGCATTTGCTCTGCCACGTCTGAGTTATCCATTCACACCCTTCAGGGCATTCCTTTCCCTGAATATTGATATTCTCCGGGTGGCCGTAATGGCGGCTCGAAGTGGGGCCGAACAGAACGACTGAAGGCCCGCCATGAAGAAAATGTCTGAGATGGGGAAGAAGTCCTTCCCCGCCGATATGCAGAGAAGCCCCCTTCATCAGAGCCTTCAGTTCGGGAAAACTGGTTCTCCCGCGCAGATCCAGGCATCCCGGCATTTCGCAGTCCTTTTCCGAACCAAGAAAAATCAGCATGACTTCGGCGTATCTGTGGCGCAGCGCCTCCACCAGCGCCCGGTAATTTTCTTCGGGCCAAAGTTTCAGGGAAGAAGATCCCGCATCGCCGGATTCCCTGTGAAGAGTAATAAAAGGACGGGATATGCCGAATCTCGCGCACACAACATCTTCCGGCTCTTCGCACTGCAAGAGGAATTCGCGTTTTTCCAGCTGCAACACGTCTGATATATCCATTTGAGAAGGGCGACGGCTTCCTCTGATGTCAGCATAATCAATGCCTATGCGCTGCCCTTCATGGGAAAACGAAACGAGATTTTCCTGGCGGAAATCATTGCAACTTTTTATAAAAGTCCAGAGTTGTTCCGACATATGACGAATCTTTCGACTGTTCATTTGCGGAAACCAAACCATGCGGGTGATGTCCGCAACCAAATCATACTTTTTCCGGAGAGGCATTTTTATGCTGTGGGTATGGGAAATACGCTGCTGCCCATAACAAAGGGAGCGAATGGCAGAGTCTTCGACAGAAGTGTAAATATCAAAAACAACAGGACACTCCGCGTAATCGGCAAAGGCATGCAAAAAGGCCAAAGATAGAATATTGTCCCCGATCCCGCCTCTCACGCAGGCGGCAACATGCAATATGTGGTCATCATGTTCAGACTCAATCTCCTGACAGTCACCTGTCACATGCCCCAGAACAGTTTTTTCCAGTGACCACAACGCCAGCAAAAGCGCGGCTTTTCGTGGAGAAAAAGGCCGTCTTTTTCTCAGTTTCTGTATCTTGTGCGCAGCGCCATCGAAGAAATTGACAGAGGAAGGCATATCAATTCTCCTTCTGAAAGCGCTGCTTCACAGAGCGCCAAATCTTGCGGCGGCCATTGGACCGCATCATCTCCCGCAGGAAAAAAAGCCTGGGGTGGTGCGCCCATGTGTAAAGCCGCCTGTAGTGTTTCGGCTTAAAAAGCGTGCTGTCTATCAGATCCAGCCGGAACGCTTCAGCAAATTCAGAAGAGGCCCGGATCCCGAATTCCCTATCAACTGGCAAGGAAAGCCTTCTGAAATTCCAGTAATATGACTGGTATTTCATTTTCTGCGCAATGGGAGAGAGTGAAAGATATTTTTTATTTTTTTGAATAAATCTTTCTATTTCTGCATATTCATCACATACGCAATAGACCTTTCCGGAACTGTATATTGAAGAATTTTCATTATCCCTGCGGTAGTGCAGAAAGGCATCCCGCATAAACCATGCTCTTTCCGCACACGCCAGTGCCTTGAAATTGAAAGAGGTATCCTGGTACGATGCGCCCGGCGTCGGCAAAAAGCGTATCCGCTCCCGCTCAAGCCAGGAGCGGCGATAAATGGCTGTCCAGATATAGCAGGTCCGCGTAAAAATCGCGGTTCGCACTCTCGGCGCGATCACCTGTCCCGCATCTTCCGGGGGAATGATCTCGTTCAGCGTGGAAACGCCCCCGCCATAGTCATAAAAATTGCTCTTGACCAAATCGCAATCATGTTCTTTCGCCGCCGCATACAGCCGCTCGAACATGTCCGCTTCCGCCCAGTCATCGGATTCAACAATTCCGACATACTCACCGCCGGCCATGTCCAGCGCCCTGTTCATGCTGTCACCGTAGCCGGTATTCTCCTTGTCGATAATCCTGATGCGCGGATCACGCGCGGCATATTCCCGCAGAATATCCGGCGTACTGTCGGTAGAGCCGTCATTGATGCAGATAATCTCCAAATCCCGCAGGGTCTGATTCACCACGGAATCCAGGCACTGACGGAGATAGTTCTCCACATTGAAACAGGGGATGAGTACGGAAACGGCGGCATTCATGGCTTACAGCGCCTCCGTCACGGAGAAGACGCGGGCCACGGCCTTGTCCATATCGTAGTATCTGTAGTCTCCAAGACGACCGAGGAAATGAATATGTCCATATTCTTCCCTGGCCGCCTCCACATATTGGCGGTGCAATCTGTGACTGTCCTCTCCGGCAACGGGGTACGCGGGCTCATTTTCCCCCCGCTTCCAGGCGGATGGATATTCAAAGGAAACCACCGTGCGCGAAGCTTGATCAGCAAGAAAATACTTGTATTCACTGATACGGGTGAAATCGTGATTTTCCGGGTAATTCACCACTGCGGCGGGCTGGAAGAATTCCCTGTCGAACTCATGAAAATCCTGTCTCACGCTGCGGTAGGGAAGCTCTCCAAAGCGCCAGTCCAGCAGTTCATCCACAGGCCCGGTATAAAAAATCCGAACATCACTGCCCCTGAACTCTTCTTTCACGTCATTCCATGACGTATCCGTCTTTACCGTGATACGCGGATGTTCAAGCATGGACGCAATCATGGCGGTATAGCCATGCCGGGGGATCCCCTGCCATCGGTTCCGGAAATAGCGGTCGTCGCGGCTTACATACACGGGCACGCGCTCCAGAACCGCCGGATCAAGCTTGTCCGGCGTCACGCCCCACTGCTTTTGCGTATAACCGAGAAAAACTTTCGTATAGATATGGTTTGCCAGGAAAACGAGATCCTTTTCTTCGCTTTTGCGCAGTTCCTGAATGGATATCCTGCTGCCGAAACCGAAGCGGATCACCAGCTTTTCCTCAAGGCGGCGGGCCAGAAACTCCGGGAAGGTCATGCGAATGGAGTTGAGATTAAAGGGAATGGGCACAAACTGCCCGTCTATGAATCCCAAGACCTTGTGCATATAAGGATACCATTGCGTAAAACGGCTGAGA